>Ga0114939_10002072_pt1 | contig 15291 bp, 15 predicted proteins | sample AshMeaCrysSpring_FD_87196 | JGI IMG/M metagenome (GOLD analysis project Ga0114939, IMG submission 87196) | Groundwater microbial communities from Big Spring, Nevada to study Microbial Dark Matter (Phase II) - Ash Meadows Crystal Spring | ecosystem: Environmental > Aquatic > Deep subsurface >... | reverse complement strand
TACGGCTCGCCCCTGATGAACGTCACCGGCGACCGGGTGGTCGAGCACGGGTTGGCCACCACGGGCTGGGACCACGAGGGCGTGGAGGGCCAGTCGTTCGACCTGGTGCGAGAGGGGATCCTGGTCGGCTACCAGCTCGACCGCTCAATGGCCGCGCGCATGGGGTTGCCGCGGTCGAATGGCTGCGCGTACGCCGACTCGCCGCTTCACGTGCCGCTGCAGCGGATGCCCAACGTGTCTCTGCAACCGGACCCCGGCGGCCCCTCCACGCAGGCCCTGATCGCCGGTGTGGAGCGCGGGCTGTATGTCGTGGGCGACAAGAGCTGGTCGATCGATATGCAGCGCTACAACTTCCAGTTCACCGCCCAGCGCTTCTACCGCATCGAGTCCGGGCGGATCGTCGGCCAGGTCAAGGACGCGGCCTACCAGGCCACGACGACGGACTTCTGGGGGTCGCTCGCGGCCACTGGCGGCCCGCAGACGTACGTGCTCAACGGGGCCTTCAACTGCGGCAAGGCCCAACCCGGGCAGGTGGCGGCCGTCTCGCACGGCGCCCCGACGGGGGTCTTCACCGGCGTCCGCGTGCTCAACACCCTTGAGGAGGCCGGCCGATGAGCGCGACCACACCGCAGGAGCTCGCCGAGCGGGCCCTGGCGCTCTCCCGGGCGGACGACTGCGTGGTCCTCGTCGAGGCGAGCGCCCACGCCAACCTGCGGTGGGCCTCTAACACGCTGACCACCAACGGCGACACGCGCAGCGTCGACGTCACGGTCATCTCGTTCCTGGGCGCGTCCGGGGGCAGCGCGGCCGGGTCCGTGTCGCGGCAGGGCCACGACATGGAGGGGCTGGTGCGCGCCTCCGAGGTGGCGGCGCGGGAGGCGGGGCCGGCCGAGGATGCCGCGCCCCTGCTTGCGGGCGGTGCGTCGGCGGACTTCGCGGAGCCGCCGGAGGCCACCTCGGGGGCGGCCTTCGCCTCGTTCGCGCCTGCCCTGGGCGAGCGGATGCGCGCGGCTGCGGCCGACGGCGTCGAGTGGTTCGGCTACGCCGAACACGAGGTCGACACGCTCTACCTTGCCTCGTCGACCGGCCTGCGGCTGCGCCACGCCCAGCCGCAGGCGCGCATCGAGATCACGGCCAAGAGCCACCAGCGCACCCGCTCCACCTGGGTCGGCGCCGGCGGGCGGTCCGTTGACACGGCCGATCTCGGGGCGATGGACGCCGATCTGCGGACCAGGCTGGGCTGGCAGGCGCGGCGCATCGACGTGGCCCCCGGGAGGCACTCCACGATCCTGCCGCCGAGCGCCCTGGCCGACCTGATGGTCTACCTGTTCTGGTCGGCGGGGGCACGGGACGCCTTCGAGGGCCGCACAGTCTTCAGCCGGCAAGGCGGCGGCACCCGGATCGGCGAGACGCTCAGCGAGCGCGCGCTGCGGCTCTTCAGCGACCCGGCCTACCCCGGCCTCGAGTGCGAGCCATTCGCTGCGGCTGCGGCCTCGGGGGGCGCGTCGTCGGTCTTCGACAACGGACTGCCGCTCGGGGCGGTGGATTGGCTGCACGACGGTCGGCTGGCCGCCCTGCTGCAGTCGCGGCACTCCGCGCACCTCACCGGGCTGCCCGTCACCGCGCCCACGTCGAACCTGGTCCTCACCGACCGCGCCGGCTCAGCGGACCTCGACGGCATCGTGGCGGCCACCCGCCAAGGCCTGCTGCTGACCTGCCTTTGGTACATCCGGGAGGTCGACCCGCAGTCGCTGCTGCTGACCGGGCTGACCCGAGACGGGGTCTACCTGGTCCAGGGCGGAGAGGTGGTGGGGGCCACCACGAACTTCCGGTTCAACGACAGCCCGGTGGGCATCCTGGGCCGGCTCGCCGAGGTCGGCGCGACCATCCCGACGATCCCCCGTGAGTGGGCTGACAACTTCCTGCGGGTGGCCATGCCTCCGGTGCGCGTCGACGACTTCAACATGTCGACGGTGAGCCAGGCCTTCTAGCGCGTCAGCCCTCGTCCTCGAGGCGGAAGCCCACCTTCAGGCCCACCTGCCAGTGCTGGACGGCGCCGTCGGCGATCTGGCCGCGCACCTCCGTCATCTCGAACCAGTCGAGGTGGCGCAGGGTCTGCGACGCGCGGGTGATCCCGTTGCGGATCGCCTCGTCGATGCCCTCGGTGGACGTGCCGACAATCTCGGTGACGCGGTAGGTGCGGTTTGCCATGAGCGCATCATGGCCCACGAACCGCTCCAGCGACATGCCGGGGCGCTTCAGCGGGCGTACCTTCGAGTCATGGCCCGGCGCAGCGACCCCGTCCACCGGGTCTCCGGCGTGCGCCGCCCCCTCAGCGAGGACGTCCAGGGGCGCACCCGCCGCTACCTGATCTCGATGGGGATCCGCACCGGCTGCTTCGTCGGCGCCGTCCTCGTCGACGGGTGGCTGCGCTGGGTGCTGATGGTCGGCGCGGTCCTTCTCCCGTACATCGCGGTCGTCGTGGCCAACGCCGGTCGCGAGCGGATCGTCGAACCGCCTCTGGCGCTCCTTCGCGACGAGCGGCGGCAGCTGCAATCGAGCCCTCGTGGCTGACGCCGGGTCGCCCGGTCGGCTACTCGACCGTGACATGAATCCATGTCATCATGGGGGCCTCGTCGGGGCTGTCCTCGGCGACCCCGGAACGCGATGCCGGGCGGCTTCCCCCGTGGCCGTCCGGCATCGCCCTTGTCCGGCCCCGTGCGCACCCCTCCCCCGCTGAGCCGGATACCGTCGACCGCGTGCTGCGCAGGGTGATCGGGCTCACGGTCTTCACGGCCGTCCTCGCGACGGCGTTCATCCTCCTCGGCCGCTGGCAGCTGAGCCGGCTCGATGAGCGCCGAGCGGACAACGCCCAGGTGACCGCCACCCGCGACGTCGCCGCCGTCCCGGTCGACGAGCTCGCCGAGCCCGGGACGCCCCTCGACCCGGCCCTGGAGTGGCGCCGGGCCACCGCGACCGGTCGGTACGACGCCGACGGGACGATTCTGGTGCGCAACCGTGCCTACCAGGGCGCCAACGGGTTGCTGGTCGTGGTTCCCCTCATCACGCCGGCGGGAGACGCGCTGCTCGTCAACCGGGGGTGGATCCCCGCGGCGGCCACCGCCACCGGGCGCCCCGAGGTGCCGCCGCCGCCGAGCGGAGACGTGGCGGTCGAGGTGCGGCTCCACCCCGCCGAGCGCCCCCGGCCAGCCCAAGACCTGCCGGCCGGACAGGTGCTCTCGATCGACACCTCGGGCCTCGCCGAGGACGTGGCTGCACCCGTCTACGGCGGGTACGGCGACCTGGTGGAGGAGCGGCCGACGGCCGACCCCGCCCCGGCGCTCCCGGAGCCCCCCACCGTTGAGGAGGGGCCGCACCTGGGCTACGCCATCCAGTGGTTCTGCTTCGCGGTCATCGCCGCGGTCGGCTACGTGATCCTGCTCACCCGTGGGCTCCCCGAGCGCGACCCGTTGCCCGCCCCGGCTGCGCCCGCTCCGCCCGCAGCCGGGCCGCCGAAGTAGCCGTCGCTCAGACGGCGGCCTCGGACCGCTGCGGCTGGAACTGGGTGCGGTAGAGCTCGGCGTACAGCCCACCGGCGGCGAGCAGCTCGTGGTGCCGCCCGCGCTGGACCACCCGGCCGCCGTCGACCACCAGGATCAGGTCGGCACCCCGCACGGTCGACAGCCGGTGGGCGATCACCAGCGAGGTCCGGCCCTCCAGGGCCCGCTCCAGGGCGCGCTGCACCGCGGCCTCCGACTCGGAGTCCAGGTGGGCCGTCGCCTCGTCCAACACGACGACGTCCGGCGCCTTGAGCAGGAGCCGGGCGATGGCCAGTCGCTGCTTCTCGCCCCCGGACAGCCGGTAGCCGCGGTCGCCGACGACGGTGTCCAGGCCGTCGGGCAGAGCGGCCACGAGGTCACCGATCTGGGCGTCGGAGATCGCCGCGGCCAGTTCCGCCTCGGTGGCGTCAGGTCGGGCGTACAGCAGGTTGGCGCGGATCGTGTCGTGGAACATGTGCGCGTCCTGGGTCACCACCCCGATCGCGTCGTGCAGCGACTCCATCGTCACGTCGCGCACGTCCCGCCCGTCCACCCGGATCGCGCCGTCGGTGACGTCGTACAGGCGCGAGACCAGGCTGGTGACGGTGGTCTTGCCGGCGCCGGAGGGGCCGACCAGGGCCACCATCTGGCCCGGCTCCGCCCGGAACGACACCCCGTGCAGCACCTGGCCGGAGGGCGCCGACTCCAGGACGGCCACCGACTCCAGCGAGGCGAGCGAGACCTCGCTGGCGGTCGGGTAGCGGAAGTCGACCGAGTCGAACTCCACCGAGGCCGGGCCCCGCGGGAGCGCTTTGGCGTTGGGCCGGTCCTGCACCATGGGGGGCAGGTCGAGGACCTCGAAGACCCGCTCGAAGGACACCAGCGCCGTCATCACGTCGACCCGCACGTTGGACAGCGCCGTCAGCGGTCCATAGAGCCGTCCGAGGAGTCCCGCCAGCGCGACGAGTGTGCCCACGGTGAGCACGCCCTCGACCGCGAGGACGCCGCCCACGCCGTAGACGAGCGCCGTGGCCAGCGAGGCCACGAGGGTCATCGCGGTGAAGAAGACCCGGTTGCTCATCGCGATTCGGACGCCGATGTCGCGCACCCGGTCGGCCTTCGCCGCAAAGCCGGCATCCTCCTCCTCGGGCCGGCCGAAGAGCTTCACCAGCAAGGCGCCGGAGACGTTGAAGCGCTCGGTCATCACCGTGCTCATCGAGGCGTTCAACTGCATCGACTCGCGGGTCAGCGCCTGCAGCCGACGCCCGACCCATTTCGCCGGGATCAGGAAGACCGGCAGCAGGACGAGGGCGGCCACGGTGATCGGCCAGGAGAGCGCGAGCATCGCGATGACGACGAGGACCAGGGTGATCAGGTTCGACACCACTCCCGAAAGCGTCGAGGTGAACGCCTGCTGAGCGCCGATCACGTCGCTGTTGAGCCGGGAGATCAGGGCGCCGGTCTGGGTGCGGGTGAAGAAGGCGACCGGCATCCGCTGCACGTGGGCGAACACCTGGGTGCGCAAGTCGTAGATCAGGCCCTCGCCGATCCGTGCCGACCACCAGCGCCCCACCAGGGTGAGCAGCGCGTCGGCCACGGCGATCATCGCGACGATCAGGGACAGCCCGATGACCACGGCCGAGTCGCCGGCGGTGACGCCGTCATCGATGATCCGCTTGAACAGCAGCGGGGTGGCGACGACCAGCACCGCGTCGATGACCACGGTGACCAGGAAGAGCGCGATCCAGGTCCGGTACGGGCGCGCGAACGCCGAGATCCGTCGGGCCGTGCCCGGCGCGAGCCGCTGGCCGACCACCGAAGGGTCCTTGCGGAACGACGAGTACGCCGCATAGTTGCCGTGCATGCTCACGCGGATGTGCCTCTCAAGGGAGAACGCCGGCAAAGGCCAGCGTCGCCTTCAACGCCGGAGGGCCCGTCGATCTTCCCCCAGCCGAGGCACTGCTCAGCCCCCGGCGCCCTTCAGCGCTGCCGCCATGGCGACCAGCAGCCCCGCCTGGGTCCGGCGCTCGAGGTCCAGCTGGGCCTCCAGGTCGTTGTCCTGAGCGGCGCCCAGCAGGGGCTTGAGCGCGCTGACGGCGCTGGCTGGCGCCGACAACACCGCTGCGGCGAGGTCGCGGGCCGCGTCGTCCAACTCGTCGCGGGGAACCGCGGTGTTGGCCAGCCCCCACGCCACCGCCTCCGCCGCACCGATGAACCGCCCCGTGGCGCACACCTCGAGCGCGCGGGACAGCCCCACGAGCCGGACGAGCGGGTGCGTGCCGGTGAGGTCGGGCACGAGTCCCAGCGAGGTCTCGCGCATGGCGAACTTCACGTCGTCGGCGACGATCCGCAGGTCGCAGGCCAGAGCCAGCTGGAACCCGGCCCCGATCGCGTGCCCCTGGACCGCCGCGATCGTCACCAGCTCACCGCGTCGCAGCCACCGGAAGCCGAGCTGGAAGGACTCGATCGCCGCCAGCAGCTCGGGCTCCGGGAGGGTGGCGAGGCGGGCCACGCTCTCCTCTCCCGGCACCCCTTCGAGGGTGAACATCCGCCGGTCCATGCCGGCCGAGAACGACCGACCCTCACCTCGGAGGATGACCACCCGCACCGGGTCGGCGAGGGTGTCCCCGATCGCCCGCAGAGCGGCCCAGGTGCTCGGCGTTTGGGCGTTCAGGGCATCGGGACGGGTCAGCGTGACGGTGGCCAGTGCGCCGTCCACCTCAAGGTGGACGCCTCCCTGGTCGAGCAGTTGCGGGTCGGGGGCGGTTCGGTCGGCGCTCAGGACTTGGCCTTTCCTCGCGTCGCACCGCCCCGTCCGCGCATGGTGACGCCGGCCTCGCTCAACACCCGGTGCACGAAGCCGTAGGAGCGCCCCGTCGACTCGGCGAGGGCGCGGATGCTGACGCCCGACTCGTACTTCTTCTTCAGATCCGCGGCGAGCGTGTCGCGCTCGGATCCGCTGATACGGCGGCCCTTGGGGAGTTCAGCCATGGTTTGCCTCCCGGCGTCGACCTCGGCGCCGGAGTGCGGCGCACCCCTCCATGATCACGCATCGAGCGGCCATCGGCCACCGAAACGGGCGGGCTGGCGGACTTCGGCCGGATCAGGCCAGCGCGACCAGGTCGAGGTAGTCGGCGCTCCACAGGTCCTCGACGCCGTCCGGCAGCAGCACCACGCGCTCGGGCTGCAGCGCGTCCACGGCGCCCTCGTCGTGGGTCACCAGCACCACCGCCCCGCGATAGCCCGACAGCGCCCCGAGGACCTCCTCGCGGCTGGCCGGGTCGAGGTTGTTCGTGGGCTCGTCGAGCAGCAGCACGTTGGCCGACGACACCACGAGTGCGGCGAGGGCCAGCCGGGTCTTCTCGCCCCCCGACAGCACGCGCGCGGGCTTGTCGACGTCGTCGCCGGAGAAGAGGAACGAGCCCAGCACGCGGCGGGCCTCGACCTCGGGCAGGTCGGGGGCGGCCGAGCGCATGTTCTCCAGGACCGACCGCTCCGGATCGAGCGTCTCGTGCTCCTGGGCGTAGTAGCCGAGCCGCAGCCCGTGCCCGGGCTCAACCTCGCCGGTGTCGCCCTCCTCGACTCCCCCCAGCATGCGCAGCAGGGTCGTCTTGCCGGCGCCGTTGAGCCCCAGCACCACCACCCGGGAGCCGCGGTCGATCGCGAGGTCGACGTCGGTGAAGACCTCGAGCGACCCGTACGACTTGGACAGGCCGGTCGCGGTGAGCGGGGTCTTGCCGCAGGGGGCCGGCTCGGGGAAGCGCAGTCGCGCGACCCGGTCGGTGCGGCGCTGCTCGGCCAGCCCGGAGAGCAACCGTTCGGCCCGTTTGTCCATGCCCTGGGCGGCCTTGGCCTTGGTGGCCTTGTAGCGCATCCGGTCGGCCTGCGCCTTGAGCGCGGCCGCCTGCTTCTCGGCGTTGTCGCGCTCGCGCCGGCGCCGGCGCTCGTCCTGCTCGCGCTGGACGACGTACGCTTTCCAGCCGACGTTGTAGACGTCGAGGCGGGCCCGGTTGGCGTCGAGGGCGAAGACGCGGTTGACGGTGGCCTCGAGCAGCCCGACATCGTGGCTGATCACGACCAACCCGCCCTTGTGCGCGCGGAGGAACTCCCGCAGCCAGCCGATGGAGTCGGCGTCGAGGTGGTTGGTGGGCTCATCCAGGAGCAGGGTGTCGGCGCCGCTGAACAGGATCCTGGCGAGCTCGACGCGACGCCGCTGCCCGCCCGACAGGGTGCCGATCGGCTGGGCCAGCACCCGCTCCGGCAGGCCGACGCTGGCCGCCAGCGAGGCCGCCTCGGACTCGGCGGCGTAGCCCCCCTCGGCGGTGAACTCCTCCTGCAGCCGGGCGTAGCGCCGCATCGCCCTGTCGCGGACCTCGTCGTGGGCCGACGCCATCCGCTGCTCGGCCTCGCGCATCCGGGCGGCGATCACATCCAGGCCGCGCGCGGACAGGATGCGGTCGCGCGCCAGCACGTCGAGGTCGCCGGTGCGCGGGTCCTGCGGCAGGTAGCCCACTGTGCCGGAACGGGTGACCGCGCCCAGGAAGGGCTCGGACTCGCCGGACAGCACGCGCGTGAGGGTCGTCTTGCCGGCGCCGTTGCGGCCCACCAGACCCACCCGGTCGCCGGGGCCGATTCGGAAGGTCGCCTCCTCGAGCAGGATGCGCGCACCCGCACGCAGTTCCACTCCGGTCGCGGTGATCATGAGGAGCCGAGTCTAAGCGCCGCGGGTGGGGCAGTTGACCGGTGTCAGACGTTGAAGCCCAAGGCCCGCAACTGCTCGCGGCCCTCGTCGGTGATCTTGTCGGGGCCCCACGGCGGCATCCACACCCAGTTGATCCGGATGTCGTCGGCGTAGTCGCGCAGGGCAACGTGGGTTTGGTCCTCGATCACATCCGTGAGCGGGCACGCGGCGCTCGTGAGGGTCATGTCGATCACGATCGAGCGGTCATGGTGGGTGATGCCGTAGACGAGGCCCAGATCCACCACGTTGATCCCCAACTCGGGGTCGACCACGTCGCGCATGGCCTCCTCGAGGTCCTCGGTGGTCACGGTGTCAGCCATCGGACATCTCCCCGATCGGTGCGTCGGCGACGGCCCGGGCCGCCGCGTCTTTGAAGGCCATCCAACCCAGCAGCGCGCACTTGACGCGCGCCGGGTACTTCGCCACGCCGGAGAACGCCACGGCGTCCTCCAGGACGTCCTCGTCGGGCGCGTACGCGCCCTTGCCCTGCATGAGGCGCAGGAACTCCTCCCCCGCGGCGAGGGCCTCGGTCAGCGTGCGGCCGCTCACGAGGTCGACCATCACCGAGGTGCTGGCCTGGCTGATCGAGCAGCCCTGGCCGTCGTGGGAGACCTCGGCGACGACGCCGTCTGAGAGCCGCACGCGTAGGGTCACCTCGTCGCCGCAGGTGGGGTTCACGTGGTGCACCTCGGCGTCGTACGGCTCGCGCAGCCCGCGCCCGTGCGGGTGCCGGTAGTGATCCAGGATGATCTCCTGGTACATCGACTCCAACTGCATCACGTGACCCCGAAGAAGCGCTGGGCATGGCGCACCCCGGCGGCCAGCGCCTCGATCTCGCCGGGCGTCGTGTAAAGGGCGAACGTCGCCCGCGTCGTGGCTGGCACCCCGAAGCGGCGCATCAACGGCCAGGCGCAATGGTGCCCGACCCGGACCTCGATGCCGAGGTCGTCGAGCACCTGCCCGACGTCGTGCGGGTGGAGGTCCTCGACGGCGAACGAGACCGCCCCGCCCCGGTCGACGTTGTCGGGCGGGCCGATGACGCGGACTCCGGGGATCTCCGCCAGGGCCTCGAGCGCCAACGCGGTGAGGGCGGTCTCGTGGTCGCGGACGCGGTCCATGCCGACGGCTTGCAGGTAGTCGACGGCCGCCGCCAGGCCGACCGCCTGGGCCGCCATCGGGACCCCGGCCTCGAACCGCTGCGGGGGCGGCGCCCACGTCGAGCCCTCCATCCGCACGGTCTCGATCATGGAGCCGCCGGTGATGAACGGGGGCATCGCCGCAAGCAGCTCGCGCCGGCCCCACAGCACGCCGATCCCCATCGGGCCCAGCATCTTGTGGCCGGAGAAGGCCGCGAAGTCGACCCCCAGGGCGGCGAGGTCGACCGGCAGATGCGGCACCGACTGGCAGGCGTCGAGCACGACGACGGCGCCCACGGCACGGGCCCGGGCGGTGACCGCCCCCAGCGGGTTGACGGTGCCGAGCACGTTGGACTGGTGGGTGAGCGCGACGACCTTGGTGTGCTCGTTGATGAGGTCGTCGAGGTCGGCCACCTCGAGTCGTCCCTCGTCGGTGACGCCGAACCAGCGCAGCGTCGCGCCGGTGCGCCGGCACAGCTCCTGCCAGGGCACCAGGTTGGCGTGGTGCTCCATCTCGGTGACGACGACCTCGTCACCGGGGCCGATCCGGAACCGCGCCGCGTAGTCTCCCGCGGTGGCGGCGTTGCTGAACGCGTACGCGACCAGGTTGAGCGCCTCGGTCGCGTTCTTGGTGAAGACGACATCCTGCGGGTCGGCGCCGACGAAGCCCGCGATGCGCGCGCGGGCGTCTTCGTACGCCTCGGTCGCCTCCTCGGCGAGCTGGTGGGCCCCCCGGTGCGGCGCGGCGTTGTGCTGCTCGTAGAAGGCCCGCTCGGCGTCGAGCACCTGGCGCGGCTTCTGCGAGGTCGCGCCGCTGTCGAGGTAGACGAGCGGCTTCCCGCCCCGCACGGTGCGCGCGAGGATGGGGAAGTCCGCACGCAGCCGCTCGACGTCCTCGAGGAGGCCGCCGGACGTGGACGAGAGCAGCGCGGTCACGCCTCAGCCGCCGCCTTGACGTAGCGCTCGTAGCCCTCGGCCTCAAGCCGGTCGGCGAGCTCGGGGCCGCCCTCCTCGACGATCCGGCCGTCGACGAAGACGTGCACGAAGTCGGGCTGGATGTAGCGCAGGATCCGGGTGTAGTGGGTGATCAGCAGGGTGCCGACCTCGCCGGTGGCGCGGACCCGGTTGACCCCCTCGGAGACCACCTTCAGCGCGTCCACGTCGAGGCCCGAGTCGGTCTCGTCGAGGATGGCGATCTTCGGCTGGAGCAGCTCGAGCTGCAGGATCTCGTGGCGCTTCTTCTCGCCCCCGGAGAAGCCCTCGTTCACGTTGCGCTCGGCGAAGGACGGGTCCATCGACAGCCGCGCCATCGCCTCCTTGACCTCCTTGACCCACAGGCGGAGCTTGGGGGCCTCGCCGCGCACCGCGGTGGCGGCGGTGCGCAGGAAGTTGGAGACCGAGACGCCCGCCACCTCGACGGGGTACTGCATCGCCAGGAAGAGCCCGGCGCGGGCTCGCTCGTCGACGCTCATCGCCAGCACGTCCTGGCCGTCGAGGGTGACCGAGCCCTGGGTGATCGTGTACTTCGGGTGGCCGGCCACCGAGTAGGCGAGGGTGGACTTGCCGGAGCCGTTCGGGCCCATGATCGCGTGGGTCTCCCCCGCCCGGACGGTCAGGTCGACGCCGCGGAGGATCTCCTGCGGCCCGGCGTCGGTCTCGACCGTCACGTGCAGGTCGCGGATCTCGAGGACTGCCATGGGGGGACTCACTTCTCCTTCACGGCGACGAGCACGTCGCCGCTGTCGTCGATCGTCACATCGTGGACTGCGACCGGCCGGGTGGCCGGCAGTCCGGTGGGCTCACCGGTCACCAGATCGAAGCGCGAGCCGTGCAGCCAGCACTCGATGGTGCGGCCTTCGACCTCGCCCTCGGCGAGGCTCACATCTGCGTGGGTGCAGGTGTCGTCGACGGCGTGCACCTCGGTCTCCGCGGTGCGCACCAGGCACACGGCCCGCCCACCGACCATGGCCCGGTGCGGCTGGTCGACCGCCAGCTCGGCGAGCGCGCAGACCCGGGTGGCGGAGGTGGTGTCGCTCACTGGGCCACCGCCTCGAGCTCGGCCTCGACGGCGGCCATCAGCCGCTCCTCGAGGTCGGCGATGCCGATTCGGCCGATGAGGTCGGCGAAGAAGCCGCGCACCACCAGCCGGCGGGCATCGTCCTCGGTGATCCCACGTGACTGCAGGTAGAACAGCTGCTCGTCGTCGAAGCGGCCGGTGGCGCTGGCGTGGCCTGCCCCGGTGATCTCGCCGGTCTCGATCTCCAGGTTGGGCACCGAGTCGGCGCGGGCCCCGTCGGTGAGCACCAGGTTGCGGTTGATCTCGTACGTGTCGGTGCCCTCGGCCGCGGCGCGGATGAGGACGTCGCCGATCCAGATGGTGTGGGCGCCCTCTCCCTGCAGCGCGCCCTTGTAGACCACGTTGCTGCGGCAGTGCGGGATCGAGTGGTCGACGAACAGCCGGTGCTCGAGGTGCTGGCCCGCGTCGGCGAAGTAGGCGCCGATCAGCTCGGCGTCGCCGCCGGGGGCGTCGTACTCGACCGTGGGGGCGATCCGCACTACGTCGCCGCCGAGGCTCACCACGATGTGGCGCACCCGGGCGTCTCGGCCGAGCCGGATCCGGTGGTGGGCGAGGTGGACCGCCCCGGGCGACCACTCCTGCAGGGAGACCACGGTGGCCTGGGCGTGGTCGCCGACCAGGACCTCGACGGTCTCGGCGAGCACGGCCTCGCCGCGGCGCTCCAGGACGACGACGGCCTCGCCGAACGGCTGCACCTCGATCACGGTGTGCGCGCTGGCGGGCTGCGGGCCGCGGCCGGTGGTGGTGACGGTGATCGGGCGGCCGGCGACCGACTCGCGGGGCACGGTCACGACGAGCGCCTCGGCGAACGACTCCCAGGCCAGGGCGGCGGCGCGTTCTGCGGTCGGCCCCGAGCGGCCCAGCCGCTCGTCCCCGCGAGGCAGGCTCTCGACCCGGACGTCCGGGGGCGCGTCGACAGCGGTGTCGACCGAGCCGCGCCCGTCGGCGGGGTCGAGGAGCCCGCGCAGCCGGTCGAGGGGGGTGAAGCGCCACTCCTCCTCGCGGCCCGAGGGCACGGCGAAGTCGGCGGACGCGTAGGACGTGACCCGCGCCGAGCGGGCGTCCACGTGGTGGGTGACGCCCATCAGCCGACGGCCCCTTCCATCTGCAGCTCGATCAGCCGGTTCAACTCCAAGGCGTACTCCATGGGCAGCTCGCGGGCGATCGGCTCGACGAAGCCGCGCACGATCATCGCCATGGCCTCCTCCTCGGTCATCCCGCGGCTCATCAGGTAGAAGAGTTGGTCCTCGCTCACCTTCGAGACGGTGGCCTCGTGGCCCATCGACACGTCGTCCTCGCGGACGTCGACGTAGGGGTAGGTGTCCGAGCGGCTGATCGTGTCGACCAGCAGGGCATCGCAGCGCACGGTGCTCTTGGAGCCGTACGCCCCCTCCTGGATCTGCACGAGCCCGCGGTACGAGGTGCGGCCGCCGCCTCGGGCCACCGACTTCGACACAATGCTCGAGGACGTGTGCGGGGCGCAGTGCACCATCTTGGCCCCCGCGTCCTGGTGCTGGCCCTCGCCGGCGAAGGCGACCGAGAGGGTCTCGCCGTTGGCGTGCGGGCCCATCAGGAAGATCGCGGGGTACTTCATCGTAACCTTGGAGCCGATGTTGCCGTCGACCCACTCCATCGTCGCGCCCTCGTGGGCGACCGCCCGCTTGGTGACGAGGTTGTAGACGTTGTTGGACCAGTTCTGGATCGTCGTGTAGCGGACGCGGGCGCCCTTCTTCACGATGATCTCGACGACCGCCGAATGCAGCGAGTCGGACTTGTAGATCGGGGCGGTGCAGCCCTCGACGTAGTGCACGTAGGAGTCCTCGTCGGCGATGATCAGGGTCCGCTCGAACTGCCCCATGTTCTCGGTGTTGATCCGGAAGTACGCCTGCAGCGGGATCTCGACGTGCACGCCCTTGGGCACGTAGATGAACGAGCCGCCCGACCAGACCGCGGTGTTGAGGGCCGCGAACTTGTTGTCCCCGACCGGGATCACCGTGCCGAAGTACTCCTTGAAGATGTCCTCGTGCTCGCGCAGGGCCGTGTCGGTGTCGAGGAAGACGACGCCCAGCTCCTCGAGATCCTCACGGATCTTGTGGTACACGACCTCGGAGTTGTGGACGACCAATCCCTCGGCGATGAAGTTGTGGGGCCCGTCCACCTCGACGTCGTACACCGGCTCGACCTCGGCCGGCTCCACCGAGGTCACCCGCGCGAAGCCGAGGTGCTCGGTGACGTGGGCGCGGATCGTGGTGCCGTGGGCTGAGTTGCCGGAGTGGTGGTAGGCGCGGCGGCCGAACCGGGCGGTGCGCCGAGGGTTGCGGCAGTCCAACCGCTCGAAGTCGCCGGAGATGTGCAGGCGGAAGCCGCGCACCAGCCGGTCGGGGTCGTACGGGTGCGGGGACTCGAAGTCGTACAGCCGAGAGGCCCGCAGCCCGGTGAGCTCGGCCAGCGCGCGGGACTGCTCAAGCAGCTCGGCGTTGCCGCTGGTCAGCACCACAGACCCGCTGCGGGCCGGCCCGACGTAGCCGTCGGCGTCGACGTAGCCGCCCAGGAAGGCCAGCCGCTCGTCGACCGGCAGCGTGTGCACCCAGTCGGGGATGCGCTTGGTCAGGGACGTGCCGTCGAAGCCCTGCGCGCGCAGCCATTCGACCAAGGCCTTGCTGTTGACGACCACGCGTACGTCGTCGGCCGCGATCACCCGCAGGCCGAACTGCTCGCCGACCACGCGCTCGATCTCGGCGCGCACCTCGACGTCGTCGGCGATCACCGCGAACTGGGTGCGGTGCGTGCGGCCCGCCGACTGGGTGTTGCCGTCGCCGAGGAAGAACCCGAGCAGCCAGAGCAGATCGGGGCTCGACGCGGCTGGGCCGAACCCGTCGGCGTCGCGGAAGACCCGTGGGGCGCCGACCTCCGGCAGCCCCCGCGGCACCGCGACGAGGTCGCCGGGTCGCAGGTCGGCGACCGTGCGCCAACGACGGGCGTAGCGGGCGCGGATCCGTCCCTCCTTGCGCTCGTCGACGAGGCACAGGAACGGGTGGTTGTCAGTGGCCACGATCGACCGCGTGCCCACGGTCACGCGGTAGGTCTGGCGCACACCGGTCTGCGCGGCGGCGCGCACCGGGGCGACCACGAAGCGGCCCGAGGGCTCGTCCAGGGCGAACACCCGGTCACCGGGCTCGATCTCCTTGATGGCCACCATCCCTCGGTCGGCCGTCCAGACGCGGGTGTCACCGCGCAGGCACTCGTACTGGGCGGCCACGCCGGCGACGAGGCGCTGCTTCTCGGCCTCGGGGATGCCGAGGCGGTCGTAGGTGTTCTTGATGTCCTCGGGCAGGTCCTCCCACGACTCGGCCTGCTTCTCGGTGGACCTGACGAAGTACTTGATCGTGTCGAAGTCGATGCCGCCGAGGTCCGATCCCCAGGTGGGCATCGGCTTCTTGCCGAAGAGCCGCAGACCCTTGAGCCGCAGGTCGAGCATCCACTGCGGCTCGTTCTTGCGAGCCGAGATGTCGCGGACGACCTCCTCGGACAGCCCGCGGCGCGCGGAGGCGCCGGCGGCGTCGGAGTCGCTCCAGCCGTACTCATAGCGGCCGAGCCCGTCGAGCTCGGGGTGCGCGGTGGTGCTCATGCGGGGGTCCTCTCGGGGCGAGGGAGGGTGCTCGAGATGTTCCGGGGGATGTGCGTGGTGCAGACGTGGTCGCCGTGCGCGATCGTGGCCAGCCGCTGCACGTGGGTGCCGAGCAGCTCGGCGAAGGCCTCGGTCTCGGCCTCGCACAGCTGCGGGAACTCGGCGGCCAC
>Ga0114939_10002071_pt1 | contig 15295 bp, 13 predicted proteins | sample AshMeaCrysSpring_FD_87196 | JGI IMG/M metagenome (GOLD analysis project Ga0114939, IMG submission 87196) | Groundwater microbial communities from Big Spring, Nevada to study Microbial Dark Matter (Phase II) - Ash Meadows Crystal Spring | ecosystem: Environmental > Aquatic > Deep subsurface >... | reverse complement strand
GGGTGGCCACACGGGGCGGAAGCACCAGACCGTCGTCGTCAGAATGGGCCATGATGAGGGTGCCGATCAGGCGCGTGGAAACGCCCCATGAGGTGGTGTGGGCGTGCTGGACGGCTCCATCGCGGCCGGTGAAGGCGATGTTCTGCGCTTTGGAGAAATTCTGGCCGAGGTAGTGCGAGGTGCCGGCCTGGATGGCTTTTTTATCCTGCACCATGGCCTCGACGGTGAGTGTCATGTCCGCGCCGGGGAAACGCTCGTTTTCGGTCTTCTCACCGGGGATGACCGGGATGGCGAGGTGGTCGCGGAGAAACTCCTCGTAAACCCCGTGCATCAGCCGGGTTTCCGCGATGGCTTCCTCCTTCGTTTCATGGGCGGTGTGCCCCTCCTGCCAGAGAAACTCGGCGGTGCGCAGGAACAGGCGCGGCCGCATTTCCCATCGCATCACGTTCGCCCACTGGTTGATGAGCAGCGGCAGATCCCGGTAGGACTCGATCCAGCGCGCGAAGGCCGCGCCGATGATCGTTTCGGAGGTCGGGCGGATCACATACGGCTCGGCCAACTCACCGGTGGGGATCATCCTGGTTTTTCCGGTGACCGGATCTTTGACGGTCTCCAGCCGGTGATGCGTGACCACGGCGCACTCGGTGGCGAAGCCCTCGGCGTGCTCGGCTTCTTTTTCGAGGTAGGAAAGCGGGATGAGCAGCGGGAAATAGGCGTTCTGGTGGCCGGTGGCTTTGAATTTCCGGTCGAGTTGCTGCTGGATGAGTTCCCAGATGCCGTAGCCCCACGGCTTAATGACCATGCAGCCGCGCGTCTCCGAGTTTTCCGCGAGGTCGGCGGCTTTGATGACTTGCTGATACCACTCGGGGAAATCGTCAGCGCGGGTCGGGGTGATGGCGGTCTTTTCGGCGGGCATGGCGGCTGGCGGGATAGGAATCACGATCCGGGCGAAAGAGCATCAAAAAAAGCGCGGAATTCCCTGGCTGGGGGTTTGACACGGGTGAAACCAAACTCCTAGCTTTGCGCATTGGAAATCAAAACCCCGCGAGCGAATGAGCGACAACGAAAACCAAGCCCCAAGCCCGTCCAAGCAAACATCCACGGTGCCCCTGAAAAAGGAAACCGTTCGTGTCACCCTCAAAGCAGCGGACTCGCCCGCCGTGCCGTCCGCCACCGTGCCGCTCGCGCCGCCCGTGCGCCCGCCTGTCCCCGGGGTTGCGCCGCGTCCTCCAGCACCCACCATTCCGCTGCGGCCTGCGGGTGCTCCCGCCGCCGCTCCCGCGCCAACGATCCGTCTGGCCACGGCTCCGGTCGGCGCTCCCGCCGCCCCCACCGTGGCGCTCAAGCCGCCCGGAAGCGCGCCCACTCTTCCCAAAGCCACGGTCCAGCTCCAATTGCCGCCGGCAGCCGCTGGTGCTTCCGCAACCACCCTGGCACCCACGCCGCATGCCGAGGAGCCAGAAGAGGAGGAAACCGGCGGCGCAATGCCAAAAATCCTGGCCGGCGTGGGACTGGTGGCCGCGCTTGTTCTGCTGGCCCTGCAACTGATGCTGGCCGCCACCTGGATCAACGCCGGAGACAATCCGAAAGCCGGCGAATGGTCGCAACTCATCGAATAACCCGAATCACTCCAATGCCCATGCTCTGGCCCATCGTTCACACCGTCCTCGCCGCGCTCGTTCTCTATCTGGCCTTCGCGGCGGCCGCCCTGTCCACCGGTTTCTGAAAGCGGGTTTTCGCCCGACGCAAAGAGCCGCCCCGCAATCCGAGCAGGGCGGCTCTTGACGTTTCGGCGGGCACGCTCCATGGTCCCGCCCATGGCTCTCAACCTCAACGAAACGAATTTCCAATCCGAAGTGCTCGACTCCAACGTGCCCGTCCTCGTGGACTTCTGGGCCGAGTGGTGCGGCCCCTGCAAGATGATCGGCCCCGTGATCGATCAGGTTTCCGCCGAACTCGCCGGCCAGGCGAAGGTCGGCAAGGTGAACGTGGACGAAGCGCGCGATCTGGCGGTGAAATACAACGTGCGCTCCATCCCGCTGCTGCTGTTCTTCAAGAACGGCGAAGTGAAGGATCAGATCGTCGGCGCCAGCGTGACCAAGGAGCAACTCAAGGCCAAATTGCTCGGGCTCGCCTGATCGATGGTTTTCCCGCGTCCCCGCGCGGCCGGTGAGCCGACCCAAACCGGAGTTGATGTCGGAACTTGGCACTTGGATTCGGCGGGGACTCCCCTAGTGTGCGCGCATGGCGGGTTTCGGCTTGGATTTGCTCATCATCGGCGTCTATTTCGCGGTCATCATCGGCATCGGCCTGTATGCCGCGCGCGGGCAGAAAACGATGGAATCCTATGCCTTGGGCGACCGCTCAATGCCATGGTGGGCGGTGCTGGCCTCGATCCTCGCCTCGGAAATCTCCGCCGGCACTTTCCTCGGCACTCCGGGCGAGGGATTTGCGAAACGGAATTTCCTCTACGCCCAGCTCGTGATCGGCACCATCCTCGCCCGGCTGCTGGTGGCGGCCATTTTCATCAAGCCGTTTTACAAATACAATGTCACCAGCATCTATGAATTCCTGGAGATCCGCTTCGGCCTGCTCACGCGGCGCGTGGCCTCGCTGGTATTCCTGCTGACTCGCTCGCTGGCCTCCGGCTCGCGCATTTTCATCGCGGCCATATTGCTGGTGCTGGCGTGGGAGGTGGCGCATCCGGAGTTTCTGGCATTGTCCAAGGAAGCGCGCTTCGGTCAGGAACTCGCCATCTATGCCGGGGCCGTCATCGTCATCACCGGCCTCACCGCGCTCTACACCACCTTCGGCGGGATCAAGGCGGTGGTCTGGACGGATTTCATCCAGATCACGCTGATGTTCGGCGCGGCGCTTTACGTGTTTTTCTGGCTGCTCGGAAAAACCGGCGGCTGGGGCGCCTTCCAAAGCTCGATCACCAGTCCGGCCGTCATCGACACCGGCATCCGTCCGGGCCGCGATTTCGGCGGACATGTGAAATTCATCCTCGAACAGGAATACACGCTGTGGGCCGCGCTGCTCGGCTCGATCTTCACCACGCTGGCCACCCACGGCACCGACCAGGACATGGTCCAGCGCATGCTCACTTCCAAGGACGCCAAGCGCGGCCAGCGCGCCGTGATCCTTTCCGGCCTCATCGATCTGCCGGTGGTGATCGGCTTCCTGGCCATCGGCATCCTGGTTTGGAAATACTATGAACTCAATCCCGCGCACAAACCCGAGGGCGATCCGGGGATTTTCGCCTGGTTCATGGTGCATGACCTCGCGCCCGGCATCCGCGGGCTGATCGCGGCCGGGCTTTTCGCGACGGCGATGGGCTCGCTCTCCACCGCGCTCAACGCGCTGGCCACCACCTTCACCAAGGATTGGTATCTCGGAGTGTTCCGGCCCGAAGCCGGATCCCGCCAGCAGATGCGCGCGGCGCGGATCGCGACTGCGGGTTTCGCGGTGTTTCTGGCGGTCATCGGCATCGGCACGGCGTGGGTGAAACTCAAGAACCCGGAGCTGCGGATCATTCCGATCGTGCTCGGCTCCTTCGGCTACACCTACGGTTCGCTGCTCGGCGTGTTCCTGATCGGCATGCTCACCAAAACCCGCGGCAACTGCACGGGCAACGTGACCGGCATGCTCTGCGGCTTCGCCGCCGTGGCCATCCTCACCGATCTGCCCAACGACCTCTGCGGCATGCTCACCGGCGCGCCGCTCTATCAAAATCCGGAGTGGCTGCCGGTCATCGCCTTCACCTGGCGCATCATGTTCAGCGCGCTGGTGACCGTGGGCGTGGCGCTGTGTTTCCGCAGCGATGCCGCGCGCCTTCAAAGCGGCAGCGCATCCCGTTTGCCGGAATCCGCCCGTCCCTGATTCGGTCCACGCATGGACCGCCCCGCCGGAAACGAAACCACGGAACCGGGCCGCATCACGCGATGCCGTGGGCCGGCGGATTCCGAACAATCTTTACACCGGGCCGGATTGCGGCGATTCATCGCCGCGCCAAGCGCCGGAACCCCCACCCCCGCCATGAAAGAACTCCTCGATTTCATCCTCCATCTTCAGGACCACCTCAATGACTTCACGCGCCAATACGGCGTGCTGGTCTATGGCCTGCTGTTTCTGATCATCTTCTGCGAAACGGGCCTGGTGGTGACACCCTTCCTGCCGGGGGATTCCCTGCTCTTCGCGGTGGGAGCCATTTCCGCGGACCCGGAGTCAGGCCTCAATTTCTGGGTCGCGGCCGCGGTGATGCTGGTGGCCGCCATTCTGGGGGATACGGTCAACTATTGGATTGGCCGGCGCTTCGGAGCATGGGCGCTGCGCACTTTCCCGCGGGTGATCAAACAAAGCCACCTCGACAAAACCTCCGAGTTCTTCGTCCGCTACGGCGGCAAGACGATCATCATCGCCCGCTTCGTTCCCATCGTGCGCACCTTCGCGCCCTTTGTAGCGGGCTCGGGCTGCATGGACTACCGCCGCTTCATGAGCTTCAATCTGATCGGCGCGCTGTTGTGGGTGGGCTTGATCCTGCCCGCCGGCTGGTATTTCGGGAACATTCCGGTCGTGAAGGAGAATTTCGAGTTCGTGGTGCTCGGCATCATCGCGGTCTCGATGCTGCCGATGGCCTTCGAGATCGTGCGCGGCAGGATCAAGTCGCCGTGCTGAACCGGCACCCCGATTGTTTTTCCCATCAGATGCCCGAGCGCGTGCGGCTGTCGCCGCCACCGGTGCTCAGGAACCGGTAATAAACCTCCAGCATCAGGATGCAGAGCGTGGTGCGGTAATGCTTGTTGCTCTTCATGAGCGGCGCGCCCACAGCCCGGATGCTTTTGGCGGTGCCGCCGGGAACCTTCCATGAGCCGTCGGCTTCCTGATTGTTGATCAATTGGTCGCGGAACATGTCGTTGTATTTTTTCCAATCCTCGCCGCCGCGCTGCATCATGGCCTGGGATTCGTAGTAGTGGCCGTAGAGATCGCAGAACCGCGTGTTGTAGTCGAATTTGGAGTTATTCAGGATGTATTCGGCCGCGGTGCGGATACCCGCCTTGCCGGCCTTGCCCCACATCTGGTTGCAGAGCATGCCCACGCCGGTGAGCGTGTGGTAACCATCAGCTCCTTCGCCGGCGGGTTTCTTGCTGACATAGCCGAACCCTCCGCTCTCGTCCTGGCAGCCGTCGATGTAGTTCAGCGCCTTGGTAATGCAGGAACTCATGCCCTTGAAGTTGATGTCCGTGTGACTGCATGCCTTGAGCGCCTGCACCTGCCAGCCGGTGACAGAGACGTCGGTATGGCCGCCCTTCTTGGCATAGACGTAGGCCCAGCCGCCGTTCTGGTTCTGGTTGTCGATGATGAACTGGCCGGCTTTCTCGGTGACTTGCCGGAGGTTGGGCACATCCACCTTGAGTTCCTTGCAGAAGGTGGTGGCTTCGCCGAGGGCGTAGGTGGCGATGGCGTGCTCGTAACACCAGCTCTGGGTGGTTGGGTTGTTGGAGAGCCTGCCATTGTTTTTCATGCCCAGGTTCACCAGATAGACGATGCCCTTCATGCAGGATTCGCCAAATTCCTCGGAAACCGGGGTTTCGCAGTGGCCGAAATAGGCGAGCAGCGCGAGACCGGTCATGGCCGGCTTGTTCGCGGCCGCCCATGAGCCGTCCGGGTTCTGGTTCGCCTTGAGCCAGCGCAGGCCCTTGATGACGGCCTCCTCACATGCGGGGGTGCCGCCGTTTTCCTGGAGGCGCTGGAGGCGGTCGTCCTTGGAGCAGCGCTTGCGCATCGTCTCGGGAATCAGACCGAAGAGCTTGCCGGAACCTCCGCCGCCCATGCCAATGCCTGTGCCGAGTCCCTTGCCGGCGCCAAAGCCCGCGCCGACGCCGCCGAGCCCGGCGGACATGCCGGCACCGAGTGAACTCAGGGCGGACATCTCTCCGAAGTTGTCGCCCTGTTCGGGCATCGAGAAGGTGGCGGCCGCCCCCTCGGCAAAGACGCGCTTGACGTTGGTGGACGGAGTGATCTGTGCCCGCTTCTTCTGCTGCACCTTGACGTCCGCGCCGCGCTCACCGCCGCCGCCGCCCCCACCAGGGAGGAAATCGACTTTCTTTTCGGGCTCGTAGATGACCTGGAAAATCCAGATCCCGCCGATCAGCAGGACCACCAGATGGACGATGATGGCGAAAGTCAGCGCGCCGCCGCCGGCCTTCTGCCAGAATCTCTTCAGGCTGCGCTTGGGCGCGGCGGGTTCCAGCGGATGGTTTGTATCGTCCATGACGGAGGAGTGGTCTGTTTCAGTAAGGATGGATTATTCCGGCGCACCGGCCTGGAAGGTGACATTCGTGATTTTCGCGCGGCTGAGGGCGTCGAGCACGTCCACGACGCGTTCGTATTTCGCCTGTTCGTTGGCGTAGATGGTGACCAGCACCTCGGATTTCGAGGCCTCGCTGCTTTCGCGGAGCTGGTTGAGATTCACCGCGAGTTCGGGAAGGTTCTTGTTTTCCGGCGTGTCCAGCGGGTCGTCGTTGAGGTAAACCTGTCCGTCGTCCTCGATGCGGATGGCGATTTCATCGGGCATCGGGGTGTCCGAGCTTTCGACCTGGACGGTGCCGGGGAGCTTGGTGTTGTGGGCGTTCTCCACCTGCACGGCGCCGGCCATGACCATGAAATAGAGCATGATGACGAAAACGACGTCGATCATCGGCGCGATCTGGAAACCCAGATTGACCTCGGCGTGCGGCTTGCGTTTGTGGCGTCCTTTCATCGGAGCTTACTTGTTGGATGCGGCGAAGGAGATATCGGCGATGCCGCCCTCGCCGACGGCGTTCATGACGCGCTGGATGTCGATGGCGGGCAGCGATTTGTCGCCGCGGATCACGGCGCGCACCTTGGGATCCTTCTGTTTCTTTTCCTGGAAATAAGGCACGAGCAGCGCGAGGTCCGGATACTCGCGGTCGTCCACGTTGACGAAGGCCTTGCCCTGTTTGACATCCCAGCGGACGTTGACCGCGATCTCGTGCTTGGTCATTTCCGGGTCGCGCTTTTTGGCGTTGGGAGAAACGGGCAGCACGATGTTCTTGTCCACCTTCAAGACCTCCGCGGACGTGATGCTCATGAAGAAGATGAGCAGCACGAGCAGCACGTCGATCATCGGGGCGATCTGGAATTCAGGTTCGCCGCTTTCGCCTCCTCCTCCGCCGCCGGCCATGGATTTGTTGGGTTTTGGGGTTGGTGGGTGCGATCAGGCCTGGACCGGGGCTTCGACGGGGGCTTCGCCACCGGCCACCCAGTTGGGCAGGGCTGCGTAGGTGGCTTCCTGGCCGACGTCGGCGTCCTTGAGGTATTCGTAGGGGGCGTTGCGGAACAGCGCCTCGGCTTCCTCCTGAAGGTTGTGGACGGCGGCCTGCAGCTTGTTGCGCAGGAAATAGAAGCCCATGAAGGCGGGAATGGCGATGAACAGGCCGGAGGCGGTGGCGATGAGCACCTCGCCGATGTGCATGGAGAGGGCGGTGGGATCGCCGATGCCGGAGGTGCCGAGGCTGGAGAAAGCGCCGCGCATGCCGGAAACCGTGCCGAGCAGACCGACCATCGGAGTGCAGACACCGATGACGGAGAGGTAGTTGATGCGGGTCTGCAGAGTGGAGTTGATCTTGTCCACCTCTGCGGCGAGTGCCTCCTCGGTGGCGTCCTTGCCATAGCCCACGGAGGACAGCGCGGCGCGCACGACCTGTGCGAAGGGGCTGACGGCGACTTTCATGGCCTGATAGGCGCCGACGTAATCACCGGCCAGGAAGAGCTGCTGCGCGCTCTGCACGTCGGCCAGCGGCGTCATCTTTTTGGAATTGGTGCGGATCCAGATGTCGATGATGAGCCAGACGGTGGCGATGGAGAAAAGGCCGATGGGATACATGCACCAGCCGCCTTCCTTCAGGACGTCGATGAAGGTTTTCTCGGTGACGCCGCCCTTGGTGGTGGCGCCGAAGGCGGTCATGGGCAGCAGCAGGAGCGCGGCGAGCGCGGTCTTGTGGATGGTGTGTTTCATGGCGGTTTTTGGCGGTGGCGGATTTGGCGGATGGTTTGGTTTTTACTTGAGGTTTGCAAGGAGCTTGTTCGCCTCATCGGCGAGCACGGTGCCGGCGGAGACGCGCAAGGCGGACTTGACGAGGATGAGAGCTTCTTCACGGCGGCCGAGCACGGCGAGGAGATCGGCGGCCTGGAGTTCGGCCGCGGCGTTGAGCAGCAGCCCGCCGGTTGGATAGAGGCAGGGAGTGACGAGATAGGCTTCCAGCGCCTCGGGGGTCTTTTTCTCCTTCTTGAAGAGGCTGCCGCGGAAGAAAGAGGCGTAAGCGCACATGTCGGCCGGCTGGGTGTCGGTGATGAGATCAAGCAGGGCGGTCTGGCGGTCCTCAAAGCCGGAGCTGGCAGGCATGAGCAGCGCCTTGCCAAGGAACACGAAGGGATCGATGCCCTGGGCGGGCGTGGCCTCGGAGATTTCCTTGCCGATGGCCGCGCATTCCGCAGCCTCGCCATTGAGGGCATGGGCCACCAGCAGGGCGCGCGCGGCATTGAGCCAGAAATTTCCCGGGATTCTGGCGGTGATGCGCTGTTCGCTGACGACGGGCAGGAGCAGTTGGCGCGCGTCCTTCGGCTTGTCGGTGAGCAGCAGGGCGACGGCCTGGTTCACCGCGGCGGGCCTGTCGCCATAGATGTGGTCGGCGGATTGAAGGGGAAAAGCCTGGCCGGCTTCAAAGCCATCAGCTGCGGTTTTGACGACGAATTTGTCTCCCTGGAGGGCAAGGGCGGATACCGGAATGGAACGGCCGTTCTGGAGGACGACCCTGGCGGGTTCTTCAGCGGAGACCGGAGCGGCGATGGCGGCCAGCGCGAACAGGGCGAGACCGAGTGATGGGCGGGACGGCGACATGGGTGAAGATCAGTTGACCATGCCCGCGGCTTTTTTTGCCTGGGCGGTGTTTTGGAGTTTCGGGTGATCTTTGAGGGCTTTGAGGGTGTCCTCGGCGAGCTTGTCCTCGCCGAGTTTCTTCGCGGTCTCGTAGGCCTGCCAGTAGCCTTCGGCGCAGACGTCCGGGAAACCCTGATAGGCGACATAGACGCGCTGATAGGTGCCGTGCGCCTTCTTCAGCAGTTCGGTGGAATCGCCGCCGGAAGCGGATTCCGCCTGCTTGCGATAAGCCTCACCGAGCAGGAGATAGGCCTTGGCGGCGGTTTCCCCGCGGAAGAGCTTGTCGCCGACGATCTGGAGGGCGAGCTTGCTGGCGGGTTCGAATTTTCCGAGAGCCACGAGCGCCTCGAGTTTGCCGAGGGTCGTTTCCTTGAAGCGGGACGTGCCCGGGTTGTTGACCAGCACGTCGTCGAAGATGCGTAGGGCCTCCTCCGGCTGCTTGCGGGCGAGGGCGACGAAGCCCATGCCCACCGGGCCGGCGTCCGAAAATGACGAGTCCTTGTAGCGCTCCGAGAGGCGCTTGAACATGGCCTCGGCGCCGTCAAGATCGCCGTTCTTGAGCAGGATTTCCCCGGAAACGGTGAGCAGTGCGGGACTGAGGCCGGACGGATCCTTGGCGTTGGTGGTGGCGATGCCCTTCAGATAGAGGTCGGCGCGGTCGTTGCGGCGCAGCAACTGTGCGAGCCGGGCGCGGGCGTAGTAGATGCGGGCGGCGGTGGTGGCGTTTTCCCGGCCGGAGGCGGTTTTTTCGAGGAGGGCGACGAGTTGTTTGTCCACGGCCTCGATATCGACGTCCTTGGGTTTCTTGCGGGGCACGAAGGTTTTGGCGAGTTCGTCGATGAGAAACTCGGCTTGTTCGCTGGCCGGATCGGCGATGCGCGCCTTGAGGGAGTTTGCCAGAAGTTCGGCGGCCTCGCTTTCCTTGCCGTCGCGGGCTTTCATTTTGGCCACCCAGGTGGCGGAGAGCAGGGCGAGCGGGCTGTCCGGCTTGCGTTTGAGGAAATCCCCGTGCAGCGCGGCGATGGCGGCCCAGTCCTTGCGGCCCTGCAGGATGGTGGTGGCGGAGTCGATCGCGTATTGGATGACGTCGTCCGGGCTGTCGGTCCAAACCGCCTTGGTGTAGGCGGCGAGCGCCTCGTTTTCCTTCTCCTTGCGCTTGTAGGTGTCCGCCAGGAGGCAGAGCATCGATCCGTTGGAGGGATCGTCCGGGTTTTTTGCGAGGAACTTGCCGAGCTCCCGGATGATTTTGTCGGACTGCTCATCCTCCTTGTCGTTGAAGTCAATGAAGGAAAGGCGGTACTGCATGTCGCCGGCGTAGCGCCCATCGGGAAACTTGGCGAGGTATTCGCGGCAGGACGCCAGGGTTTCCTTGTATTTGTTGCTGAGGAAATTGGACATCGCCACATAATAGAGGGCGTTCTCCAGAAGCGGGCTGTTGGGGAAGTTTTTGAGGAACTTGGCGAGCAGCGGCGAAGACTCGGCGAAGTTTCCCTCCAGGAAGTAGGCCAGGGCCTGGAAAAAGACGTAGCGGTCGAGGTTCTCGGATTTGGGGAACTTGGTTTCGAGGCTGCGGTAGAAGGAGCCGACCTCCTTCCAGTCGCCGTTTTGGACCAGCACTTCGCCGGCCAGCGAGGCGACCTGCTCGATATTTTCCGAGTTCGGATACTTGCGCATGAAGAGTTTGCACTTCTCCATGATCTCGGGGATGTCCTTGCGCCGGTTGAGAATGACGATCTCGGCGTAGGCGGCGGATTGCGCTTCGGGCGAGGATTCGTATTTGGTGCGCAGGGTGCGGAAGCAGACGAGCGCCTCCTCATGGCGGTCCAGATGGAATAGGCAGCGGCCGCGGCGCATGAGCAGGGCGGAATCCAGGTCCGCCCTGTCCTCGATGGTCTTCATTGCGGCTTCGGCGAGTTCGATGGCGGGCTTGAGGGCGTTGAGCAACTCCGCCGCGTTGGAGCGCTGGTCGATCGGCTTGGCTTTCTCCGACTCGGCGCGGGTCTCGAGAATTTTGCGTTCCTTGCGCATCGCTTCGAGGGAGGCGGCCTGGATTTCGAGAATCTGGCTGCGCGGCGGCACCGAGCGGTAAATGGCCAGCGCCGCCTCATAGGCCTGGGTGCCGACCAACTCGTCGCCGCGCACCACGATCTGGTTGGCGAACCAGGCGATCGCGTCGCGCACCCCGGCTTGATCGGACAGGCGGTCAAGATAAGCGATGAGATCCTCGATCTTGCCGGTGTCGGCAAGCAGGCCGATGACTTGAACTGCGGCGGTCGTCTGCTGGGGAGTGCGGACATCCGAGCCCATGAGGCTGCGGAAGACGCTGATGGCATCGTCGTGTTTGCCGAGTTCGGTGTAAACCTGGCCGAGCCACAAGCCGGCTTCGGAGCGGTATTTGGTGTCAAACGCGGCGTTTTTGAGGGCTTCGATGGCCTGTTCTTTTTTTTCCGGCGCTTCCTGCATCATGCATGCGCGGCCGAGCCCGAGATTGGCGCGGGAGCTGTATTCGCCCTTGGGATAACGTTTGATGCAGTCCCTGAAGGCGGCTTCGGCCTCCGGGTATTTGTTTGCCAGCAGGTTGGCGAGACCGATGTTGAAATAAAGCACCTCGTAGGGCGCTTGCTTGTCCGGGCCGAGCAGCTTGAGAAGTTCCTGAATTTTCGCGATGGCCGTGTCGTAGTTCTTTGCAGCCATCGCGGCCTCGGCCTCGCCGAAAACGCGGTTGAGCGTGGCGGGAGCCACCACGGCCGGGGCGGCCGGGGCTGCCGGGGCGGCTGGAGGAGGGGCGGGCGTTCCAGGCGGACTCTGGGCAGGTGCCAGGCATCCGGAAAAAATCATGAACGCTGCGGTGCCGAGCAGAATCGACGTGGACTGGGTTTGTCTGTGCAACATGATGTGCTGAGTGGTGGTATGGAATCCGGTAAATACTGTCAAACTGGATTTCATCCGCATGTTCCAAGGGTGGACTCAGAGGCGAAATATTGCCGGGAAATTGCCGGTGAACACGGGGAACGAGTCCGCAAAACCGCCATCCGGTCTCATTGGAAATCGCGTGCGTATCTCCGCCCGAACCGTGGCGTTTCAATCCGGAGCCGTCGCCAGGTTGCGGATCACGCGAGCCGAGACTTCGTCCGGTTCGCCGAGGTTGCATGTGTGAAACGCCGTCCCGGCGGGCAGCTCGTCCGGCGGCTCATAGGCGGAGTTCAGCATCGCCATATCGGCGGACCGCGCGTCGGTGACGAGGTCCCCGCGGCCATCGCGCTGGCGCAGACGGTGTTCGGTGGTGGCGTCGTCCACCTCCGCGATGATCCATTTGACGTGTGCATCCCCGAGCGTGTCGCGAAGACGTTCGCGCAGCATCCGACTGGAAAACGTGGCGTCCAGAATCACGCATTGCCCGGCAGCGAGAGCCGCAGCCGCGTCGTCGATCATGGATTCATAGGTCCGCGCGGTCATTTCCGGCGCATAAAGCATTCTGCGTCCGCATGCGTCGCCGCGCTGGTGGAGCGGCACTCCGGCCAGTTCCTTGCGGCGGACGTCCGAGGAAATCAAGCGCCAGCCCAGTTCGCGGGAGAGCGCCGCCGCCAGCGTGGATTTCCCCGCCGCCACGCGGCCCATCACCGCCAGCGCCACCGGCGAGCATCCCGCCACCGCGTATTGCAGCGCGAGTTGGAAGTAGCACCGCGCGGCGGCCGCCGCCTCGCCCCGCCCACCATCGCCGCCGCTCTCCACAAACGCGCGCAGGCTTTCCACCTTGCCGCGGACATAGGCACGGTAGCACTTGTAATAATCCATCAGATCCTCCATTTCCGAATCTCCCAACAAATCCGCCAGCCGCCGGATGAAGAGGCGCGCGAGCTCCGGCCGTCCGTGATGGTCCAAATCCATCGCCAGAAACGCCGCATCGCCGGCCACGTCCAGATGGCGCAGGCGGTCGTTGAACTCGATGCAGTCGTAAATATGCAGCGCGCTGTCCGTGACATGGATGTGATCCAGGTGGAGATCGCCATGGCAATCGCGGATCCAGCCCTGCGCCACGCGCCTTTCGAAAAGCGGACCGCGCCGCTCATAACAGCTTTCCGTGAACGCGCGGATCGCCTCGAACGCGGCCGCCGACAGGGTTTTGCCGATGAATGCGCGGGTTTGCGCGAAATTCTCATCGGTGCTGATGCGGAGTTTTGCGACCCTCCCCCACTCGGCGACATCCGGAGGCGATGGCTGTTTCTGATAGAAATCCGCCAGCGTCCGCGCCACACGCTCCAGCTCGGGCCCGCCCGCCGCGCCGGCCTTGATGCGGGCGGCGAGAAAACCCGCGGGCTCGAGATATGCCATCTTCACGGCATACTCCGCCACCGGTCCGCCGCCGCCGAATGCATACCCCTCCCCTTCCCGCGTGACCGGCTCCACGCCGAGATAGACGCCCGGCGCGAGCCGCGAGTTCAACTCCACTTCCCGCAGACAGCAAAGGCGGCGTTTTTCCAGCGTGGAAAAATCCAGAAAGCCGAAGTCCACCGGCTTCTTGATCTTGTAAACCAGCGGCGGAGCCACCAACACCAGCGAGGCGTGCGTGTGGATTTCCCGAACCTCCCGCGGCCGGTGCGGATACGACGCCGGATCGCGCAAAAACGCCAGCAAACCGGGATCAAGACTCTCATTCATCATTCCTCCTCTCCCACGCAACCGGTTCAATCTAGCAGTCCGATCCGGCCGGTGCAACCGGCGTCCCGCAATCAGCGGCGGAACACATCGCCCGGCGGGTTTCACCGGGGGCCGATCCGGCTGCGGATTCCCTGTAGCGGCGCTTCGATCCAGCGCCACGACGCCAGCGTCAGCCCCCATGTCACCGCCGCAAAGGCGCAGACTTTCAACACCGAACCGGCCGCGGAATCAAACGGCGCACTCCACAGAAACCACAGGATTTTTCCCGCCACCAAGGGCGCGAGATTGTGAAACAAATAAACGCCATACGAAAGCCGGCCGATCCGCTGCAGCGCGGGATGCTCCAACATACGGCCCGCCGGCCCCGAAAACCCCACCTGCCCGGCGGCGATGAATCCGCACAGCGAGACCGACAGCATGGTCTGTTGCAGCGCGCGCAGCCCGAAAGTAGGCCAACCGAACCAGTGTGCTCCGCAGATCATGCCGTATCCAGCCGCTGCCAGTATGGAAATCCAGCGCAGCCCGGGGCTTTCGAGCGCCATGCCGCGATGCACCGCCAGCGCCAGCAGGCCGCCAATGCCGAAATAATCCAGACAGGCCCAGGTGAGCACGTTCGGCCATGGACACCACGCCGCAAGGTCGTCGTGAAAACAACGCGTCAGCGGGCCGATGGCGGCGATCACGAGCACGCTTGCCACCAGCCATTTGCGGGGCGCGAACCAGATCACGAACGGCCACGCCAGATAAAACTGCTGCTGCATCGAGAGCGACCAGAAGTGGTTCGTCCCGGCAGGCCAGTAGCCCAGAAACGCCATGTGAATGTTGGAAAGGTGCAGCACATACCAGCCTAGTCCCGGCCGGATATCCGGCGCGCCCACCAGCAGCGCCAGCGCCAGCGCCGCGTAATACGGCGCGAGAATCCGCAGGCCGCGCCGGATTTGGTAGATTCCGAGCGCCTCCGCCCGCCATGCCCCGCCGCGCGCCTCCGCCCGGTCCCTTTCCCGCAGCAGCGAGCCAGTGATCAGATAGCCGGTCATCACCAGGAAAAAAAACAGGAAGATCTCGAAGGGAAACACCCGCGGCCAGCCTGCAGGGCACCAATGATCCCAGCAAATCGCCAGCATGGCCACCGCCCTCAAGCCATCCAGCTGCATCGCGCGGCCTCTCATTCCCCGTGGTGAAACCACGATCCGCCGCCGCATGCACGCCTTTTCCCGTCATCGCGCATTTCAGCGCTTCAGTTCCGCGGCGTTTCCGCTTTCACTCCGGCGCGTGGATTATTCGTCGCTCATCGCCAAACGCCGCCAGCGCTTCTCCGAACTGGAGGAAGCCGTCGCCGACCCGGATTTGTTCGCGAATCCCAAACGCGCCACCGGCATCCTGCGCGAGCACCGCAAACTCAGACAAACCCTCGATCTCTGGCAACAGCTGGCGGACGCCAATCGGCAGCTCGCCGACAGCCGGGAACTCGCGAAATCCGACGATCCCGCGTTTTCCGCCATGGCCGCCGAGGAAATCCCGGCCTTGGAGAAAACCATCGCCACTCTCTCCGAAAACCTGCAATACGCCCTGCTGCCCGCCGATCCCAACGAGGACCGCGACGCACTCATCGAAATCCGCGCCGGCGCCGGCGGCGACGAAGCCTCGCTCTTCGCCGCCGAACTGATGCGCGCC
>Ga0114939_10002070_pt1 | contig 15300 bp, 14 predicted proteins | sample AshMeaCrysSpring_FD_87196 | JGI IMG/M metagenome (GOLD analysis project Ga0114939, IMG submission 87196) | Groundwater microbial communities from Big Spring, Nevada to study Microbial Dark Matter (Phase II) - Ash Meadows Crystal Spring | ecosystem: Environmental > Aquatic > Deep subsurface >... | reverse complement strand
CAGCGCAAAAAAATCCTGGTCATCCGCATCCGGGCGTAGCGGCAAATTGAGTTTTAATCCCAATGCCGCACCCGTACCACGCCCGTGGGCGCCGCCAGTCCCCGGATAAAGATAGCGCCCATCCTCGTGGGTATCGACGAAAATCACACTCGGGTCTGACTCGAACGGATAATAAATCCCATCGCCGTGGTGGGCATCGATGTCCACGTACGCGATGCGCGTTAGGCCATATTCCTGCTTCAAGGTCTCGATCGCTACCCCTAAGTCATTGAAAACACAAAACCCGGCGGCGCGGTCGCGACGTGCGTGGTGTAACCCGGCGATTGGGATAAATGCCCGCCGGGTGCGTTTCTCCATGACTTCTTGAATACCACGCACGACTGACCCGACCACAAACGTCGCGGCCTCATAAACCCCAGGAAACGCCGGCGTATCGCCGTAATCGAGATAACCGACTCCTTCCTGGGATTTTTTCTGAACTAACGCGACATATTCCGGGGTATGAAAGCGCTCCAGGACATCCTGGGGCGCCGATACTGGGTCACACAAACGCACCCAGGCGTCTAAATCCGAGCCTCGAACTGCATCCCAAAAGGCGTCTTGACGTTGCGGGCCAAACGGATGGCCGTGGCCAAATCCATAGCGACCTAATTCCGTACCTACATAAAGCGATACGCTGTGCGGCATTTTTCTTTCTACCTAAATTGTGCAATTGTGTAATTGAAGGATGCGCCTATTACAATTCGACTTGCGCCCCCAATTCCACTACACGATTGGCAGGTAGACGGAGAAAATCAGTAATACTCCCGGCGTTCCGATTCATAGTAGCGAAGAGGTATTCCTGCCACCGCCACAGATTAGAACGCAACGTCGGGATAACCGTTTCGCGGCTTAAGAAATAACTTGTCGTCATCTGATTAAGATTTATCCCATATTCGTGACATAATTTTAGCGTCTCGGGAATATTCGGTGTCTCGGCGAATCCATAACGAACCGTAATTCTCTCAAAGTCCGGTCGAATATGCTGAACAGTTATTCGTTCCTCATTAGTAATTATAGGAATTTCCTCCATTAAAACTGTAAGCAAGATTACTTGTTGATGGAGGACGTGATTATGTTGCAAATTGTGAAGGAGCGCACGCGGAATCCCCTCGGAACGTCCGGTCATAAAAATCGCCGTGCCAGGAACCCGTAACGGCGGGTCTAATGCTAATGAATCCAAAAAAATATCTACGGGAATACTCTGCGGCGCTAATTGAGAAATTAATCGTTCGCGTCCTCTCTTCCAAGTGAACATCAATAAATACATAATCACGCCGACTAATAGCGGAAACCATCCGCCTTCCGCGAACTTCAGTAAATTGACACCGAAAAATGTCAGGTCTATTATCAATGCGATGCCGGTCACCAATATAACAATAGGTAACGGCCATTTCCATAAGCGGCGCGCGACGACCCCCATCAATAGTGTCGTGGAGATCATCGTTCCAGTAACGGCAATTCCGTAAGCCGCAGCCAATTTATCCGAGGAATTGAAACCAGCGACTAATAAGATTACCGCAAGCGCTAGACTCCAATTGACTAACGGCAAATAAATTTGGCCATGAGTTGCAGATGAGGTATGGCAGATCCGCATTCGTGGGATAAATCCTAATTGGATCGCCTCTTTGGTCAGCGAATAGGCACCGGAAATTACCGCTTGCGATGCAATAATGGTCGCAATGGTCGCAAGAATTACTAACGGATAAAGCCCCCAAAGTGGTACCAAATGATAAAATGGGCTATCTAACGCCTCCGGCCTGCGCAACAATAGTGCGCCTTGCCCAAAATAATTCAAGACTAACGCCGGAAGGACTAATCCAAACCATGCCCGACGAATTGAACTGCGGCTAAAATGTCCCATATCTGCATAAAGCGCCTCTGCTCCGGTCAAAGCTAAGACTACCGCTCCAAAAATTAGCCACCCGCTTTGACCATGTCGGATAAAGTAAAACAATCCATGGCTAGGATTTAGAGCTAAAATAATTTCGGGTGATTGAAAAATGCTAATTATCCCTAATAGAGCGAGAATACCAAACCACAATACCATAACCGGCCCAAAAAGCGCTCCAACCCGTGCCGTGCCGCGCTGTTGAATTACAAACAACCCCAATAGGATTATAATCGCCATTGGGACTACATAAGGGGAAAAAATAGGCGTTGCTATATCTAGTCCTTCTAATGCTGATAATACCGATATTGCCGGAGTAATCATGCCATCACCATAAAATAATGCGGCGCCAATTAATCCGATAGTAATTAATATTGATCGCTGTTGCGCAGTCATTGTTCCGGCGCGTAACGTCAGTGCCGTAAGGGCTAAAATTCCACCTTCGCCGTGATTATCGGCCCGCATAACAAATAATACATATTTGAGAGTTACCACTATCATCAATGCCCAAAAAATTAATGACAAGACTCCCAAAATATCGTCGCTATTTACTATTGCGCCGCCTGCAACAAAACACTCTCGAATTGTATAAAGCGGGCTCGTGCCGATATCGCCATATACTACTCCGAGTGTTGCTAGCATCATCGAATTGGAATTGGAGATTTTTGACTCATTAGATAATTGGCTCATTTTATACTCAAATATTTATGAATCTGGAGGCTGAGATACCACGAAGGGTGATCTAAACAATATTGAATGGCATGGGCTGTATTACGCGCTAATTCGGGGCCATCCATTGGCTGGAGGAAAAAATAGCGAAAGTCTAGGTGTTCCAGGTCATGCGGATCGAGGTTTAATTGCGGATAAACTAATTTGAGTTCGTCACCACAAGTCTGGACTAAATCCACTCCGCCTTTGGGACTAACGCAAACCCAATCAATTTTCGGTGGTGCTAAAATAGTGCCGTTTGTTTCGATAGCGACTTCAAAATTCAAGTCATGTAAATCGCTAATTAAGCGATGATCTAATTGTAATAACGGCTCGCCACCGGTACAGATTACGTAAGGATGATCTCCCTTGTCCTTTGGCCAAAAATTCGCTATTGTCTCGGCCAGGTCTTGAGAATTAACAAAACACTGAACGTCACCGCGAAAATTCGTATCGCAGAAATTACAGCGCGCCGTAGCGCGATCTACTTCCCTGCCCGACCACAAATTGCACCCGGCAAAACGACAAAATACCGCCGGCCTTCCCGTACGCGCTCCCTCTCCCTGCAGGCTATAAAAAATCTCTTGGACAATATAGCTCATGGATCGTTAGGCGTAGCATTTCGACATTTATTTTCCCGCGAAAGTAAATAGCGGTCGCGCACTATTTCGTAAGGCTCGCTCATTTGGTGCATCTCGGGAGCATCAATTTGGCGCACAATTGCTAAATCACCAATCGTCTCCATAAGGATAATACTAACGATCATGCCGATATTCGCGGTGGTTCCAAAGATACTTGCTAGTAAAGTTAAATATACTGCATTAACCAGCACGACATCGGCGCTACCATCGCGAATAGTGCGCGGCCCAACCAGCGGAATAACAATCGGCGGTCCGGCGGGAATTCCGTATTTACACATCGCAAGGCCCAGGTCACGATAATCCGGTTTGTAGCCAAAATACCCCGCCACATCGAATAATCCGCCGAAGCCCAAAATTGTATTAAGGGTAAACCGGGCGCTGGAATTAAACGCATTTTTTTTGTCACCCTCTAAAAGACTCGCCGCTATCGTTATGGGTTCATTAATTAAATTAGAAAAAAAGTTTATTCCTATGACTTTAATTGGCTTCGGAATCATAGTCCCGATACTTTCCTCCTGATTGGATTCAGGGGTAAGCCACGAGAATAGCCATTGGTTAAATCCGTGCATCATACGGTTATATGCCTCTAAATAATAATTCTCGATATAAGTTGAATCATTATTAATTAAAGGCGCATTGGCTGGCGTTGCCAAAGCATGAATCATAAAAAAAAACGCGACGCCGAAAAAGAAAATTCTTTTGCTCATATCTTCACTCAATCAAGTTTTCATATCTAGGCGAGAATTTCGCGAGCCACATTGCAATCACTGACGCAAGAGCGATACTCAACATAATTACGCTAATTGGACGCTGAATAAATACTAACGGGTCGCCGTGCGAAATTAATAATGCGCGCCGTAGATATTCCTCCATCATGGGTCCGAGAATATAACCCAATAAAAATGGAGCCGGCTCGCAGTCTAATTTATAAAAGATATATCCGCATAGACCAAATAACGCCATAAGGTAGATATCCAATTCACTGTTATTTAAGCTAAACGCACCAATAACACAAAAGACTAATATCGCGGGATAGAGTAATGAATACGGGACAGTCAATAGCTTTACCCAAACTCCAATTAATGGCAGATTAAGAATTACTAAGAAAAGATTACCGATCCACATGGAGACAATTACGCCCCAAAATAGATGCGGCTGTTCGGTCATCAGTAATGGACCAGGGATAATCCCGTGGAGAATTAACGCGCCAAGCATTAAGGCCATAACTGGATTAGAAGGAATTCCCAAAGTTAGCATTGGGATAAATGAGGTCTGCGCGCCAGCATTATTCGCCGATTCGGGCGCGGCTACTCCCTCAATTACACCGGTGCCAAATTTATGTGGATATGACGAAATCTTTTTCTCTAGTGAATACGCCGCAAAGGCACCCAAAATTGATCCACTGCCAGGTAAAAGCCCCATTGCGGAACCCAAAACTGTCCCGCGGAGAATTGCCGGCCAAGCGTGTTTCCAGTCTTCTCTATTCAACATTAAATGAGATAATTCTTGAATATTTTCTGAAGTTGATGGATTCTCTTCAAGAGAACGAACGATTTCCGTAATCCCAAATAAACCCATCGCAACGACAACAAAACTAATCCCGTCGGCAAGCTCCGGTATATTAAAAGTAAATCGCGTTATCCCGGAATTAATATCGGTACCAATTAATCCGACCAGTAATCCCAAAATGACCATCCCCCAGGCATGTAGTAATGAACTACGGGCCAAAACTATGGCCATTACTAAACCAAGTACCAATAAAGAGAAATACTCGGCAGGGCCAAATTGGAGTGCGAACTCGGCGAGAAACGGGGCAAATAATGCAATAAATAATGTTGCGATTGTCCCAGCAATAAAAGAACCGAGCGCCGCTACGGCTAATGCCTTACCTGCGTCTCCCCGGCGTGCCATTTGATGCCCGTCGAGGGTAGTAATAACCGCGGCCGCCTCGCCAGGGACGTTAATCAAAATTGAGGTGGTCGACCCGCCGTATTGCGAGCCGTAATAAATCCCCGCTAACATAATTAGTGCAGATACCGGTTCGAGATTAAACGTAATGGGCAATAGCATAGCAATCGTTGCGGTAGGTCCGAGTCCGGGTAAAACTCCAATCAATGTCCCTAATGCCACGCCAATAAAGCAATAAATCAAATTAGTCCAGCTAAATGCGGTGGTTAATCCGATACCTAAATTGGCGAATAGCTCCATCGGTTAATTGCCTCCGAAGCCTAAAAGTGGCACTGGCAGTCCTAATCCCTGGACAAAAATTAACGCGCTCAATAGCGTGAGGATAATTATTAGGAGTATCGTGGGTCGCCAACGAAATTCAGGGCTAACTCCAGCGCTAATTAAAATTAACGCCGGCAAGGCAATTAAAATACCGGCACCCCGCAAGAGTATCCCACTCACAGTAATTGCGGCGAGGATACCGGCGAGTTTTTTAATTTCAATCCATTCAATTGGTGTTCCATAGCGAAGGAAAGCGCGCCCCACAGAAATTAATCCAACGAATCCTAAAGCAAATGCAAGGATTCGGGGAAAATATCCAGGTCCCATTCTGAGCACGCTTCCGCGGGGATAATGACTTGCCATCGATAATACAATCCACGCAACTACAAGGTAAATTATCCCCGCCCCAAAATCGCGGATATTGCGCATAGATCAATCAATCGGCAAATACGCCAGCCTGTTGAATAATTGGCGTCCATTTAGCAATTTCATTCGCGAGATGGGCACGCAACGCCGCGGGATTAATTCGCGAATCAGCGACTGGCGCAGTCCCTAATTCAGCAAAGCGCTGCCGAACCACTGAGTTATGCAAAGCCGCATATAGAGCCTGATTAAGACGTTGAATTACTGGCTGGGGTGTCCCACGCGGTGCATATAATCCATGCCAAATCGCGATTTCAAAATTCGGCAATCCCGCTTCATGTAAAGTAGGAATATTTGCAAGCGATGCAATTCGCTCTTTAGTTGTTACGCCATAGGCCCGGACTTTACCGGATTTGATGTGATTCGTAGCATTAGTCGTTTGATCGCACATAAAATCGACTTGTCTGCCTAATAAATCATTCATCGCTGGGCCGGTGCCTTTATAAGGGACTGTAGTTACTGCGGCGCTAATAGTGCTCATAAATAGCATCCCGCATAAATGAGAGGCTGATCCCAAACCGGCATTTGCATAAGTAACTTTGTCTTTATTCGCAGTCACGTAGGCAATTAACTCTTTCAAGTTCTGCGCGGGAAAATCTTTTCGTGCGATTAGTACCATCGGGACATCGGTAATTAAACCAATTGGTTCAAAGCTATGGAGGGCGTTATAGGGTAATTGCCGATATAATACGGTAGCAGTCGCCTGGCCAATATGATTAAGCAAAAGAGTATATCCATCGGCAGGCGCACGCGCTGCTCGGGCTACACCAATTGTCCCGCCGGCGCCCGCAATATTTTCGATAATTACCGATTGTTTTAGATTATCAGCCATCGCTTGCGCAATTAAACGGCCTACAGTATCGGTCGGCCCGCCAGCGGAAAACGGGATTATTATTGTAATCGTCTTGTGGGGATAAACTGACGTAGCATTGGAATTAGCCACGGAGAATAAAACAATCACCGCCAAACACAAACTCCGGTAAAAATAATTCATTGTCTCCTCCAAATCTTATACATTAAAACGAAAGTGCATTAAGTCACCATCTTTAACTAAATACTCCTTTCCCTCTAAGCGCCACTTTCCGGCCTCTTTTGCGCCATGCTCGCCGTTGTAAGCAATAAAATCGGCATAGCTAATCACCTCGGCGCGAATAAATCCTTTAGCAAAATCTGTATGAATTACGCCCGCGGCCTCTGGCGCTGTTGCGCCAATTCGCACTGTCCAAGCGCGTACCTCTTTTGGTCCAGCGGTAAAAAAAGTCTGTAGACCCAATAATTGATAACCGCTACGAATTAATTTATTTAGCCCAGGTTCACTCAAACCCAAATCGGCAAGAAATTCGGCCCTATCGCTCTCTGGTAATTCGGATATCTCGGCCTCAATTGCGGCACAGACCGGAATCACCATTGCGCCTTCATTTTGTGCTATTTCCTGGACTGCTTCGAGGAGAGGATTATTAGTCAATTGCCCCTCGGCGACATTCGCAATATACAGCATCGGCTTCGCGGTCAAAAGATGTAATTCCCGAAAGTGTGGGTACGCCTCAGAGGTCAATTGCAATGCGCGTACTGGTCTTCCAATATTTAATGCGGCGCGGATTTGTTCTAATATTTCCAGTCGTACCCGGGCGTCTTTATCCCCAGCGACCCGTGCCGCTTTCGCGATTCTCTGGATTGCGCGTTCGACCGTTTCTAAATCGGCTAAGGCCAATTCAGTTTGAATGGTCTCGATATCTGCGCGGGGATTTACTCGTCCGGCGACATGAATTACGTTTTGATCCTCGAAACAACGCACCACTTGAGCAATTGCATCGGTCTCACGAATATGCGCAAGAAATTGATTGCCGAGTCCTTCACCTTGAGACGCACCGGCAACTAATCCAGCAATATCGACAAATTCAACGGTCGTGGGAATAATTTGGCGGGGATTAACGATAGCGGCGATTTTATCTAAGCGCGCATCCGGCACCGCAACAATACCGACATTGGGGTCAATCGTACAAAATGGATAATTCGCAGCGGCAATTCCGGCGCGGGTCAGTGCATTAAATAAAGTCGATTTACCGACATTTGGCAATCCAACAATTCCGCAATTAAATCCCATTTACGTTACTCGATTTTCATTTCGGGAAGGAGATTGACTATGGAGATAATTCATTGCCTGCTGGATTTCGCCCGCTTGGAGCAGAGGAAAAATCTGTAATCCCTGATTAATTGCGGAGCGGATCGCTAATTCTTCAGCGGGCGGCGGACGATTTAAGACATAATCTACGACCAATTTTGCGTCACCGGGGTGGCCAATTCCGATGCGGAGGCGTAGAAAATCATTTCCAAAGTGATGCGCGATATCGCGGATGCCATTATGCCCCCCCGCTCCCCCGCCTTGTTTTAACCGTGCCACACCCACCGGGAAATCAATTTCGTCGTGAACGACCAATATTTCCGAGAGCGGGGTTTGATAATAATTTATCCACGCCGCCAATGCCTGACCGCTATGATTCATAAAAGTTAGCGGTTTTAATAGCCAATAATCTTCGTTGGCGGTGGTAATTCGACAACATTCCCCGTGGAAGCGCTTTTCACTGCGAAAGGGCGCACCCGCCGCCAGCGCCTCGACAAACCAAAATCCGGTGTTGTGGCGGGTCTGAGCATAACGCGGCCCGGGATTACCCAGGCCGGCAACAAGGCGTAACGCCATAGCATTACTTTTTGGCCGGTTTAGCGGCGGTCGTCTTGGCCGGGGCCGCTGGTTTGGCGGGTGCCTTCGCTGGAGCCGCCTTTGCCGGTGCGGCCTTTGCTGGAGGGGGAGGGGTGGGGGTAGTGGCTCCAGATTCGGCATCGGGGGTAGTACGTTGTCCGGCAATAGTCACCACTGGTCTATCGTCCTTACTGCCTTTTACCAATCCGTGAATTGATACCCCTTGCGGTAATTGCAAATCGGATAAATGCAACGTTTGTCCAATTTCTAAATGCCCAACGTCGACATCGAGGTGTTCCGGGAGATTATCTGCGAGGCATTCCACATCAATGTTCGTCAAGAGATGCGCAATTCTCCCGCCGGAGATTTTTACCCCAGGCGCATTTGTCTCATTCAGAAAATGCAACGGTACCCGAATATGGATTTTGTGATTTGCATCAATGCGCTGTAGATCAAGATGTAAGATTATCGGATGCGCCGGGTGACGATGCAGGTCTTTGAGGATTGTACGTTCGGTATGATTGCCGAGGCGAATATTCAAAACATGGGAATAAAACGCCTCATTTTCGAGCCGCCGTAATAATTCATTTTGATTTACAGTAATTGGCAGCGGGGTAGTCGTACCGCCGTAAATAATTGCCGGGACTTTCCCGGCACGTCGCAGACGCCGGCTCTCGCCTTTTCCAAGTTGCGTCCGCAATTCTGCATTTAATTCAAATTCAAGGGTAGCCATTATTGTTTTCCTTATAGAAAATTTTTTATTTATTTTAATTTTAATCCATGAATAACGAGCTGACCGATTCTTCGGTACTTACTCGGTGCATGGCCTCGGCTAAAATCTCGGCAATTGACAATACCCGAATCCGGGGGCAATTTTGGGCATCGCAATTCAACGGGATTGTATCGGTGACGACTAATTCATCGAGGACTGAGTTTTCGATATTTTTGAGCGCCTTTCCCGATAGCACCGCGTGGGTACAATACGCAACAACCTTTATCGCGCCATGGTCTTTTAGTGCCCGGGCGGCGTTACAGAGCGTCCCGGCGGTATCGACAATATCATCAATAATCAGGCACGAACGCCCCGCAACATCGCCAATGATGTGCATCACCTGTGAATCATTCGGTTGCCCGCGGCGTTTATCGATGATTGCCAGATCCGCCTCGTCGAGGCACCGGGCAACCGCTCGGGCACGCACCACCCCCCCCACATCCGGGGATACGACGATCCAATTTGGATAGTGACAGCGCCAAATATCGCCCAGCAGTAGCGGCGAGGCATAGACATTATCCACCGGGAGGTCAAAAAATCCTTGGACTTGGTCCGAATGCAAATCCACGGTCAGGACCCGATTCACGCCCACGCCACAGATCATATCGGCGACAACTTTTGCAGTAATCGGCACCCGTGCGGATCGCACCCGGCGGTCTTGACGGCTATAGCCAAAATAGGGGATCACCGCCGTAATACGCGCCGCTGATGCGCGGAACAGCGCGTCGCTCATAACCAACAGCTCCATGAGATTGTCATTGGCGGGCGCGCAGGTCGACTGGACAATAAACACGTCCTTGCCCCGCACATTCTCCAGGATTTCGACCAGGATTTCACCGTCACTAAAGCGCCCGACGGTGGCTTTTCCCATAGGGAGATTAAGATTATTTACTAATGCCTGTGCCAGTGCTGGATTGGAATTGCCCGAGAACACCATCATTTTGCTCTCGTGCCCAACATGATGATTTGCGTTCATTGATTAGGATTAATTCGGAGCAGGAGACCATCCTCTTTGAGGATGTGCGTTAACATTGGTTAACGAAATCGAGTCGGCAGTTCTATCAACAGGAAAAAACCGGGATGTTGGCTGGGGTGCTAGGATTCGAACCTAGGTATGCGGGAATCAAAATCCCGTGCCTTGCCGCTTGGCTACACCCCAGTGATAAAGGCAAGGGAGCATTCTGCAGCGGTTAGATAGTGCTGTCAACCGCTCGCCGGCAAATATGACCGCTCTGCCCGCCGGATTTTTCGACGAGGCGGACGGCGTCGATGACAATTCCCCGGTCAAGCGACTTGCACATATCGTAAATGGTTAGCGCGGCGACCGCCACCGCGGTGAGCGCCTCCATCTCGACGCCCGTCGGGGCATTACAGGTGACGCGGGCGGTAATTATTAACCGCGGGTCGGGATTCTCTTCCGCATTAAAATCTACCGTAATACTTTCGACCGGCAGGGTGTGGCAGAGCGGAATAAGTTGATCGACGCGTTTCGCCGCCATAATTCCGGCAATACGCGCCGCCGCGAAGACATCGCCTTTTTTTATCGCTCGGTCCTGAATTCTCCGCAGAGTTTCGGGATTCATGCGCACCTCTCCGACAGCCACCGCCGAGCGTTGCGTGGCGGGCTTGCCGCCGATATTTACCATTCGCGCCGCGCCGTGCTCATCAAGATGGGTAAAGTCCGCCGATACTCCTTCCATTCTTATTAGGTACTCACAATTGGTGCAAACCGGTGCGTGGGACACCAACGCGACCGAAATATATTAGCGTTGGCGACGGCCGATAGGCTCGAAAGTAATGCGCGGGATAGTCAGATTAATTTGACTATCGGGTGTAAAAAACCGCGAGGGCGAAACAACCTGGCGCCGATAGCAATTTAGCAATTGGAAAGCGGGCGTCCGGTGAAAAACTGCTCCGGCATGCGAAGGAGGGTGTCATGGATAACACCCGACAGAGCATAGGCGCGGACTTTAATTTCCTACGAATTGAGGTATGGGCTATTCTCAAATTCTACTAATTCTATTAACAGTTCGTCACATACGGCGACCATTCCGAAATATTCTTTGCAGTCGATTTCATAATTGTAGCGATATTCTTCAGCGCATACTGTAATATTAAATAAATCTTTGTGATATTTAGTTTTATCGGTTCTAAAGGCAGTTACACTAATAATTTGTTCTAATAATTTATTTAGCTTATGCGATCTAGAATAAAAACCTAATTCACTTTTAGTTTCAAGAATATGCTTAAAAAGACAGTCAAACATTTGTTGATAATGGAAACAATGCAGCGAACAATCTTTAATTGGATTATTATCCAAAAAATCAATGGTATAAGCGTGTTGCCAGGCTTTGCCGCCTAAATTTTCCACATCTTTGAATTTTTTTAGTGTCTCTTGATACATTTTGCCATTACTCAGGTAGAATGATGTTGCTTTTATCTTTATGTAGTGCTAGTTGCATTAAATAAAATAAAGCGCCGTACAATATATTTAATTTGTCAATAGTAAAATTTTCCGTATTTTTACAAAAACAATCCTGCTCTAATTTTCCGAATTGCCATAAATTACCGTCAGTAACGATTCCATATACGGGATGTGCTGAATTGTCGTTTATCTTTTGTGCCGCAATTAATTCTGCTAGGCATTGTCCCCAACCTTGTTCGAAATCATTTCGTTTTGCTTCAACGATAATAACGATTGGCCGATCTAAAACAGTTTTACCTAAAGATGATCTTTCTGAAAAGATATAATCAGGCGTGCCGCACAGTAATTCATCATAAGACAAACTCTTTTGTATCCAAAAGGCCAACTCTTGATAACAATGTTTATAAATCTCTCGTAAGATCGGAGAAATAATAATTTCACAGCGAGCAGCTTCTGAACTAAATACATCGATATTATCTTTACAAAATAAGAAATCTGCGATGAAAGTTTCGGATAATTGAGTTTCTAAAACGTTTATAAAGCGCTCTTCCCGATATTTTATCTTGTATCGCCTTTGTACTTCACTGATATTTTTGAAATCGCTAAATGACATTTTAATTCACTCTCTAACTATGGACATAATTGATACCTCGTCACAAAAAAACGCAATGGCTCTTGCTTTTTCGGCCATATAAATTACCAAGACATTAACCACGGATCGAGAAACGGATCATAAAAATTCCCGAAATTATTTTGATTTAACGATTGACTCCAACGGTTGCTTAGATTCCCTTGAGTGTACCAGCGGTCGGCCCATCGCTCCATGCGATTTCCCCAATATTCCATTCGATCCATCCAGCGGTCTATTATTTCTGGAGATGCGCGAAAAACAAACATTCCCTCTGCGCCGTGATGGGGATTATGCGATAAAAATGGGGCACTTCCTGTTATCTCTGGTGAGTAGATTCCTTTAGGTTGCTCATAAGAACGTGGGCTATTTTGCTGAGATGGCGGAGGCGCAATAAAATTGCGCGGCGGATATGACTGTCGAGGATTATTTTCCCACCAGGGATGCGATTTCGCCTGTGGCGGAGAGGATTGTAGCCGTGGATTTCGCTCTTTTTCCCACCACGGTTCACTTAAAGCCGGAGTGATTATCACTGCTAATATGAGATAGGCAATTCCGGTGCGATATATTCTGTTCACGGAGATGATGACCACCCGGTATTTTGTTCTCAAACACCGGGTGCATTTTGGCCTATTGAGGCGGTGTACCTTGTGGCATCCGCGGACTTGGACCACCTGGTCCGTGGCCGTGACCTTGTGGAGGGGCGGTCTTTTCAAAACCGGCTGGTATTTCAAACAGATTATCAGGTTGAGGGCCTTCTTTAATATTGCGCAATTCCATTGCTCCCATGTTGGCCATTTCTTCGCGGATTGGCATCCCCAATTTAGGATCGATCCAAACTAGGCTCTGCATTGTTTTACCGTCGCGAGTAAAACTCAATTCCCACTTATCAGTCTCGCGACCCGACAAATTCATATTGCCTAATTGTTTGCAGGATACACCTCGGTCTTTTCCCTGGGCACAGACATGGCGGCTGTCCCCGGGCAAGGGCGGTTGTTCCATAGGAATTTTGCCGGTCCATTCCCAATACTGTTTCTTTTCGGGAAATACCTGCCACATTGCCTGACGCTGGGGATTAACAATTTGGATTACTTGTCCCATTTGTCCAGTAGCGCGATCTGGAACCATCATTTCTTTGCGTTGACGGAAATTACCAACATAAAGTTTTCCAACAGCGCGTTCACTTTGGTCTTTAAGATTAATCATAACGACATCGGCGGAAAATTCCGGCCCGGTAGCGTGACTTAAGGTTGGTAATAACCAACCACCGCTCAAGACAATCAACAGCATAATTTTACGCATTTGTACTCCGATTTTATGGTGAAGCATTGTTGGAATTACTCCAGGAGCGCGGGCCGGTATTATTCCACGAGTCAGTCGTTGAATGTCCCGAATTACCCCAGGAGTTATTGTTCCGTGAATTATCCCAATTGTTATTACCATATCCAGGATATGGCCGGTCATAGGTTGAATCACGGTCATAATAATTGCCGGTATAACCGCCGCGCTCACTAGCTGGTGGGTATCCGTAATTACGATAATTAGGTGGTTCGTATCCATAATCCCGATTAGGATAATCGCGCCCGTAATCATAGCCACGATAGCCCCAATCATCGCCGTAATAGGGACGACCACGGTCATAGCGCCCGCCGTAATAACGGTCCCACTCTCCATCCCAATTGCCAAAATAATCGCCATAATAGTCATAACGATAAGGATGGCCGCGATATCCTCCCCCCCAACTAGAAAAAGGGTCGTCATATCCAAAACGGCGGCGGCGCGAGTAGTAATCGCGATGTCCTGGATAGCCCCCAGTTATCGGGCTATCAAACCAAGGATTATCTAGCCACCAGCTTTCCCACGGAGAGGGCCACCAGCCATAGGAGTCCCGGGTGTCTGCGATGATGATGAAGCCGGTTGCCACCACCGCCATCCCCCAAATAATACCTTTATTTATCATGATCTTGCACCGGATGTTATCCATCACTCTGTAGGGGCGATGGATTTAGTGGGCTATTTTGGGCTTGAGCCGTTCGCCATGCCGGATTCTGATTCTTGAGGGGAATTTCCAGCCGGCTGGCCCCCAGCTGGAGAAGGAATTAAACCGCCGCTTTGAGCACCGAATCCCCAGGAATCGCCAGAAGGGCTAGCGGAATTAGCGGAATCTCCCGGATGCGCATCCGGCACATTATCCGAATTCGGTTTACTGTAATTGGAATTAGGATTCATGCCATTTGTACGGTTATCCTCCGGGGGAATTGCTGAATTATGGGAGTTCGATTCTGACCACGGGGAAATTGCCGGGCCGACAAGTCTTGGAGGTTGATAACGTGGTCTAGAATTAGGGTCCCAGTCTGAATTGGAATTGCGCGCGCCACTATAATTAGGCTCCCGATTAGGCGCCGGATTATTTTGCGACCACGATGTGCTTCCCCCTGCGCTCCCATAGTAGCTATCCACATTCGGGGTATTCTTACTTCCCCAATAATAGTCGGGCGTTCTAGTTTCTTGGTGTGGGCGGTTATAGCCGCCATAGGACGGGGGATAGCTTGTCCCCGGCGGCGAAGCACTCGCGTCCCTATCGCCATAATAATAACCTGGGTAATAATACCCTGAGCCATAAGAACCAGGACGGACGCCCCCCTCACGATTCCATGAGTTTGGCGGGGGGTAGGGGGCAAACTGATTAGGGGGGTAGGCGGTACTAGCATCGTATGGTGCGCCACCCCATGGGGGGGGCTCCCGGCCAGAGGCATAATCTCCACCGGACCAATTCCCTCCGACCCAGGGTGAGCCATATCCCGAAGGGGTGCCATATCCAGGCGATGGCCAAGGATTTCCGCCAT
>Ga0114939_10002069_pt1 | contig 15303 bp, 16 predicted proteins | sample AshMeaCrysSpring_FD_87196 | JGI IMG/M metagenome (GOLD analysis project Ga0114939, IMG submission 87196) | Groundwater microbial communities from Big Spring, Nevada to study Microbial Dark Matter (Phase II) - Ash Meadows Crystal Spring | ecosystem: Environmental > Aquatic > Deep subsurface >... | reverse complement strand
TCCTCGGCACGGGCTGCAAGCGCTGCGACCAGTTGTACGCCAACGCGCTCAGCGCCGCAGCCAGCTTCGGGCCGAACGCCGGCATCGGTGTCGAAAAAAACGGCGACATCCACTACTTCACCCGGATGGGGGTTTTCATGACGCCGGGCCTGGTGATCGACGGGGAGGTGATCGCGGTCGGCAAGGTGCTGACGGCGGACGACATCCAAAAAAGAATCCAGGAGAGGCGGTGACCCATGTCCGAGTTCACCCAGGTCTATCTCATCACCGGATTCTTGGGCAGCGGCAAGACCACCTTCCTGAACCGCATCATCCGCCGCTTCCCGAGGACACGCAAGCTCACCCTGCTCGTGAACGAGTTCGGAGAGGTGGGCGTCGACGGGACCCTGGTCGAGGGCGACGACATCGACATGCTGGAAATCAGCAAGGGCTCCATCTTCTGCGTCTGCGTCAAGACCGATTTCATCAAGGGCCTCTACGAGCTCACCACCAAGGTCAAACCGGATGTGCTGCTGATCGAATCCACCGGCGTGGCGAACCCCTCTGATCTCAAGAAAGACCTGAAGCTGCCGATTTTCAGCAACCGCTTCGATTTCAGGGAGCAATTCTGCATCATCGACGCCGTCCATTTTCTGGACGCGTACGACGCCTACGCCTCGATCGAGAAGCAGATCGCCTCATCCAGCGTGTTCATCATCAACAAGGTCGACGCCTCCCCGCGCCAGACGATCGAGCAGGTCATGGAGGTGATCCGGGGGTTCCACCCCGAGCCGACCTTCTACGAAACCGCCTACGCAGACCTGCCGCTGGAGACCTTCTTCGATTTCCTGACCGACGGCCCGGCGGAGGCCGAGGAGGCTCCCGGCGCGGCCGCGGAGAATCCCGAGCTGACCGAGGCGGAGCTGGATGCCTACATCGACCGTCTGCTGGATAGCCCCGAGCTCGAGATCACGCCTCCGGACCTCCTGGTCTCCGCCGCCTACGAATGGAACGGCCGCGAGCTGGGGGAGGTCCGCGCGCTGGCCGACAAACTGCCGCGCTCGGTGGTGCGCGCCAAGGGCTTCGTGGAAGAGAAGGGAGCCATGTACATCTTCAACTACGTGATGGGCGACTGGACCATCGAGGAAACCCCCGTCCCGCGGGAGCGCGTCAAGCACAAAAACATCGTGGTCTTCATCGGTCCCCCGGACTCGATGGCGGGCATCGACACGGCGGCCCGCAACGGCAACTGGTCCAGCCGGGGCGTCTATCAACCCTATGCGGCCTCCCGATGACGCCGACCGTTTCGCCGGGCGTTTTTGCCTTGCCCAAGCGGGAGCTTCGTCCATGGCGGAAAATCCATACGACGTGATGATCGTTGGCACCGGGCCGGCGGGGATCACGGCCGCCATTTTCGCTCAGCGCCTTGGATTGAGAAGCGTGGTGCTGGGGGACATCCCCGGCGGAAACCTCTACATGATCGAAAGCCTGATGAATTTCCCGGGCTTTCCGGGCGGGGTTCCCGGGACCCAGTTCGGCGCCATGGGCTTTCAGCAGGCGGCGCAGGAAGGGGCCGAGTTCCCCATGGCGCGGCTCGAGCGCCTGACGCACGCCGAGGGACGCTTTCACGGGGTGGACGCGAACGGCCGGAGCTACCGCGCCGCGGCCGCCATCGCCGCCACCGGCCGGGTCCCCAAGCGGCTGCCCGTGCCGCGGGAATCCATGAAGGGGATCCATTTCTGCTCGATCTGCGACGGGCCGCTTTTCCGCGGCCAGCGGGCGACGCTGGCCGTCGTCGGCAGCGACAACGCCGCGGCGCAGCACGCCGTGTCGCTGTCCCGGATTGCCGAGCAGGTCCTGCTCATCTGCCGCAGCCCGCGCTTGAAAATGGACGCGGCGCACCAACGCCAGATCGCTTCTCAGCCGAACATCCGCGTGCTGGCCGGGCACGAGGTCGCCGGATTCGAAGGCTTTGACGTGGTGGAGGCCCTGGTCCTGAAGGCCACCGGCGGCGAGCAACACGCCGTGCGGGTGGACGGGGTGTTCCTGGCCATCGGTTGGACGCCGAACACCGCCCTGTTCGACCTGTCGGTGGACAGGACCTCCGAGGGCTACCTCAAGACCGATGCCCGGCTGATGACCTCGTTTCCAGGGCTGTTCGCCGCCGGGGACGTGCGCGACACGGACTTGTGGCAGGTCGTCACGGCCTGCGCCGACGGCGCCCGGGCGGCCAAATTCGCCGCGGAGTTTCTGGAGGCCCGGTAGCGGTCTATTCGGCGCCGATGGATTTCCGCCAGCTCTGGCCGAAGTCCGCAAACGGGCGCAGCTCGGTGATCTCGAACGCCACATAGGCGTGAATCATTTTGTTGGCGGTCATGGTGCCCACTTTTTTCGCGATCTCGGCGCGGATTTCGTCCAGCTTTCTGCCCGACTCTTGGCAGTCCGTCCGCTTCAGGTAGACCCGGACGCCTTTCCACTGGGCCGGTGTTTCCCCGGGCTCCATAACGACGAACACCGCGTGGGGGTTTTCCTTCAGGTTGGAAAGCGTGCGATTGTGACCGAGCCCCATGACCACCGTCTTATCGTCCACCATGCGGGTGGAACCGATATATGCCACGTTCACTTTGCCGTCTTTGCTGGCGGTGCTGAGAGTGCCCAGGCGGGGCTGCTTGTTGAAATAGGACATAAGCTCTGCAGACATGGCGGCTCCTTTTCGGTTGGGTTTTTTTGGGAAATGCTGCGTAGGCGATGACGAGGCGCCGATGCTTCGGCGGCCCCACTATTCTATGCAGGGATGGTTTCCGCCTCCGGGAAAGAACCATCGACCGTGACCCATTATAGGCCTGAGGCGGAGTTTTTCAACAGCGTTTTCAGTAAAAAGACAAAATCATCGTCGTTTCGCAGCGACGGAGACGGGCAGGGAACATCGGCGGAGAAAACGCATGCACATCACCGAGGGAATCATCGTAGGCAAAGCCGCGGCCCTGTACACCGCTGCGGGTGCGTCGCTGGTCGCCTGGGGCGTTTCCAGGATGAAAGCCTTCGTCAAGAAGGCCCCCGAGAACCGGCCGCTGCTGGGAATGGGAACCGCCCTCGTGTTTTTCGTTTCGCTGCTGCCCATCCCGGCCTTCACCGGGACCTGCTCCCATCCGTGCGGGACGCCGCTGATCGGCATCCTGCTGGGGCCGGTCATCGGTATTGCCCTGACGGGGATCAGCCTGCTGCTTCAAGCGGCCTTTTTCGCGCACGGCGGCTTCAGCACCTGGGGGGCCAACGTGGTGGCCCTGGGATTCTTCGGCTGCGGGTTCGGGTGGGGGACCTTCCGGATGGCGCGCCGGCTGGGGCTGCCGCTGTGGGCGGCCGGCGGGGCCGGCGGCTTGGTAGGCGATCTCATGGTCTATGCCGCTTCGGGCTTGATCCTGGGAACTGCGCTGGTGCAGGCGCCTGAGCCTCAATTTTCCCTCTCCGGCTATCTGCTCGCCATCTATGCGGCCTACCTTCCGACCCAGCTGCCGATCGCTTTCGGCGAAATGCTGGTCACCGGCCTGGCGCTGCATTATGCGAGCCGGCAGCGGCCCGAGGTTCTGGAGGCCCTGGGCATCCTCGGCACCCGCAAAAGCAGGCACCCGCCGGCGCTGCTGGCGATCATGGCCCTGACGATGGTTGCGGCAACCCTGGGCGGCAACGCCGAAATAGCAGCCCAGCCAAACCCGGACGGCGCCACAAGCGAATCTGCCCCCGCAGGCAAGCCCCCGGCGTTTTCGGGCATGGACGAGGCCGTGAACGAGCGGCTGGCCGAGGCCGCCGGCCGGCCGGCGCGGGAGCCCTTCGTCAACACCGAAGCCATGGGAGACCTTTGGAACCTCCTGCTCCTGAGCGCCGGAGGGGCCTGCGGATTTGTGGTCGGCCGCTACTGGCACCTGCTCTGGGGCAGGCGACGTTAGCGGCTCCGGCCTTGACCCGAGGTTGCCAGGTATAATCATATCGTGTGCTCCACCGACGGATTTTAACGGCAAACAGCGCGAGCGATGCGATGGGCGCCAACAGGTTGCTCCAACCTACCTCGGCCTACTGCGACGGCCTCATCCCTGGTGCCGCGGGCCGACCCGCATGCCGGGGCCTGTACCGCTGGGACCCTCGGCTCAAGCTGGCGCTGCTGGTCATCCTGGTCGCCCTGAACGTCGGCGTGGCGGAATTCTGGCTGTCCGTTCTTCTTCTGGCGGCCGGAATCGGCTGCGCGCTCGGCTCCGGCTTGTCGCCCTGGCTGCTCGGGCTCTTCTTCCTGGCACCGGCCTGGGCGACCCTGATCGTCTTCCTGGGCTTCTCCGTCGGTTTCGGCAGTTCCCCCTTCTTCAGCATCGGGCCGCTCACCGTATACCGGGAGGGCTTTCAGCAAGGTCTGGCCGCCGCCGCCCGCGTGGCATGCGACATGGCCTGGATCGCCTCCGTCTTTCTGACCACTCCGTTCACTGCCCTGATGGAGGCTTTGAAGTGGTTTCGAGTCCCGTCGGTCGTTCTCGACACCCTGGCGATCGCCTTCCGGTACGCCGGCCTGATCGGCGAGGAATTCCAGCGCATGAAAGCCTCGGCCGTCGCCCGCGGCGGGTTTCGAGGCTATTCCAGCAGCTATCAAAGCCTTGCGAAGATCCTCTCCCAGATCCTCCTGAGGTCCTACGATCGAGCCGTGAAAGTGCAGCAGGCGATGGCCGCCCGCGGCGAGTCCGGCGAGCGGGGCATCGCGGCCGGCTATCGCGGCGCGCCGCGGGCCGAGGCAGCCTGCCCCAACCGCTGCGACATCACGCCGGACTGCGGAGACGATGCCGCCCCGGTGCTGAGGTGCAGCGACGTGTCGCATGCCTACGCGGATACGCGCTCCCTGAAAGGGGTTTCGCTGACGGTCCAGCACGGAGAAGTGGTGGTCCTCTGCGGCCCGAACGGCGCCGGCAAGAGCACCCTTCTCAGACTCTTCGCCGGGCTGCTGTCCCCGGACCGCGGGGAGATCTGGCTGGGCGGCATGAAGCTCGACCGCGGCAGCCGCAAGGAGGCGTTTCGAAGGGTCGGGATCCTCTTCCAAGACCCGAACGACCAGCTTTTCTGCACTCACGTGCGCGAGGACGTCGCCTACGGGCCCGCCAACCTCGGGCAGGATCCGGCGGAGGTGGACCGGCTCGTGTCGACCGCGATGGAGCTGATGGAGATCACGCACCTGGCGGCGCGGCCGATCCACAGTCTCAGCCACGGCGAAATGCGGCGGGTCGGGCTGGCCGGAATCATCGCCATGCAGCCGCCGCTGATCCTGCTGGACGAGCCGACATCGAGCCTGGACCCCGCCTCCACACGGCATTTCATCCGGCTGATCCGCCATCTCAACCGCCATCACGGCTACACCCTCGTCATCGTCACCCACGACATCAACGTCGCCTCCATGATCGCCACCCGCGTGGTCATTCTGGATCACGGGGAGGTCGTCGCGGACGGGGACGCCAGGAAGATCCTGACCGACCGGGGGCTCCTGGAGGGTTCGCGGCTGGAACCCCCGCTGCTGACCACGCTTTTTCAACAGTTGAACGGCGGCGCGCCGGGCCGCTCGATCCCGCTGACCATAGAGGAGGCGCTGGAGCAGCTGAAGCTGCGGGGCCCGGAGGCCGGCTCCGCGGCCGAATCCATTCCGCAGCGCCGGAGCGGCTCCAATGAACATGATCCGGGAAAACCATCCAGCTGACTGCATCTCCGTCGCCGCCCCGAATTCCGGCGAGGTGTCCGCAGCCCTGCTGCGCGACCTGATGTTCGACACCGGCGACAGCGTCCTGCTGGCGAACCCTTCCCTCGCCATCGTGGAAGCCAATGCGCGCGCCAGCGAGGTCCATCGGCTGCCCTGCGACGATCTGATCGGCCGCGACTGCCGTCTGCTCTTCGCCGAAGCCTCCCGGCCGATGGTGGATCGGGCGTTCCAGGAAATTCAGGACCGCGAGAGCTGGGTCGGCGAACTCCGCTGCGTGCGCGGCCGATCCGAGTTGTTTCCCGCGGATGTCACCATCAAGCGGCTGAACCTGCCGAACCGGCGACTGTTCGGCGTGGTCATCCGGGACCTCAGCGAATACGAGACGCTGCGCGAGCTGCTGCAGCAGGAGAAGTCCCATCGGCGGGAAATGTACATCACCCTGCGCAACCTGATGAAAGCATTCGAGAAGGAAAAGAGGGGCCTGGAGGGCGGTATCGCTCACACGATCGAGACCGTCCTGCTGCCGGCCATCGAAAAGGTCCGGCACGAATCCAGCCCCGAGATCCGCGAGAGCTATCTCAACATCCTGCGCGAGCAGCTGATCCACCTCACCAAGGGCTTCTCGCGGGAGCTGGACGGGCGCTTCCTGCGGCTCAGCCGCTCGGAGATCCGGGTGTGCCGGCTGATTCAGGACGGGTTGAGCAGCAAGGAGATCGCCGAGGCCATGAGCATTTCCTTCGACACCATCCAGACCCACCGCCGCAACATCCGCAAAAAGCTGGGGCTCAGGGGGCGCAAGGTGAATCTCTACACGACCCTGTCCACCAAATCCTTGTTTCGGAACTCGGCGGCCCGATGACGGTCTCGATCGATCTGCAGGAACGGCTGAAGGACCGGGACGACGTGCTGGACTGGGCGAGGCGTTTCTGCGACCGGTTCCCCTGGCCCGAGAGCGTTGGATCTCCGCCCGCGGTCACGTTTCTGGCATCGAGCCGGGCGGCGCCGCGGGATTCCGACTACGGTGAGTGCGTCCCGGCGCAGGTTTCTTCCGAGATCCATGGGCGTCGCCGGATTACCCTGCATCTGCATTCGGAAACCCTCGTGGGGATTCCCCGGACGGTTCTGCAGGGCGCCTTGGATCTGGAACTCGCCCTGCATGCGATGCGGATGGCGCCCGGAGGCTTGAAGTTCAATTTCAGCCGCACCATCCTGCCGCTGATGCCCGTCAGCGGGCTGGGCCTGCAGATCGTCCGGCAGCTGGTGCTGCATATCGAAGACGGCGTCAAGCGACTGATGGCCACCCGGCAGCTGGTGGAAGGCCGCCACGGGACGATCCAGATAGCTTATCTGTTCCATCAGATCGTTCCGCCAGCCGGCGAGGGACCGGCTTACCTCCGCATGACCGATCACTCCTGGATGCGGGCGCTGTTCCTGGCCCGTAAGTTCAAGGAATATGCCGCAGTCGACCTGGTGGCGGAAAAAGAAGGCTCGCCGGCGCTCAGGAAATTCTGGTGGGACTGCAACGGCTATCTCGCACCCGGAGACCGTAAGATCCTGAACAGGCTTGCCGGACTCGCGGCCGAAACCGACGCGCGAACCTACGCCCCTCAGATCGTGGCCATGTTTCAAGTCCTAAAAAGCGAGCTCCTCATCCCCTGAAACAGAGCGTCGTTCGCGAGCCCGGCCATATGCACCGCCCGTCACGGAACCCCATGCTCTCCAGGTGCTATTTCGGGTAGTCTAAAATACCCGTTTTTTACCCTTAAACATTCATTTACATTCTGAATTCAGTATGTCACTTGGAAGCCATCCTATCGATTCGGTAGGGTATCGGAACCCTTTAACGAGGATGAGGCCGCATGAAAATCACGCAGGTCGCCGGCTTTCTGGGCTGCGGCAAGACCACCCTGATGCTGAAGCTGTCGCGGGACTTGGCGGCCGGAGGGCAGCGCAAGGTGGCGCTGGTGGTCAATGAGATCGGGGAGATCCCCGTCGACGGCAAGGTGATCGAGGAAAGCGGCATGCAGGTCAAGGACATCGGCGGCGGCTGCATCTGCTGCGAGGTCGCCTCCACCTTCGCCAAGACGATCTACAAGCTCTACAAGGAGTTTCAGCCCGAGCATGTGCTGGTGGAACCCACCGGCGTGGCCGTTCCCCATCAGGTCAAGCTGGCGGCCCGGATGGGCGGCCGCGACGCGAAGATCTCCCTCGGGCCGGCCATCGTGCTCTTCGACGCCACCCGCCCGGCGGAGCTGCTGGACATGGACATGCTGGGGCAGCTGGTCACCACCCAGGTGAAGGACGCCGACATCATCAGCATCAGCAAGGTGGACGCCGTCGAGGGTCAAGCCGTGGCGGATTCCGCCGCCAAGGTGCGCGAGCTCAACCCCAAAGCGGAGATCGTACACCTGTCGTCTTTTTCGGGCTTGGGGATCGACGGTCTTGTGGAGCGCATCCTCGCCTGGAAGGAGTGATGCCGATGGCAGACGAGAGTTTAGACAACAAAGGGTGCTACACCGAACACGGCGTCAGCGGGTACGGCGTCGCCGCCAAGCTCAGCCGCGGCGAGCCGATGAACGAGCCATTCATAAAGGCCATGGCGGAGGAGATGATGCTGGCCATCGCCAAGAAGTGCCTGGAGCTCGGGGCCAAGTGCATCGGCCACATCAAGTCCCACCTGAAAACCGAAGCCGGCACCATCAAAGCCGACACGATCGGGGTCGGCCACGGCAGCTACTCGTCCGGGCGTCTCACCCATCCGGTTCGGGATCTTTTCCTCGCCATCAACAGCATCGTCCAGGGCATCCCGGAGGATGCGGTCAAGGCGGCCACCCTCGAAGGCATGCACGAGGTCGCCGGCGAGCGCGGGCTGTCGGTGGTGAAAGAGAAAGAGCACACCTATTTCGACGAGTTCGACTTCACCAGCTCCAAGCAGGACTTCATCAAGAAGCTGCACGAGCAGCTGCAGGAAGAGGAAAGCCCGGACGCATGAAGGTGGTGAACGTCTCCGGCCTGCGCGGCAGCGGCAAGACCACGCTGATCCGGGAGCTCATCGGGCGCCTGGCGGCCGACGGAAAACGCTGCGCCGTGATCGTCAACGAAGACGGCGAGGTGGCCTACGACGCGGCCTTCCTGAAACGCCACGACGTTGCAGCCGAATTCCTGCGCGGCGGCTGAGCGGGCTGTTCGCTGGCCTCCAGTCTGGTGGCGCTGAAAAAGAACATCAAGCGCGCCCACGACCCGGATTTTCTTTTCGTCGAGCCATCGGAGATGGTGATCACCCGGGAGCTGCGCGACGTGGCGGCCATGGCCCGGCGGGACATCACCTTCGAGCCGGGACCCTACGTCACTCTGGTGAACGGCCCGGAGTTCGAATTCGACTGGCAGGAACGCCAGGCGTTAGTGACCGGGCAGATGCTCGGCGCCGACGTCGTGGCGATCAGCCGGTTCGATGGGGTCGATGACCGGCTCCTGGCGCTGCTGCAGCGCAGCCTGGCCGGCTGCGCCGACGGCCTGCTGCCGCTGAGCATCCACGGCAACATCGGCGTGGACGAGCTGCTGCCCCGAATCGTCGGCAACCATGCGCCTGGGGGCTGACCCGGGGACTGACAAGATACGATCCGATAGCAACTTCGTTTTACATGGGAACGCGCCGCTGTTTGATGCGGCGAAAATTCTACTCGCAATCAGAAGAGAAAGGAGCCTGCCATGAATTCACTGGAAAGAGTCGCAACGGTTCTCCAAGGCAAGATCCCCGACCGCGTCCCGGCGGCGCCGCTGGTGTGCGGAGCTGCGCGGCGGGTCTACGGCGTCACCTATGCGGAATGGTCCCAGGACGGCGAGCTGATGGCCAAGTGCATGAAGCAGGCCCACGATTTGATCGGCTTCGACGGGATTCTGGGGCTGGTGGACCTGTCCGTGGAGGCCGCCGACTTCGGGCAGAAGATGGTCTATCCGATCGAGGACACCGCCCACCCGGACTACGACGATCCGTTCATCAAGACCCCGGACGACTATTTCAAGGTCCAGTCGCTCGACCCCACCAAGGCACCGCGCATGAAGGAGTCGCTGAAATACTACAGCATCATAGCGAACGAGAAGGCCAAGACCGTGCCGATCATGGCGTTCGTCTACGGGCCGCTGGGGATCCTCTCCATGATGCGGGGGGCGGAAAAGCTGTTCCGCGACTGCTACAAGGCCAAGGAGGCGGTGATTCACGCCGAGGGTGTCATCACGGGGGTCCTGGTCGACTACATCAAGGCCATCGGCAAGACCGGCGCGCACGCCGTGGTGCTGGACACGCTCTTCGCCTCCCAGACCATCATGAACAAGAAGATGTGGAAGGAGATCGAAGGCCCCTTCACCACGCGCCTGGCCGATGCGATCCGGGAGGCCGGAATGATGGTGATGGTGCACAACTGCGGCAACGGCGTCTACTTCGACGTCCAGATCGAGGCCATGCAGCCGGTGGCCATTTCCTTTGCCTACAAGACGGACGACAGCAAGGATTTTGCGGACATGAAGGCCAAGTGGGGCAAGAAGACCTGCCTTTGCGGGTATGTCAGCCCGGCGCAGTACGCGTTTTTAGGCACCCCCGAGGATATGAAGCAGGAGTGCAAGCGCCAGATCGAGGAACTGGGAAAGGACGGCGGGTTCATCCTGGCGACCGGCTGCGAGTTCCCGCCCAACGGCAGCCTGATGAACGCCATCGCCATGATGGAGGCGGCCGAGCTGTACGGCAAGTACTAGCTCGTCTCGAAATTGAATCGACATCGTTTGTAAAATCTCCCCTGGCCCCTCTCTTTCAAAGAGGGGAATCCCTCCCTTTGCCAAAAAGAGGTTAGGAGGGCTTTTTAGGGAATGTCCTGACAATTGCGGGAACCTTAATAAATTAGCGTGAAAAGCAGCTTCCTGAGCGGCGCGAGGTGAAGCGCGCAGCTCCGGAAAGGAATGCGTTGTGTCGGTGAAAGCGTCTTCAAGCCGCAACGGCATCGCCATCGAGGACTACACCATCCGGTCCGAGCCCTTCTACCTGGCGGTCGCGGACGAGGTCGATCTCTTTCAGCGGGCCTACAAGCTCAAGCTGCCGGTGATGCTGAAGGGCCCCACCGGCTGCGGCAAAACCCGCTTCCTGGAGCACATGGCCTGGAAGCTCGCGCGGCCGCTAGTGACCGTCGCCTGCCACGAGGACCTGACGGCCTCGGACCTGGTCGGCCGCTTCCTCCTGAAGGGCGAGGAGACCGTCTGGCAGGACGGGCCGCTCAGCCTGGCAGTCAAGAACGGCGCCATCTGCTATCTCGACGAGGTGGTGGAAGCCCGCAAGGACACGACGGTGGTGATCCACCCGCTGACCGACGACCGCCGCATCCTGCCGCAGGAGAAACGGGGGCTGCTGCTGGAGGCGCACCCGGAATTCCTGCTGGTGATTTCCTACAACCCGGGCTACCAGAGCGTGATGAAGGAGCTCAAGCACTCCACGCGGCAGCGCTTCCTGGCGATCGAATTCAACTACCCCTCCGCCGAGAAGGAACAGGCCATCATCCTCAAGGAGACCGGGGTGGACGCCGGGACCGCCGAGCGTCTCGTCCGCCTGGGGGAAATGGTGCGCAACCTCCGGCAGCACGGCCTGGAGGAGGGGGTCAGCACCCGGCTCCTGGTCTACGCCGGGATGCTGATCGCCGACGGGACCGCGCCGGCGGCGGCCTGCAGCGCGGCGGTGACCCAGGCGATGTCGGACGATCCCGAAATGCAGGACGCCATCGCCGAGATCGTGAGCGGGATTTTCTGACCCTCCATGACGGTCCTCTCCGCTGCGGCATCCGGAGCTTCCGACTTGCTCGCCGAGCTCAGCCCGGCGTGCCGGGCCGCTTATGCAGAGCTGTGTGCCGGGGTTTCCCATCTTCGGCCTCAGACGGCGAGGGGCTATTCCACGAGCATCCTGCCCGGTATGCGGTCGCTGGACCGGCATGCCTGCCGCGAGGCGCTCCTGGAGGGGATGCTCATCCTCGGGCGCTTCAACTGGGCCCTGACCCAGCCGTTCCTGGAGGCCCTGCCGGCGTTGCCGTCCGAGGATACGTTCCTTCGGCAATGGTCCGGACTGGCGCTTGAGCTCGCGCGCCGGGACATCGACGTGGGGGTGGCCTTCCTCAAGCTGACCCCGCTCGCCGTTGAAAAACTGGGGTACGGCGAGGTGCTGGGCTGGGGCCGGCGGGGCTCGGAGGCCCTCTCCGGCGATCGACGGATGTGGAAAGCGATCGCGGCCTACCTGCGCGAATCGGCCGACCCCCAGTGCGGCTTCACGCCGGCGCAGTGGGCATTTTTCCTCGGCCAGGCGCGCCGCATTGCCGAAGCCTCTCCGGCCGCCGCCGAGGCCTTCGTGCAGCTCGGCCGGCGGGCCTGTCTGCTGCTCACCGAAGAGGAGACCGTGCGCTGGGTGACGGCGGGAATCGAAACCAGCGCCACGGAACAGGACCTGATCAATTTCTTCGGCGCAACTTCGCTTAAGGCCCTCGAGACCCGCGACGGGCTGGCCAGCGGGGTCGCACTCAAGGACCGCAGCCAAACGCTGGGGCTCATCTGCGAGGCCCTGATGGGCCGGCCGGTCAAGATCCGGTCGTGCACCGGCCTTTACGGTGTCAAGGGGTTTAGCGGCGCCGCCGCCACGGACGGCCGTTCCATTTTCCTGCCGGAGATCGCGCCCCGGTTCGGTCTCATGAAGCTCATGGCCCTGCACCAGGCCGTGCTCCTCGAGCGTCACCAGTTTCTGGAAGAAGCCGGCCGGATTTATTTCGACCCCATCCATCTCCACCTGTACGCCGACAAGCGCCTCGTCCAGCGCATGCCGGGCCTGGCGGCCGAGATGCGGCGCGAGGCCGGCGACCTGCTTCCGGCGGCCTACCCGCACCGCACCGGCCAGGGGATGGGCGTGCCCCTGCCGTGGTGGGGGGACATCCTGCCGCAGCTCGTGAGCGAGACCAGCGGCACGCTGAGCCGGCTCCAGGAGCGCGCCGCCGAGCGCTATGACGGCCTAACGCCCGGAGTGGTGGAGATGCTGCTCGCAGGCCTCATGTCCGAAGGGCAGCGGGACCCGGACGCGCTCTGGCAGCTGTTCGCCGAGATCGCCGACCAGATGGAGTTCATCTCCCCGGGCGCGGAGGAGCTGCCCGACAGCGTCAAGACCTTCAACTACAAGGAGTGGGACGCCAATCTGTCCGACTACAAGCTGGACTGGTGCCTGGTGCGGCAGCGGCCCGCCAAGGACGACCCCAACCCGTTCGTCGAGGAGGTCCGCACCCGGCTGCACGGCCTGATCACGCTCATCCGGCGCCAATTCATGCGGCTGAAGCCGGAGCTCTTCCGCAAGTTCCGGGCCCAGCCGATCGGCGACGCGCTCGACATCGACGCCCTGGTCGAGGCGCTGGTGGACATGCGCTCCGGCGCGTTTTTGTCCGAAAACGTGTATATTCGCCGAGACAAGCGGGTCCGCGACGTGGCCGTCCTGTTCCTGGTGGACCTGAGCGCGTCCACTGAAGAGAAAGTCGGCGGGCGCCGGATCGTCGATATTCAGAAGGAGGCCATGGTCCTCATGGCCGAGGCGCTCGATTCGCTGGAGGACCCGTACGCCATCTTCGGGTTCAGCACCGACGGCCGTTTTCGGATCGACCTGTTCCAGGTGAAGGAATTCGACGAGCCGTATGGCGAGCGGGCGCGCCATCGGCTGGGAAACCTGCAGCCCGCCGGGCAAACGCGGATGGGCGCCGTCCTGAGGCATGCCATCTACAAGCTCGATTCGGTTTCCGCGGCGATCAAGCTGCTGGTCATCCTGACCGACGGCCGGCCCTATGACGTCGAATACGGGAATCTGGACTACGCGGTGGCCGACACGAAAAAGGCCATCCAGGAGGCGCGCCGGAAGAAGATCCACCCCTTCATCATCACCTCGGACCAGAAGAGCGGCGACTACCTGCGGCGCATCGCGCCCCAGACCCAGAGCATCATCGTGCCGAACGTCGAGATCCTGCCCAGGCTCCTGCCGGCGATCTATAAACGGCTGACCGTTTAGGCCACATCGGCAGTGCCAGCCGGAAAGGAAGACATCGAACATGAAAGAGAAATACCAAGGCTTGGTCGAGAAAGCCATCGCGCTTGGAGCCTTAGAAGCCAAGCTGACCGAAACGGACCGGATCGTCTTCGATCCGCGGTCGCATTTCAAGTGCCGCTTCGGATGCAACCGCTGGGGCAGGTACTGGACCTGCCCGCCGCACGCGGGCCTGTCGCAGGAAGCGTTCCTGGAGGCGTTCAAGAAGTACAAAACGGCGCTGGTCATCAAGACCCCCGACCCGAAGATCGGGCAGGATGTCAGCCTGGCCATCGAGAAAGAGGCCATGCTGACACACGGCAGCCCCTTCGCGTTCGCCATGGCCCTGTGCGTCCAATGCGAGGAGTGCAGCCACCCGGAGCCCTGCCGCTTCCCGCACCTGGCGCGGCCGTCCATGGACTGCTACGGGGTCGACATCGGCAAGACCATCGAGCCGCTGGGGTTCAAGGTGGAATTCGACCCCGCGGGGAAGCTGCTGCCGGCCTGGTACAGCCTGGTCCTGGTGGATTAGATGACGGTCGGGATCCTCTGCTGCCGGGTCCTGGAACAGGAGGTGCAGAGCCTTGTCCAGCGCCTGCCCGGCGACTATCACCTGGAGGTGCTGGAGTGGGGCCTGCACGTGCACCCGCCCGCGCTCCTCGATCAGCTGGTGGCGCGGATCCGCGCCATCGAGGATCGCGCGGCCGCCGTCGTTCTCGCCTTCGGCCGCTGCCGCACCCTGGACCAGCTCCCGGCCGATTTCAAGGTGCCGGTTTTCTACCCGCCGGGAGAGGACTGCATCGGGGTCCTGCTGGGGCAGGAGCGCTACCTGGAGGAGCTTTACAAGGAGGCCGGGACATGGTTTCTTTCGCCCGGCTGGGCCGAGCTGGGAATGGAGTTCATATTCCGCGAGATCCAGGAAAGCGGTTTGGCGAAAAAGGGCGTCGATCCCATGCAGGTCGCGCGCCGGATGCTGGACGGCTACAAGCGGGCGCTGCTGATCGACACCGGGGTCGGCGACCCCCGGCGGCTGCGCGCCCGCGCGCAGGAAATCGCCGACCGGTTCAACTGGCGGGTCGAAACCGTCGCGGGTTCGCTGGCTCGTCTCGAAGAAACCTTGCGAAAGGCCCTGGCGCTGGACCCGGCCTGATCGGCCTGGGCGTGACGGCGCCTCCGGCGCCTTGCGGCCGCTTCTCCACCAATCCGCTCTCCTGGCGAAGGTCCGATCTTTCCTGTCACGAAAAACCGCCCGACGGACGATTGATTCGCGGGCCGGATCCGTTTGTATGCCATGAAACCGGCTGCCCACAGGCCATGTTAGAATCGATCTCATCGACGAGATTAAACGGATTCAAGCCCGGCTGCTTCACGCCGGAGCCGGGCTGGCCGCGTCCCGCGAAGCGCCGGTGCTGTCTTGTCTACAGGATGATTGACACTTCAAGCCGGGTGATATTATACATGGTAGCATATTCGACCAAGACGGTTAAGGCGCATGGCGACCGATTTCGAAGATTGTCCCTGTTCG
>Ga0114939_10002068_pt1 | contig 15308 bp, 9 predicted proteins | sample AshMeaCrysSpring_FD_87196 | JGI IMG/M metagenome (GOLD analysis project Ga0114939, IMG submission 87196) | Groundwater microbial communities from Big Spring, Nevada to study Microbial Dark Matter (Phase II) - Ash Meadows Crystal Spring | ecosystem: Environmental > Aquatic > Deep subsurface >... | reverse complement strand
CTCGAATGAGTAGTAAAGATATTGAAGCGCGAGTCCAGCAAGCACGGGCTAACTTGAAGCAAGCTCAAGCTCAACTAGCGCAAGCGGGTACTGTAGGTAGCACCTCGGAAATTGAGCAAGCTAGAGCGCGTCTAGCACAAACAGAGGCACAGCTAGCTGCTGCTCGTGCTGGGGGTAGTCAAACAGAAGTTGAACAAGCAAGGGCGCGTCTAGCACAAGCACAGGCGCTGCTAGCTTCTGCTCGTGCGGGGAATCGTAGCCAAGAAATTGAACAAGCAAGGGCGCAGGTGAAGTCAGCCCAAGCACAGGTAGACTATGCTCAATCCAGGGTGAAGCGTAACGAAGATTTAGCACGTCAGGGCGCGATTTCTCGTGACCAGTTAGATTTGTACATCTCGGAAGCAAGGAAGGCACAAGCTAGCTTAGAAGAAGCACAAAAACGTCTGTCACTGGTACAAAGCGGGACTCGTACCGAAGAAATTGCCCAACGGGAAGCGGCGGTAACAGAAGCAACTGCAGCGCTGCGAAATTTGCAAACCACCCGTCCGGAGGAAATCGCCAGAGCGGAAGCAGCAGTGGCAGAAGCAAGGGCAGCTTTAGCGAAAGTCCAAAACCCCGCTCGTCCAGAGGAAGTGCAACAGCGTCGGGCTGGGGTGGCAGCAGCACAGGCACAATTAAAAGCAGATCTGGTTAATCTGGAAGATACGGTGGTGCGTGCCCCTTTCCCAGGGATTGTTACCCAGAAGTATGCTAACCCTGGCGCCTATGTGGCTCCGGCAACTTCTGCATCCAGTGATGCGTCTGCTACCTCAACTTCGATTGTGGCGATCGCCCGTGGTTTGGAAATTCTCGCGGAAGTTCCAGAAGCTGATATCGGTAGAATTAAACAGGGACAACCTGTGGAAATCAGCAGCGATGCTTTTCCCGATCAAGTCTTTAAAGGACGGGTACGCTTAATTGCTCCAGAAGCTATTCGGAAAGAAGGCGTGACTTTATTCCAAATACGGGTTTCTCTTGATACTGGAACTGAACAACTGCGTTCCGGCTTAAACGTTGATATGACATTCTTAGGCGACCAGGTGAGTGATGCTTTAATGGTGCCGACAGTAGCAATTGTGACTGATAAAGGGAACACGGGGGTGTTGATACCGGATGAAAAGAATAAACCCCAGTTTCGTCCAGTTACCATTGGCGCCCAAGTCAAAGACCAAACTCAGATTATCCAGGGTGTTAAAGGGGGCGATCGCATATTCCTCAACCCCCCCAAAGACTACCAACGGCAACAAGAAAGGCAAAGGCAACAACAGCGATGAACATCGTCGAAAGTGTGCAAATGGCAGGAAAAACCCTGCTATCTAATAAGCTCCGTAGCGCTCTGACAATGTTGGGAATTGTAATTGGTAATGCTTCGGTGATTGCCATGATTGGGATTGGGGAAGCGGGACAAAAATATGTAGCGCAACAGTTGCAGTCTCTCGGACCTAACGTGTTGTTTGTGATTCCCGGTAATCAGGAAACTCAGCGGATTTCTAGAGATGTACCGAAAACCTTGGTGCGGTCAGATGCTGAAGCGATCGCTTCCCAAGTACCAACGGTAGCGGGAGTGACGGCAGAATTGAATAGTCGTCAGGTGGTTAGTTACCGTAACCGCAACACCGATGTGAATATCATCGGTACGACTCCCAGTTTTTTGACGGTGCGGGACTATAGCACCACATCAGGGAGGTTTTTCAGCGACATAGACATGAAGCGGACTAACCAAGTCGCTGTATTGGGTGCAGACTTAGCAGAAAGACTATTTGGCAGTGCTACCCCTGTGGGAAAGCAGTTGCGAATTAAAGACGCCAGTTTTCAAGTGATTGGGGTTTTGGAATCTAAGGGTGGGAGCTTAGGAATTAACTATGATGAAACGGCATTGATACCGCTGTCTACAACCGCCAGTCGCATTGTGGGAAACACTTCTCCCTACGGAACACAAGTAAGCTACATAGTCGTCTCTGCTAAAGACGCCGATAGCGTTGATGCAGCCCAGTTTCAAATTACTAATTTACTGCGCCTGCGGCACAAAATTACTGGTGAAGATGACTTTACTCTGCGCTCTCAAAAAGATGCTCTCGCTACCGTCGGACAAATTACCGGTGCCTTGACAGTCATGCTGGCAGCAATTGCGGGTATTTCTCTGTTTGTCGGCGGGATTGGGATTATGAATATTATGCTGGTTTCCGTCACCGAACGGACTCAAGAAATTGGTCTGAGAAAAGCTATTGGTGCGACGCAACAAGATATTCTCCTCCAGTTCATGATAGAAGCCGTGATTGTCTCCGCTGCTGGGGGAATAATTGGTACTGCGGTGGGGGTAAGTGGGGTGATGTTGGTGGGAGCTTTGACACCCTTGGATTCCAGCATTTCTCCCGTGGCGATCGCTACTGCTGTGGGGGTGTCTGGTGCTATTGGTTTATTCTTTGGGGTGGTACCAGCTCGTCGTGCTGCGAAGCTTGATCCAATTGTGGCTTTGAGAAGTGCTTAATCAAGTTTCGCGCAAAGACGCAAAGGAGCAAAGGAAGAAAGAGTAATTTATTGAGCAATTCCATATCACTCGTGAAATTCTCTGTGTTCTCTGCATCTCTGTGGTTTGTTATTCTTAATTCGTAATTTTATGACAAATACTCTCCAAATTACCGACTTCCCTCGACCTGGTTCGCAACCAGTCATCATTAGGTTGGAAAATATTTTTAAGGTTTATGGTAGTGGGGAAACGGAGGTTAAGGCGCTCAATGATGTGAATTTGACGGTGGAAAAGGGTGAGTATTGTTCGATTATGGGTCCGTCTGGTTCTGGTAAGTCTACGGCTATGAATATTATCGGCTGTTTGGATCGTCCTAGTTCGGGACACTATTATCTGGATAATGTTGATGTGGCGGGTTTAGGGGATGCCCAATTAGCTCATATTCGCAACAAAAAGCTGGGGTTTGTGTTCCAGCAGTTTCATCTGTTATCCCAGTTAACGGCGTTGGAAAATGTGATGTTACCTATGGTTTATGCGGGTGTGAGCAATCAGGAACGTCGCGATCGCGCTACAGAAGCTCTGACCAGGGTGGGTTTGGCTAATCGCATCAATAATAAACCGACGCAGCTTTCTGGGGGACAGCAGCAACGGGTTGCGATCGCACGAGCGATTGTCAATCGTCCTGTAGTTCTCTTGGCTGATGAACCGACGGGTGCTTTGGATTCTCGGACTACTCAAGAAGTATTAAATATTTTTACGGATTTAAATGAAAGTGGGATTACTGTGGTAATTGTGACTCATGAGCCGGAGGTAGCACGACAAACCAAGCGCATCGTCTGGTTCCGCGATGGTGAGGTTTTACACCCTTATTTGACTCCGGAAGATTTGCATCAATTAGCGATGTCTTGATGCACCCAGTCTGGGGTTGTAAACCCTGGGATAATTTTTGTCTCGCGCAAAGCCGCAAAGAAGAACGCAAAAAACTGCTGGGAGTGCAAACAGAGGGTAGGTTGGGTTGATGAACGAAACCCAACGTCCAAAAACCTTGTCCTCGTTATTGCTGGTTATTAGTGGACAAAAGGGTGGGGTTTCCCCACCCCTATAGAACTCAGGACTGAGGACTACATATCAGTAGCATTGGCACCGCTAATAACTAAGCGCCTAAATAAGGCTTCACTCCAGCCAGTTTCGTTGAGAATAGCGGCTTTGGATACTTCAGCGTAGGCTTGTTCAATAAATGCTAAATCAATCATACAAATCCCCATCAAGGCTTCGTGAAGTTCTGGGGGTTTGCTCTCAGCATGGAGTTGTTTTAGCACTTCCTGGATTACCTTCGCCATTGCGGGGACAACGTGCTGCGGTCCTATACCTATGCGGACGTGAATTATCCCGATTTTCCACCGTCTCTCAGCGTAAGCGTCACCCCAGTCATCAATACCTGTAAACATTTCATGAAACCATTGAATAAAGGTTTGACGCAAGCGGTGAACTCTTCCTTCTTCGGCGTTTAAAATCGCCGCCATTTCTAGATCGCGTCCGAGGTAATCATAGAAGTGATTCGCCATTTCTGGGGCTATTTTTAACCCCCAGTCAGCTTGAGATTTTAATATAGCTCCCTCTTGGGGGGTGAAATATACACGCTTTTTCATTTTTGTCATAAAAGCGTGGGAGTCTAAGGTCATTAAAAAGCATCTCCTATAAGAAGGAATTCATTTCTGATTATGCTCAAGAAAATCTGGATTTGTCAGGAAACAATCAGTTTTTTCTTATTTTTTAATATTTACATTTTTTGCTGAAATTGAGGTTTTCATAGCTTTTTTCGTTGGAACTGATAACTTGCACCATTCGAGTAGTAGAGTCAGCGGCTCTTGATTGTCGTTACTGGACTTCAGACTGGTAAGGAGAAATTATGTTTGTAGTAAGCGCTTCAGCGCTTATAGCGATTCCCACATACGCTTCTGTATGGCAAGAAAGAATTAACCGCCGATAGAAGAGGATGGACGCAGATTAACACCGATAAATTTGTACCTCCGTAGACTAGAAAACGATATACAATAAGCACGCGCATTGCTTACTACGAGCAATCGAATGTAACTTATCAAGGTATCACAGCCCATTACCAATTAAAATAAAAAGTGCCCAGTAGTAAGGATGGGCGAATTTGGAACCACTACGGCGTTGCTGATTGGGTGCATTTGGTCTAGCTTCAACAACAATATTGCGTTGTGTATTCGCATTTGTAGTAGTGTTTCCTTTGAGCATATTTAATTGTGCTTGACGCAAAGCTTGGGCTTTTGTCGGTGGAGTGTCTTGAGCTAAATTACTGTAAAATTTTTGCATTAATAAAGCGGTGCTGGTATCGTTGACTAACCACAGAGAAGCCCTGACGGCTTTGGCTCGGTTGTTGCCAATGAAATAAGAACTAATGCCGGAAATTTCTACTCCATTTTGATTTGCACCACCGCGTGCAGTTTCGCAAGCTGATAGCACGACTAAATGCAGATTATTTAAGTTTTGTAAGAGTTGAATTTCAGTAATTGGGATTTTTGTACCTGTACCAGAAAGCAGATAAGAAGCCGCTGGATCGTTGGGAACAAAGGCACCGTGGGTAGCGATATGTAAGATTTTCTTTCCTGTTAAATTATCTCGCAATGCTTCCCAATTAAATGCTTGGTTGAGAAATTTTAAACCGGGATAAATTCCTTGAGCATCTGTAGCATTTGATTTGATTATGGCATCTAATTCTTGTTCGACAGCAGGTAGGGGGTTGAAATTAGTAACAGCAGCGGATAAACCTAGGGCTAAAACGGGAGTATTTTGTGTTCCTGGTTGCAAGCGATCTGCGCGGAGCGCAGTAGCGAAGCTATCGCTCTTATTTGTCAAGCTAGCAGAAATCACTGTAGACACGTTATAATTCTCTACTAAATACTGATTACCATCAAATAAAGCACTCATGGGAATGTAGCGAGTGGAACGGTCTAGTGCAAATACTACATTTTCTATTTTATTCTTTTTCAATTCCCATTCTATGGGTTTAATTAACCAGTCGTAAAGTTGTTTGTCAGTTGCTTTTAATTCCGTAATATCAGAGGTAGGAGTTTCCAGCAATTCGCGGAATCTGACAACGGTTTCTATTAGCTGGCTTTGTTTGACATTATTAACTTCTACGCTTTTAACAACAACGCCTCTTGACGCCCATAGAATCGAGATTTTATCCTCTAATACCAACGGGTAAACTAAGACAGTATTTGGTTGAGCTTCGACAACACTTTTAGCATCATTTAAGAAATTTCCGGGATAAATTAGATTTGGATATTTGCCATCATAGGCTTTTTCAATCTCTTTAATTTTCTGGAAAAATTCCCGGTTTAAATTATCGAGTTCCGTTCGCAGTTGGGAAAGCTGAGAACATTTTTGTTGTTCGCATTCTGCTACCCGCTGTCCAAATGCAATCAAAGTACCTTGTAATTTTTGGGTTTCTAATTCTGCGGGGGATAGGGGAATTTGGATTTTTTTATCTTCACCTCTGGCAAATTCGTTAAGTTCCTGGATTTTCAAAAGTTCCGTTACTTGCAGTGCTTCTACTTCCTTTCCTTGGGAACGCAATAATTCGGCTAATTCTCGATAGGTATCAGAGGTTTTTACCTTGCCAAAATCAGCGGTGGCGTTTAAGAATGATGCTTGTAATTGCGGTGGTAAACCTTCAATACCGCGCCGCACTGCTTCAATTCTATCGATGGCTAGTTTGTAGTTAGTAATGGCGGCGGCTGTTTGATTTAAATCCCGATAAGTGCGTGCTAAACCAGCGTAAATAGCAGCATCTGCACCTGCAACTTGATTGTCTCCTTGAATAGCTAATGCTTGTTGATAGGTGGTGATTGCTTGTTCTTTTCTGCCAAATTTGCGATGGAGATTACCAAGAAGCGTCAGTGCTGCTTTTTCCCACACAGGATTTTGCACTTTTCTGGTAAAGCTTAAAAAGGTTTCATCTGCTGACATTGCTTTGGCGTCATTTCCTAATTCACCGTAACCAAGCACCAGCATTGTATTAGTAAAGGCTTCTAGACGAGGTTGTTTAATATCTTTAAAAATAGTTAACGCTTGCTCGGCATATTCTACTGTTTTTTGTGGTTCTCCTAGGGCAAAGGAAGTATTAGCTAATAGAACTAATGCTTGCCCTTCAGCATTACGGTTTTTCAGTTGCTTAGCAGTAGCTAGTACCTGTTGATAATATTCTCTACTCTTGTTGTAATCTCCCAATTCAAAATAAATGTCAGCTAGGGTGTACTGGGGAGCATTGTCTAGGATAGGAATTTTGAGTTATTGAGTAATTTTCAAACTTTGTTCCGTCAATTCCAAGGCTTTTTGATATTGATTTAGGGCAGCTTAGAGAAAGCCAAGGGCATTTAGACTAGCTGCTTGTAAGCGAGGATTTTTTAGTGACCGTGCGACTTTTAAACTTTGCTCAAGCAATTCCTTGGCTTTGTTATAGTCTCCTTTAAGCTGGTAAGAATTGCCTAAAAAAATCGAGAGGCATTGTAAATTAGAGCTAGATTAGATAGCGCTGTAGTTTCAGTTTGAAGCTCTTTAATTTGGCGGGCAATTCTCACCGCTTCTTGCAAACTAGCTTCTGCTTTTGGATAGTCTTTAAAGAAGATGTAGGCACTACCAAGATGAGTTAAAGCTTGGGCTTCTGAATCTGGGTTTTTTAGTTCTCTTGCTAGGGTTAAAGTTTCTTGCGCTATCTCTATTAAGCGAGAAAATTCTGGTTTTGCTTGAGCATACAATCCTCTTTGGTTGTAATTCAACGCATTTATATTGTATGCATCACCTAACGCTATTAGAGTTTCCAGTTCCCCTGCTTTATCTTTAATTTCTCGGCGAATTGCTAATGCTTGCTTGTAGAATTCAATCGCTTGGTCATATTTGCTTTTACTGGTGTAATTACCACCTATCAATTGGTGAAGTATTTTAAGCGGTAATTCATGGAGATAACCCTTAGTAGATGGTTAAAAGTATATCCGTAGAGGCAAGGCAATGCCTTGCCCCTACTCCTGCTATGCAAGTATTTCTACCGCAAATCAGTTACATATATCTTTTAAAGACAAGAGGTTATCTAATTTTTCCTGACGTGAGGGGTTGGGAATCAAATGGCACCCTCAATCAGCGATCGCACTAGCAAGTTTCTTGATTTCTCCTCCTGATTATCTGTCTTAAGTAAACTACCTACACTGTACGCGAAGCGTCAGTGTAGGCTTTTAGTAGCCCTGAACTATCTGTGCTGAGTTCACAACACAAACAGTTCGAGCCTCTGGGCTGGCTTACAAAAACAGCCCCAATAGTAGCAATATTTTTTGCTCCATTAAAATCAGCGTCACCACTCCAAGAACAAGCCTCATTAGTGCATTTGAAAAGTTTGTCAGAACGCAATCCAATATGCAGGCATTGGTGGCAAGTTTGGCTGGTATATGCCGGAGGCACAGCAATTATTTCTACCCCAAATTGAATACCTTTGTATTCCAAAAAAGAGCGCAATTGATAGAAAGACCAACAATTTGAACGCCTACGTTCTGTCTTGTTTCTTGGTTTTTGATTGGTTCTTTCTCGAATACCTGCTAAGTCCTCAATTGCCACTGCTGCATGATTTTTTAATGCCTCCTGAATTATGGACTTGCTAATGTTGTGGTTTAGCCACTGCTGAAATCTTCTCTCCTTGCCCGACAGCCGTTGCAAAATCCGCCTTGCCCTGCGGCGAGTAGATCTTGTGCCTTTCGTGGCTTTCTTCTGGAGAGATGCCCTCACTCTAGAAAACTTGTCTCTAATATCGTTAATTTGCTTGCCATCCCACTTATCGCCATTACTAGTTACAGCGATGTCACGACGACCAAAATCAACACCTATTACGTTATTTGACTTAATTGCTGTTGGGGGTTCATCCTTGATTTGAATGTGGATGTAATAGCTACCGTCACGATGTTTACATAACTGCGCTGATGTCGGTTTTCTGTCTTTGAGTTTGCCTCTTTGATAATTACCAGCGTCAATTTTGATGTGTTCTCTGCCATTCATCAAAGTTAAGCTAACAATCCAGTCTTTCTCTCTGAATGAGAAAATCCTGGCATCGTAATCAGCCGATGTTGGCTTGAATGTTTTAACTGACTTGTCTTTAAGTTTGGCAGTTTTGCCTAGGCCTTCGGCGCGGCTTCGCCGTATAGCCCCAACCCTGGCGCAAGCACGAACAGCTAAATTTGCACTTAACCCAAACAAAGCACGAATCTCGTTATAGACCATGTTTTGAATAGTGGTCTTACTGGTTATCTGAGGTTTAACTTTTTGGTTGGCGTAATTACACGCATCAGCAAAAGCCTTCAGCACCAGTTCGATTTCTTCCGCCTGTTTTTTAGAAGGGTTGAGTTTGCAAACTAGCGTTAATACTTGTTCTATGACTTTGAACTAATCACATATGAACATAATACATCAAAATTGTCGTGTTGCATCAAAGACTTATTTGTTAAAAACTCAACTGTTCCCACTCTCTCAACAACCTGCGGTTGCTATTGGTCGGGGAACGTCTCGTTTTTAACCCGCAATTCCTCTCGCCACTGACCTGAGTACAGGTTCAGTGGGAGCCTCCTTGCGGCAATAGGTGAAGAGTTTATCTGTGGTTTTAGCTTCTGCTAATATCTAACTTAAGATACAATTAAGTAAATGTACTCTAGCGCTAGAGGTTCATCAGGAGATTTATCTATATGTTTGTTGGAACGACAGAAGCAGCTACGAGACTAGGTATTTGCGCTCAGAGAGTCCGACAGTTACTCCAAGCCGGACGAATTGTCGGTGCCGTTAAGGTAGGAAGATTTTGGCAGATTCCTTTGCGAAATGGAATGCCAGTCATCATCAAGATAAAAACCAAAAGAAACAATGCCAAAAACAAGAATCAATCTAAGTGGCGACACAGGCTAACCGAGAAACACAAGATTATCCACATCAAGCAGCAGAACCTGAAACATAATCGCGACTACAAAACAAATTTACCTGTAATTATCGTCCGACAAGGCGATAGGGTCAAATATTGTCATGAGGTTGATATTAAAGGACCGAGCCGGTTGGTATATCAACGACTCAACCCTTTACCTGAGTGTCGTGCTGTCCTCTGGATTGACGTAGCACCTAACGTTCCTGTACTCACTAAGCTTTATGCTGAACAGGTAACAGTACTGGGTGCAAGCTAGTAGTTGCACAACAATACCATAGACAAAATTTTTCAAGAGCGATCGCCAGCTTTTCTAATTTATTAGAAGAGTGGATTAACTTGTTGTTTAAATATTTACTTTAAATATCAATTCTTAGGAGTAATCATAGAAATTACAAATAATTTTCTAGAAGCTAAGTAATCCCACTTGGGTAAACCATATTTATCTCAATACTTCGGTCTATATGTAAATTCAAAAGATAAAAGACAGTCATTAGCTAGATAAAATTAAAGCCAATAGAGTAGAAGTTTCAGCTGATTTTATAGAGATTGAAGTAGACATAAAACTTGAAAGAAGTGAATGCAATAGTAATTTTTTCCTTAAGTTCACCCCTCATCCCAGGATTAATCGGCTAGCCTCAAAGAGGAAGGATACAGCCAGAAAAATCATCGCCAGCTAGAAACAAGCCCAGCATCACAAGAGCAATTCTCACCTTCACTGTCATCATTAGTCCTGAGCTACCAATGACTAATGACTAATAACTAATGACTAATAACTAATAACCAGCGCTATGAAAGTCACAAACATCCAAGAACTAGAAGCACTGATTGAGCAAGTCAAAGCAGCACAGGCAGAATATGCAACTTTCAGCCAACAGCAGGTAGATAATATCTTCAAAAAAGCTGCCCTAGCTGCCAACGCTGCCCGCATTCCCCTCGCCAAAATGGCAGTCGCAGAAACCGGGATGGGAGTTGTGGAAGATAAGGTGATTAAAAACCACTTCGCCTCGGAATATATTTACAACAAATACAAGCAAGAAAAAACCTGCGGAGTTATTGAAGAAGATAAGCAATTTGGTATTCAAAAAATTGCCGAACCCGTGGGAATTCTTGCTGGAATTGTACCCACAACTAACCCAACATCTACAGCAGTTTTTAAAGCTCTGCTGGCACTCAAAACCCGCAACGCCATTATTTTTTCGCCCCACCCACGGGCAAAACAATGCACCATTGCAGCGGCGAAAATTGTCCTCGAAGCAGCCGTGGCAGCAGGTGCGCCGGAAAATATTATTGGTTGGATTGATGAGCCAACGGTGCCTCTTTCAGGGGCACTGATGCAACATCCTGACATTAACCTAATTCTGGCAACCGGCGGACCGGGAATGGTGAAAGCAGCTTATTCCTCCGGACACCCGTCCCTGGGTGTGGGTGCTGGTAATACTCCCGCCCTAATTGACGAAACTGCCCATTTTAAAATGGCGGTATCCTCGATTCTGCTGAGTAAAACCTTTGATAATGGGATGATTTGCGCCAGCGAGCAGTCTGTGATTGTGGTAGACGAAATTTACGAAGCAGTCCGGCAAGAATTTATCGAACGCGGTGCTTACTTCCTCACCCCTGATGACAGAGAAAAACTGGGCAGTAAAATTATCATCGATGGACGCTTAAATGCAGAGATAGTTGGACAATCTATCGAAAAACTAGCAGAAATAGCGGATATTTCTGTGCCTGAAGGTACTAGAGTGTTGATTGGTGAAGTCACAGACATCGCCAAAAACGAACCCTTTGCTTACGAAAAATTGTCCCCGATTTTGGCGATGTATCGCGCCCCCAACTTTGACGACGCTACAGATAAAGCCAGGAAGTTGGTGACATTTGGCGGACGGGGACATACAGCGGTTCTCTACACCCACCCCAGCAATGGAGAGCGCATCAAATTCTTTGAGTCGAAAATCGAAACAGCGCGGGTACTCATCAACACCCCATCTTCCCAAGGGGCGATTGGTGACTTGTATAACTTCCGTCTCGACCCCTCCCTGACTCTTGGTTGCGGTACCTGGGGTGGTAACTCGGTGAGCGAGAACGTCGGACCTCAGCACTTACTTAACATCAAGACTATCACCGAACGGCGGGAGAACATGCTGTGGTTCCGCATTCCGCCGAAAGTGTACTTCAAGTACGGTTGTCTACCCATAGCGCTGCGGGAGCTAAGCGGTAAACAGCGAGCGCTAATCATCACCGACAAACCCTTATATGAATTAGGGGTGACTCGTTCCGTAGAGCAGGTGTTGGATGAAATCGGGATTAAGTACGACACCTTCTACGACGTAGAACCAGACCCCTCCCTGAGTACCGTGAATCGGGGTTTGACATTAATGAACAGCTTCCAGCCGGATGTGATTATCGCCATTGGCGGTGGTTCACCTATGGATGCGGCTAAAGTCATGTGGCTGATGTACGAACAGCCGGAAATCGAATTTGAAGGGTTGGCGATGCGGTTCATGGATATCCGCAAGCGGGTGTATGAGTTACCATCCTTGGGACAAAAAGCCATGATGGTCGCAATTCCCACCACGTCTGGTACAGGTTCTGAGGTGACACCCTTTGCAGTAGTAACAGATGACCGCACGGGGATTAAATATCCCCTGGCAGATTACGCCCTAACTCCCAACATGGCAATTGTTGACCCAGAGTTGGTGTTGCACATGCCCAAACGGTTGACGGCTTACGGTGGTATCGACGCTCTTACCCATGCCCTAGAAGCCTACGTGTCAGTTTACGCTTCGGAATTTACCAATGGGTTAGCCTTGGAAGCAATTCGCCTGCTGTTTAAATATCTCCCCAGTGCTTATAAAAATGGTGCCGCTGACGCCAAGGCGCGGGAAAAGGTACATTACGCAGCTACAATGGCGGGGATGGCTTTTGCTAATGCTTTCTTGGGTGTTTGTCACTCCCTAGCTCACAAACTTGGTTCTACCTTCCACGTCCCCCACGGTTTGGCTAATGCGCTGATGATTTCCCACGTCATCCGCTACAACGCTACTGATGCTCCCTTTAAGCAAGCGATTTTCCCGCAGTATAAGTATCCCAATGCTAAATGGCGTTATGCTCGGATTGCTGATTATTTGAGCTTGGGTGGCGAAACGGAAGATGAGAAGGTGGAAAAACTTGTAGAGGCGGTAGAGAATCTCAAGCGTCAAATTGATATTCCCACGACTATCAAGGAAGCGCTATCGGAAGACGAAAAAGCCTTCTTTGTACATGTGGAAGAAATGGCAGAACAAGCCTTTGACGACCAATGTACGGGAGCTAATCCCCGCTACCCGCTGATTCGCGACCTTAAGGAATTGTACACCTTGGCGTATCGCGGTTGTCGTTTGGAAGCCGCTGCTTATCACGCTGGTGATAATCCAGAGGAAGCCCAGTTGTCGCTAATTTCGTAACAGTTTCCGAAGGCTAGCAAAAATCGCTGAAATGCTGATTGTAAGGACGTAACTTAAGCAGCAGTCCTCATCGTCTGATTCTTGCTTTCCACAATTGAATTAAAAGCTACCTTAAACCGGCATTTTCAGTATTTATATTGAGAAAAAGCCGGGTTTTTATTTTTGATGATTGTGTAAAAATTATCTAAATCATATCAGGTGTAGGTTGGGGAGCCAGCGCCGTCGCACTGCGAATATTGTCATACACAAAATCAGGGTGGGTAAAATCAACCATCACTCCCGGCTACTTTTCATTCGACGCATCAGCCAACATCGGCTCTAACTGCTTAGTAATGGGTATTTCCAAAGGTTCAGATTACCCCCTCTGAACCAGCACAGAAGAGGGTATTTTTTCTCCCCTCTCAATCTCGTATTTAGGCAATAATTCTGTATCTTTAGCACAGCTAATAGTTTGATAAATCGGCAATTCCACGCTCATGGTAGTACCGACATCTGGAGCCGAACAACAGTACAGATGACCTTGATGATTTATCCTGACAATGCGATCGCAAATCGATAATCCCAGTCCCGTACCCACACCCATCGGTTTGGTAGTAAAGAATGGTTCAAACAATCGCTGCTGAATTTCTGGAGCAATACCAGAACCATTATCAGTAATCCTCACTGCTACCCGGTCATATCCTAAGCACTCTGTCGTAATCACAATCTGTCGAATACTCGGATTATTTGAAGCTCCTGACCTGTCACGAAAACTTTCAATAGCATTACCAATTAAATTCATAAATACTTGATTTAATTGATTAATGTGGCATTCTACTGGCGGAATATCACCAAACTGGCGAATAATATCAATTTTTTCCTGTTCCCAACGGTTTCGTAGGATGACTAAAGTACTTTCAATACCCGCATGTAAATCATCCCGTTTCATCGAGGCTGCATCTAAGCAATAAAAATTGCGTAAACTAACTACCAGTTCGCGAATTCGATTTACTCCCAAGTGCATCGAATCCATCACCCGTGGTAAATCTTCTAGTATAAAATCTAAATGTTCTTTAGCTAATGCTTCTTCCTGTCCCCGATTATGAAAATTCCCATCAGACTTATATCTTGTCGCAATTTGCAACAAATCCTGTACGTTATCTTCTAAATGATACATATTATTATAAATAAAATTGATTGGGTTGGTGATTTCGTGGGTAATTCCCGCTACCATTTGACCCAACATCGACATTTTTTCCATTTGCATCAGGTAAGAATTTTGCATTGCTTGGCTATCCTTACCCTCTGCTGTTAGTCCTTGATTTTCTAGCCTTAATTGTTCTATAGTTTGTTCAGTTATTTGCTCGATTAAAAAATTAGCAGCCTCTAATTCTGTTGGGGATTTTAGTTTTGTATTACTAGCAGATATTCCATATTTTCTATAAAACCTCAAGAAAGTTAGTGCTGTAATTAATGTAATTAAATCAACAAATGTTTGCCATAAGCTTGTATTTTCTGCTGACCACATCACTTGACTATGCAATATATGACTGGAGGCACAGCTAAAAAAGACAGATGTCGTCAACAAGAGCATGACATCAATACCTTGTTGCCGATGATGGTATAAATTTAGGGCGAGCAGAGAGGCGATCGCAAAGTAACAACTAGCAATAATTAAATTTAACCCGCCGTTCAACCAATTCAACTGAAAGTTTACCAACAATTGGCTAAGTGCCGGGACAGAAACATTTACCATTTCTTTTCAAAGTTGTTACTAATTTCCTAGATAATTAGCCAAATATCATCATTCAATGTCAAATTACTGACACTGGATGGAAACTTTAACTGCGTACATTAGCCGGAACGAAAAATTGATTTAATCTCCCCCTACTAGAACTGTCCCGACTCCCTGCTTTTCCAACCCCAGTTAATTTCTATTTGCTAAAAGCTCAGCAAGAATTGACTGATGACGTCGCCTCAGTTCTGAGAATAGTCTATGATTGATTGTTAACCTGGTTTTTGAGATTGACTCTAAACACCAGTAGTTAAAAAGTTTAACCTTTAATAAATTGTTAAACCTATGATCCAAATCCAGTAGTTTTTGTGACCTGGATCACAGTACTGATATTTCCCTATACTTGTAACATTAGCTAGATAGACCTCCGAACCCATGTGACCGCAATTCTTTATTTTTGCTAGATACTCAGCTATGAACGATGAAAATTTTATCGATGGGGTTACAAATGTCAGTATAAACTAAGTATCCAGCCTCATTCTTCAGTACCGTAAGTTTCCCGCTGTGGAATGGGATAAGACTGCGAGGATGAAACTGGTTGTTTCCCGGCATTCCGGACATTAACAATTTTACTGAGTAAATCAAACCAGAAAGGGGCCCCCATCGCAATAG
>Ga0114939_10002067_pt1 | contig 15316 bp, 10 predicted proteins | sample AshMeaCrysSpring_FD_87196 | JGI IMG/M metagenome (GOLD analysis project Ga0114939, IMG submission 87196) | Groundwater microbial communities from Big Spring, Nevada to study Microbial Dark Matter (Phase II) - Ash Meadows Crystal Spring | ecosystem: Environmental > Aquatic > Deep subsurface >... | reverse complement strand
GGCGGGTTCAGCGGGCTGGGCACGTCACCCTCGAGAATAATCCGCTGCCGTTTGACGGTCGGGTCGGGCACAGGAATAGCCGACATGAGCGCCTGGGTGTAGGGGTGCAGCGGATCGCCGTAGAGGGCCTCGCGCGGCGCCATCTCAACCATTTTACCCAGGTACATGACACCAACACGCTCGCTGAAATGCTCAACGACGCTCAAGTTATGGGCGATGAACAGGTAGGTCAAGCCGAAATCGCGCTGTAATTCGCGCAGGATATTAAGCACCTGGGCCTGGATGGAGACATCGAGGGCCGAGACCGGCTCATCGCAGACGATGAATTTCGGCCGCAGGGCTAGGGCGCGGGCGATGCCGATGCGCTGTCGCTGGCCGCCAGAAAATTCGTGCGGGTAACGGCGGGCGTGGTCGGCGCGCATGCCGACGCGGGTCAACATCTCGGCCACGATCTCATAACGCTCCTGGCCGCTCTTGTCCGTATGGACGCGCAACCCCTCGCCGATACTCTCACCGATGGGCAAGCGCGGGTCCAGCGATGAATAGGGGTCCTGAAAGATGATCTGCATATCGCGCCGCATCATCTTTAATTCTTTGGAATTCAATTCGAAGACATCGACGCCGTCAAACACCACCTGGCCGGAGGTAGGTGGAATAAGGCGGAGAATGGTCCGGCCGACGGTTGTCTTGCCGCAGCCCGACTCCCCAACCAGGCCAAATGTCTCGCCTTCATTGATGAAGAACGAGATGTCGTCGACGGCCTTAACCCAGGCCTTGACCCGCTGGAGCAAACCCGCTTTGACCGGGAAGTATTTAACAAGGTGATTGACCTGTATCAGCTTCTTACGTTCCGGCGACGGCGGCTTGCGGCCGTTTGTGCTCAACTCTTCTGCCATCCGCTTCTCCTGCGTGTCATCTTTCCCGGGGCGAATGCCTCTATCACCGCCCGAACAACCGGGGTAGCGCGGCTTCAATGATTTGGATCATTCGTACAACCAGCAACGGACCGTGTGGTTCGGAGCATAGGTCTCCAGAGGTGGCTCCTCGACATTGCACTTTTCCAGGTTATGCTCGATTCGCGCGGCGCAGCGTGGCCAGAATTTGCAACCCGCCGGCAGATCGATCAAGTTCGGGACGGACCCGGGAATCGTCGTCAATTCCCGATCGGCCTGCCCCAATACGGGCGTCGAACCGATGAGAGCCGCCGTGTAAGGGTGGCGGGGATTCTTGAACAGTTCTTTGACCGGCGCTTGCTCGACGATTCGCCCGGCGTACATCACATTCACCCGATCACACATCTCGGCCACCACGCCCAGATCATGGGTGATCAGGATGATCGACGTGTCCATCTTGGTTCGCAGATTGCGCATCAGGTCCAAAATCTGGGCCTGAATGGTCACGTCCAGGGCGGTGGTCGGCTCGTCGGCGATCAGCAGTTCGGGCACACAGGCCAGGGCCATGGCGATCATCACCCGCTGGGCCATGCCGCCGGATAGCTCGTGGGGGAAAGACTTGGCCCGCGACTCCGGCTCAGGAATGCCGACCATGCTCAGTAATTCAACAGCCCGCTTGTGGGCCGCTTCCTTATTCAAATCCTGGTGAATCTGCATCACCTCGGCCAGTTGCTCGCCGACACGAAAAACGGGATTGAGACTGCTTTGCGGCTGCTGGAAGATCATCGAGATGCGGTTGCCGCGCATGGTGATCATGCGCGACTCGGACAGTTTCAGCAAATCCTGGTTGTCGAAGACGATCTCGCCGTCGACGATCCTTCCCGGCTGGCCGATGAGGCGCATGATTGACAGGGATGTCACGCTCTTGCCGCAGCCCGACTCGCCCACCAGGCCCACCACTTCACCGCGCTTGACGTCGAAGTCAATGCCGTCAACGGCACGCACGACGCCGCCTTCGGTGAAGAATTGGGTTTTCAGATGCTTGATCTCAAGGATGACGTTGTTTTCAGAAGCCACGAGGTCCCCTCATACGATCCAGTCCGGATGACGTCATTCATCATAATTCTGATCGTCCTGATCGTGTGGCCGTTTTCGGCGTTTCTCACCTACATACATTGCCATGCCAATGAAACCAAGAAAGAGACCGCCGACCGAGATAAAATAAGCCAGAAAGTTCAGGATTAATGTTGAGGGTATGATGCCAATGACGATTAGGAACGGTAAAACAGCGCCCGCCAGGACCATAAAGAATCCGATGATTAGATATTTGTTAATCGGCATGATCCGCGTGGTTTTCAAACAACCAACAAGCTACCCGGTGTTCATTGCTGACCGAAAAGGGTGGCGGCTCATTCACATCACATACACCGGGAATCATCTGTGCGCACCGTGGGTTAAAGCGGCAGCCGGTTGGGGGGTTTACTAGGCTCGGCGGCTCACCTTTCGGCACTTCGCGCATCACTAATGCATTATCGGCATTTGGATCGGATGAGGCATCCAGCAGAGCCAGTGTATAGGGATGCTTGGGATCATTTAAGAGATCTTCCATCCGCGCGAATTCAATGATCTCGCCCGCATACATGACAAAGATATATTCGGAGAAGTAGCGAACGGTCGAAAGATCATGAGTGATGTAGATAACAGCCAGATTGTGGCTTTCCTGCAACTTGCGAAGCAGGCGCAAGATCTCGACTCTTACTGAGGCATCGAGCATCGAAACGGGCTCATCAGCAACCAGCAACCTCGGTTCCATGATCATAGCGCGGGCAATCACTACGCGCTGTTGCTGGCCGCCACTCAACATATGAGGAAACTTGGGAAGAACCTCGGCCACTGGCGTCAGTTTCACTTCCTCCAGAATTTTTTCAATTCGCCGACGTCGTTCTTGCTTGTCCGTGATGCCATTTATGATCATTGGCTCTTCAAGAATACGCTCAACAGACATAAATGGCGGTAATGCGCCAAATGGATCTTGCTGGACGTAACCAATTTTGGCTCGATACATTCGAAGGTCTTCCCCCTTCGTTTGACTCAGCGCCGTGGTATCAAATATTACATCACCTTTGGTGGGTCTGTTCAGGCCGAGAATGGTTTTCATGAGACTGGACTTGCCACAACCACTCTCGCCCACACATGCGATCGCCTCTCCTTGTTTCAAATCAAATGAGACCCCATCGACCGCGCGCACATAGCCGGCATGACCAAAACCAAATCGTTTCAACTCGTACCAGACGTGCAGATCCTTGATTTGCAGGAGGGGCTGCCCATTCAATTCAGTTACTGTACTCATCTCGCCATTCTTATTGCTCATTGTGCCAGTCTTATCCTCTTTTCAGACCTTGCCCATCGCCTAAACATAAAGCCAACATTTGACCTTGCGATCGACGTCGTACAAGACAGTCGGCGGGTCTTCATCACACTTGGCAAAACGTTGCGGGCAGCGATCTTTGAAACGGCAGCCTGTCGGCGGGTTGAGTAGGCTGGGAGGCTGGCCGGTGATAAATTCCGGCTCCACGGTTTCACGCAGGCGAGGCACACTGGCCATGAGCGCGTGGGAATAGGGATGGAGTGGTTTGGGGAAAAAGCGCCGGGCATCGCCCACCTCGACGATTTGCCCGGCGTACATTACCGCGACATTATCGGCCAATTCGCTGGAAGTCGCGATGTCGTGGGTGATGAGAATGAAGCTTGTCTCCAGTTCATGTTTCATTCGCTTCAACATGTTCATGATACTGGCCTGGGTCAATACATCAAGCGCCGATGTCGGTTCATCCAGGATCACGACATCAGGTAAAGTTACCAGAGACATAGCCAGGGCGGTTCTTTGGCGCATGCCGCCACTCAACTCGAAGGCATAGCGATGTAAAAAGTCTATTGGCACGCCAACATGCTGCATCATGCGCACCGCGCTTCTGGTTGCCTCATCCCGGCTCATATCCATGTGGACCATCGCCGGCTCGGCTACCTGGTCGCCAATTTTTATAACCGGGTTGAGGGCATTCATCGCCGCCTGTGGAACCATTGAGATTCGCTTCCACCGAATGGTTTTGCGGAATGTCTCTTCATCCAGAGACATGGTATTCAAATCATGTAGCCAGATCTCGCCGTCGTACCGTCCAGCATTGCGAGGCAGCAGCCGCAGGATAGCCTTGGCCAGCGAGCTCTTGCCGCAACCAGACTCACCGATAATGACCGTGGCCTCATTCTTTGGCAAATCAAAATCGACTCCATCTACAGCCTGGACAACCCCACCGCGGGTATTAAAGTATAAACGCAAATCTCTTACTTTAAGTACGATCTCTTTTGAGCGATCCATTTGATTACACTTCACGGAGTCTTGGATTAAATACCCGATCCAAGGCGAAGCCAACCATGGCAAAAGCCAGACCGGATAAAATTAATAAAAACGAAGGCAGCAGGATCCAGTAATAGTAGCCGTTGAACAAAGCACCCTGTGTGCTGGCGTCATTGATCACTTTGCCCCATGTAGGTAGGACTGGGTCTCCCAATCCAAGAACTGCCAGAGAGGCCTCAAGAAAGACGTAGCTGGGCACCAGAACGACGATCGCCGGGATGATCAGCGGCAGGATGCGCGGGATCAGATAGCGAAAGATAATCCGCCGGTCGCTGGCTCCATAAGCCCGGGCGGCGTCGACGTATGGCGATTCTTTAACCTGCATGAAGATAGCCCGATAGGTCTTGATTGACAGCCCAAAGATGCTAAGCAGGATAACCAGGCCCAGCATGAGTCCGATGCTGCGCGAGTATAAAGTTCCTACCATAATCAGAATCGGCAGCAGGGGAATGATGGCATTCACCTCGGTGATTCGTTGAATGGCTGCATCGACTGAACCGCCAAACCAAACGCCAAAGGCGGCAATACTCATGGTTAGAACGGTCGTACCTACGGCCGCTAATAACCCAAACGCAAGCGCTATCGGCGTTCCCCACAGCAAGGCGATGGCCAAATCACGCCGTTGATGATCGGTTCCAGCAATGCCATGAACCTCGCCATAGCTGACGAACGTCATATCGATGTCAGAATCGGCTTCGAAAAGCAACGATGTCGTCGCGAGTTTATAAGTGCCCTTTAGAACCTGAAGCCCTTCCTGGGCCGGGTCATCAAAGAGACCCTCAATGACCGACACATCCTGAATTCCGGTTTCGCGTTCCAGGCGTCGTTGGAGGCGGGTGTCCTGATCAAACCGGAATGAACCAGACGGCCCAGGCGAAAATTCACCGGCGCGGATCTCGCGTCCATCAGGTGTTATCCAGACGAGTTCCACGAACGGCTCCTTGTTTTCAAACTTCGCGTTGGTGAACAAGATTAATTCCGGCGGAAATGTGTCATAGGGAAAATCAAACTCAAAGTCCAACCGTATTTCTTTTGAATCGGCTGAAACCTGTTCAACTACCTTTTCGACATCCCCTTCCGCGCTGTCTAGGATGATCGACGCTGCCTGATCCACGCTGGTAAACCAGTTACGCCAGGCGGGCGCCGCGTTGCGCGGGTTAGTTCCCCAGATATCTTCGCCGCCTCGCCACAAACGAACAGCTTCTCTGTATGGGATGGCGATCGGCGTTACGACGGCCACGATAACCAGGAACCCAATGATGATCAGCCCAACAATGGCCGTAGGGTATTGTCGTAATTGGCGAAAACCTGAAAGTACCGTGCTCATCGCTTTTGCCCCCCTTCGCCAATGCGCACACGTGGATCAACGAGCGCATAGATGAAATCGAGAAGGAAGACGGTAAGCGCCAGCAAGTAGCCATAAATGACCACATTGGCCACGATGACTGGTGTATCCTGAGCGCCAATGGCTTGGGCATATAATTGGCCAATGCCGGGCCAGTTGAAAACTGTCTCAAGGATGATGGCTCCTGTCCATAAGGTAATGAGCAAAAGGGCCAGGTCGGTGATAATGTTCGGCAGTGTTGGGCGAAGGATATAACGCCGCTCGATCATGCGACTCGGCAAACCTTTGGCTTTGGCCATTTCTACATAATCTTCGCTGGAATAGATCAGGAAGAAAGTGCGGTAGTTGTAGGTCGTCAGGAAAGCCGCCGACAGAAGAAGAGCCGTAACGGGCAGGATCATATGCTGCAACAGGCTCAGGGCATACTCGACCGGATTCTCGGGAGGCGGCGCGCTAACCATCCCCCCAAAAGGAAGCACCTTTAGTAAGGATGCGAAGATCAAAATTAAAAACAGCCCATAAAACCAACCCGGAGCGGCAGAGGTCGGCGCCAAGGCTATTACCATCTTGTCACTGAAGCTGCCATAGCGTCGGGAAAGGCGAAGGCCAGTGAAGACAGCCACGAAAAATAAGAGCAGGTTCGCGGTTCCAAAAAGGACCAGGGTCGATGGTAATCGTTCCAAAATGATGTTCCGAACCTGACGGGAGCCGCTGTCGCTCATCAATTGTTGCGAAAAACCCAGGTTCAGAGTCAATGCATTGCGCAGGTATTCAAAGCTGCGCAAGATAAATGGCCGATCCAAACCGTAACGCTTGATTTCCAGCTCCACACGTGCGTCCAGAAAGGCTTCACGTTCAGTGGTTGTCATCTCCCTAAACGCTGGGTCAGCCGTAGCGGCCAGGGCGACGTTTTCGCGTATGGAGGCCAGGCGAATCTTGTCCAGGTACCCCCCCATATTGGCTATAATCACCGTGATGTAGACACCGATGGCCACGGTGATGAACAACGCGATCAATTTGCGAACTGAATAGATCAGTATTCGTTTGATATTTTGAACGCGTGCCTTGCGAGCCGAGGCTTCGATGGACGCAACGTCTATCTCAGCGTTAATATTGAAGTCGCCTCCGAATACGTCTGTGGCCACAGTCTCACCTCACAATGAAATGCAAGCTAGCTTTTCTTGGCAAGTAGTAGGAGGTGACTCGAATAAAAGTCACCTCCTACATGTTTGAACTTATTCTAGCACAGATGGATACCTGTGCTATCGATTATAGTGACAGGCTTACGGAGCTGTGACGAACTCGTAGCTGCCAAGACCCGGAATGGCCACCGTCTTGGAGACAACGACAACATCCAGGCTATTGGAGCCTTCCTCCAGCGCGCCAGTGACATCCGGGCCAAGGACGGCCCGGTAAACGCCGTCTTCAACGAACTCCGCGTCCCCTTCCGTGATTAGAGCGCCATTGGCGTCAAACACCAGGTAAGTGACAGTGTCGAGTTCATCAGCCGGATAAGGACCATCGAAGACATCGACGAAGATGTCGTAAGCGGCCTCTTCACCAATCGTGACGCGCGCCGGACCATCTATTTCGACGACCGGCAAAGCCGGAGCGCCGAAACCCGCCCAGCGGGTAGCCGGATACTTGTAGGCCGGGTTTTGGCTCAGAACCGCCTGACCTTCGACCGGGAACACGCCGGACAGGAAGTACGGGCCGGTGCTGATGTAGTAGTGACCATAGCGGCGGGCAAACTCGGCCAGGTTGTTATACCGGGCCGCGGCATCCTCAGCCGTGACATACTGTCCCAACGTTGGGGCATAGGGGATGTAACTCTCTTCCGTGGCGGAGATCAGCTCGGTAGCGAGTACCTCGAGTGACGGACCGGCGATGAGGTTCGTCCGTTCGATCTGATTCGCCTCGGCCTTATCCGGCGTAAAGGCAAATCCACCTTTTTCTTCGCCGCGCAGCATCAGGGCCATGTTGTGCCAGGCTGCGTCGCCGAAGTCGTATGTGGAGGCCGGCCAAAGTGTCGCGACCGCGAGTTCGGCATCCAGGTTTCCCGCATCGGTCCACCATTCGATCGTCAGCGGATCGGTGGAGGCGATGCGCATACCCTTGAATGAAGACAGGAACTGCTCCAAGCCTGGAACAAGCGATTCATCGTAGTAGGGGCTGGCCTCATTCGCCAGGTCGAACGTCAGGATAATGGGCATCAGGAAGTCGGCTACGCTCATCGGGCTGCCATCATGCCATTTGACCGTTTCGAACAAATCGGCCGGATAGTAAACCGTTGATTTGATGGTCGCGGTCTGGGTTTCGGTATAGACCTCGGCCGCTGTCAGGAAGACCTGGTTTTCAGCATCCCAACCGGCCAGGGCATCGTCGGGAACAACGATCTCGGGCTCGAAAGTGAGGGTCACCCAGTCGGACTGCACCCCGATGGGGAAGCCTTCCTGAGCTACCACTTCGGCTCGCTCGATCTGGTCGGGTATACCCAAACCGGTATTCGGATCGAATGCTACACCAACATCACCGACGCCACGCAGAACCATGGCGTCGAAGACCCAGTTAGAACCACCGATCGGATTGAACGGCTCGGTGAAAACGCTGGGCAAGCCGATGGTCATGGAACCACCCACCTCATCTGCGAAGCGAACGGTCTTAGCCCAGATGAATGAGCCACTGACGCCACCGGCCAGGTCCGTAGCGATGTCAACATTATTTCTGAACGGTACAACAGTGGTCCGGCTGGTAATCCAGTTGCGCGGCGCATATTGCATAGACTGCGGCAGTGCCGTCTGAATCAGCCCGGTTCGTTCTTCGAGGGAGGCGAAGTCGTTGTTGAAGATCTTCAACGCTGCCTCATCCAGTTCCGCGGGCGGTGCATACAAAGCCCACAGCGGCCACGGCAGGACGCGGTTGGTGTAGTACTGCTCAAAAGCGAATTCCGAACCGCGGTCAATGGAGTTCTGACTCCAAGCACCCGTATAGAGGTTCCACTCACAGAGGGCTGGATCGCCGTCGATCCAAATGGGGCTCAATTCACCGGACGTGCGCTCGACACGCTCGACGGTGAAGCCCATGTTTTCGAGCTGGGTAGCGACGTAATTGCCGATAGCCAGACGGGTATCCTCAACGCGGATGAGGAAGGTAAGGGTGATAGGCTCGCCGTTAAAAGTCCACTTACCGTCGACAAGTTCCGCGCCCATACCTTCCATCTCGGCGGTGATGATCTCGTTCGCCTTGTCAAAGTCATAACCATACTGGGCTTCAATCGCCCGGATTTCAGCCGCGAAACGAGCCCGGTCGGCGCTTGCTTCGGCGATCGTCGTATACTTGGGCACAGCCAAGCCGTTATATAGTTCCTGAGCGACGTAGCTGCGATCGATGGCGTAATTCATCGCTTCGCGGATCGTCTGGTTTTGAAACGGGTTTAACTTCGCTTCATCCGTGCAGGTAGCCAGGTTGGAAAGAAGTTCGTCGAAGAGACCATATTGGGTCCGTGTTTCGATATTCGGATCTGCTTGGGCTTGGAGAGCCGGCTCGCCACCGATGTCATCGGCGTATACATCTATGTCACCGGCGATCAAACGGGCCACGCCCGCGTTCTGATCGGGTTCCTGAACAATGACGATGGTGTCGAGCCAGCCGCCCATGCGGGAAGCCTCTTCTTCACTTATCGCCGGTTCGGTCGGTACAACTTCGACGACGCGTGTGACCTCGACGGTCTCGGCTTCGCCTTCAACAACACGGGTAACCTCAACCACTTCGGGTTCAGATTCCACAACTTCGCTGACAACGCGGGTGACTTCCACGACTGTTTCGGTGCCGCAGGCTGTCAAGGCAAAGCTACCGATCAGGATTAACAGGGCGGCAAGCGCCCATACTTTCTTGGACATGTTAGAATTATCCTCCTCTAACGATAGTCAGGTTTTGATTTGACACCGGCTATAGATTCCGTGAGCTGGCCGGGTCTGGTCTGTTCGACGTCTACTTGAATCATCAGCGATGAACGATCGTTTCGCCCTTCTCTGACGATTGCTATCTCCATAATGTTCGCTAAGCGCACCACCTCCTCTAAAATTCACTCTGGTTTCCGCCGGTTGGAAAACAAAAACGCAGCCAAACGAGCCGTCTCATGGCGGCCCTAGCTGCGTGACTGTTGGGGATAATTGTTTTCAACCGATACTGAGACAGACAGGTTCATGTCATCATCAGTGATTTTAAATCACGCCTAAATTATATTGGTTTACTATTTATCTGTCAACTTGGTAACATTTTAGTGACGGAACGCGACATAACGTATTAAAATCGACCCGGTTATTCCTCCAGGTCGATCTCGTAGAGATTGTACATCTCGGAGGGCTGGGTCGAGTCGAGACTGAAATTCAGTACCCCGGGCCGGGTAGCGGCCACTTTAATTCGCAAGAAGAGCGGGATCACCGGCAACTCCTGCGAGAAAATGATCTGGGCTTCTTGATGCCCCGCCTCATACTCCGGTGTGCCGGGTAAAGCTTGCGTGGCCCGGATGCAGGCCGAATCGTAGGCCGGGTTCACGTAGCCGGTGTTGTTCTGCCCGCCCCAGCCGTTGTAATTCAAGCCTGTTTTGGGATTTACCTCGCCGGCCGGCCCGGGCACCTGGTTACTTTGGTAGAGGTAACAGGCCGGCTCGACGCCGGTCAGCCAGGCGAACTCGCCCAGGTCATATCGCCGGCCGAAGAGCGGCCCCTCCGGGCCGTCGGCGAACCATTCGCTGCCCGGCAGAAAGTCGATCTGGACATCAACGCCGCACTGGGCCAGGTTCGCCTTGAAGATCTGCATGATCTGCTCGCGCATGGCGTTGCCGGTGGTTGTTTGGGCTTGCGGGGCGAAACGCGCGCCGCCCGGATCGAGCCGGAAGCCGTCGGCATCGCGCCGGTCGAATCCCGCTTCGTCCAGCAGGGCATTCGCCGCGTCGACATCATACGACCATTCGGTCAGCTCACCGGCCGGGTACAGCGGGTGAACGGCGGGAACGTAACTGTGGATAACCTCCGACTGGCCAAAAAGGATGTTGTCGACCATGCCCTGGCGGTCGGTACACATCGCCAGCGCCTGGCGAACGCGAACATCTTCGAACCAGTCATAGCGGGTGGCGGCATAATCCCCGTAGGGATCGATGTTGAAATCCATATGTTCGTAGACCGTGCCGGTCTGGAAGTGGGGAATGAGCAGGTTGGAATCTTCGGCTTCGATCAGAAACGAGGCCTCATTGGGACTGAGGCCATCCTGCGTGCCGATGTCACACTGCCCGGACAGCAACTGGGCCAGCAACTGATTGGTGTTGGGGACGAACTGAAAGGTCACGCTATCCAGGTAGGGCAGGCCCTCTTCGGCACGATAGTAGAACTCGTTCTTGACCAGGCGGATACTGTCGCCGGGAACCCACTCGACGATCCTGAACGGGCCGTCACCTACCGGCAACCGGCTGACTTCCTCGGCGCTGAGTAGCTCCGCGGCTGAATAGCCGCCCCATAAGTGCTCCGGATAGGGCGCCCAGAAGTTCAGGAAATAGGTCGAATCCTTGTAACCCGGCAGGCCGGTCCAGCGCGTGGTCAGGTCGCCGGTGGTTTCATAACCGGCGGTGCGGTGGGTAACGGTCTTGGGCCAGGGGGTATCCGGGTCGGCGGCCAGCTTAAAGCTGTAAACCGAGTCGGAAGCTTTCACGGGGGTGCCGTCGGCGAAAACCGTCGGTTTCATGGTGAAATCGACGACCATCTGCTCCATGGCCACCGGCGAGCCGCTAAATGTCACCTCTTCGCCTTGGGCGTTGATGATGACGTCTCCGGTAGCCAGTTCCTTAGGTTCGTCGTTGGCCGTCAAGACCAGATCGCCGGCGTTGACTTCAACGATGTTCAGCACCGCATCGCCATCAGCCAGGCTGGGCAGTTTTTCCAGCGCCTGGGCCTGGTAATCAAAAGCGAGCGTCGTGTAGCTGTTTTCGAACAGGGCGTGCTGGACGGCGCGGGACGCCAGCATCGTGGTGTCATAGGGGTACAAGGTGTCCGGTTCCTGCGTCATGCAGACGACGAGGTTCTTGGCCTGGAGGGGGATCTCCGGCGCGACCTGGGTCGCCTCGACAACCTCGGACACCACCCTGGTAGCTTCAATGGCTTCCGGCGAAGCTGAATCCGATAATGTCGGGACAGTATCAACCGTTTGCGGGGCGGCCGAATCGCAAGCGACCAAGCCTATCACCGCCAATACACCAACTATCAATCCTAAAACCCTTGCATTGTTCGCCATAAACGCCTAATAGTACATCAATACAAAACAATCGCGCAGAATTAAACCACTGAAACCAAAGGTATTTTGCTCGTAGTCGCGATTTAAATCGCGCTCCCCCGAGGTAGCACTGAAGCGCACACTACGAGCCATGCGACGAATAAAAGAAACCTTTGAATGCCCTGGGACGTGGTCGGCTCGATCACCCTGCCTGCCAAGGGCATACATCGCCATAAAAAAACAGGCCACCGGGACGGTGACCTGATTTTATGGTGGAGATGGCGGGAATCGAACCCGCGTCCGAAAAATTCGACCTCCAGATGTCTACAAGCTTAGTCGACCTATTTGAGTTTTGCCGCCGGGCGCCCCGGTCAACTGGGTCAGCCGGCTGCTATCCGATCACCCCCGAAAGGGCCTCTCTAGCCACGCCTATCGGCGTCTGCGCGGAGCACGTCGGTCAATGTGTCGCCTGCTCCGGTCCGACCGACGAAAGGACCTGGGCAAACGGGTTCCTTGTTTAGGGGAACATCTGGCTCTCTCCGGCCGCTTTAGGCAGCCATGGGGAGAGCATTGTATGCAGTCGTGCGATTGGCACTTATGCGTTTGCTTCCGGTTTTACGAGATGTGAAGCGTGCTCGGCTTGCGATCCAGGGCCAGCCTTCCCCGTCGAAGCCTGTCATCCCCGAATGTGATCACAGTATACCACAGGCAGGTGGTGTTCGTCTATCAGTGTTGTATCAGAAAGGACGATGGACGATGGACGATGGACGATGGTCTATGGTCCATTGTCTACGTTCCATAGTCCATGGTCTACGGTCCATAGTCCATTGTCATTCCCCAAAGCGTCGCCGGACTGCCCGCGCCGCCCGGCGGATCGTGCCGCCAAAGGGGCTGTTGGCCGTCAGGACCAAACCCTGATACGCCTTGCCGGGGACGATGATCACGTGCCCGTTACCCAAAGCGGCCAATGATTCGCCAACGACCTGCTCCGCGGTCATCCACAACGCTGCGGGAATCTGATCGCGGCTGAAATCGGCGTATTCCGGTGTGTCATGAAACTCGCTGTAGGTGAATCCGGGGCACAACGCCTGCACGCTGATGCCGGTGCCGGCCAGTTCGCTATTCAAGGCTTCGGAGAAATTATTGAGATAGACCTTGGTGGCGCTGTAAGTTGTCCCGCCGGGTGAGGGGAAGAAAGCGGCCACTGACGATACATTGATGATCGCCCCTCGCCCTCGGGCGGTCAGCCCCGGCAGCGCGGCGTGGGTCAGGCTCACGGTGGCGATAATGTGGACGTTGATCATGTCGATCTGGCGATCCAGCTCGGCCTCGGCGAAATCGCCCCGCGTGCCGAAGCCGGCATTGTTGATCAGCAGCACCAGGTCCGGCATGGCCTGTATATGATTTGCCACCCGGTCAATATCGGCCCGCCGCGCCAGATCGGCGGCCAGCACCTCGGCTGCGATGCCATGCGCCGCCGATAGCTCGGCGGCCAGCGCCCGCAGGCGATCCTCGCGCCGGGCGACCAGTGTCAGGTCATATCCCTCAGCCGCCAGCCTTCGGGCGTAGGCTTCGCCTATGCCGCTAGAAGCGCCGGTGATCAGCGCCCGGCCGGGCAGGAGTGTCGAGCCGGACAGTTGATTGGTTCGGGGTGATTGCCGGCGCCGCCAGCCGATCCAACCGGCGGTGGCGGCCAGGCCGGCAAAAGCGAAAACAGCGAACGGTCGGGGTGATTTGGAGTCCCCATCGGTCATACGGCCGCCCCCTGGTAGACGATGAGATCGTGGATATGGCCCACCGCCCGGCCGGTGTCTTCGGCGTCAACCACCACGCTGATGCCGCACTCCGAAGACCCCTGGGCGATGGCGATAACATTGACGCGGTGGTCGCCCAGGACGCTGAACACCCGCCCGGCGATACCCGGCGTGCGCTGGATGCCCGCGCCGACGATGGTCATGATGGCGATGGCATCCTGGGACCAGATGCGCTCGATGTCGCGCCGCTGCAACTCCTCGGCGAAAGCCGCCTCAAGGCCGCCCACCACGGCCGCCGCCGACACTTCGGGCACGATGAAACAGATCGACTGCTCCGAGGAAGCCTGGGTGATGAGCAGGACGCTCACATCGAGCCGGGCTACCGCGCCGAAGGTGCGCGCGGCAATGCCCGGCACGCCGATCATCCCCTTTCCCTCGACGGTGATCATGCTGACGCCCTTGATGGCGGTCACGGCCTTGAGGGCGCCGTTCGACTCGACGGCTTCCTCGAAAATGACCGTGCCCGGATGGGTCGGGTTGAAAGTATTCTTGATGCGCAAAGGGATGCCGCTCTCGACGCAGGGGCGCATCGTCTTCGGGTGCAGCACCTTGGCACCATAATAGGCCAGTTCCGAGACTTCCCGGAAACTCAGGGTGGGGATAGACCGGGCGGATGGCACCAGCCGGGGGTCGGCGGTCATGACGCCGTCGACATCGGTCCATATCCAGACCTCGTCGGCGTCGAGAGCCTGGCCCAGGATAGCCGCGCTGAAGTCGGAACCACCACGGCCGAGCGTGGTCGTCACGCCGTCGGCGGTCGCGCCGATGAAGCCGGTTACAATGGGGATGCCGCCCCGATCCAGCAAACGTTGCAAGCGGGCCTGGCTACGCTGGCGCGTCTCCGCCACCTGCGGCGCGGCCGCCTGGAAGTTGCTATCGGTGACGATCAGCTCCGTCGCGTCGATCGCCTCGGCGTCATAGCCCAATTCGCGCAAGTAGGCGGCCAGAATGCGCACGCTCATCTGCTCGCCCATGCCGCTGATGGCGTCCAACGCGCGCGGCGTCAGTTCCGCCAATACATTGACCGCCCCACACAGGGCGACATAACGATCGATGAACCGCTCAATTTGAGCCAGGATCACTTGCCTTTCGCCGTCCGGTGATAACAGACCGTCAATGGCCTCGTAATGGATTTCCCGTAATTGCCGGGCGACCTGCCGGAACGTCTCCGCGTCGCCACGGTAAGCGGTCTGCGCGCCTTCCAGGAGCAAGTCGGTCACCTTGACCGGCTTCGATCCCATGGCCGAGGCGATGACCGCCACGTCTTCCCAAGTGTCGCGGGCCTGTAAAATCAGGTCAGTCGTTTCGCGCATAGCTTTCGCGCTGCCGACCGAGGTCCCGCCAAATTTCATTACCAGTGTCATGGCTGCTATCCTTAATCAATTCACCGTCCTCCGGCCTTTTACTGCCGAAGGGTGCGGGGCGACGCATAAGTATAGCCCGGTGAAAAAGAGGGGCAATCAAAAAGGAAACGACCGGCTCTCGACTGAGCCGGTCGTTTCATGCCTATCTGGCTTGCAGGAAGTTGGCAATATTGATACGGACGCCAGATATCAGCTGATTTGTAATCCCCCCGGCACGACCG
>Ga0114939_10002062_pt1 | contig 15336 bp, 17 predicted proteins | sample AshMeaCrysSpring_FD_87196 | JGI IMG/M metagenome (GOLD analysis project Ga0114939, IMG submission 87196) | Groundwater microbial communities from Big Spring, Nevada to study Microbial Dark Matter (Phase II) - Ash Meadows Crystal Spring | ecosystem: Environmental > Aquatic > Deep subsurface >... | reverse complement strand
GGAAACAGGCACGATCGGTTCGGAAGCCTTCTCGGTCGCAGCGGAGACTTCGCCGCAGCCTCCGGCGACCGACGGCGCGAGCCGACCCAGGAGACCGATCGTCTTGCCGCCCTCCTGAGAGTTCTCAGGGCCGTCGGAAGCGGTGGGCATCGCGCCGAGCCAATTCAGTCCCCATGTCGCAGGCCACCCGGGTGGGCAAACGACCATCGGGGTTGTTTCTGCCGGCCCATCGCCCGGCGTCGGAACGGATTCGGGCGCATCCGCCCCAACCGACGCTTCAGCCTCGGTCGCCGTCACGGTGGCTTCCATGCCTGCCGGCGGGTGCCCGCCGCTCGGACCGCCCTGGTCCTCGCCGCCTGCCGCACGCAGGGCGGCCCTGAAGGAGGCCGGAGCCCCGGCAGCACGGGAAGATCCTTCAGCCGGCAGGATGGCAGGTCCGGGACTCCCGGAGGCTCCCGGTTCCGCAGCGGCTGCGGAGGCGGCTGCCATCGGCAACAGAGCTTCAAACCCAATGCCCACTGATATCATCGCTGCGTGCCGTCCCTTTTGCCGATCGAATTGCTTTCAAAGGCGCCCTCGACTTAGCAGAGAACATGCCAGTTCCTGCGATAAGGGAAACCTGGAGAGGCCAAAGCCCTGGAATTCCGCAACCACCCGAAACACCACGCGATAAGTTCGTTTCTAACTCCAAGCGCGTGTTCTTGGCAGCCGGGCCGCGATATTCGACTAGGCAGGAATTACCGCCGCTGGCAAAGTTTTCCGGCCAGTCGGTGGGATGCCATTCCATCGCTGCGGGTCAGGCAGGTCGTCTGGAGGCATGGTGACGCGCGGCGACCTCATCGATGAACTTGCGCTCGCGCTCGGCCAGCGCCCTGAGGTGCCGGACCTGGTCCTGCTGCTTCAGCTTTTCCAGCATTTTGCGCCTTTTCACCGCTTCGATCAGCGCCTGGCGCTTTTGCTGCGCCTTGCGCTCGGCGTTCAAAACCTGTTTCTGCTGGGCATCGATTTCGCGCTCAAGCCGCTGCAGATAGTGCTGGAAGAGGAGCATGTCGGGGCTGCGGAAGCACTGCCGCTGATGGCGACGCTGGGCCTGGATGCACTGCCGTCGCGCGCTTTTCCGATCTCTGAGATCCGATTGCGCGGCGGCCAGCGCCCGCCGGGCGTCGGCAAGCTCCTTTTGGAGGCATTCCTCGGCGTGACGGCGAGCAACGAGCAGGGCTTCGAAGCGAAACTGGAACATGGCGATGCGAACGGCAGTCGTGGCGCCTTGCACCAGCGCCTGCTAAAGCCGGGTTATGGAATGGCCGCCGGCAGAGCCGAAAAGGGCCGGCGCCCAGCCGCCGGAGGGCTCATCCCGCTGTTCCGAACAGCATCTCCAGTTGCGCCACCCCGTCCGCCAGCGGCACCGATTCATTGACGTCCTGCCGCAGGAAGGCGTTGATCCGGTCGATCATTTTGACGGCGTGGTCGATCTTGGGATTGCTGCCGCTGACATAGGCGCCGATGTTGATCAAGTCCTCGGCGCGGCGGAAGGTCGCCAGGGTTTCTTTGAACAGGCTCGCGCTGCGGCGATGGGAGCCGTCCACGATGTCATCCATCACCCGGCTGATGCTCCGCAGCACGTCGATGGCCGGATAGTGGTTTTGCATCGCCAGTTCGCGGCTGAGCACAATATGCCCGTCCAGAACCGAGCGCGCGGCGTCTGCGATCGGCTCATTCGTGTCGTCGCCTTCGACCAGCACGGTGTAGAGCCCGGTAATGGAACCGCGGCCGTTGCCGGTCCCGGCGCGCTCCAGGAGCTTGGGCAGCAGCGTAAAGGTCGAGGGCGGATACCCTTTGGTCGTCGGCGGCTCGCCGAGCGCCAAACCGATCTCGCGCTGGGCCATGGCGAAACGGGTCACCGAATCCATCATCAGGTTGACCCGATGGCCCTGATCGCGGAAATATTCAGCAATGGCCGTGGCCAAGAAGGCCCCGCGCGTGCGAATCAGCGGCAGCCGGTCGGAAGTGGCCACGACGACCACCGAACGCTGCAGTCCCTCCCGGCCCAGATCCCTCTCGATAAATTCGTTGACTTCACGGCCGCGCTCACCGATCAGCGCGATGACGTTTACATCCGCGACGGTGTGCCGCGCGATCATGCCCAGCAGGACGCTTTTGCCGACACCGGAACCCGCAAACACGCCGATCCGCTGGCCGCAGCCGACGGTCAGCAGCCCGTTGATGGCGCGGATTCCCAGGTCCAGCGGCTCGCTGATCCGGCGCCGGCGCAGCGGGTTGACCCCTGTCGCGTAGAGCGGGACTTCTTCGACGACGGCCAACGGCCCCTTGTCGTCCATCGGAAGCCCCAGCCCATCGACGACCCGGCCGAGCAACCCGGGACCGACGCCCACCGCTGCGCGTTGCTGGCGGGCGACGACGCGGCAGCCGGGAGCGATCCCCCGGATCTCCTCGAGCGGCATCAGGAGCACCCGCTGGTCCCGGAACCCCAAGGCCTCGGCGGCCAGCGGCCGCGCCTGTTCCCGGGTGTAGATATCGCACACAGCGCCCAGCCGGCAGGCCGGTCCGTCGGATTCGGCCACCAATCCGACCACTTGGGCCACTTTGCCCTGGACCTGCAGGGGGTTTACCGCCTCCAGACAGCGCCGGTATTTTTCGAAGTGCACCCCGGCCCTCATTCGGGTGGTTCCTGCACGCCCGCGTGCATGCGCGCCTCCGCCCGCATGGCTTCCTCCACGATACGCAAGCGGTTTTCCAGGCGGCCGTCGATGTCCCCGGCCGCACTTTCGATCACACACCCTCCGGCGCTGACGCCGCTGTCCGCCTCGAACCGCACCTGGCCGGGGTCGACCAGGCTTTCCAGCAGCTGGGGTTGCTGGCCGGCCAGCCGCTCCAGGTCCAGGGGATTCATCCGAATCGTCAGCGGGCCGCCGTGCTCGATCCGCCGGAGGGCTTCACGCAACAGGCGCATCACGCTTTCCGGTTGGGCCACCACCTCCTGGGCGATGACCTTGCGCGCCACCGCAAGCACCAGTTCGACCAGCTCTTTCTCGAAACTCCGCGCTTCCCGACGGCGCAGGGCTTCCAGTTCCTCGAGCATCTGCCGGAGACTCTGCAGCATGGATTCCAGCTGACGGCGGACGGCCTCGCCGCCGGCGCGCTCGCCCTGTTCGAATCCGCTGCGCTCTCCATCGGCCAATCCGCGACAATAGGCCGCCCGTTCGACCTCCTCGACCGGAACCCCGCGGAGCCCTGCCGGCCGGCCGAGGTCAATGCCGCCGGCCGCCGGCAGACAGCTTGCGCCGGCCGCAGCGCCGGGAGCCACCCGCTGAAACGCCGGCGCAGATCGCGCAGGCGCGGCCGCGCTGCGCCCTGCCTGGGGCGCCAGATCGGGGAAACAATAAAAGGACGCAGCCGTCATCGTCACGCTCGCATCCGGGCTATGCCGTCAGGAGACAATCTGTTCGCCCCGACGCCCGCTGATGATCACCTCGCCCTTGCCCTCCATCTCCTGGATGATGGCGGTGATGGCCTGCTGCGCGTCGGAGACTTCCTTCATGCGCACCGGTCCGAGCGTGTCCATCTCTTCTCTAAGCATTTCGGAGGCTCGCGCGGACATGTTTCGGTAGACCTTGTTCTTGACCTCTTCGGAGGCCGCTTTGAGCGCAACAGCGAGCTCCTTGGTCTCCACCCGCCGCAGCAGCTTTTGGAAGCCGCGGTCGTCGACCAGCACAAGGTCTTCGAACACGAACATCTTCTGCTTGATCTGCGCGGCCAGTTCGGCGTCCGCCTCCTCGATTTCGTTCAGGATCAGCTCGCTTGAAATTTCGTCGGCCTGGTTGAGGATCTCGGCCAGCCGCTCGACGCCTCCGCTGACGCTCGTTACGGTGCTCTTCTTGTTTTTGAGAATTTCCTTGAAGATATCGTTGACGTCGTCCACCATGGAGGCGACCACCTTGTCCATGCTGGCAACGCGCATGGCGACATCGGTCTTGACTTCATCGGACATGAGCGAGATGACCTCGCTGGCCACCGCGGTCTTGAGGTGGATCAGCACGACGGCCATGGTCTGCGGATGTTCGTCCTTGATGAGTTCGAACACATCTTCCGGACCGAGGGCTTTCAGCGCTTCGAGCCCCTTGACCCCCGGGCCTTCGCTGCCGCCGGCGCCGGACGCACCGCCCGGCGGGAGCTGCGGCAGCGAACCGGCCCCGGCGCGCGATTGGCTTGCGATCGCCGTGAATTCACGGGCCACATGGTCAACCAGATCCGTCGGAAGCGTTCCCATTTGATTCAAGTGGCGCTGAACGACGTCGCGCTCTTCGGCCGTCAACCGGTTGAGCAGCCCGGCGGCCGCCGATTCGCCCATGGACCGAAGGAGGATGGCCGCTTTGAGCGGGCCGGGCAACTGTCTGGAGTCGGTGGACATGACCGCTTATTTTTCCCGCAGCCAGTTGCGCATGACACCGACCGAGGCATCGCTGTCGCTCGCGATCAGCATCGAGGCCTGGTCCAGCGAGGGCAGGCGCTTGACCCCGTTCAGTTCGCTTTCGATCTCGCCCACGGTCTTGGGCAGCTGGCGCACGATATCCAACTCCTGCAGAGAATTCTCGGTCAGCCAGCGCACCAGCGGTCTGACGAAGAACAGAAATGTCAGCAGCAGAAACAGGCCGATCGCACCCTGCTTCAGGTGCGGGCTCACCCGCTGCAGCCAGGCCATCCAGCCGCCCGGACCGCGCGCCTCATCGCCCGAGGCCCATTCGGCCGTCTCAAAAGGAATATTGACGACTTCAACGGTGTCGCCCCGGTCGGCATCGAAGTTCACCGCCCGTTTTACGAGGGCCTCGATCTTCTGCATCTCTTCGCTGGCGCGCGGCACGAACTCGCGCGTTGCCGCGCCGCCTTTCTCCGTGGAGCTCTTGTAGGTTCCGTCGACCAGTACCGCCGCCGAGACGCGGGTAATCCGGCCGACCGGTTCGAGAATGCGGCTGGTGACCTTGCCGATCTCGTAGTTGACCGTTCGGTCCTGTTTTTCGAAAACGTTCCCGACGGTTCCCGCGCCGTCGCTCGGGGTCAGCTCCGGGCCGGGGGTGTTGGACCGCACGCCGGGCACCCCCTGGGGCGGCGAATCGGCGTTGCGGGAGGACTCGTTCAGGCTCTGCTCGCTTCGAATCACCCGGTTGTCCGGCAGGAAGTGCTCCTCGGTCTTTTCATGACGCTGGAAATCCAGCGCGCAGGACAGCCGAACAATGGCCTTGCCTTCGCCCAGGGCCTGCTCCAGCATGGACTTCACCCGGGTTTCAAGATTCCGTTCGACCTGCCCCTGATATTCGAGTTGATCCAGGTTGAGGCCGCTGCTGGGCGTCTTGCCGCGCGAACCGGCCAGCAATTTGCCGCTGCTGTCCACGACCGTGACCTGGTCCGGGCTGAGCCGCGGCACGCTCGACGACACCACGTGCACGATGCCGTTGATCTGGTCCTGGCTGAGCCGCCGCCCGGCCTTCAGCTTCACGGCCACCGAGGCGCTGGCCGGATGTTCGCTGCTGACGAAGAGCGACTTTTCCGGCATGACGAGGTGCACGCGACAGCTTTCGACTTCGCTGATGCACGCGATGGTGCGGGCCAGTTCCCCTTGCAGGGCACGCTGATAATTGACGTTCTGGGCGAACTCGCTCATGCCCAGCTTGGAGTTGTCGAACACTTCGAAACCGATCCCGCCACCCTGGGGGAGCCCCTCCGAAGCCATCTGCATGCGGATCTCGTGCAGGTTCTCTGAGGGAACCAGGACCGTGCGACCGTCCAGCCCGATGCGATAGGGAATTTTTTGATCTTTGAGCCGCGCCACGATGGCACCGGCGTCCTGGGGGTCCAGCTGCGTGTAAAGCGCCCGCAACTCGACGCCGCCGGACCAGGTCATAAGCAACGCCAGACCCGCGACGGTGCCGAAAATCAGCGTTGCCATCGTCAGTCGTTTGGCCGGGCTCAAACCCCGGACAACGGAGGCCAGCTGCTGCAATGCCTGCGGGAGTTCCATGTCGTCCTCGGGTTAGATCTGCTGCCGCATCAGCGTTTCGTAGGCGTTCAAGAGCTTGTTGCGGATCTGCAGAGCCAGCTCCATGGCGATGCCGGCCTTCTCAACGGCGATCATCGTAGAGTGGATGTCGGTCTGCCGCCCGAGCGTGAGGTCTTCGACCGCCCGGTCCGCCTCGGACTGCAGCTGACCGACGCGATCCAGCGCGGACTGCAGCAGCTCGCCGAAATTCCCGCCGGACGCCTGAGCCGGTGTGCGGCCGGCTTCCAAACACACAGTCAAATTGCCCGCAGGCGGTGTCAATGCGATGTCGTTCATGGCTATTTTCCAATCTCCAATGCCTTCAGCGCCATGTCCTTGGCCGCCCTGACGGCGGTGATGTTGGCTTCATAGCTGCGTGTCGCCGAGATCATGTTCACCATCTCTTCCATCACGTTAATGTGCGGAAGCGAGACGTAGCCCTTCTCGTCGGCGTCCGGATGGTGCGGGGCAAACTTGACGATCGGCGGCCGTGGGTCCGCGATGATCCGGGTGGCGCGAACATCCGCCGGCTGGCGCTGACAGCGGGATCGCAGCACATCGCGGAAGCGCTCCGCTGCGGGACGCGCCTCGAAGACCACTTCCTTGCGACGATAAGGCCCGCCTTCGGGCGTGCGCGTCGTGTTGACATTGGCCAGGTTGGCGGAAATCAAATTCATGCGCAGCCTCTGGGCCGCCAGGCCGCTGGAGCTGGTGCGCAGCGCATCATAAAGATCCATGCTCATCTACCTCCCTGAATCACGTTCTTGAGGCTCTTTAGTTTGGCCGACAGCAGCTGCGCGGAGGTTTTGTATTTGAGCGTGTTCACGGACAAGTCCCCCATGGCGCGGTCGATGTCGACCGTGTTACCGTCCGCCCGCAGATTGAACCCCGGCAGTGCGGCGGGCCGCAGCCGCACGGGCGCGGAGACGCCGGTCAGCGGCTGGGGCATATGCTCGGGCCGGGTCCGGCTCATATCCAGCCGCCGGCCGTCCGGCCGCAACTTGCGCAATTCCTCCTCCACCGCCACCTCAAAGGAGCGGTAGTGCGGGGTGTCGGTGTTGGCGATATTCGCGGACAACGCCTGGTGCTGCGCCGATCTCAGATTCAATGTGCGCTGCAGCAGCGCCATGGTCCCATCGAAAAGCCCGGTCGGTTGCGGCATGACGTTAATCTCCTCGGTTCGAAGAATACCAGGCGCGCCGCCGTAGCGGTCGTGCGGGCGGCACCACCCGGCAGGGCTCCTTCCCTTTAGCAATTTCCATACCATGCGCCGGCATGCAGTGGCTCAAGCGCTGCGGGCGGCCGATGCCGGCGAGCGGTCCTCCCGGTATTCGCGCAGTTTGTTGCGCAGGGTTCGAATGCTGATGCCCAGGAGCTCGGCCGCGCGCGTCCGGTTCTGGTCCACTTCCGACAGCGTGCCCATGATCAATTGACGCTCCATTTCCCAGACGGTGGTGCCGCAACGGAACATCAGCGGCGGCCCTGCGCCCGGCCGGTTTTCGTCGGTCGGCGCCAGGCCGAGGTGCCGTGGCTCGACCGTCTCGCCATCGGCCAGGAGCACCGCCCGTTCGACCCGATTGGCGAGCTCGCGCACATTGCCTTTCCAGCGGTGCTGCCTCATCCATGCCACAGACTGTTCCGAGAACCGCTTGACGTTCTTGCCGGCCTGAGCACCGAAATGCGCCAGAAAATGATCGGCGAGCAACTGGATGTCTCCGGGCCGCTCCCGCAGCGGCGGAATGACGAGCGGCACGACATTCAGCCGAAAGTAGAGGTCCTCGCGAAAGGTGCCGGCAGCCACGGCCTGCGCGAGATCGCGGTTGGTGATGGCAACGACCCGGGCTTCGACCGGCACCGGCATCCCGCCGCCGACCCGGTCGATTTCGCGCTCCTGTAGGACCCTCAGGAGTTTGGCCTGCAGGGGCAACGCCATCTCCCCCACCTCGTCCAGCACCAGGGTGCCCTGCTTGGCCAGTTCGAACTTTCCGAGCTTGCGCGCCACGGCGCCGGTGAAGGCACCCTTTTCATGACCGAAGAGCTCGCTTTCTGCCAGGGTCTCCGGAAGCGCGGCGCAGTTGACGGCTACGTAGGGCGCATCCGGATGCAGCCCGTGCCGGTGGATGTCAGAAGCCAGCAGTTCCTTGCCGGTGCCGCTTTCCCCTTGGATCAGAACCGTTGCTGTGCTGCGTGCCACCTGTCGGGCCATTTCAAGCACCTTGAGCAGGCGGGGATCGCGCGTTATGATGGATTTGCAACCGATGCGCTGTTCGCAGGAAGGGCTTCTGGCGCGGGCTGCTTCGGCGGCAGCCATGGCGTTGCGGACGGCGAGCACGAGCCGATCCGGAGCGACCGGCATGACCAGGTAATCGCGTGCGCCGTGCTGGAGGGCCTCCACCGCTTCGGCGACCGTCCCGACGGCGCTCACCAGGATGACCGGGACCGGTGTCCGCCCCAGACTCGCTGCATGGAGGGAGTCTCGTCCGAAGGTCTCGCCGGCTCCAGCACCGGCAACAAGCAAATCCACCCCGCCCCGGGATATGCGCGCCAGCGCCTGGTCGCCGTGGGTGCAGGTCTCTACGGCATACCCGCCTTGCTGCAACGCGTGGGCCAGCCTTGACCGTCTGCCGGCGTCCTCAACTGCAACCAGTATTGTTTTTCGTTCGGCCCCCAAACGGTTCCCCTCGCATCGCCCGGCCCCGCCCGCCATGAACGTTGAGTGGGGCCGGTTGTCTCGTGCAATTGAGCAAATAGCATGCCATGGACCGGCAGGAGGGGACGCCCCGGGGTTCGAACCGGGCGGCGGTGGCGGCCGGCAATCGGCGGCCCGGGCGGGTTAGTCGTCTTCGGGTTCAATCGCGCCGTTCGGCCGCAGTTGGTGGCGCTTGATCTTTTCGACCAGGGTGGTGCGGTTGAGATGCAGCAGCTTGGCTGCTTTGTTTTTCACCCATTTCGTTTTTTCGAGGGATTGCAGAATCAGGGCTTTCTCGAACTCGGTGACGGCGCTGTTAAGACAGATGCCCTCCTCGGAGATCTCGATTCGGGCGGGGCACTCGATGCTGCGCGGTTCGCCGCGCATTTGCTCCGGCAGATCGCACCGGCCGATCAGGCCGGTGGAGTTGAGCACGATGAGGCGTTCCACCAGGTTGCGCAGCTCGCGCACGTTTCCAGGCCAGGCATGATTCATCAGGGCCTCCAGCGCCTCTTCGGTGATGCCCTTCACCTGGCGGCGGTTCTTGCCGTTTGCCTGTTCCAGAAAATAGTGAACCAAATGACGAATGTCCTCGGAACGGTCCCGGAGGGGGGGAAGGGTCATTGGGATCACATACAAGCGGTAGAAGAGATCTTCGCGAAAGTTGCCTTTCTGCACTTCCTCTGAAAGGTCACGATGGGTGGCTGCGATGATGCGCACATCTACCTTAATCGTCTTCGCACCGCCGACCGGTTCGAACTCCCCCTCCTCCAGAACCTTGAGCACCTTCACCTGAAGATCGGGGCTCATGTCCCCGATTTCGTCAAGAAACACCGTGCCGCCGTCGGCCAGTTCGAATTTACCCGGTTTGGAGCTGGTCGCACCCGTAAAGGCCCCCTTCATGTGCCCGAAGAGCTCGCTTTCCAGGAGGTTTTCGGGTATGGCCCCGCAGTTGATCGAAATAAAGGGCTTGCTGCGCCGGCAGGACTTCTGGTGAATGGCACGCGCCACCAGACCCTTGCCGGTTCCGGTTTCCCCGTTGATGAGAATCGTGCTGTCGCAGTCAGCCACCTTTTCGATCAGATCGAAGATTTCAGTCATGCGCGGACTGCGGCCGATGATGTGCTCGAAACGGCAGGCGGCTTGGTCGGAATCCGAACTTGGCGCTGGAGAGGCAAACAGATCCAATTGCTCCGAAGGCGTTTTGCGGGCAGCAGCATTCTGCACGGAGTCCTCCTTTACTGTCCCTCTTACCGGGTGAGGATGCACAGGCAATTTGGAATCGTCGCCCTTCATGACAGGGCATGCGTCAAAAAGCGCAAAGCACCGTCGAGTTAGCAACTTTTATGCCGCGAGCGTCAAAAAATAGTCGCAGGATGTCGCCGCACGGTTGGCCGCGCGGACAGCGAATAGGTTTGTGTCAAGGGATGGTGGAGGCTGACGATTTCGGGCTACAATATTTAGATTCTCAAGACGGGGCCCCGAAATGTGCAGGCGGAAACGCCAGAAGGGCTGGGGCTCAAAATGAGTGATGGCCCTCGCTCTCAAGCGGAGGCACGGCCAGCATTTTATTGCATGATGCAAATATCGAGAGAGCCGGCAGCGGCTTCGGAATCGCCCGAGGATGCTTCACCGCCCGGTTGAGCCACTCCGGGGAAGCCGCTCGTTGGATCGACAGTGCCGCGACGCCTTCGGAATGAAGAAATATTCCAAATTGATTCCCATGCGTTATCGTTCTGCAGCGCGGCGCCCGTCGCGGCATGCGTGAACACCGCTATTGCTGCCGCCATCATTCAATTCAACCGGAGGCTTCTTTGCGCATCTTGCAAATAGATCTCGCCTCGTTATGCAAAATGCCATTCTATGTGGCAATCCATGCATTCACCTCCAGTGGCCTCTGACTCAAAAGCCTGTTTTGGCTTCCTCGATGGAATGCGACACCGTAATATGACTGGTTTCCTGAAAGCCCTTCAGCTCTTCGCCCTGTTTGGGATTTGCCACCAGCTTTACGGCGACGCTGGCCTGCTGACACTGCTGGAAAGCAGCTATGATCAACTTGATCAGCGACAGATTGGTTTCGGATACCCCGCCCATGTCGAGGATCATCTTCTTCAGTTGCGCAGCGGTCATTTCCTGGACCTTGGTCTGAAGCGTGCCCTCCACTTCCACGCTCACGGGCCGGGTGACTTTTGCCGGCAGGGTCAGGATGACGATGTCTTCCAGGTGAGTGAAATACTTGATGGGCTTGTTGTCAACCGTTTCCGTTTCGCCTTTGGCCTCTAGGGGCACGATCTTCCGGACACGTTCGATGAGGTCTTCGCCCTTGAAAGGCTTCACCATGTAATCCTTGATGCCTTTCTTGACGATCGTGAGCACATTGTCTTTGCCGGATTCGGCCGTCAGCATGATGACAGGGATGGTCTTCAGCTCCGGATCGCTTTTCAGGCGGTCGAGCATCTCGATCCCGTTCATGACCGGCATGGTGATGTCGAGGACGATGAGCCCCGGTTTTTCCTTGGTTGCGGCCGCCAGGCCCTCGGCTCCGTTTTCGGCCTCGAATATCGTGCAGTCGTAGGGATGAAAGGCCTTTTTGACGATCATGCGAATGGTCTTGCTGTCGTCCACCGTCAGGACTTTAAGGCTCATGTGGTTCCTCCCGCAGGCTAGTTGCCGCTCTTGATGTAAATCTCCAATAGGGCGGAATGTTGGCTGTTGCGAAAGCCCAGCTGTTCGTGCCGGCCCCATCCCTTGGACTCGATCTTGAAACCGTTGCCATAGGTAACGGAGGGGATGGACAGCGAGCAGGTCAGCCCGGCATCGCACAGACGGGACTTCATATCCCCGCCCACCATGTTGCAGACTTCGCCGATGACATCGTTCACCTCTTCGTCGCTGCCGATCTCCTCCACCCTCATCCCGAGCATGGCGGCGGCCATTTCGCGTCCGAAGGTCCGACTGACGAAAAGGTTGATGGTTCCCATGATCTTGCCGGCGAACCCGACGGTGCCGACGATGTGGCCATTGGTGCAGATGCTCTGCTTGTCCGGCGGATTGTCCAGCTCGATTTCCATGGACAGCATGGTCTGAAACACGCTCTTGACGGAATGGATGACGTAACCTTTCAGGTCCAACGTCTGAATATCGCTCATACCCTCATTCTTTCGATCGGAAATCCATGATGGGCCGGCCGGGGCAGGCTTGATTTCACTGCCCTTATCGGCACATCCGAAACGGGACTAAAGAGGTATTTCTACCGCAGGGATGAACCGATATCATCGAATTCGTCGAGCATGGTCGCCATGATGGCATCCAGCGAAGATGTCTTGAGCTTGAGAAGCTCCCATCCGGAGCGATCGAGGGTCGGCACCTTGTCGTCTCCGCCGTAACCGAGGCTGAGGGCGCGGGCCAGAATGTCGGCCAGGTGCACGATGGACGCCTCGACCGCCCATGCCCCTGCCGCCGCGGGGGCATGGTGATGCTCGATGATGGTGATCAATTTGGCGGGCAGGTTCCAGCGCTGGGCCAGCAGCCGGCCGATCTCGGCATGCGTGCACCCCAGGATCTCGGCCTCGGCAGCCGAAATCAGGACGCGGTGCCGGGCGACGCGGTCGAGCACGCTCGCGAAGGCGTCCGGAAGAAACGTCATCTCCACTATCTTGCCGATGTCGTGCAGGAGCCCCGCCACGAAAAGCTCTTCCAGCTTTTCATGGCGCAGCACCCCTCCGATTGCCTTCGCCCCGATGGCGCACCCCAAGGAATGGTCCCAAAGCGACTCAAGGTGGCGCCGGCCCTTGGGCCTCCGCGACGGAAACAAGTCAAACACAGAGGTCGTCAGCAGAAGATTGCGGATGGCGTCGAAGCCGACCAGCACGATGGCGCCGGTGACGGTTGAGACGCGTTGAGGGAATCCATAAAAGGATGAGTTGACGAGCTTCAGCAACCGCGCCGTTAGCACCTGATCGTCGGTGATGATCCGTGACAGGTCCCGGGCCGACGCACGCGGATCGTTCACCCTCTCGGTGATCCGCAGCACGGTGCGCGGCAAGGTGGGCAGGTCCTCCACCCTCGCGATGAGACGCTTCAAGTCAGCGGCGGCCATATCCGGGTTTCTGCTTGGCACGCCGGGCCGCGAGCTGACGGCTGGCGGCCTGAAGGATCGCGTCCATGAGCGGGTCCGCTCCGGCGTCTGAGAATCGCTCCTTGAGCCCGACGTCGATGTCGGCCGGAAGCCGCGGCAAGCCGGCCTCTTCCCCCGGGGCGTCGATCTCCGGTCCGTATTTGACGGTCAGCCTCCGAATTCCCCAAGACTTGAAAATGCGAATGCTCTTTTCTGTGATTCGCCGGCCGGCTTCGAGCAGCAACTGGTCCTGGTGGTTGCGCACGGCTTCAGCCAGAATCATTCCCGGCTTGACATCGGATAGGTTCACTGTCGGCATGGATCGCAGGGCTGAGGATAACGCATCTTCGCCATCGGATGACAGCATCGCACCACTTTGGATTGCCGTACCCAATAGCAAAAAGCATAGCACGAAGCGCGCCAGCCGCAAAGCCTGCGGCGACCGGCCGGCCGACGGAAAAACCGCTAAAGTTTCAGCCGCAACTTCCGATAATGTCTGCGACGGCGACAAAATCGCGGGGCTGAAAGGGGGAGGGAACGCGGTCTGCCTCGGCTGCGCCGAAACCTCAAACCAAAAAACCGAATGCATCACCCCCTTGGCAAGAATGCCAAAATAACAACACCAGAAGAGGAGAAAACAGACAATGGCAATGCAACCCATCACTCTAACCTCAGGAATGCGGGCCAACCTGGTCAGCCTTCAGAACACCAACAGCCTGCTGGAACTTACCCAGAAGCGGTTAGCCTCCGGCAAGAAGGTCAACAGCGCCCTGGACGACCCCGTGGCGTATTTCACCGCGGTGGCCCACGAGCAGCGCGCCAGCGACCTGGCCTCCCGGAAGGACGAGATGTCCGAGGCGGTCCAGACGGTCAAGGCCGCGGATGCCGGCATTCAGTCGATCAACACCCTGATCGCAGCTGCCAAGTCTCTGGCCACCGCCGCAAGTTCCGCCGACGCGACCACTGCCGCTGCCCTCGGCACACAGTACGTAACCGTGCTGGAGCAGATTGATGATATGGCGGCCGATTCCGGATACAAAGGCGTCAACCTGCTCGCTGGAGACACCCTTAATGTAAAATTTGACGAGACCGGAGAAGCAAATTTAGACCTGGAAGGATTTGATGCTTCATCGGGTGGAGCTGTTTTGGCCCTTGAGGCAAACTTGAGCGATATTCCAGCCGCAATTACAGCTCTCGATACGGCCAAGGATGCACTTCGGACTGAATCGAGCAAGCTGTCGAACAACTTGAGCATTATCACCGCCCGGCAGGAATTTACGCAAGGAATGATCAACGTCTTGAAAGACGGTGCCGCCGCGCTGACCAATGCCGACATGAACGAGGAGGGCGCCAACATGCTCATGCTCCAGACCCGTCAGGCTCTGGGCACGACATCGTTGAGCTTGGCTTCTCAAGCAGCCCAGTCCGTCTTGAGACTGTTCTAGTTTAATTCATCTGACCGGGGGGGGATTTCACCGCCCCTCCCGGCATTTCAACTTCCGAACCCCTCCAACCGAACACCCGAAAAGAAACATGGCACTGAAGATAACCCTTAAGCCCGGAGAACGCATGATTCTCGGCGGAGCGGTTCTGACCAATGGCAGCTCCGCGAGTTGCGATCTGGTCATCGAAAACAAGACCGCGATCCTACGGCAGAAGGACATCCTGACCGAAGACAAAGCCAATTCGCCCTGCCGACGGATCTATTACACGATTCAGTTGATGTATATCGATGAAGGCAATCTGGACGTCTATCACAAGACTTATTGGGACCTCGTGAGGGATCTCGTTCGGGCCGCACCAAGCACTGTAGCCTTGATTGATTCCATCAACGAACACATCCTGCAACGACACTACTATCAAGCGCTCAAGCTGACTAAAAAGCTGATTGAATACGAACGGGAGGCGATCGAACGTGCATCAGGCAGCGTTGAAGTCGTATGAAAGCGTGAACAAGTCCACGATGAGGGGCCGGGACATCGAGGCCGAAGTACTGACTCAGGCGGCTCTTAAACTTAAGGAATGCCAGGATCATTGGGAGGAAAGCAGCCGAAGCGCCAAGCTACATGACTGCTTGAAGCATAATCAGCGCATTTGGACCATTTTCCAGGCCGAGTTGGAAAAGACGGAGAACCCTCTGCCCATCGAGCTGAAAAGAGATCTGCTGCGCTTGAGTGTCTTTATCGATAAACGCACAATAGAAACATTGGCATTTCCAACGCCCGAGAAGCTCACCATTCTAATAAACATCAACCGCAACATCGCTGCCGGACTGCGCACCAGGCCCGCTACCGCCCAAGCCGAAAAGGCTGTAGCATAAAGGGATTCATGTCGCCAATGAAGTCAAATTGGTGACAACGGCTGTTGTCGGTCTTGGCAGCAATCGTTTCGAAAATGTCTATCAAGGTTAGGACTGCCAGGACCGATACCCGTTTGTAAAGGTATCACCCGCTTTACGCATCATAACGAAGGCTAAAT
>Ga0114939_10002061_pt1 | contig 15341 bp, 11 predicted proteins | sample AshMeaCrysSpring_FD_87196 | JGI IMG/M metagenome (GOLD analysis project Ga0114939, IMG submission 87196) | Groundwater microbial communities from Big Spring, Nevada to study Microbial Dark Matter (Phase II) - Ash Meadows Crystal Spring | ecosystem: Environmental > Aquatic > Deep subsurface >... | reverse complement strand
CGATTAAAGTAGACCGGGAAGAAAGACCAGATATTGACAGCATCTATATGCAGGCTTTGCAGATGATTAGCGGTCAAGGTGGATGGCCTTTGAATGTTTTTCTGTCTCCTGATGATTTAATACCCTTTTACGCTGGTACTTACTTTCCCGTTGAACCCAAATATGGTCGTCCGGGTTTTTTACAAGTGCTGCAAACTTTACGTGAATATTACGACACTCAAAAAGAAAACTTAGCAGAACGCAAAGCAGTAATCCTCGATGCTCTGAAGCAATCAACGGTATTGCAAATTGATACTGCTACTCCTGTAGCCGAAACAGAATTATGGCGTCGCGGTTGGGAAACCTGTACAGGAATTATTTCCCCCTCTAGTTATGGTAATAGTTTTCCGATGATTCCCTACGCCCAGCTAGCACTGCGGGGTATCAGATTCAATTTTGAATCCCGCTATGACGCTAAGCATATCTGTACCCAACGGGGATTAGATTTAGCACTGGGTGGCATTTACGACCATGTGGCGGGTGGTTTTCATCGCTACACTGTAGACCCAACATGGACAGTGCCCCACTTTGAAAAGATGCTGTACGATAATGGTCAAATTATCGAGTATCTGGCAAATCTCTGGAGTTTTGGCGAAAAGGAACCAGCATTTGCCAGAGCGATTTCTGGAACTGTGGAATGGTTAAAGCGGGAAATGACCAGCAGCAGGGGTTATTTTTATGCAGCACAGGATGCGGATAGCTTTATTACCCCAGAGGATGTCGAACCAGAGGAAGGCGCATTTTACGTCTGGAGTTATGGCGAACTACAGGAGTTACTCACTCCCGAAGAATTAACGGAATTGCAACACGAGTTCACTATAACACCTAACGGCAACTTTGAAGGGCAGAACGTTTTACAGCGCCGCAACCTAGGAAAACTAAGTGACAGTCTAGAAACTGTCCTCAAAAAATTGTTTATAGCACGTTATGGTGCTATGGCGGATGATGTAACGGATGTAACAGATGGTTTATCTAGTTCGCCGCCAGATATCTCATCCGCTACATCCGTTAGTCGCAGACCATCCGGTGCCACATCCGTTGCGAGGAATAACCAGGAAGCAAAAGCTGGGAATTGGCAAGGTCGCATTCCCCCGGTGACGGATACAAAGATGATTGTTGCCACCAATAGCTTGATGATTTCTGGTTTAGCACGGGCTTATGCAGTATTCCAGAATCGAGAATATTTAGAAATAGCTACACGGGCTGCTAATTTTATTCTGGATAATCAATCGGTGGATGGACGCTTGCACCGCTTGAATTATGAGGGACAAGTGTCAGTGCTGGCGCAGTCGGAAGATTACGCTTTGTTTATTAAAGCACTGCTGGATTTGTATTCCACGGAACCAGAAAATACTCAGTGGTTAGAAGTGGCGATCACTCTCCAGGAGGAATTTGATGAATTTTTGTGGAGTGGGGAAGCGGGCGGTTACTACAACAGTGCTAGCGACGCCAGTCAAGATTTAATTATCCGGGAACGCAGTTATGTAGACAACGCCACACCCGCCGCTAATGGTGTAGCGCTAGCTAACTTGGTACGCTTGGCGTTACTAACGGATAATCTCCAATATTTGGATTTAGCTGAGCAAGGGTTAGTAGCCTTTAGCAGCGTTATGAGACAAGCACCTCAAGCTTGTCCTAGTTTGTTTGTCGCCTTGGATTGGTATCGTCACTGTACTGTAATTCGCACTACCCCCCAGGAGATATCCTCCCTGATTGCTCAATATTTCCCTGCTACTGAATTTACTATTGCTTCAGAATTACCAGAGGGTAGCGTGGGATTAGTTTGTCAAGGTTTGAAATGTCTCCCACCTGCGGAAAATCGCGAGCAGTTAATACAACAAGTCCAGATGAGTCAGACGAGGGAATAGGGCACGCGGCATGGGGAATAGGGCATAATAACTAAGAACTAATGACTAATGGCTTAACTGCAATTGTGTTAGCGGGTGGTAGGAGTTCGCGTATGGGTAGGGATAAGGCGCTAATTCCTATCAATGGTGTACCGTTGTTGCAGTTCGTTTGTAATGTTGCTCAGGGTTGTGCAGATACAGTCTATGTGGTGACGCCTTGGAAGGAACGATATCAGGGAATTGTCCCGTCGGGATGTCAATTTATCCAGGAACTCCCCTTATCTGCAATTCCGAATTATTCCCCCGGTCCGCTGGTAGGATTTGCCCAAGGATTAACGCAAGTAGAAACAGAGTGGGTGTTATTACTCGCGTGTGATTTACCTCGGTTGCGGCTTGAGGTGTTGCAGTCATGGGTGGCAAAACTGGATCAAGTGGATGGGGAAGCGATCTGCGCGGAGCGCAGCAGCGAAGCTATCGCATCTCTGACCCGTACAGCTAAGGGTTGGGACCCTCTATGTGGTTTTTATCGCCGTAATTGTTTATCTAGTTTAGAGGAATACATTAACTTGGGGGGGCGTTCTTTCCAAGGTTGGTTAAATATGTATCCGGTAAAAGAATTTACTCTAACAGATAAGGAGATGTTGTTTAATTGCAATACTCCAGAGGATTTAGTGGGGTTGCTGTAGATAAAAATAATACTGTTTATGTTATTTTATTGTTATTTTATTGTTATTTTCTAACGCGCTCGTTCTGATTATCAATGTTTCAAATTATTTATTACCCCTATCATTTAGATATTTTAAAATATATCATCTACCCCAAGAGATATCTTTGATTTGTATAATAAATATCAATTAATTTTTTTAATGCTAAATTATTTATAGTTACTTTTTTTTACTTTTTAAATATCAAGAAATAATCATATGTCATACTTGTCCTACTTTCATCTGTGGGACTTACATAAATATACTTACGTAATTACTCTAAATGCACTACGCAATAACACGTAAATATAGTTTAATAAAACTTATATATGTGGACAAAATAAGTAAAAATGCACTAAAACTGTAAATATTTAATAAAGAGGAAAATTATTTAACCAACAGGCTGGTTAAATTAAGTAAGTAATTCCACTAGTAACAAGAGGGTAATTCATCTTAACTTAAAGAAGAAACGATTCTATATTATAGAAATTCACGGGTGCTTTTTTGATGAGTAAACCTGTTCTGACTATCTTCTACCAGTTCAATCCTTGGCAACCGAGTATCGGCGGTATTCAAACGCTGATTAACAGTTTTATCAAGTACGCTCCCAGCGAATTTGATGTAAGAATGGTGGGAACTGGAAACGATTCAAGTCAACCAGTAGGCAAGTGGCAAGCAGGAGAATTCGCGGGCAGAGAGATTAGTTTTTTTCCTTTATTAAATGTGCCCGATGACAACATTAGAAAGCCGATACCAACGACGCTAAAGTACACGGCTGCCTTGCTTGGGCGCTGTTTCGCATCGGATTTCATGCATTTTTATAGACTGGAACCCACTCTAGCTACCCTGCACTGGCGAGGGGAGAAAACCCTGTTTATTCAAAATGATATTCGCCAACAAATGTCGGCTAAAAATGATAAAAAAGCCATTTTGTGGCGGCATTTTCCAGCAGCATACTTTGCAATGGAAAGAATGTTAGTTGGTCAATTTCAGCAAATATTTTCTTGTAATAGCGATTCGGCAGAACTTTACAGACAGTATTATCCTTGGGTAGCTGAGCGTGTAGCTTTTCTAAAAAACACATTCGATGAGGAGATATTTTACCCACTGTTTGGGGAAGAAAGGTTACAAGGTAGGCGTGAACTGGCACAGAAACTAGGTGTAAGTGAAGATACCAGTTTTATTCTGTTTGCTGGACGCCTCCATCCCCAAAAAGACCCGTTATTGCTGATACGTTCTGTTGCAGCTTTAAGCGAGCCAAAAGTTCATTTATTGATAGCCGGAGAGGGGGAAATGAAGGATGAAATCAGTGCGGAAGTTGGTAGATTAGGGTTACAAGGACAGGTAACAATGCTGGGTGCAGTTTCACAACTGGCACTCGCACAGTTGCATCGTGTTTGCAATGCCTTTATCCTTACAAGTGCGTTTGAAGGTCTTCCATTTGTTGTCCTAGAGGCGCTTGCCAGCGGAACGCCAATTGTGACGACAAATTGTGGGGAAACGCCGAAAATTCTCTCCGAGAATAGTGGGGTTGTGTGTGAAGAAAGAACCCCAGAGGCAATAGCAGAGGCTTTAAGTGACGTACTGCGCCATCCAGAAGATTATCCCACGGCTGCTTGTGTACGGACGGCTCAGCCCTATGCAGCCCGCACAGTGATTAGAAATATTTACAACCAAATGCTGGAACGCTGGGAGAGACAAACTCTCTTGGCAGTTAACTCCTGAATCTATTTACCCTTGTTTCAAATTCTGAGTTTATGAAAATAGCTGTTATTGGTGCAAAGGGTCTACCACCCAAGCAGGGAGGAATTGAACATTACTGTGCCCAAGTTTATCCCCGGATGGTAGCACAAGGTCATTCTGTAGATTTGTTTGCGCGGTGTTCTTATACGAACTCTGCTTGGGGATGGGGAAAAAATTATGACTTTCAAGGAGTGCGAGTAATTCCCTTACCGGGGTTGAGTTTGCGAGGTGTAGATGCTTTTGTTACTTCTGCTTTAGGTGCAGTAGCTGCTTGTGGTCAGCGCTACGATATTATTCATTTTCATGCCCTCGGACCGGCTTTATTTTCTTGGGTGCCGAGAATAGCTTCCGGTGCCAAGGTGGTAGTTATATGTCATGGATTAGATTGGCAGCGTTCTAAGTGGGGTACTTTTGCTAGTCGGTTGATTCATCTGGGGGAAAAAACCGCCGTGCAGTTTGCCGACGACATGATTGTGGTGTCGGAGGAATTGCGCTCCTACTTTCATAGAACCTACGGTCGGGAAACAGTATACATCCCCACCGCGGCTGCTACCTACGCTAAATCAGACCCGGATTTTACCTATGGGGAAAAGCTAGGTTTGCAGCCGGGACGCTACATTTTGTTTTTAGGTAGATTAGTACCGGAAAAGCGCCCTGATTTGTTGCTAGATGCCTTTTGTGCCTTGAAACCAGAGGGTTGGAAACTTGTGCTGGCTGGAGGTGTTGATACTCAGCAGTTCATCTCTCAGATGTTAGCAAAGGTCGCAGATAATCCCAATGTAGTATTTGCCGGGGAACTGTGGGGAGCGCGGTTAGCGGAGATTGTCCGGGGTGCAGGGTTGTTTGTCCTTCCTTCGGATGTGGAGGGATTACCGCTAGCAATGTTGGAAGCTATGCACGAAGGTATCCCAGTTATGGGGAGCAACATTCCCCCCCATCAGCAATTACTGGGTAAGGATAGGGGAGTTCTGTTTCGAGCGGGAGATATAGACTCTTGTATTCTTTCCCTAAATTGGGCGCTGAATCATCGCCAAGAGATGGGAGAAATGGCGAAAAGAGCGCAAGATTATGTGCAGCTTAACTATAGCTGGGAGCGGATTGTGGCGGACAATTTGAATCTCTACACAAGATTATTAGACCAACCCAATCCCTTGAGGAGATTGCAATCTTCTGCTAGCAGTCTAGCTGAGGTTTGCTCCAGAGAATAGGTACTGTTGCTGCACTATAGGACTCCTATTTGATTGTTGAAAAAATATCAGTAAAATTTTTGTTCCCTGTTAAGAGTTCACTGTTGCTTGTATTCACGATTTGATTTAAAAATCAAATCGGATTGCTATAGTTGTACATCTCCTCATCATCGGAATTTATCAATGACTACAACCGTCCCGAATCCTCCGGAAAATTCCAGGTCGAACACCAAAAATAAACAGCTTTATATCTTACTGTGGTTGGGAACTAATGCTGTTATTTGGTGTGTAGCTTTACTTTATTTGACGCTGCGACCTAGCAGTTATAAAAGCCAATGGTCGATTAATCTACCTGCATCTACTCCCAGGACAAATGTCAGTGTACCAAATATTGGGCAAGCTTATTCCTCAAGTGATTCTCCTTATAGGAGTTTTGCCGACCCCAGAGAAAACTATAAATTTTTAGCGGAAAGTGATGAAGTTTTAGAAGCAGCCGCTAATCAAACCAAAATGCCTGTGGAGAAATTTGGTAAGCCCAAAATTAAGATTATTGATAATACCACCATGATGAGGTTTGAGATTAAGGGAAATACTCCCCAACAGGCACAACAAAAGGCTTTAGCTCTGCAAAATGCTTTGCAGATAATTATAGAGAAACTCAGAAGTCAAGAAGTTGCTCAGCAAGACGGAATATTAGCGCATAGTATCAGTGGTGATGAGCAAAAATTGCAAGCCGCTAAGCAACGTCTCTATGCTTATAAAGCTACTGCTCCGTTAAATTCCAGCAACCAACTGCGGGATTTAACTAGTAATCTTGAAGGGATGCGGCGGCAAAAATCTGAGACTATGGCTCAACTCAAACAAGCAACTGCAAAAATGAGGCAGATGTCAGTTAGCTTAGGTTTATCTCCCCAAGAAGCGGCTGATGCTTTAGTACTGCAATCAGATAAATTATTTCAGCAATACTTAGCTAATTACAGCCAAGCTAGTGCGGATTTATTGAATTTGAGCGCTAAATATTTACCAGCTAATCCTGTAGTAATTACCAAGCAGCAAGCGAAAGATTCAGCCCAAACAGCCGTTCTCCAACATGGTCAGCGGCTACTAGGTCGTCCCTTATCCAGCATTAAACTCCGACAATTAATGCTGAGTGGTGGTGGTTCAACGGAATCATATTCAGAACGAGCGCGGCTTTTGCAAGAATTAATTTCATTACAGACACAACAGCAAGGGATGCTAGCTCAAGTTGAAGAATTAGAGCGACAAATAGCTCAGTTAGAATCGCGATTGAAAATCCTTTCCCAGCAGGAATCAAAGTTAGACAATCTGGAACGTGATGTAAAAATTGCCGAGGCTATATTTTCATCAAATTTAACTAAGCTCAACCTCAGTAAGTCTGATGTTTCTAGTTCTTATCCGCAATTTTCTATTATTACACCACCGAATCTGCCCAAAAAATCTAGTAATCCTAGCCCTTTATTAGTGCTGTTGGGAACTGGTATATGTTCGATTTTTTTGACGACGGGAACAGTAACGCTATGGATGCGCGATCGCAAACAGCAGAAACCTAAATATATTGACTGGAAACCCTCTACAAACTCAACTAACAACTCTAACTCTATCTCTAACTCTATAGATAGTCTTAATTCCGTTTCTGCTAAAAAGTAATATCAAATCCGGTGAGATTTCTCTGGTTTTCTGATTTAGGATTCAGCACTTAGTATTCATAAATTAGTATGAGTAGTATTCCCATCAAGCCCCAAAATCTACCAGAAGCGCTGATTTGGTACTATATCATCTTCACGTACCCAATTTATTTTTTAGGCGCCCATTTTGTTCTGGCACCACTTTTAGCAACTTTCTTGACAGGTTATCTCATTTTCCAGTGGTGGAATCAAACTGAAGAAACACCTATAGAAGAAAGAATTATTATCTCTTCATCAGCTTGGGTGTGGGTGATTGCTGTACTAGTGATAGAGGTGGCTTTGATTGTCGGGCATTTAAATTTTAATTTGGAGATTAAGCGAATTATTACATCGTCAATACTCTGGTATAGAACCTGGGGTTTAATGGCTTTATTTCCTCTAATAGGGCATCTAAATATCCGAGCAAAATTAATTTATAGAGCTATATGTATACTCTGTTTACAATGCTTAATTATAATTATTATAGGTTGTATTGCTAAATTGGTGGGAATTCCAAATATAGTTTATACTTCTCCTTTAAAACTTTTGGGTGGAATTCCTAAACAATTTGAGGTGGAGGTATTTAATATTTTTTCAAAAGATAGATTAAAATTATTTGCACTTTGGCCTACTTTTTTAGCCTTATTATGTAATATATATTTCTTTTTTGCTCTCCAAGACCATGATAAAAAATGGCGATTAATAGGCTTATTTAGCGCCACATTTATGATTGTAGCTACTCAGTCTAGAACAGCTACATTATGCCTGCCATTTGTTTTCATATCGGTATGGATGTTGACAAATATTTTTCGTCCTTGGGTACAGTTTTTGTTAGGATTTGTGAGTTTGATTTCAGGATTATTTTCACTGAAACTTATTGATTTCATGACAAATTTTAAAGAGCAGTTCGATAACTTTCGCGCTGGGTCTTCAAAGGTTCGAAATATCATATATCGGATGTCGTTACGTCGGTGGTGGAACGAAGCACCAATCTGGGGGCTATCCATCAGAGATTCGGGAGGAGAAGTTGTGACCAACCTGCCCCTTGGTTCTCACCATACCTGGATTGGCGCTTTGTTTAGTTACGGATTAGTCGGTTGTGGGGCTTTGGCATTTGCTTTTATATGGAGTTTTATCGATTTGTTAATTAAAGCTCAAACTTCTGAAACTGCTAAGGTTGGATTAAGCGTAATTTTGATTCTTTTTATATGCTCTTTAGCTGATAATATTGAATTTTTTTCTTATCTCTACTGGCCTGGTTTAATAATTTTAGGCATAGCATTTAATGAAAATCAATAATTTACCCATAACTCTCGAATTTAAAAGATTCACCTGGAGATTATTAATTATATGAAATTCATTAAAAACTCAAAATACAATATGTATTTTTAATCAAAAAAATAGTTGCCTAAATATTGTTAAGGGTTTTGGCAAAAAAATTACTTGGGAGAAATCTAATGTTTAGTAAGCTTTTCAGGGATGACAATAGAACCATCGAACAAATAAAAGAACATTATGAGCTAGAAAAAGCCCTAGCACAGAAACTTAACGTATCTAGTAAGGATGAGAGGAAATATTTGTACACTGCTTTATATAATCAGCTATTCGAGCAAATTCTTGACCACCCGCTACTTACTAGAAAAGCAGATGCTAATGCATCTGCTAATAAAGTAGACCAAAAGATGCGCTTGGTCGTTAAATATTTGAGTAGTGAATCCATATTTTTAGAGCTAGGTCCCGGAGATTGTAATCTGTCACTCGAAGTAGCTAAGCATGTAGAACAAGTCTATGCAGTTGACGTGTCTACAGAAATTACAAAAAGCTCAAATTATCCAGAAAACTTTGAATTAATTATTTGTGACGGTCGGCAAATTCCTCTTCCTAGCAATATTGTCACCGTTGCTTATAGCGACCAATTAATGGAACATCTCCATCCTGATGATGCATTAGATCAGCTGCGTGATATTTATAGACTGCTGAAGCCACAGGGTGTTTATATTTGCATGACACCAAATAGATTATCCGGTCCACATGACGTTTCTAAATATTTTGATGAAGTAGCTACAGGATTCCATTTAAAGGAGTATACCTACACTGAATTATCCAGGCTATTTTTGGATGTAGGATTTTCTAAAATAATTACATATATAGGAGGTAAAGGAATTTACTTGAAGTTTCCTCTGTCTGTGATTAAATGGTACGAAAATATTTTCAATATGCTGCCATTTAAATGGAGAAAAAAAATTACCCATACATTATTATTTAGAGCATTACTAGGAATAATAATTGTGGCAAAAAAATAGATTATTTGGTAAATAATTATACATTTGATTTAGGGAGTATTTACAGCAAATGAATCAAATTTTTCTTAACTTTTAACAAGGAAATACTTTTCATTTTAGCAGAGTTGAAATATGCCAAAAGTATCTGTGATTATTCCTGCATACAATGCGATGAACTATCTTCCAAAAACACTAGAAAGTGTTCTAAAACAAACTTTTGATGATTTTGAAGTGATTCTGGTTAATGATGGTAGCTCTGATGGAATTGAAGACTGGACTGCTCAAATTATAGATAGACGAGTTAAGCTGATTTCCCAGGAAAATAAAGGCTTAGCTGTAGCAAGAAACACCGGCATTAACCATTCTCAAGGAGACTACTTAGCCTTTCTGGATGCTGATGACATTTGGGAGCCAACTAAGTTAGAAAAACAAGTGATTTGTTTGGCAGAAAATTCTGAACTAGGTCTAGTTTACACATGGACAGCTTGGATTGATGAGAACGATAATTTTACAGGTAGAATACTTAAAAGCTATGCAGAAGGATATATTTGGCAGAAACTTATTACTTACAATGTAATTGGATGTGGCAGTGTAGCGATGGTGCGTCGCTCTTGCTTTGATACTGTCGGCATATTTGATTCTAATTTAACTTATTTTAATGTGAACGAAGATTGGGATATGTGGCTGCGGATTGCGGATCGCTATCCTTTTAAGGTTATCAAGGAACCGCTGGTTTATTATCGACAAAGTTCATCTAGTTCATCAAGAAATTGGCATTTGATGGAACAAAGTTTTTCTATAGTCATTGAAAAAGCATTCTCTTCGGCACCAGCAGAGTTGTTTTATCTCAAAGGACAAAGCTATGGATCTGCTAACCTTTGTTTAGCTTGGAAAGCTCTCCAAAGTCGGGATAAAGATTACAAAAAAGCAATATATTTTCGCGCTGCGGCCCTTGCACAATATCCCTGGGTATGTTTTTCTAAGGAATACCTTAGCCTCAGTTTAGCGATTATACTGATGAGATGGTTAGGAGGAGATTTATATAAAAAATTACTTAGAATATTCTACTTTCTGCGTCGACGTCTAATACCTATTGGGAGATGAATTTTGCTCATATAAAAAATTAACAAATTGTTGATAAGAGATTATGCCGAAAATATCTGTAATTATTCCAGCTTATAATGCTGAGCGCACTATTTTAGAAACAATTCAATCTGTACAGCAACAAACATTCCCTGATTGGGAAATAATAGTCATCAATGATGGTTCCATAGATATAACTTTAGAAATACTTGAAAGTATTGATGACCCACGCTTAAAGATTTTCTCATATCAGAATGGTGGATTATCTGTAGCGCGCAATCGGGGAATTTCTCAGGCGGTAGGAGAATTTATAGCCTTTCTGGATGCTGATGATTTGTGGACACCTGATAAATTAGAATTGCAACTAGCCGCTTTACAACAATATCCAGAAGCGGGAGTTGCATATAGTTGGACGTATTTTTTTCATGAAAAAGATAAAATCTTAATTCCTGGAGTGCCTGTATCTTATGAGGGTAATGTTATAGAAAATTTATTACTAGGTAACTTCCTAGATAATGGCTCTAACCCTCTAATTAGAAAAGCAGCAATTGAGTCTGTTGGCGAATTTGACCCAGCATTTCCCCACTATGCAGACTGGGATTATTATTTACGTCTGGCGGAAAAATGGAATTTTGTACTAGTACCAAAATACCAAATTTTATATCGCCAATCTTCTAGCTCTATGTCATCAAAAGTAGATAGTATTAAAGCAGATGGTTTAATTATGCTAGAAAAAGCATTTACAAGAGTACCCCAAGAATTGCAATTTTTAAATAATCAGAGTTTGAGTAGATTGCATCAGTATTATGCAGGACTATATCTGCAACATAATAGTGATGTTATGAGTTTGGATAAAGCTGGAGAAAATCTTTGGTTAGCCATTACCAAATATCCTAAAATCTTGGTTAATATAAGGACACAAAAACTAATATTAAAATATTGTTTAAAACGACTGTTACCGTTATCTCTTTCTACCTATCTAATTGAATTAATTAGAAAGCTGCGGGTAAATATTAAATACCAGATGGAAAACACTAAAAGCAATTGAGGCGAGACTATCAACAAATAAGTTTACACTCCTATAACCCAGATGCTGATTACTAAGCTAAAGAAATTATTATCAGGTCAATTCATTCGTAACGTTGGCTGGCTAGGAGGAGCAGAATTAGCAAATCGTATATTTCGCTTAGGGACAACGGTGACTCTAGCTCGCACATTTAGTCCCCAAGACTATGGGCTGATGGCAATTATTTACACTACTGTTGAATTTGCCAATGTTTTCACTCTCAGAGGTGGTTTTGCAGCGAAAATTGTTCAAGCTGATGAAAAAGATGTCATAGCTATATCTGATACATCTTACTGGCTAAATTGGATTTTGTGCGGCTCAGTTTTTATTGGCCAATGTATTGCTGCCTTTCCAATTGCTCATTTTTATGGTAATAATCAGCTTATTTTGCCTATATGTACCGTGGCATTAATCTATTTAATGTTACCATTTTTTTTGGTAAATTCTGCTCTTATTGAACGAGAAAATCGCTTAAAAATTACGGCATATTGTAATGCTATACAGTCATTTATTGCCAATATCATTACTGTGATTTTGGCAATTTTAGGTATGGAGGTTTGGGCGATAGTTTGGGCTATGGTCTTATCAACTCCTACTTGGATTATCATCACATGGAAACATCATCCTTGGCGACCTCCTAAATCCTTCCAACTTAAGCAATGGCAAGAGGTTACGAACTTTGGCAAAAATATACTGGGTGTTGAGTTGTTAAACAAGCTGAGGATGAACATTGATTACTTAATAGTAGGAAAATTTTTGAGTCTTGAAGAATTAGGAGTATACTATTTTGCATTCAACGCTGGTTCGGGAATTACTACTAATACTATCTATGCTTTTCTATCAGCTTTATATCCTCATATTTGTGAGGTTAGACAAAATTATCAAGAGTTTAAACAACGCTATTTTAGTAGTCTAAAAAAAATAACCTTAGTTGTATGTACCCTGGTTTTACTACAGTCAACTTTAGCTCCATTTTATGTACCAATTATTTTTGGGAAAAAGTGGATAAATGCTATTCCTATTTTAGTAATTATCTGTCTTTCCGTTATTCCTCTGACTTTTAGATGGACGTCGGCTATTCTATTCAAATCAGTAGATAAGACTCATATAATGCTTTATTTTGATTTAATCTATACTTTAACCTTTGCTATTTCCTTACTAATTGCTGTTAAATGGGGGATATTTTGGGTAGCTGTAATTGTACTCATGGTTCACTCGCTGATGTCACTAATTTTTAGTACATGGGCTATTAAATCTGTGTTTAATAATGAGTAATCAATAATTCTGAATATGACTAAAAATCAACCCCATATTGCTTTCTATATCTACCAACTTTATGGTGGTGGAGCGGAGAGAATGATAGTGAACTTGATGCAAAATTTTGTGCAAAGAGGACTGAAAATTGATTTAGTACTAAACAAGATAGCGGGTCCCTATTTGCCTCTAGTTCCACCGGAAGTCAGAATCATAAATTTAGATGCCAGTTTACCATTTCGAGATGGTATACCCAGCCTCATCAATTACTTTAAAACCGAAAAACCTTTAGTCATGCTTGCTACGGTACATCCCTATGTTGAAGTGGCATTGTTAGCAAAAGCATTTGCATTTACTTCCACCCGCGTCTTTGTAAGGGAAGATAATATTCTTTCATTAAATACACCAACAGTTCGGGATAAAGCCCGCTGGTCGCCTTTTTTCGCCAAGCTGTTGTATCCTTGGGTTGCGGATGGAATTATTGCTATTTCCCAGGGTGTATCTGAAGACATAGCACAAATAACAGGTTTATCTAAAACCAATATCTCAGTGATTTATAATCCGGCTATCACTTCTTATTTAAAGAACAAATCACTAGAGTCTTTAGATCACCCTTGGTTTAAATCAGAGGAGCCTCCAGTTATTCTCGGAGTGGGTAGATTAGAACCACAAAAAGACTTTTCTAACTTATTAAGAGCTTTTGCACTAGTGAGAAAAGTGCGTTCCTGTCGGTTGATAATTTTAGGTCAAGGTATTGAACAAGCGAAACTCCAGAACCTCATAACAGATTTAGGCTTAAAAAATGATGTAGATATGCCGGGGTTTGTCGAAAATCCCTATACTTATATGGCTAAAGCAGCAGTATTTGTTTTATCTTCTGCTTGGGAAGGTTTTGGAAATGTAATTGTCGAGTCTCTAGCTTTGGGAACACCTGTAGTCTGCACCAACTGTCCGGGTGGTCCGGCTGAGATTCTTGCTGACGGTAAGTACGGTTGGCTAGTTCCAGTGGGTGATAGTAAAACAATGGCAGAGGCAATTTTAAAAGTATTGTCTGGTGAGTCTAAATTGCCTGATGAAGCTCACTTAAAACAGTTTAAGCTCGAAACTGTTGCTCAACAATACCTTGATGTAATGGGTGTGTCACAGTTTAAGAATAAAATTTAATTGTTGATGTAAACATCTAAAAAACATTGAAACTGCAGTACTGTCGGTAGACTTGAAATCAACGTAAACTAAACTAACCCTCAGTGATTTTCTCTTAGTAAGCGCTGTCTTCGCGTTTAGCGCTGACTACAAACCTGGAATTTTTTCTGCCAATTTAGTTAACGCATTGTCTGGGAATAGGTTATGCGTGAAGCGAACCTATCCGGAAGGGAATTGCAGCAAAAAATTAGTTCAAGTTCACTGTTGCTCACAAATAATCTATGCGCCTTACCTCTGCTGTTGTGCAAAACAGCAAATCATAATATTATGATCAGCCCCAAACTAGAGTAGATACCAATGGTAACTTCGATAGATATCTCCGACAGCGCAAAAGTCTTTTCCCTAGAAGATTATATGCTCAATCCCCCGGAACGGATGGAGTGGGTGGATGGGGAATTAATTGAGAAAAACGGCATAACACTTAAACACGGACGGATTCAAGCTAAACTGGCACGATATTGGGGAAACTACATGATATCGAGTAATCAGGGTGGGGAAGTTTACACCGAAACACCCTGTCGAACAGTAGGACGCGCTCGTTGTCCTGATGTTTCTTACCTGACACCTGAATTAGTCACTCAGTTTGGTGAAGTGAAAGTCTTACCTCAGAGTTTCCCACTAATTGCAGAGATTATCTCGCCTACCGACGAGGCGGAAGAAATTTTCACCAAAGTTAATGAATATTTACAATCAAGTTGTCAGGAAGTCTGGTTAATATTGCCTGAAAGTCAATGGATTGTGGTGATGACCCAACAGCAAAGATTATTATTCACTAAAGGCGAAGTAGTCAGTACTCAGCGCATGTTGCCAGGTTTCAGTGTCCCAGTAGATGAATTGTTAGCTTGAAATGGCAACGGCTACAGCAACCGATACTGTACCACGATTCATAACGAGAATGCGATCGCTCATAAATTTCACTACACTCAAATCGTGGGAAATAAATATATAAATCAGAGAAAATTTTGTAGAGTAAGTAACGCAGAGACCTTCCTCAAACCTTTATTTTTAGGTTGAGAATGGTGCTGTCCGGTCAGTTAATGAAAAAAACCGGGGAGCATCCCAAATGTGTAAATTTATTTTTTTGTAGTGCGGGCTTCTAGCTCGCTTTCTGGGGATTAAGGATTATTTTTTGTAGTGCGGGCTTCTAGCTCGCTTTCTGGGGATTAAGGATTATTTTTTTGTAGTGCGGGCTTCTAGCTCGCTTTCTGGGGATTAAGGATTATTTTTTTGTAGTGCGGGCTTCTAGCT
>Ga0114939_10002060_pt1 | contig 15344 bp, 15 predicted proteins | sample AshMeaCrysSpring_FD_87196 | JGI IMG/M metagenome (GOLD analysis project Ga0114939, IMG submission 87196) | Groundwater microbial communities from Big Spring, Nevada to study Microbial Dark Matter (Phase II) - Ash Meadows Crystal Spring | ecosystem: Environmental > Aquatic > Deep subsurface >... | reverse complement strand
TGTCGTTCACGCAGCGGCCGGCCGACGTGGCCGAGGCCCGCGCGCTGATCGACGGCCACGCCGGCTTCCTATGCGAGCTTGCGAAGCCGTCGGCGGTCGAGGCGCTGGAGGTAACAGCGCTGCCGTCCGACGCGGTGACGGTGGCGCGCGGCGACCTCGGCGCCGAACTGCCGGCCGAGCGCGTGCCGGCAATCCAGGAGCGCGTGATCCGCACCTGCAGCCGCCACGGCAGGCCGGTGATCGTCGCCACGCAGATGATCGAGTCGACGGGCGACTCGCCGCTGCCGACGGGCGTCGGTCGCGTCGTCGATCGCGGCCGCCACGATGACGAATGCGGCCACTCAATCGTCCTTCGCAAGCGGCAACCCGATCTGCGTGTCGGACTGAACCGGCGAATCGTGTCTGGCTTTTCCGGCGCGTTTGCGCGGCCGCCACCGCGCCAGCTCGTCGGCGGCCCAGGCCAGCGCCCCTCGTTCGCGCCAGAGGTCCCGGTGCGCTTCGCGATACAGCCAGGCCTCCTCGGCGCCGCCCACGACGATGCCGAATACGTCGGACTTCGTCGGCTTCGCGTTCTCGGCCAACAGCGTCTTGACGGCGCGCGAGTGGACGGCGGCGGCAGTCCGTAACGCGGTGGCGGCCTCCTCGGTCCGGCCGGCGCAGTAAAGCGCCAGCACGTGGGTCAGCGTCAGCTCGGCAAAGTCGCCCGGATAACGCCGGCCGAGCGCGATCGCATCGTCGTAGCTGCCGGCCTCTACATAGAGCCGCATCAGCGCTCCGCGCAGGCCGTGGTTATCGTTCGGATTCAGGTCGAGGACCAGCCAGCGCGCCAGGCGAAGGGCTGTTTCGCGGTCGCCTTCATCGAGCGCGTGATGCACGCGGGTCGCGAGCGAGCGCAGCGCCGGTCGATTTTCCACGAAACCCCACGGCAATTGCCGCGCGCCGCTGGCTTCGACGTGCAGGCGAAGTAGGGCGACGGCGCGGTCGAGCAGCGGCACCATGATCGCGTGTTCGGCGCCGAGCAGCCCCAGCGCCTGCACCGCCATTGTCAGATCGTCGAGCACGTCGAAGCTCTGCCACAACAGCGGCTCGCGCTTCAGCAGCGCCAGCCACTTGTCGCTGTCGGCAAAGGCGATGGCGTTGTCCCCGCCGAGCGCGGTGAGCGGCGGCTTGGCCTGCACGAAGTGCTTGCGCCACTTCGCTTCCGCCTTGGCCAGCGGCGGCTGCGCTCGCAGATGGCCGATTCCGTCGGCGTCGAGCATGACATCGTGGCGGACTTCCGGCGGCGGCATCTCGCGCGGAAACGCCCGCAGCGTCGCCAGCGCCGGCACCCGGCGCTCCTGAACGTCGAGCACCGCCTCGGCCGGGTCTTCGGCGGCCCGACGCAGCAGGTCGAGCAACGGTGGCGGGAAGTCGCGGTCGCGCTGCGCGCGGGCGAGCCAGAACTTTGCGCGTTCGCGCGCCTGCTGCATGCGGCCGGCGCCGATCAACAACATGATCTCTAGATGTGTCAGCGACGGCGCATCGGGATCCAGGCGCTGCGCCTCGCGGAAGGCTTCGAACGCGGGCTCGTGCTGGCCCTGGTCGGATGCCATCACGGCGCGGCGCTGCCAAGCGGCGCTCTGCAACTGGCGGTCGCCGCGGGCCAGTACCGTTTCGATCAGCGCCTTGCGCTTGCGCGGCCTGCCCAGTTGCAGGTAGGCATCCATCAGCGTGTCGAACAGGATTTCGAGACGACTGCCGAGCGGCGCGGCGCCGCCGAACCAGGGCTCCAGCAGCGCCACCACCTGCTTGTCGCGACCCTCGTCGAGCCATTGCCGCGCCGTGTCGGCCACGGCGTCGATGCGCACGCGCGATGCCGGCAGCGCCACGAAAACGTCGCGCGACGACGCGTCGAGCATGTAGCGCAGCATGTTCACTTCGGGAAACGGCATCGCGCTGTCGAACTGCGCGCAGCACTGCTTGTACTTGCGCCCCGAGCCGCAGAAGCAGGGCTCGTTGCGGCCGGGCTGAGGCAGGCGCTGCGCCACGTAACCATGGCGGGGCAATGGCGTAATGCCGTACAGGCCGCGCGCGAGCACTCGGGCGAAGTGGGCTGGATCCCTTGCCTTGCAGAAAAGCTCCGGCATCAGCGTCGGCGCTGCCTTGACGAACCAGTCGGCGAAAGCGGCCGGGTCGTCATCCTTGACCAGCCGGCCGGCCGCCACGGTGAGCAGAAAACCGAGAGGCGTGTCGTTGCCCGCGGAGCGCACTTCGTCGTCGAACGCCGTCGCCATGAAAGTTGAGCCCAGTTTTGCGGACCGGGTGTCTTGCGGACCGGGTGTCGCTGTGCCGAGTGTAGGCGCAATGCAGATCGGCTTCGCGTGCTACGCAAGCTCAAACGCGCGTTGCTTCCCGCCGACGCGGCAGTTGCGCTGAACGCAAGCGGCATCTGGGCTTCGCACTCCGATGGCGCGCGCTTGGATCGCTGCTGCACTGCGATCGTGCAAATCGCGGCGTGAACGTGCGCGCGTCGCCACTTCAACGGCCGATCGGCTGCCGAAGCGCTTGGCACGAACCTTGAATACCTGACCCGCGGCGCGGCGCGCACAGTCCTGCTGCGCATTCATTTCCACGGGAGGGTAGTCATGCAACGCAGGCATTTTCTGCAGGTCGCTGGCGCGGCAGCGCTGAGCAGCTGGATCTCGGCCGCTTATGGCCAAAGCAAGACGCCGATCAAGGTCGGCATCCTGCATTCGCTGTCGGGAACGATGGCGATCAGCGAGACGGCGCTGAAGGAAACGGCGCTGATGACCATCGCCGACATCAACGCCAAGGGCGGGGTGATGGGGCGGCCGCTGGAACCGGTGGTGGTCGATCCGGCCTCCAACTGGCCGCTGTTCGCCGAGAAGGCGCGGCAGCTGATCACGCAGGACAAGGTCAACGTCGTGTTCGGCTGCTGGACCAGCGTCTCGCGCAAGAGCGTGCTGCCGGTGTTCAAGGAACTGAATCACCTGCTGTTCTATCCAGTGCAGTACGAGGGCGAGGAGCTGGAGAAGAACCTCTTTTACACCGGCGCGGCGCCGAACCAGCAGGCGATCCCGGCGACCGAGTACCTGATGAGCAAGGAAGGCGGTGCTGCCAAGCGCTTCTTCCTGCTCGGCACCGACTACGTCTATCCGCGCACGACCAACAAGATCCTGCGCGCCTTCCTCAAGGCCAAGGGCGTGGCCGAGAAGGACATCGAGGAGATCTACACCCCGTTCGGCCACGCCGACTACCAGACCATCGTCGCCAACGTCAAGAAGTTCGCCGGCGGCGGCAAGACCTGCGTGATCTCGACCATCAACGGCGACTCGAACGTGCCCTTCTACAAGGAACTGGGCAACGCCGGCCTGAAGGCCAAGGACGTACCGGTGGTGGCGTTCTCGGTCGGCGAGGAGGAACTGCGCGGCGTCGATACGAAACCGCTCGTCGGGCACCTGGCGGCGTGGAACTACTTCATGAGCCTGAAGAACCCGGCCAACGACGCCTTCATCAGGATGTACAAGGACTGGGCCGTGAAGGCCAAGCTGCCCAACGCCGACAAGGTGGTGACCAACGATCCGATGGAAGCCACCTACATCGGCATCCACATGTGGAAGCAGGCGGTGGAGAAGGCGAAGACCACCGACATCGAGCCGGTGATCAAGGCCGTCGAGGGCCAGAGCTTCGATGCGCCGTGCGGGATGAAGGTGAAGATGGACGAGAAGAACCACCATCTGCACAAGCCGGTGTTCATCGGCGAGGTGCGCGCCGACGGCCAGTTCAACGTCGTGTGGAAGACCAAAGGCCCGATCCGCGCGCAGCCTTGGAGCCCGTTCATCCCCGGCAACGAGAAGAAGGTGGAGAGCCTCGCGTGATAGCGCTTTGCGTGTACGCGAGCGCTTCGCGCCCGCACGTGCACGCAAAGCGGCTCGGATCGGCGGGCCGCCCTTCGGGCGGCCGGGCGGGCGGCCCGATGGCAAAAGACACGCGCCCCTACCCCGGCCCTCCCCCGCGAGCGGGGGAGGGTGACCGTGCGCCCAATTGCGACCCGTCTACCCCTTTGCGAAGTCGTTGACGCGCTGGCAATGGATCTCGTGTATCGCCTCGTCGCCCTTGTGTTGCTCACGCTGTCCGCGCCGGCGTGGGCGGCGCTGGATCCGATGCTGCTCGCGCAACTCGGGGCGGAGGACTCCGAGGCCAGGATCGAGGCGGTGCGCAAGCTCGCCCTGTCGCAGGATTCGCGCGCGATCGAGGTTCTGCGCGCGCTCGGCGATGAGTCCCTGGCCGTGATCGACGGCGGCAAGCGGGCCGTGATCGTCGCCGACGGGCAGATGCTGGATGCCGCCACCGGCGGGAAGCTCGGCGCCGCGCCGGCCAACCTCGAAGCGGTCATCGTCAACAACCGCATCCGCGGCGAGATCGCCTCGGCCATCGCGGCGCTAAGGCTCAGCAGTCCGGATCGCGCAACGAGGCTCGCCGCCGCGCGCGAATTGCAGGGTTCCGACAACGACGACGCGGCTCCGATCATCGAGGCCGCAGCGAACAGGGAAAGCGACGCCGAGATCCGCGCCATTCTCGAACTCGCGGCGGCGTCGCTGGCGATCCGCTCCAGCGATCCGGCGGCGCGCATCAAGGCGGCGCAGCGGCTCGCCGCCAGCACCGATCCGCAGGTACGGCAGATGCTGGCGACGATGGTCACGCGCGGCAAGGACGGCAGCTATGCCGAACCCGACGAGACCGTGCGCGCGGTGGCGCAGGCGTCGTTGAACGCGATCAACGACCGCCTGCTGAGGACCGAAATGGGGCTGTCGCTGTTTTCCGGCGTGAGCCTGGGCTCGATCCTGCTTCTCGCCGCGCTCGGCCTGGCCATCACCTACGGGCTGATGGGCATCATCAACATGGCGCACGGCGAATTCCTGATGATCGGCGCCTATGCGACGTTCGTCGTGCAGGGACTGTTCCGCAGCCATCTTCCCGGCGCGTTCGACTGGTACGTCGTGGCGGCCCTACCGGTGGCGTTCGTCGTCACCGCCGCGATCGGCATGGCCCTCGAACGGTCGGTGCTGCGTTTTCTTTACGGCCGGCCGCTGGAGACGCTGCTGACCACCTGGGGCATCAGCCTGCTGCTGATCCAGGCCAGCCGCACGATCTTCGGCGCGCAGAACGTCGAGGTCGAGAACCCGAGCTGGCTGTCCGGCGGCATCAGTCTGGCCGGCGGCTACGTGCTGCCGTACAACCGCATGGTGATCATCGGCTTTGCCCTGCTGGTGCTCGCCGCGGTGTGGCTGGTGATCAACCGCACGCGGCTCGGGCTGTTCGTGCGCGGTGTCACGCAGAACCGGGCCATGGCCAGTTGCACCGGCGTGCCGACGCATCGCGTCGACATGCTGACCTTCGGCCTGGGTTCCGGCGTGGCCGGCCTGGGCGGAGTGGCGCTGAGCCAGATCGGCAATGTCGGCCCCGACCTCGGCCAGGGTTACATCGTCGACAGCTTCATGGTCGTCGTGCTCGGCGGCGTCGGCCAGCTCGCCGGCACGGTGATCGCCGCGCTCGGGCTGGGATCGATCGCCAAGTTCCTCGAGCCGTGGTCGGGTGCCGTGCTGGCCAAGATCACGGTGCTCGTCTTCATCATCCTGTTCATCCAGAAACGCCCGCAAGGACTGTTCGCGCTGAAGGGACGCAGCGCCGAGGCATGACGGTAAAGACTTCCGCCACGGATGCACACGGATGAACACGGATTCAGGAACATGAAATCGCCTGTTCTTTCTGCGGACGAGCGCCGCGGCGCCATGGCGCTGGCAACGCCGGCGCATTCGCCGAACGAAAAATCCGCGTTCATCCGTGTGCATCCGTGGCGAATGCCTGTTCTCCCATGACCCCCCTTTTTCCGCTGCGCGTGTGGACGGCGATCTTCGCCGTGGCAGCGACGCTGCTCGTCGTGCTGCCGGTGCTGCACCTGGCGGTGCCGGCCGGCCATGCGCTTCACGTGTCGAGCTTCTGGATCACGCTCGTCGGCAAGTTCATGTGCTACGCGGTGGTGGCCCTGGCGATGGACCTGATCTGGGGCTACACCGGCATTCTTTCGCTCGGCCAGGGATTGTTCTTCGCCCTTGGCGGCTACGCCTTCGGCATGTACCTGATGCGGCAGATCGGCCGCGACGGCGTCTACGGCGTGGACCTGCCCGACTTCATGGTGTTCCTCGACTGGAAGGAACTGCCCTGGTACTGGGCCGGCAGCGATTCGTTCCTGTGGGCGCTGTTTCTCGTCGTGGCCGCGCCGGGACTGCTGGCCTTCGTCTTCGGCTTCTTTGCCTTCCGCTCGCGCATCAAGGGCGTGTACTTCTCGATCATCACCCAGGCGCTGACCTTCGCCGCGATGCTTGCCTTCTTCCGCAACGACATGGGATTCGGCGGCAACAACGGCTTCACCGACTTCAAGCGGATCCTCGGCTACCCGATCACCGCGCCCGAGACGCGCACCGTGCTGTACGTGCTCTCGGGCCTGTACCTGCTCGCTGCGCTGCTGCTGGCGCGCTGGATCGTCACGAGCAAGCTCGGCCGCGTGCTCACCGCGATCCGCGACCAGGAATCGCGGCTGATGTTCCTCGGCTACCGCACCCTTTCCTTCAAGCTCTTCGTCTGGACCGCCGCGGCAATGATGAGCGGCATCGCCGGCGCGCTTTATGTGCCGCAGGTCGGCATCATCAACCCGAGCGAGATGAGCCCGGCCAACTCGATCGAGATCGCCATCTGGGCCGCGGTCGGAGGCCGCGGCACCCTGTTCGGCCCGATCCTCGGCGCCTTCGCCGTCAACGGCGCGAAAAGCTGGTTCACGGTGGCCTATCCGGAGTACTGGCTGTATTTCCTCGGCGGCCTGTTCGTACTGGTGACCCTGCTGCTGCCGCGCGGACTGGTCGGGCTGGCCGGGAAACTGCGCCGACCCAAGCCGGTCGCCGGCGCTGCGCAACAGGAAGCCGCGGCACAGGCCACGCCGCCGGCCGCCGCACCCGCCGGCGCGGCCGCTGGCACGCCGCGTGAGCTGCGGGTTGCCGTCGCGCCGTCCTCGATGCTCGGCCTGTCGAGCGGAGCCAAGCCATGACGGAAGCCGCCGTTCACAGCCTTGGCGGCACGGCCGGCGCCGGTTACGCGCACCCGCTCGATCCGGACCGTGTCGATACCTCGCACGGCCCGATCCTGTATCTCGACGACATCACGGTGAGCTTCGACGGCTTCAAAGCGCTGAACAAGCTCAGCCTGACGATCGAGCGCGGCGAGCTTCGCTGCATCATCGGACCGAACGGCGCCGGCAAGACGACGATGATGGATGTGATCACCGGCAAGACGCGCCCGGACGAGGGCACCGCCTTCTTCGGCCAGACCTTCGACCTCACCCGGCTGCCGGAGACCGAGATTGCCCGGCTCGGCATCGGTCGCAAGTTCCAGAAGCCGACGGTGTTCGAGAACCACACCGTGTTCGAGAACCTCGAACTGGCGATGAAGACCGACAAACGCGTGCGGCCGACGCTGCTGGCGCGCCTGACGCCGGCGAGCCGCGACCTGATCGCCCGCACGCTGAAGACGATCCGCCTGGAAGGTGCCGAGGACCGCCTCGCCGGCGCGCTGTCGCATGGGCAGAAGCAGTGGCTGGAGATCGGCATGCTGCTGGTGCAGGAGCCGGAGCTGATCCTGCTCGACGAGCCAGTGGCCGGCATGACCGACGCCGAGACCGCGCACACGGCAGAACTGATCCGCGATCTGGAAGGCGCGCACTCGATCGTGGTAGTCGAGCACGACATGGATTTCGTCGGCCAGATCGCGCGCAAGGTGACGGTGCTGCACGAGGGCGCCGTGCTGGCCGAGGGCAGCATGCAGCAGGTGCAGGCGAACGAACGGGTGATCGACGTCTACCTGGGACGGTAGCCGAATGCTGGCCTTCGAACTGCTGAACCAGTATTACGGCGGCAGCCACATCCTGCGCGACGTGTCGCTCGCGGTGCCGGAGGGCGCCTGCACGGTGGTGCTTGGCCGCAACGGCGTCGGCAAGACGACGCTGCTGAAGACGGCGATGGGGCTGGTGCCGTCGCGCAGCGGCCGGGTGATGCTCGACGGGCAGGACATCACGAAACTGGCGCCGTACCAGCGCGTGCGGCTGGGCATCGGCTACGTGCCGCAGGGCCGCGAGATCTTCAACCGCCTCACTGTCGAGGAGAACCTGCTGATGGGGCTGGCGCCGGTGGCCGGCCGCAGGGCACGCAGGCTGCCCGAGCAGGTCCTCGAAACCTTTCCGGTGCTGAAGCAGATGCTGAAGCGGCGCGGCGGCGACCTCTCCGGCGGGCAGCAGCAGCAACTGGCGATCGGCCGCGCATTGGCGGCGAATCCGCGCGTGCTGATCCTGGATGAACCGACCGAAGGCATCCAGCCGTCGATCATCAAGGAGATCGGCGCGGTGATCCGCACGCTGGTGACGAACAGCACAATGGCCGTGCTGCTGGTGGAGCAGTACTACGATTTCGCCGAATTGCTCGCCGACGGCTATGCGGTGATGTCGCGCGGACGGATCACGCAGGCCGGCCCGGCCGGCGAGATGAAAGACCGGAACGTTCGCGAACTGATCGCGATCTGACATCGGCACGGATCAAGTGGACACCTGGCACGCCACGCTGGCGCTCGACTACCGGCTGCGCGATGGACGCACGGTGCTGGCGCGGCGGCATAGCGGCCCGCTGCAGGTGCAAAAGGCGCTGTACCCCGAGGGAGCCCATGTCGCGCACACGCTGCTGATCCACCCGCCCGGCGGCATCGCCGGCGGCGATGCGCTGTCGATCGATGTTGCGGTGGCGGCCGGCGCGCAGGCGTTGATCACCACGCCCGGAGCGACGCGCTGGTACAAGGCCAACGGCCGCAATGCCTCGCAGCGGGTGCGCCTGCGCGTCGCCGGCGGCGCCGAGTGGCTGCCGCAGGAGGCGATCGTTTTCGATCAGGCCGCGGTGTGCTCCGAAATCGATATCGAACTGGACGACGATGCCTCGATGCTCGGCTGGGACATCGTCGCCCTCGGCCGCGCCGCCTGCGGCGAATCGTTCGCGCAGGGCAGCTTCGCCCAGTCGATCCGGCTGCGGCAGCAGGGGCGCCTGCAATGGGTCGAACGCACGCGCCTGGCCGGTGGCGATGCGCTGCTCGATTCGCCGATCGGGCTGGCGGGCAACAGCGTATTTGGCTGCCTGTGGGCAGCGGGCCCGCTCTGGAGCGATGCGCGGATCGAAGCGCTGCGCGAGAAGCTGCGTGCGGACACGGCGCCGGTGACCCGGCTGGCACCGCGGCTGCTCGTGGCGCGAGCGCTGGGCAGCACGGCGCAGTCGGTGCGCCGGGCGCTGGAAGCGATGTGGCGCGAGCTGCGACCGCTTGTCTTCGCGGGCCGTGCGGCGACGCCGCCGCGCATCTGGGCCACCTGAGCGCCGCCGCCGCGGCTCGTTTGACCGTCGGGGACGAGCAGATAGGTCTTAATCTTCGGCGGCCGGCGGCCATCGACTGCCGGCGCGACCACAGGGGCAACCGATTTCCATGCCGGTTCGATACAGATCTGCCATTGCCGCCGTCGCGGCAGCGGTGACATTGCTGGCCGGTGGCTGCGCCTCCAGCGGCGTCAGGGAGGGTCCGGCCGAGTTGATGCCCGAGATCTTCGGCGAGCCGAGCGCGACGGCCATCGCTCGCATGCAAGCAACGGCGGGCAGCCGCGTCGAAGGCAGGGTGACCTTTGCGCAGTTCGGACCAGTCCTCGTCATCCGCGCCAGCTTCATCGGCCTGAGCCCCAACCGCGAATACGGCCTGCACGTGCACGAACGGGGTGACTGCCGGGACAACGGCGCTGCCGCCGGCCAGCATTTCAATCCCGGCGGGGCGCCGCGCGGCCGTCCGGGTCGTGGCGCTCACCATGCCGGTGACCTGCCCAACCTGCGAACCGACGGCGAAGGCAACGTCGCCTATCTGTTCCAGACCACGGCACTTTCGCTCGCCGGCGGGCCGAACGGCGTGACCGGGCGCAGCGTCCTGGTCAGCCGCGACGCGGACGACAACCAGAGCCAGCCGGACGGGAACGGGGGCCCGCCACTGGCCTGCGGATTCATCCGCCTGAACTGATCCCCAGCGTTACGGAGTCATCGCATGGAACTGTCGCCACGCGAAAAAGACAAGCTGCTCGTGTTCACCGCCGCGCTGCTCGCCGAACGGCGCAGGCAACGCGGACTGAAACTCAACTATCCCGAGGCCGTGGCCTTCATCACCGCGGCGATCCTCGAAGGCGCGCGCGATGGCCGCACGGTGGCGGAGCTGATGCACCACGGCGCCACGCTGCTGACGCGCGCCGACGTGATGGATGGTGTGCCGGAGATGATCCCCGACATCCAGGTCGAGGCGACGTTTCCCGATGGCACCAAGCTCGTCACCGTGCATCAGCCAATCGTGTAAATGAACGTGCGCATTCGCAGTGTCGACGCCGCCATGCTCGCATCGCACCGCGACGCGCTGATCGACCTGCTGCTCGACGCGGTCGAAAACGGCGCGTCGGTCGGATTCGTGCTGCCGCTGCCGCGCGACGAAGCCGGGCGCTACTGGGATGGCCTGGCGCCTACGCTCGCCGACGGCAGTCGCTTTCTCTGGTTTGCCGACGACGGCAGCGGACCGCTCGGCACGATCCAGCTCGAACTCGCCACCAAGCGCAACGCCGCCAACCGCGCTGAGGTGCAGAAGCTGCTCGTGCACACACGCGCCCGCCGCCGGGGCGTGGCGCGGGCGCTGATGGAGGCGGTCGAGACGCATGCCCGCGAGCTGGACCGCGGCCTGCTGTACCTCGACACCGAAGCCGGTTCGGGCGCCGAGCATTTCTACCGCGCGCTCGGCTACGCCTGCATCGGCGGCCTGACCGAATACGCCTGCAGCCCGCACGGCGAGTGGCGCGCCAACGCCATCTACTACAAGACGCTCTTTCTGCGGAACGCGAGATGAACCCTGAACTGATTGCAGGCGAGCTGATGGCTGCGCCGGGCGAGATCGAACTGAACGCCGGCCGCAGGACGCTCAAGCTCACCGTGGCCAACACCGGCGACCGGCCGATCCAGGTCGGCTCGCACTACCACTTCTTCGAAACCAACGCGGCCTTGCGCTTCGACCGCGCCGCCGCGCGTGGCTACCGGTTGAACGTCGCCGCCGGCACCGCGGTGCGCTTCGAGCCGGGGCAGGAGCGCGAGGTCGAGCTCGTCGCGCTGGCCGGCGACCGCGTCGTCTACGGCTTCAACGGCAGGGTGATGGGGCCGCTCGATACGACACCGGCGAGCAAAGCCGCGGCGACGAAGTCCGCCGCGAAGAAGGCCTCGGCGAAGAAAACGGCCGGGAAGGGGGCGCGCAAATGAAGATTTCGCGCCAGGCCTATGCCGAGATGTTCGGCCCCACGGTCGGCGATCGCATCCGCCTTGCGGACACCGCGCTTGTGGCGCAAGTCGAGAAGGATTTCACCGTCTACGGCGAGGAAGTCAAGTTTGGCGGCGGCAAGGTCATCCGCGACGGCATGGGGCAGAGCCAGCGCATGGCGAAGGAGTGCGCCGACTCGGTGATCACCAATGCGCTGATCGTCGACCACTGGGGCATCGTCAAGGCCGACATCGGTATCAAGAACGGCCGTATCGGCGGCATCGGCAAGGCCGGAAACCCGGACATCCAGCCGGGGGTGACGATCGTCATCGGCCCGGCGACCGAGATCATCGCCGGCGAAGGCATGATCGTCACCGCCGGCGGCATCGACTCGCACATTCACTTCATCTGCCCGCAGCAGATCGACGACGCCCTTGCGAGCGGCATCACCACCATGCTCGGCGGCGGCACAGGGCCGGCCACCGGCACCTTCGCCACCACCGTGACACCCGGCCCGTGGCACCTCGAACGAATGCTGCAGGCCGCCGACGCCTTCCCGATGAACCTCGGCTTTCTCGGCAAGGGCAATGCGTCGCTGACCGCGCCGCTCACCGAGCAGATCAAGGCCGGCGCGATCGGCCTGAAGCTGCACGAGGACTGGGGCACGACGCCGGCGGCGATCGACGCCGCGCTGACGGTGGCCGAGCAGACCGACACGCAGGTCGCGATCCACACCGACACGCTGAACGAGTCCGGCTTCGTCGAGACCAGCATCGCCGCCTTCAAGGGCCGCGTGATCCACACCTATCACACCGAAGGCGCCGGCGGGGGGCATGCGCCGGACATCATCAAGGTCTGCGGCGAGGCCAACGTGCTGCCGAGCTCGACCAACCCGACGCGGCCTTACACGGTCAACACGCTCGATGAGCACCTCGACATGCTGATGGTCTGCCATCACCTGGACAGCGCCATCGCCGAGGACGTCGCGTTTGCCGAAAGCCGCATCCGCAAAGAGACCATCGCCGCCGAGGACATCCTGCACGACCTGGGCGCATTCTCGATGATTTCGTCGGATTCGCAGGCGATGGGCCGCGTCGGCGAGGTGATTCAGCGCACCTGGCAGACGGCGCACAAGATGAAGCTGCAGCGCGGCTCGCTGTCGGAGCCGGGCTTTTCCGATCCGAAAGAGCACGATAACGCGCGCATCAAACGCTACGTAGCCAAGGTCACGATCAATCCGGCGATCGCGCACGGCATCGCGCACGAGGTCGGTTCGGTGGAAGTCGGCAAGTGGGCCGACCTGGTGTTGTGGAAGCCGGCGTTCTTCGGCGTCAAGCCGTTCCTGGTACTGAAGGGCGGCGTGATCGCGCTCGCCGCGATGGGCGACCCGAACGCGTCGATCCCGACGCCGCAGCCGGTGCACTACCGGCCGCAGTTCGGCGCTTTTGGCGGCTCGGTGGCGAAGAATTCGCTGACCTTCGTCTCGCAGGCGGCGCTCAAGAACGGCGTGGCCGAGCGCTACGGCCTGCTGAAGCCCGTCGTCGCCGTGCGCGGCATCCGCAAACTGTCGAAGGGCGACATGGTGCACAACGCGCTGACACCGCGCATCATGGTCGACCCCGAGACCTACCAGGTGCATGCCGACGGCGTGCTGCTCGACTGCGCGCCGGCGACCGAGTTGCCGCTGGCGCAGCGGTACTTCCTGTTCTGATCGCGTTCCCGCAGCGTGGCTGGCCCTCGCCTGCGTTTCCTCGGCATCCCCGCGAACGCGGGGATCCAGTGTCTCTGAACCGAAAGCGGCAAGCCGTGCTGCGCCTGAACCGCGTTTCCGAACAAGCCGCAGGCGCAGCGCCGAAGGGCGCGCTACGTCTGCGGCTGACGTTCGACGAGCGCAGCCGCAGCCGGCTGGCGGCGATGACCGAGGACGGCACGGCGGTGGCAATCATGCTGCCGCGCGGCACGAGACTGCGCGGGGGCAGCGTGCTCGAAGGCGAGGGCGGCGCGCTGGCTCTGGTCGAGGCCGCGCCGCAGCCGCTGGCGCGCGTCAGCGCCGAGACGCCGCTGCAGCTGCTACGCATCGTCTATCACCTGGCCAACCGGCACGTGCCGGCGCAGATCGAAGAATCCGCGGTACTGATCGAGCGCGACCCGGTGCTCGAACGAATGATTGCGAGCCTCGGCGCCCGCATCGAGCATGTCGAGCGGCCGTTCGAGCCGGAGGCCGGCGCGTATCACGAAGGCGGCCACGCGCATTCGCATGGCATCGAGCCCGATGATCCGGCGCGCACGATCGGCGAGGAACTGTCGATCGCCGCGCATCGCGCCCGCGGCGAGGCGCCGCAATGAAGTCCACCGATGCGATGCTCGGCCGCGAGGCGCGACTGCGTTCGCTGCTCGCCGCGCTGCATCTGGCCAGCCCTGCCTTGCCGGTCGGGGGCTTTGCCTACTCGCAGGGGCTGGAGCGGGCGATCGAGGAACGGCTTGTCACCGACGAGTCCACTGCGTTGCGCTGGATCGGCGACCTGTTGCTGCTTGTGCTGGCCCGTTTCGAAGCGCCGCTGTGGCTGCGCGCCTTCGATGCCTGCGCCGCGGCAGACGACGCAGCGCTCGCTCGATTCAACGACGAACTGCTCGCCGCGCGCGAAACCGCCGAACTGCGCGCCGAGTCGCAGCAGATGGGGGCGTCGCTCGCGCGCCTGCTGCCGGCGCTCGGCGCCGAGCCGCCGGTGCTCGATCCGATCGCCTACCCGGCCGCCATTGCCGCCGCCTGCGCGCGCCTGGGCGTCGACCGCGAGGCCGGGCTTGCCGCGTATCTGTGGTCCTGGGCCGAGAACCAGGTGCTGGTCGCGGTGAAGACGGTGCCGCTCGGCCAGCAGGCCGGCCAGCGCCTGCTGATCGCGTTGCACGCAATGCTGCTGCAGGCCGTCGCCATCGCCGTCGACCTGCCTGACGTGCAGATCGGGTCGGCTCCCGTCAACTTGGCGCTCACCAGCGCCCGGCACGAGACGCAGTACTCGCGCCTGTATCGGTCATGAGTCGGGTCAAGAGTCGCCCCGGCGAAGGCCGCGGCCTGATTTGCGCGGCGAGACCAGACGCTTACCCGAATTCGGTGTGATTCCCGCGCAGGCGGGAATCCAGTGACTCTCAGTCCAAGGAAGTCGATCGAAATGACCCAACCAACGCCTTCTTCCTCCCCGCTGCGCGTTGGTGTCGGCGGCCCCGTCGGCTCCGGCAAGACGACGCTGGTCGAAGTGCTGTGCAAGCGGATGCGCGACAGGTACCGGCTGGCGGTGGTCACCAACGACATCTACACCCGGGAAGACGAGCGCCTGCTGGTGGCGGCGCAGGCGCTGCCGCCGGAGCGGATCATGGGCGTGGAGACGGGCGGCTGTCCGCACACGGCGATCCGCGAGGACGCCTCGATCAACCTCGACGCCGTCGAGCGGATGTGCAGGCGCTTCCCGGATCTCGACCTGATCTTCATCGAAAGCGGCGGCGACAACCTCGCCGCCACCTTCAGCCCGGAGCTTTCGGACCTGACGGTCTACGTGATCGATGTCGCCGGCGGCGAGAAGATCCCGCGCAAGGGCGGCCCCGGCATCACGAAGAGCGACCTGCTAGTGATCAACAAAGTCGACCTTGCGCCGCATGTCGGCGCCTCGCTGGAGGTGATGCGGCACGACACCGAACGGATGCGCGGCGGCCGGCCGTGGGTGATGACCAATCTGAAGACCGGCGAGGGCGTCGAGCAGGTGATCGGATTCATCGAGCGGCAGGGATTGCTGGCCGTCTAATTCTATTTCTAATTCAATAAGGCACTCATAATCCAAGGCCAGGCGACGATCGAGTGGATCCGATCGGGATCGTGCTCGAGGCCCAGGAGGCTGGCTTCGAGGTGATCCTCCAGGGCCTCGAGACTGTCGAAGACCAGGTTGTGG
>Ga0114939_10002059_pt1 | contig 15353 bp, 17 predicted proteins | sample AshMeaCrysSpring_FD_87196 | JGI IMG/M metagenome (GOLD analysis project Ga0114939, IMG submission 87196) | Groundwater microbial communities from Big Spring, Nevada to study Microbial Dark Matter (Phase II) - Ash Meadows Crystal Spring | ecosystem: Environmental > Aquatic > Deep subsurface >... | reverse complement strand
TGCTAATTGCTAATTGCTAGTTGCTAGTTGCTAATTGCTAATTGCTAGTTGCTAGTTGCTAATTGCTAATTGCTAGTTGCTAGTTGCTAATTGCTAATTGCTAATTGCTAATTGCTAGTTGCTAATTGCTAATTGCTAATTGCTAGTTGCTAATTGCTAATTGCTAGTTGCTAATTGCTGATTCCTGCTGGAATTTTTGGCTTACGCTTTACTTGACTCAACCAACATTAGCCATTAGCCATTAGCCATTAGCCATTAGCCATTAGCCATTAGCCTCATATAGGTTTAATTGAAGCAATTTTGCCACCTTGACGTTGCACTCTTTGCATGTAGTTAGAAAGTTCTTCGTAGGGTATTACAACAGCTTGGTTGACGCGGCGAGTGCTGGGATAACCTGCGCCAAATGCTCCAGCTACTTCTACTCGATACAGACGACCTTCTTTTCCATAAGCTGCACCACCACCAAAACCAGTGCTGGGAGTTACGCCTTTCTTTGATGCAACATAAGCAAAACCATTACCACCGGGTGCCACCACAACTGAGGCGTCGCCTCTTCCTAATTCTCCCGCTAAACGAGGAGAATTACCTTGTAATTGAGAGCGATCGCTTGTGGCATAACCGCGATACAACTGAAACATACGACTAAAACCAACGGTTTTTTGCCCTAACTGAGTTTCAAAACCTCGATAGTAAGGAACAATATCATCGCCAAAATTACTGTCATACTCTGCTGAATCTATATAAGAATCAATGTCAGCTTCAAATCCTTTATTTTGATATAAATCTAAGTGATATATCACTTCTGATTCATCGTAAGGTGCCCGCCCTAATAAATGCTTATAATTTAGTTCGATAACTCTTGTTTGAAAACTGCTATAGAAAAACTTCCCTTTATAAAGCTCTGATTTTGCTACTTGACGAACAAAATCTTTAACTGTAATTTTTCTATCGCGTAATAGAGATTCTGCACTATTTAAACGCTCTGATTTCATTAGGTAATCGTTACCTAATAACTGACGATAAACAGCTGATATAACATTTTCTATTTCTTGTGTTGAATCTTTCTTACGTAACTCAACTGGTTGACTATCACTGAAAGCTGAAGTTCCTAGACGAGATGCAGCGGTTGTTACAGCCATTATTTTATTCTCCCTTTAAAATTCTTTATGACCAAAAATCAAATCAATCAATATCAAATCAATAATAAATACTGCAATAACATTGCTAATCTATTATCTCTATATTCATATTTTACAATCTAACAAAATATGAATTACTCTATTTTCTAAAAAAATTTACAACTATTCAATAATTCAAAAAATTTCAAGTTCAAAGATAATAACTTAATCTAATAATCTTTCTCTTTAAATCTTATTTCTAAAATCTTGTTTCTAAAATCTTTCTCTTTAAATCTTGTTTCTGAAATCTTGTTTCTAAAATTTCTCTTATGACTCAGTTGTATGCAAATTCAAGCAACGGTTAATAGCCAAAAAACAATTCCCAAAAAATTTGCCCGGAAAGGTAAACTACTCATAGAAAAATCCCCCCAGATGCTGCTTACCCTTCCGGGCATAGATTCAGTTCTAGCTTAATGTGTTGATAGCGTAATCAATGTAAGAGTTAGCTTCAACTGCTGGGTCCCCACTTAGACCGTGGTTAGCCTTAACATACTTAAGAGCTTCAACATACCAGCTGGGAGATAATTCAAATGTGCGGTTGATTTCTGCTAAACCAGCAACTAAATAATCATCCATTGGACCAGTACCACCTACTACTAAACAGTAGGTAATCATGCGGAGGTAGTAACCTACGTCACGAACACACTTAGCTTTACCAGTAGCGGTAGAAGCGTAGTTAGGACCAGACATTTGGGTGGTGTAAGGGAATTTGTTATAAACAGCCTGAGCCGCACCTTCAGATAAACGTTGAGCGTTAGCTGTTAAAGACTTAGCAGCTTCTAAGCTAGCTCCTGCTTGACGGAAACGACCAAAAGCAACTTGAACTTCGGTGCTGCTGAGGAAGCGTCCTTGGGAATCGGCTGCTGATACTGCTTCGGTTAATGGGGTTTTCATGGATTTGGTATCTCCCTTTTAGAAAGTTTTGTATGAAAGCTGTTTGTGTCTTACTGACAAGCGTCAACTCTTATCACGCCGTTTATTTTTCAAGTTATGCTACAGCAGCAGCAGCGCGGTCAAAGTAGGCAGCTACTTCGGCCATCAATGCGGAGCAATCACCTCTGGTAACACCATTGGGGTCGCCAGCAATTGCTAAAGCAGCTTCTTTCATTTTACCAACGCCAATTGCTACGGAAGCGCCAGGAGTACCTAGTGCCAAGTAGGTTTCACGTAAGCCGTTTAAGCAACGGTCATCTAATACGCTAGCATCGCCAGAGAAAATAGCGTAGGTAACATAGCGTAAGATGATTTCCATGTCGCGTAAGCAAGCTGCCATACGACGGTTGGTGTAAGCATTACCACCAGGAGCAATTAACTGGGGTTGTTCAGCAAATAATGCACGAGCAGCATTAGCAACGATGGAAGAAGCGTTACTTGTAATACGGTTTACAGTGTCCATGCGCTTGTTGCCATCTTTAACCATGTTTGATAGCGCATCTAGCTGAGCAGAGCTTAAATATTCACCGCGAGCGTCAGCTTGGGAAACTACTTTTGCAAATGCATCTAACATCTATCCAATCTCCTATGTGCTTGGCCTAATTTTTTTTTAATCTATGAAACCTGAAAAATCAGTTTCCTACTATTTGAGACTTCTGTTCTCAGTAGTTAGAGATTTTATCAGACATCTTCAAGGAAACAGTTTAAGCTTTCTAGGCGACCAGATTAAAAAATTTACACAAAACTTCACAATTGTTTCAGAGTCTGGAAAGCCCATTGAATATAACTTATTACATACAATGAGTATATTTTTCCCTCTCACTTACTGTTTATACAATGCTGTCGCACTATTTTTTGTTAAAAATTATTATTAAGTAATTTCATTTCTTTACATCTCTTTACATTTTACTTAATTCAGACTTAATCTAATCTAACAGACATCTCCGGAAAAATCATAGAGACCTCGTGCATTCAGGGTCAATATCTCATTCCCAAAGATGTCTATTTAGTGGCCTACAACATCTTTATTGGGTGAATCTGACTTCAATATCTCTCTAATTCTGCTCCTTGACCAAAAACGCAAACTTCTCCCTGTGGCAAAGTTTGCGTTTTTGGCCAAGAGCGCGGTTCAATTTCTTACTTGACCAGGACTTACGCAAAAATTGTCAGAAAGCTTGATTTGTGTAACCGCTCCTGAGCCAAGAACGCCAAGATTTCCTAGAGCTTGCGTAAGTCCGATTGACAAAGATGATGTGACAGACCACTAGCAGTTGTTTCATGGTGGCGTTGTTTACAGGCACTGGAGCCTTTTGCCTTAAACTGTAGCCATTTTTCTCTCTAAATCAAATAAAAATCCATGAATATACTCCTCAGTCCACTCTTCTCCATAGAAACGTTTAAACATTCCTCTAGCTGGGTCTTTCTCCGCCCGGTAGCGTAGGTATTTTAGTTGTGCTTCTTTTATAGTTGCTAAATGTTGAGAGTCTTTAATGATTTCTGCTTGCTCGACAAAATCTAAGTAAAGGCGTAGATAGTCTTTAAATGCTTCAAATACCTTTGTTTCAACTAATTCCGTTTCTTGAGGGCGCGTCCACAGAAAAGCAGGAGAAAAAAAGGAACTAGCTTCTTCCGGAAAATCTCCTCCCCAGGGAAGGTCTTTTTGATAGGAGTTAAAAATTGGTAAAACTGGTTCAGTATATTTTGCTTGATAAGCTGAGTCATTTCTAAATAAAGGCTGCATATCTAAGGCTATAAGATGCCCGCCGGGTAAAGTTACCAAATCAGCCCCAAAAAAAGGTAAATCGTAATTTAAATGGGGAAAAATCACAAAATTTAAGACTTGAAGGGATTTCCCACCTTGCACATGGGCTGCCCTAATTTGTCTTAATTTTTCAGTTTGAAAGGCATGGCTTGTGGTAACAACAGTTTCCTGATTTTTACCCTTGCCTACCATCGCACTTTTTGTATCAAAACCTTGTGGAATGGGATAGGGCTGTAAATTTAAACGCGATTGAAGGTAGGATATAGCGTAGTCTAGAAACGGTTGATAGAGAGTCATTTTTTACCTGCGCTTACTGCTAGAGGTACAGCGTCTTCAAATAAAAATTCATAGAGAAAACGTTCAGCCCATTCATTCCCAAAATAGCTACTAAATAGACCATGAGCTGGGTCTCGCTCTGCGCTATATTGGTCGTAATCTTTTTGAGCTTTTATGATTCTTTGGATATCTTCTGGGTCAGTTAAAGGTGTTGCTTTATCCAACATATCCCAGTATAAATGCAGGTATTCTTGAAAAGCTGCAAATACTTTTGTGGCTACTGTTTCAGCATCAGTTTTCGCAAATAATAAATATCGAGAAAAGTATTGATTTGCATCATAGAACTTCATTTCCAAGCCTTGTGATAATTCTGGATATTTATTATGTAAATTTTTAAGAGGCTCTATGTATTTTTGTTGGTATGTGGAGTCTTGAAATAAAGGCTGAAAGTCTAATACTATCAGGTTTTTTACTTTCCCAAAGGATAAAAGTCAATTCCTAGCAAAGGTAAGTCGTAGTTATGGCTGGGATAGACGACGCTATTAAAAATTTGCGAGCTTTCCCCTGCATCAATATATGTATAACGAATTTTTCGCAATTGTTCGCATTCATAGCACCAACTGCGAATCGTAGCTGGACTGCGACCGCGATCGCTCACATTTAGTTCTAATCCAGAGGGAATTTCTCGCTTTGTTAAATCGAATCGCTGAAATAGTTCTTGTTGCAAAAATTCTAGAAAGGGCTGATACATAGAGCATGATATGGTAGTCCTTACCTGACAATAAAAGACTCTAAGTAACCTCGTCTCATTTCTGAGAGAGAAAGTAACATTCTGTAATAGAATCCCTCAAAGGGCGAATCCCTCAAAGGGCGAATGGCATTCGCCCCTACATCAACACGGATTTTGTATGATTTTTATCGCCAATTAGGAATTAGCAATTATCAATTAGCTATTCTTTTTTCCAAATACTGACCAATCATTAACTCTTCTCCCGCACGGGAAATAATCGTTTGCCTTGTGCGGTAGTTACTTCCAACTAATTTTATTTCTTCTTCAAAAACTGAACCACTATATTCAGTCCTTAAATGCATTGTTTTGCTGTCTCTAAAAAAATATTCTGCCGTTACTGGCTTGGATGTGGCAAAACCTCTGTCTCTAAATAATGTATTGCCTAATACTCCAAAAACTGTTGAGCCAGTTATTTGCTTTTTTGCTGGCGCTATATAATTACTTTCCCAGGTAATTTTAGTCCCACAGACTAAAGCTGCTTCATCTTCTAACTCATGCATTTTACCTAGTTCAACTAAATCCGCACTTCCTTTAACTAGAAATTTAATGCTAATGGCACTTATAACTTCTTCTGCTGCTCCACTTTTTAGAGTATAGTAGCGACGTTGCGATCGCCATTCTCCCTCCGATTGCTGAAAAAACTCTCTCGCTAAGGCTTCATCACATAATTGTCCAGTCGTTATAATCATTTGACTTAATCCTCAAATATAGTAACTCACCACCCATCAGCCTGATTTTTGACCCAGCCTAATTGGATCGTTAGTAATATCTCTTATTTTAACTTTTGTTAACACAATATGCTTAAATTACATTTTTTATGCATTGCAATAATTATGACATAAATGTTAAGAAATATTACTTTGATTATTCAGTGCGTGCAAAAAACTTCCTAATCCTTTACTCTATATGCACTCCCAGTCTTTCTTAAGCAAAGCTAAAAATGTGGCGTATCCTTGAGAAAAACCTGGAGGGTCAGGCAAAAAGTATTGAGGAAAGTCTTGGTAAGGACGCCAAGGGTCAGATGTATCGTGCCTTAAATGTAAAGCGCAGTCTGTGGAATCTGGAAGTTTCCAAGTCATTTGACCGGGATTAATTTCTCTCATTAGTGTCTCCTGAAAAAAATAAGTCAATACAAAGTTAGCAGAGACGTATATAAATACGCCTGTATATTTACTTGATGATATTTATCCTTGGATTGTTGCAGATTCAAGGATTAAAACTGTAGGGATATATACCATCATGGAAAGAGACATCTGTCAATTAATATTAAATTAATTAATACAAATATTAATGTAACTATTGATATGATTATCAGCATCCGATATTTTTCCGACTGATATCAAATCCTGTTAATTGTTTCATCCACATTTTTCTTATTCACAAGTCGTTGCAGGAATACGTGAGCAAAAATAGTTAATTATCAAACCAATTAGGAAAGAATAGTATTGATATTAAGAAAGAGGGAAGAAGTTAGCAAACAAGCTAAACCTGGCCTAAATCCATATTTTATTCTGGCTGTGGCAATAAATTCTCCAACGCAGCTGCCACAACGTGATGATTTTCATCCTGTCTTAATATCTGTAAGGCTTTTTTTGCTTCTGGTTGATGAAAACGTTTTAAACTAGAGGCGACTCTGAGGCGGATTCGATATGATTCATGATTAACGAATTCCAATAATTTAGTTAAAGCTTGTTGATGTTGATTAGTTCCAGAAAGAGTGCCTAAGGATTCAATGGCGGATTCTCTGACTGTGAAATCTTCATCTTGTAAGGCAATTCCACATACATCAAATAACTCTTCCGGACATTGCATCTCCACCATAGCTGCTAAAATGCTACGACGCACAAGCCAATGGTCGTCTTGATAAAAAGCCAGGACTAAATGAGAAACAGCTACGTGACCAAATAGCGATAAAGAATTGGCTGCTTCTGCTCGAACATTAGGGGTATCGTCAAATTTAACCATTTCAATTAATGCCCCAAAAGACTCTGCTGTCTGCTGTTTGCCAAAGCCCATAGCAACAAAGGAGCGCACTAAAAATTCTGAGTCATGAAGTTTGCTTCTGAGTAGCGGTATAGCTATGTCTGATTCGTAATCCTTCAGGGCAGCGATCGCTTTAAGGCGGTACTGAAAATCAGGATTTTTCAAGTTTGATTCGATTTGATGGAGTTCCATGTTCACCCAGTTGTTAACTTTAATTTACAAATAGCAATAAACTGCCGCAATATTTGGCATCATTGAATTTTGGTAGCTTTTTTTAACATCAGGAAATAATAAAGATGTCAGAACCACAAGCTGTACTAGAAGAAATTAGCGCTGTGATTGGGGAATTAGAACAATATCGCCAACGAATTATTGATGATACCCTGGCGATGGCGCAAAAGGCAAAGGTCATGAAAGCAACAACTTTAGAACATTTGAAAAATCATCCTGAGATTGCCCAAATTGATACTATGTTGCAAGACCTGCGTTCTCGAAAAGAAGTCTTAGAAAATGATAATTAGGGGTCTTTTGTAAAAAATATGATGGGTTTCTATTCCTTGTAGAATAAGCCGAATGCTTGTTTTGATATAAAACAGGCATATACCCGTTTATTAATACCCATCTAAATTACTCTGGCAGACCATCATTCCTTCACTACCAAAGTAGTGGTGGGTATTTGATAGAGATATTCCAGGGAATTAGATGCCTTGGTAGGGTGTCTCTTAGGATACAACCCCATATCTCAACCCCCTCAAAACTAATATGGCAGACTACCAATGGTCTGTCATACAAATTTTTCTCTTAACTAGAAATCGGCGCTCAAGTGGTAATCCCAAACTTTTAAATAATCTGTGACACGCCATTTGAAGTTCTAAAAAATAGAGACTTTCATCAACTTAGAGATTTACTAATGACTCAACTAACAGACAAAGTAAAAGAATTAATAGGTAAGTCTAGAATAGTTAGTTTTGCTGAGTGGGAAAAAACCCACCCGACCGAAGCAATAAATTTATTTCAATTGGCAGATGACGGCGGACGCTATTTAACTGATGAGGATTTTCAACAAATCCAAAGTCTGTCACCTGAATCGTCGCAATTTATCCCCATAGCTCAATATCTCCGAGATAATGTGACTTCTATTATTGATGAAGCTAGAGAAGGAGTATTAATAACTTATCCCGACATTATAAAAGCAGGAGGAGGTTTATACCCTCCTGAGCGTGCAGCAGCCTGTTGGAGAGATTTTTGGCATTTTCTTCGTTGTATAACCTATGGTATTGCTGGCAGTCATACTGAATATACAAGCGCTACCGGGCTGTATTACATGAAGTTACTTTATCAAGAACTACAGGTGCCTTTAGATGCAATGGTTTTAGGTTTGGAGGGTATCAAAGCTGCCAGCTTAAAACGCTGTGACTCCACTCACTATGATACTCTATCGCTATACTTCGATCATTTAATTAGCAAAATGAAGGGTTTTCAAGGCTAATTGAAGATTGGTTAATTGAAGATTGGCTAATGGCTAATGGTTAATTGAAGATTGGCTAATGGCTAATGGCTAATGGTTAATGGTTAATTGAAGATTGGCTAATTACTACTAATTGCTAATAGAAGACTGGTTAATTGCGAGTAATTGCTTCATCTGTTGTTAGCTAAATTTCTTTATTTCAAGTGATTTAGGCAAAATTTTATTTAATTTATTTTTGTAATGAGATGAGGAAAGTCTATGTCAATGAAAGTGTTTCATGATTTTTTCCAGTGTTGTGTAGGTAACTGGGTTACAGAACGTACATACCACTATCTTAATGAACAGGAAGTAGAGCGATCGCGCACTGAATTCAAAATTAAACCGCTAACAGAATCCTTAAAACTCAAAGTCATAGCCGATAATAATTTCTCCATCCCTCAGCGCGTCAATGATTTACCTGGATTCCATCTAGGATTTGATACAGTATCGGAAAAAGGGGAAAGGGTATCCCAACAATTAAATATGTTATTTGTGACAAAACAACAGGATGCCCCAATTTTAGAAGGTAGTTATTTACGCGATCGCGCTTACGAAGAAGAAAGACCTATTATCGCTAACTTCCGTTTTGACCCAATCATAAAAGAATTACTTATGACCACCAACTACACCCGCGTCGTGGCTGTAGATTCTATAACCCTTGCTAATCCCAATACTCGCATACGCAAAATTTTGACCTATCGCCGTCCTCCCGAAGGAGAAGCACTTCAAGAGTTGGTACTCGTTGGCTTTGGCGTTGAACAGAAGCAAGCCTAGTAGTCTGTTACACCTTCTTTGTAGGGTTGAAATCAAAATTTAAATCAATATCTTGATGTGGAACAGGCTTCCAGCCTGTTTGTCGAAAATTTTGATCCAGTATAAACAGGCTTCCAGCCTGTTCCACAAATACCTTACAAAGATTGTGTGACAGACCAATAGAAAAACTGAAAAACCTTGCCCCGACTCACATTAATTGTGATAAATTATACTAAATTTTTGCTGTAGCTTTACTGACAAAGCCAAATAAGAATCTTTGACATGCTTCCCTTCCCACTCATGACAGAAGTTGAGATTTTATCCCTTTTCAGTAAAGTCATTTGGCCCTAACCATTAGCCACCAGCCTCTCTTCAAGAGCGCAATTAGCAATTAGCAATTAGCAATTAGCAATTAGCAATTAGCAATTAGCCAGTCTTCCTGTCTTCAATTAGCCACAGGATTATATTAATACATCACTTATTTTCACAATTTTTAACAGATGTTACAACATTATCGTATGAGAATTAAAAAGGAAAAAAGAAGTGAAAAGCTTAAGAAAGTTATCAATTGAGATAGACAAAGCCTTTTAATGGGTTTCCAGCCTATAATATTGGTAAAAGTAAATTAAGTTTTTTAACATCTTGTAAAATCTTTCTAAGAAAACATCTTGTTAACTGGGAGATACTGTTAATGGTTTTTGGACCAGCATCACGACTAGGGGTCGCACTTTACGAAGAAACTGCGCCTGTTGAACTACAGTTAGGTCGCTCTGAAGAAGAGGTAGAAACTGTAATCAAAGCTGTTTACAGACAAGTTCTCGGTAATGCCTATGTAATGGAAAGCGAAAGGCTTGCTGTTCCTGAATCTCAATTAAAGCGCGGTGATATTAGTGTTCGTGAATTTGTGCGCCAAGTCGCTAAATCCGAACTATATCGCTCCCGCTTTTTTGATAGCTGCGCTCGCTATCGAGCTACTGAGTTAAATTTCAAACACTTACTCGGTCGCGCACCTAATAGCTTTGAGGAAATGAAAGCTCATAGCACCATTTTGGATGAAAGTGGTTTTGAAGCCGATATCGATTCTTATATCGATAGCGATGAATATCAAGATAACTATGGCGAATTTATCGTGCCTTACATTCGGGGATATAAAACCCAAAATGGTAAGAGCATGGTTGGTTTTACCCATATCTTCCAACTTTTACGCGGTGCTTCCAGTAGCGACCTCAAAGGAAACTTGGCTGGTAACAAGCCTCGCTTAAATTCTTTGGTTATTAACAATACAGCTACCCCCGTAATTCCTCCTTCCGGTGGTTCCGATGGTTGGTCTTTCCAAAATCCTGCGGTTGGCGCTCGTACTCGTCTTGGTGTTGGTGCTGGCTCCGATGGCAAGATTTACAGAATCGAAGTTACAGGCTATTCAGCCAAGGCTGTAAATAGAATTTCCAAATTCCGTCGCAGCAACCAAGTATTCCTCGTACCTTACGAGCAGCTATCCGAACAATACCAACGTATTCACAAAATGGGTGGCGTAATTGCCAGTATTACTGCCGTTAACTAACGCCGTTAACTGACGAATATTTCCAAAATACCTCAAAAGGGAGAACTTATCATGGGAACTTTAGCCTTAGATTCCCCAAAGGTAGAATTATGGCAATATGGTTCTACTGATGAATTACAAATAGCAATTCGAGCTGTTTACAAGCAAATTTTAGGTAACGCTCACTTAATGGAGAGCGAGCGCCTTAATTCTGCTGAGTCTCAATTATGCGATCGCAGTATCACTGTTCGTGAATTTGTTCGTGTCGTAGCAAAATCTGAAATATATCGCGCTCGCTTCTTTGAGTCTTCAGCACCCTATCGTTTTGTTGAACTTAACTTCAAACACCTTTTAGGGCGCGCACCCCAAGACCAAACTGAAATTTCTGAGCATATCCGTCGCTGTATTGAAGATGGATATGATGCTGAGATTGACTCTTATATTGATAGCGTTGAATATCAAACTGCCTTTGGAGACAATATTGTTCCTTACTTCCGAGGTAACAATAGCCAAACAGGACAGAAGCAAGTTGCTTATAACCGTATATTCCAATTAGTTCGCGGTGCTGCTGAAAGCTCCAGCAACAATAAGAACTCTCAATTGGTATACGCCGTCGCAACCAATAGCGCTAGTAAAATTTCAGCCCCTGCATCCGGTGGCTCCACTGAAAAACGCTTTAAAATTGTTGTACAAGGGTCTAAATTTGATTGCCCGCGTCGCCGCAGTAATAGCGAATATATTGTTTCCGGAAGCAAGATGACTCCGCAAATTCAACGGATTAATCGCAGTGGCGGAAAAATTGTTAGCATCACTGAAATTGCTTAGAACTAATTTTGACTTTGTGATTTGATTAGTTATTAGGTAATTGGTAATTGATAATTGGTGGTTAGTGGTTTGGATATTTCTTATTACTTATCGCCAGTTATCAGTTACCGTTTAATTTGCTAAGGGCTAATGGCTAATGGCTAATGGCTAATGGTTAAAATCATATCTAAGTCATGTCAAGCAGTTATCAATATCCTTGAAGAAAAAAAACTAATTGCTAATTGCTAATGGCTAATGGCTAATTGCTAATGGCTAATTGCTAGTGGTTAGGAATAAGAAATTACTAACAATAATTGACAACATCATCATTAAAATTATTTTAGGAAGGAGATTTATATGTCTGGAATGGCTAATAATATTACACCAACCTTAAGTGACTATGACAGCCGGACTGTAATGATTGAAGTCAGTGGTGTCAGCCAATCTTGGATAAGAAATAGTCATTATGTAACGAAGGTCTCCTATAGTCGTTTATCTAATGCGATGCAGCAAATCACTCGTATGGGTGGGAAAATTATTTCAGTTAAAACATCTCTTGATAAAGCTGTAGCAATAGAGCATGTGCTTGAAGTTATAGAATACGAACCTTTAGAATTAGTACCTGAAGAACCAGGTGCAGAAGCAGAAGCTGCTCCAAAACTTAGCAAAAAGCAGAAGAAATCTAAATCTCGTCGCTAATATTTCGTTAAAATTAGAGATACCTTGTTTACTTGCCTTCAATATTAATTAATATTATTTTTCCCCTTAGTCCACGGAGGTGGACTTTGCCTGTGTAGGCGCGAATTCTATTCGCCCGCAATATTCGCCCGCAATATTCGCCCGCAATATTCGCCCGCAATATTAACTCCGAAAAATTGACCCGAAAATATTGACCCAAAAATATTCGCCCGAAATATTCACCCCGGAATATTGACTCCGAAAAATTGACCCGAAAAATTGACCCAAAAATATTCGCCCGAAATATTCACCCGGAATATTGACCCCGAAAAATTGACCCGAAAAATTGACCCAAAAATATTCGCCCGAAATATTCACCCGGAATATTGACCCCGAAAAATTGACCCAAAAATATTCGCCCGGAATATTCGCCCAGAAATATTGACCCGGAAATATTCACCCAGAAATATTCTTTAGGCAGTTGACATTTAAATACTAACGAAGTAAAAAAGTATTTTTGTCATCGATGTTACAAAAACTTGGCTAATAAATATTGGTGTCGAATCTGGAAATAAATACTGAATTTATCATGGGGAGGTAACAGAAAAAATAGACTCATTTACACAGGATGATATCTCTTAATACCGAGAAATATAAAGCGCAGTCAAACAAGTGCTTTAGAGTTTGGAAAAATAAAGTTTCGCAAACAAAATTCCGATTAATAAAATATGATGTTGATGCAGCTTGATGAGTCAATTAAAATCAAAATGTTACCACCGCAAGCTGAAAAAAAAATGCGCTGCTGGATTCGCAGCCGCCATTTAATATGTTCGGGTCACTTTTTTATTTTTGAAACCGTTGAATATACAACTATTGAAAGATTTACCGAGTGTGTTGAGTCTTTAGGAGGTACTTTAATATCAGTAGACCCTATTAATAAAATTTGGATGGGAGACCATCGCCAAGTCATTCTTTATCAAGCTAAGGCTAGCTTACACACTCCTCATCATACTTTAAAGCAATACTGGATTAAAAACGGTGGTTTTTATACCAGGTTTGATGAACGGACGTAGAGGGTGGTAGGGTTGGTAGGGTTGGTAGGGGTGGTAGGGGGATTTCAGAACTCTAAATTAACCGCCACCCTAATCAAACTCACAAACAATATAGCGCTAACCTAATTAGGGATAGCCGCAACTGGCACTGCGGCTCATGTTCGTAGTTGTTGCTCTAGCCCTCCAAAAATATGGGCTAAAGCCCAACTACAAACAAAAACAATGTGACAATATCGTAAGTCCTGCTAATATCAAATTCCCCTAAATATGTAATCTACAATTTAGATTATTATCATTACGGAAAAATATCTCAAAAAAGTATTATTCCTTACTAAAAAAAACAAAATAATTCATATATATTGGACAACATACACTTTTTAATAATCAATTCAATCATCAATATTAAAGTACCCACTGGGGTACTACAAATAATATTTAAATTTTGTCATTCTTAAAAATGAAAGGTATGAAAACTAATTATTTTTACTAGATATGGCACTCATTGATAAAGTTATAGAAATTTTAAATCGTCTTGCCCCCCTTGGATGGAAAGATTTACTACTCCAACATGGCTTGGATATTACAGCCAGTAATTTAAGACTAGAGTTAACAAAAGATTTAACTAGAATTAATCGTCAAATTCGTGGTTTTGAAGATTTCTCTTTAGAAGGAAGACGGGGTATTGAAGCTGGCAATCCCTCTCGCAGCTTATTATTTCATGCCTTTGCTTCACCCAATGTAGTTCAGGGAATTTCTGGATTCCCAACTTTGGCTGAATTAGAAACTATTGAAAATTATGTCTATGGTATAACTCCTCCCTCTATTCAAGATTTGCGGGTTCGCTCCCAAGGGGAAGCTTTAGCTATTGTTGTCTTTTCTTCGGAATACCGCCCTGCCACAGAAACTGTTCATCGCAAGCACGCTGATATGTGTTTCTCTCGCACTGGTGTTGCTAGAGTTGGCACGGCGGAAGCCCTATATGATGGGGGCCGTCGAGGTTTTTTACCTTTTGTGGCGGATAAGCCTAATGCTTTTAGGGTTTTACCATCCCGCTATTCTGCTTATATTGCTGTGCGCCGTAGAGGTAATCAAGCATCCTTTGGCCCATTACGTTTTCAAGCCGGAGATAGTAATCTTCAATTTTGGGTACCACTACATAAATTATTTGACGGGACAGAGTGTCTTCGCGGTTTAGATTTACAAGTCAGCTTAAATGCTAGCCATGTCAATGAAAAATTACGAAGAGTTCATTTAGTTATGCAAAATGCTGGTTGGGGAGAGCCAGATATTAGTAATTCTCCCTTTATTTTTACTGAGGGAATTGCTGAATTTGCCACAAATCCTGATTTTGGTAGTGGCTTATTAATTCCAGTTGTTCACCCTAATTTAGTTGAAGTGCCAAAATATAAGGGAAAACAGTTAACTTTTAAAGTTCCTGCCTTTAGCCAAACTTTATCTTCCAGTTTACTGCTTCCATCCAACGGGGAGGCTAGACCTGCTCCAGAATATGTCCATGCCCGCCATAGATTATTGCCTAATGGGGAAATTGAAAACTTAAATGATTTTCCCAATGTGGAAAATATTGTCCAAAAAGGCGGTTATGACGCGCTACATTATATAGATTTTAGTGGCGATGGTTGGATTGAAGCAGTGTGTCCCCAATTAGCTGTAGATATTCCTCGTAATATACCCGCTTATTCTTTGGTAACAGCGCCAGATTTTTTCCCCAATACAGACCAAGGGGAATTAATGGATTGGACAGAACAATCAGTGCCCAGCAGATTAAGACAAAATCTCTGGCGGATTTTACCTGAAGCTTTATGTGATGACCGTTTAGCAGCAAACCTCCAACTTCAAGGCGCTAATTTTCGTGCCGAAGACAAAACAGTTACAGCTATTGTTTCCTTACCTTTAACTACCGCTGTTGGACAAACTCAATTAAATGTTTCCCCAACAATGCGCCATAGCTACTTACCCGATGGTGCCGCTGGTATATTTGCTCCCGGCTGGGATGTTAGTCGCGATCGCACCCAAGGAGTAGAACATTTTGCCGCCTATGGTTTAGGTAGTCCCTTCCCAGAAGATTCTAAACTCTGT
>Ga0114939_10002058_pt1 | contig 15364 bp, 11 predicted proteins | sample AshMeaCrysSpring_FD_87196 | JGI IMG/M metagenome (GOLD analysis project Ga0114939, IMG submission 87196) | Groundwater microbial communities from Big Spring, Nevada to study Microbial Dark Matter (Phase II) - Ash Meadows Crystal Spring | ecosystem: Environmental > Aquatic > Deep subsurface >... | reverse complement strand
GCCGCACGACGCGCGCGTCGCCGAGTGGGATCTTCTCGACCCCTGGCCGGAGACGTGGGCCCCGGCGGCGAGCGGCGCGCTCTCCGAGGACACCCTCGAGCATTTCTTTCTCGCCGAGCAGCTGTACATCCTTTGCGAGATGAACCGCGCGCTGGCGCCAGGCGCCGCCTTCCGCGTCCTGATGCCCTCGTACGCGCGGCTTCTCGAGTACTGCCGCGGCTTCGCGCCGCGGGCGGGCGAGTTCCTGTACTCGACGTTCGGCGTGGAGACGGAGGCCGACGCCGTCAACGCCGGCCTGCGCTTCTCGGGGCACCGGTGGCTGCACGACGACGCGAGCCTCGCCCACCTGGCGCGCCTGGCCGGCTTCGAGGCGGTGAAGACGTCCTGCGCGGAATCGACCGTGCCCTTCCTCTCCGGCCGCAACCTGCGCGAGGAGAAGGGCTCCGCCGCCTTCGCGCACGACCTTGTCAGGCGCCGGCCCCTGCGGCGGCTCGTGGTCGCCCCCACCGACCTGCGCGGCCTCGAGGTGCTCGAGTCCCCGGGCGAGGGCATTCTCTTCGCCGAGTTGCGGGAGGCCGGGGCGCGGATCTCCTACCGGCTGCCCGAGGCGCTCGACGTGGCGGCCGTGGCCTGCGTGAACGCCCGCGGCGCCAACCTGTCCTCCTTCCGCGAGCACAGCCTCAAGCGGCTGCTGTTCCGGGGCGATGGGGGCGAAGGCGCCTGGGCGCTGGACGAGACCCTCAAGTCGAAGGCTTGCATGAACCTCGCCATGCCGGCCGCCGTTGCCCTGGCCTGCCAGGGCAAGACGACGCTCCTGCGGGAGGTTGCGATCGAGCCGGGACGCGCCCGCGACCGGGTGACGGTGGGGCCGCTCGAGGTCTTCTACTTCGGGCCGGAACCCTGAGACTTGCGCAGCACCGCCTGCAGCGCGCTTCGCGCCCGCTCGACGGCTGCGCGCAACGGTGCCGTCAGGCGCCACGACGTGCTTTCCTCAATGGCGCGCAACTGCCGCAGGGCTTCCTGCAGCGCCTGCTCCCGCGCGCGCAATATCTCCCCGTCCTCCGGCGCGGCGTCGGCGCGCTCCCCGGCGGGCGCGACGGCGACGGCTGGGGTGTAGAAGATGCGCGACGGCAGCGATGGCATGTCGCCGGACGTCCGCAACGCGTCGAGCAGGCTGGCCAGCAGGTCCCAGTCGCCGGGGAAGTCGAAGAACGCGCTGAATTCCTCGCCGTCCGCGAGCCACGCCAGCGAGAGGGATGTCCCCGGACCGGGGGGCAACGCCAGCGCCAGGACCGGTGTCCCCGTTGGCGCCTCGCCTGCGGCGGGGCCGGTGGCGTCGACGGCCGCGGCCTGTCCGCTTCCCGTCCGCACGACACGCAGGGGCGATGGCTGGTTGCGCAGCCTCGCGAGGTCCGCCGCGCGGCGCAGCGGCCTCGCCGGGTCCCGCCCGAGGAACTCGGCCAGCCGCGGCCGGAATTCCGGGTAGCGTTCGTCGATGATCGCCTGCGCCTTCTCGCGGACCGCCGCCGCTCCACTCCCGAACGAGACCTCGCCCGCGTGGAAGACGAATGCATCGGCGGCCAGCAGGTGCCGCCACCCGGCACGGCTCGCGCGCAGGCAGAAGTCGACTTCCTCTCCGTAGCCGCGCCCGAACGCTGCCTCGTCGAAGGCGCCTACCGCGTCCAGGCAGGCGCGGCGGATGTACATGCAGAATCCCACCGCGGTCGGGAGTTCGACAGCCCGCCCCGCGTTGGCGCGCGCGAAGCGCGCGTCGAGCCCTGCGGTGGACTCGCCGGCCGGTAGCGCATTCGGGACGGCAAAGCGCGGATAGCTGCAGATGGTCGCGTTGTTCGAGAACGGCGTCACGGTTCCCGCGTCGGGCGCGCGCGCGGCGCACGCGGCCAAGCGGTCCAGCCAGCCGTCGGCCACCTCGGTGTCGCTGTTGAGCAGCACCACGTCCCGGTCGGGATGCAGGCGCATGCCCTCGTTTACCGAGGCCACGAAGCCGGCATTGCGCTCGTGGCCGAGGAGGGTGATGCGGCCCGCCGCGGCGAGGCCGCGCAGCCACTCGGAGAGCGCAGGCTCCGGGCTCGCGTCGTCCACGACGACCACCTCGTGCGATGCCGCGACGTCGGCCCCGAGGACGCTCTCGAGGCAGCGGCGGGTCTCGGGCAGTCCGCGGTAGGCGGGGATGATGACGTCGATCACGGCGGCGGGCGTCGGTTCAGCCCGCCATTCTACCGGCGCCTCTCAGTCGATCGTCACCTTCAGATCCCTGGCGACCTTGCCCCACTTTTCCGTCTCGGCGCGGACATAGGCCTGAAACGTCGCGCGAGAATCGCCGCCCGGTTCGGCGCCTTGCTGCTGCCACATCCTCGCCAGGTCGGGCGACGCGAACGCCGCCTTCACTTCGGCCTGCAGGCGGTCGAGGATTTCCGCCGGCGTGCCCGCCGGCGCCCACAGCCCGTACCACGACAGCGACTCGAAGCCCGGCACGCCCGCCTCCGCCATGGTGGGAATGTCGGGAAACGCCGGCGAGCGCTTGGGCGAGGTCACCGCCAAGGCGCGGATCTTGCCTGCGCGTATGTGCGAGGCGGCGCTTCCCAGGCCTTCGAAGATCGCGTCGATCTCGCCTCCCAGCAGCGCGGTCATGGCGGGTCCCGACCCCTTGTAGGGCACGTGCTGGATCGAGGTGCCGGTGAGCTTGTTGAAGATCTCGCCGGCAAGGTGACGCGTCGTTCCGTTGCCCGAGGAGCCGTAGTTGTGCTTGCCGGGTTCCTTCTTCGCGTAGGCGATGAACTCCTGCACGGTCTTCGAAGGCACCTTCGGGTTCACCACCAGCACGTCCGGGACGTACGCCACACCCGTGACCGGCATGAGGTCGCGGTCGAGTTTGTAGGGAAGCGACTTGTAGACGCTCTCGGCCACGGTGTGGTGCACGGCGCCAACCAGGAAGGTGTATCCGTCCGGCGCGGACTTCGCCACGACGTCGGCGCCGATCGTGCCGCCTGCGCCGCCGCGGTTGTCGATCACCACCTGCTGCCCGAGCTGCGCGGAGAGCCTCGCGGCCAGGGGCCGCGCGAAGGTGTCCGTGCCGCCCCCGGGCGGAAACGGGACGACGAGCTTGATCGTGCGTGCGGGCCAGGCCTGGGCCAGGGCCGGAAGAGGGCCCGCGGCCAGGGCAACGAGGCCCAGGCACAGGGCGCGCCGAAAAGTGCGGTTCATCAGAGTGTGTCCTCCAGTGGATTTTCGCCGGGCCGTTGCAGCCACGATTCTCAAGCGTCGGGCAGGCTATCACGGGCGGGTTACGGCGGCGTGACGGCCGCCGAACAGCATTCCGGGCCGTCGACCCATTTGACCCCCATCAACCGGGAGGGGGCGAACCGGTCGCAAAGTAGCGGCAACGCCCGCACCGCCCGGGCGCACGGAGGGTTTCCATGAGTACCCGCGACAACGTCATCGCCGGCGTCGGCCTCGCCGACCGGCCGAAGAAGAGCCGGTGGCCGGCCCGGATGGACCTCGCCCAGAGCGCCACGGGGCTGGTCCTGGGACTGTTCATGTGGGGCCACATGTTCTTCGTGTCCTCGATCCTGCTGGGCAAGGACGCCATGTGGTCGATCACCAAGATGTTCGAGGGCTACTTCTTCTTCGGGACGGCCTATCCGGGCGTGGTTTCGGTGATCGTGGGCGCGATCTTCGCGATCCTCGTCGTTCACGCGTTCCTCGCCATGCGCAAGTTCCCGGCGAACTACACCCAGTACCGGACCTTCATGGGCCACCGCAAGCTCATGGCGCACGAGGACACGACGCTCTGGTGGGTGCAGGCCGTCACCGGCTTCCTGCTCTTCTTCATCGCTGCCGTTCACCTTTACCAGATGCTCATGCATCCCGGCGACATCGGCCCCTACGAGTCGGCCGACCGCGTCTGGAGCGGCCGCTGGTGGCCCCTCTACCTCGTCGCGCTGTTCGCGGTGGAACTGCACGGCGGCATCGGCCTGTACCGCCTCTGCGTGAAGTGGGGCTGGCTCGAGGGCAAGGACGCCAACGCCAGCCGCAAGCGCCTGAAGACGCTCAAGTGGGTCCTCACCGTGTTCTTCGTCGTCCTGGGGCTCGCCACGCTCGGGGCCTACATGAAGATCGGCTACGAGCACCGCGACCGCGTGGGCGAGCGCTACACGCCGGCGTGGGTGATCCCGAACCCGATGGAGAAGGCCAAATGAAGATCGTCTACACGGACGTGCTGGTCATCGGCGGCGGCCTGGCCGGCCTGCGGCTGGCCATCGGCGCGAAGCGCCGGGGTCACGACGCCATCATCCTTTCGCTGGTTCCCGCGAAGCGCTCCCACTCCAAGGCGGCGCAGGGCGGCATGCAGGCCTCCCTCGGCAACGTGGCCAAGGGCCAGGGCGACACCGAGGACGTGCACTTCGAGGACACGGTGCGCGGCTCGGACTGGGGCGCCGACCAGGATGTCGTGCGCATGTTCGTCAACACCGCGCCCAAGGCGGTGCGGGAACTGGCCGCCTGGGGCGTGCCGTGGAGCCGCGTGCGCAAGGGCGACCGCGACGTCATCATCAATGGCCAGAAGGTCACCATCACGGAGCGCGACGAGGCGCACGGGCTGATCGCGCAGCGCGACTTCGGCGGCACGAAGAAGTGGCGCACCCGCTACGCCGCCGACGGCACGGGCCACTCGATGATCAACACCGTGGCCGACCAGGCCATCGCCGACGCGATTCCCGTCCACGAGCGCAAGGAGGCCCTGGCGCTCATCCACGACGGCAGCCGCTGCTATGGCGCCGTGGTGCGCGACCTCATCACGGGCGACATCTCCGCCTACGTGGCGACGGCGACCGCCATCTGCACCGGCGGCGCGGGCCGCGTCTACCGCACGACCACCAACGCGGTGATCTGCGAGGGCATCGGCCACGCGCTGGCGCTGGAAACCGGCGTGTCGGCGCTCGGCAACATGGAGGCCGTGCAGTTCCACCCGACGGGCATCTACCCGGCCGGCATCCTGGTGACGGAAGGATGCCGCGGCGACGGCGGCCTGCTCAAGGACGTGGACGGCCACCGCTTCATGCCCGACTACGAGCCCGAGAAGAAGGAACTCGCCTCGCGCGACGTGGTGTCGCGGCGCATGGAGGAGCACATCAAGAAGGGCAAGGGCCACAAGTCGCGCTTCGGCGAGCACATCTGGCTCGACATCACGCTGCTCGGCGAGAAGCACATCCACACCAACCTGCGCGAAGTCTGGGACATCTGCCACTACTTCCTCGGGGTCGACCCGGTGAAGGAGATGATCCCCGTCCGCCCGGCCCAGCACTACACCATGGGCGGCGTGCGCACCGATGCCACGGGCCAGAGCCCGACCCTCAAGGGACTCTTCTCGGCGGGCGAGGCGGCCTGCTGGGACATGCACGGCTTCAACCGGCTGGGCGGCAACTCGGTCGCCGAGACGGTGGTGGCGGGCATGATCGTGGGCGAGACCATCGCCGACTATTGCGACAAGCTCGCCAACACGCCGACGGTGCCGCTGGGGCTGGTGCGAGAGTTCGTCGAGCGCGAGCAGGCGAAGCTCGCCGCATTCACCAAGGGCGGCAAGGAAGACGCCTCGATCATCAAGGGGGAGATGCAGGACCTGATGACGGGCAAGGTGGGCATCTTCCGCACGGGCCGGGACCTCGAGGAGGCCGTCGACAAGCTGCAGAAGTTGCTCGTGCGCAGCCGCAGCATCGGCCTGCGCTCGCCGTCGCCGGGCGCGAACCCCGAGCTGGTGACGGCCTACCGCGTGCAGCGCATGCTGAAGATCGCGCTCAGCATCGCCTACGGGGCGGCGGTCCGCACCGAGAGCCGCGGCGCGCACTTCCGCGAGGACTTCCCGCGCCGCAACGACGCCGAGTGGCTCAAGCGCACGCTCGCGACCTGGAAGAGCGAGTCCGACACGCTGCCCACGCTCGCCTACGAGCCGCTGGACGTGAAGCGCATGGAACTGCCGCCGGGCTGGCGCGGCTACGGCGCCAAGGACTACATCGACCACCCGGACACGCCGGAGCGGCAGAAGGCCGTGGAGGCGATCCGGGCGCAGCACGCGAACGACCGCTTCGCGATGCAGGCGGCGCTCATGCCCTACGAGCACCTGCTGCCCGAGGTCCTGCGCGGCCGCAACGAGCGCATCGACGAGCGGTTCTAGGTGGTCGAGGAACGAGCCTTCAGAACAAGGGAAACCACATCCATGGCCACTGCCACGAACAACCATCGGAAGCTGCGCTTCCACGTCCTGCGCTACAACCCGGCGCAGCCGAACGACACGCCCCGAATCCAGGACTACGAACTGGAGGAGGCGCCCGGGATGACGCTCTTCATCGCCCTGACGGAGATCCGCGAGAAGCAGGATCCCTCGCTGCAGTTCGACTTCGTCTGCCGCGCCGGCATCTGCGGCAGCTGCGGCATGATGATCAACGGCCGGCCGAGTCTCGCCTGCCGCACGGTCACCAAGGACCTCGATGCGGACATCTCCCTCGCGCCGCTGCCCTTCTTCGCGCTGATCGGCGACCTTTCGGTCGACACCGGCAAGTGGATGCGCGGCATGAGCGAGAAGCTCGAAACCTGGGTGCATTCGATGGGCGAAGGCCGCGACTTCAAGCGTCTCGAGGAGGCGATGGACCCCGCGCTTGCCGAGGAGGTCTACGAGCTGGACCGCTGCATCGAGTGCGGCTGCTGCGTGGCGAGCTGCGGCACGGCGCGCATGCGGCAGGACTTCGTGGGCGCGGTGGGCCTCAACAAGATGGCGCGCTTCCGCCTGGACCCCCGCGACAAGCGCACGGACGCGGACTTCTACGAGCTCGTCGGCGACGACAACGGCGTCTTCGGCTGCATGTCGCTGCTCGCCTGCCACGACGTCTGCCCGAAGAACCTGCCGCTGCAGACGCAGATCGCCTTCCTGAGGCGCAAGATGGTGGTGCAGGGTACGAAGGGCTGACCCGACGGCGCTGCCATGGGCGCTACGGGCGGCATTCGCCGCTTCGGGCTCGTCGCCGGGCCGCTGCTCGCGGCCGCCTGTTTCTGGATGCTGCCGGCGACCTACGAGGTCGGCGACGGCGCGACGGCGCAACTCTCCGCAGCCGGGCGCGCGACGCTCGCCATGGTCGTCTGGATGGCGTGCTGGTGGATGACGGAGGCGGTGGACATCGAGGTCACCGCGCTGCTGCCGCTGACCTGCTTCCCGCTGTTCGGCATTGCGCCCATCGCCCTCGCGGCCCAGCCGTACGCATCGGACGTCATCTACCTCTTCCTGGGCGGATTCGTCATCGGGCTCGCCATCGAGCGCTGGGGGCTCGACCGGCGGATCGCCTTCTTCACGCTGCGGCTGACCGGCCCGCGCCCGGGGGCGATGGTGGCCGGCTTCATGGCCGCCACGGCGTTCCTCAGCATGTGGATTTCCAACACCGCGTGCGCCGCCATGATGGTTCCCATCGCGGTGAGCGTCATCGACCTCGTCATGCGCTCGCGCACCGGACGTGGCCTTCGCGAGGCCGGCGGAATTCCGCAGGACCGCGTGGACGAGCGCAACTTCGCCGTCTGCCTCTTGCTGTCGGTGGCGTACGCGTCCTCCATCGGCGGCATCGCCACCATCATCGGCTCGCCGCCCAACGGCATCGCGTCGCGCTTCATCACGCAGACCTACGGGACCGAGGTCACGTTCCTCGACTGGATGGCCATCGGGGCCACCTTCACCGTGCTCTTCCTTCCGCTGGCGTGGCTCATCCTCACCCGCGTGCTGTTGCCGGTGTCGTTCCCGGAGGTACCGGGCGGCCGCGAGATGATCGCCGCCGAATACGCGCGGCTGGGCCCGCTCAATCGCGGGGAATGGGTCACGCTCGGCGTGTTCGCGGGCGCGGCCTTCCTCTGGATCTTCGGCGGCCTCCTGCGCGGCGTGGTGGTGGCGGGCGCGCGGCCGTTTTCGGGCCTCACCGACACGGGCGTGGCCATGCTGGCGGCGCTCGCGCTCTTCCTCGTGCCGGTCGACCGCGAGAAGGGGACTCGCGCCATGGACTGGCAGACGGCGGTGAACCTGCCCTGGGGCGTGCTCATCCTCTTCGGGGGCGGATTGAGCCTCGCGGCGGCTGTCGAGGCCAACGGCGTCTCGGCGTTCATCGGCGAGAGCACGCGCGGTCTGGCGGTCCTGCCGCCGCTGGCGCTGCTGCTGGCCATCGTTGCCATGACGGTCTTTCTGTCCGAGGTGACCTCCAACACGGCGCAGGTCGCGACGATGACGCCCGTGCTGGCCGCGATGGCGCCGGCGCTGGGGCTCGACCCGAAGACCCTCGTGGTCGTCTGCGCGATCGCGGCGAGCAGCGCCTACATGATGCCGGTGGGCACCCCGCCCAACGCGATCGTCTTCGGCACGGGGCTCATCCGCATGCCGCAGATGGTGCGTGCGGGATTCGTGCTGAACGTCGTCGGCATCGTCGTCATCACCGCGCTCGGGTGGTGGCTCATTCCGCGGATCGTCGCCGGCCGGCTTTAGCGGAAAGCGTTCCGCGGCAGGCGATCCATGGGACCTTGGTCCCATGAAACGGGCATTCGCGGCCCGTCATTTGTGCATCGTCAAGAATGCGCGACGCCCGCCCGGCAGAATTCGTCTCGTATAGATCGCCCCCCCGGCGATCGTGACGAGAAGGGAGCTTCGAATGTCCGCCACCTTGCCCGGCGCCAAGCCGGCCACCGTTCGCGCCGAGAAGGCGCCGCACCACTCCTTCCCCTGGCGCGCGTTGCTGCCGGTCGCCGTGACCCTCCTGCTGGCGATCCTGCCGGCGCCCGCAGGTCTGCCCCAGCACGCGTGGTACTTCTTCGCGATCTTCGCCGGCGTCATCGTCGGCCTGATGGTCGAGCCGCTCCCCGGCGGCGCCATCGGCCTCATCGGCGTGACGTTGGTCGCCGTCCTCGCGCCCTACGTGCTCTTCGCGCCGGCGGAACTCGCGAAGCCCGGCTTCAAGCCGGTGAGCGCCGCGCTCACGTGGGCGCTGTCCGGGTTCTCCAACGGCACGGTGTGGCTGATCTTCGGCGCGTTCATGTTCGCGCTGGGCTACGAGAAGACCGGGCTGGGCCGCCGCATCGCGCTGATGCTGGTGAAGGCCATGGGCAAGCGCACCCTCACGCTGGGGTACGCCGTGACGATCGCCGACACGCTGCTGGCGCCCTTCACGCCCTCCAACACGGCGAGGAGCGGCGGCACGATCTACCCCGTGATCCGCAACCTGCCGGCGCTCTACGACTCGAAGCCCAACGACCCGTCCGCACGCCGCATCGGCTCCTACCTGATGTGGGTCGCCATCGCGGCCACCTGCGTGACGAGCTCGATGTTCCTGACCGCCCTCGCGCCGAACCTGCTCGCGCTCGAACTGGTGAAGAAGACGGCCAACATCGACATCACCTGGGCCCAGTGGTTCATGGCCTTCGCGCCGGTCGGCATCCTCCTGCTCGTGCTCATCCCCCTCATCGCGTACTGGATCTACCCGCCCGAAATCAAGCGCGGCGAGGAGGTTCCGCGGTGGGCCGGCGAGGAACTCGCGAAGATGGGCTCCATCACCAAGCGGGAGATGACCCTGCTCGCGCTCGTGCTGGTCGCGCTGTCGCTGTGGATCTTCGGCGGAAAGGTGATCGACGCGACCGTCGTGGCGCTGACCGTGATCTCGCTCATGCTGGTGACCGGCGTGGTCACGTGGGACGACATCACGGCCAACAAGGCGGCCTGGAACACGCTGGCCTGGTTCGCGACGCTGGTCGCGCTGGCCGGCGGGCTCAGCAAGGTCGGATTCGTGAAGTGGTTCGCCGACGGCGTCGCCTCCAGCATGACGGGCTACCCGCCGTTCACGGCGATGATCGTGCTGGTCCTGGTGTTCTTCTTCACGCACTACCTGTTCGCGAGCATCACGGCGCACGTGACGGCGCTGCTGCCGGTGATGCTGGCGGTGGGCGGGACCATCCCGGGCCTCGACATGGCGCAGTTCTCGCTGCTGCTGTGCCTCACCCTCGGCATCATGGGCATGCTCACCCCCTATGCCACCGGCCCCAGCCCGGTCTACTACGGCTCCGGCTACCTGCCCGCCAAGGACTTCTGGGTGCTCGGCGCGGCATTCGGCGTGCTCTTCATCGCGGCCTTCCTGCTCATCGGGGTGCCGTGGATGGCGTTCATCAAATAGGTTCTTGTGGTCGATTCGGGCGGGCGGCTTCGGCCGCCCGCTCCGCTTTGGGGCACCGGATCTTGCGCCAGGACAAGAAATCGGCCGGCGTTGCCGGTAGAATGCAAATAGGAAATATTCTCAACAACTGCCCGCCATGCCCGATCGCAAGCCGCTCAGCCGTCTCCATCCGGGGGAAGATGCCGTCATCGCCGCCGTGGAGGGGTCGGAGGGCCTGCGACAGCGCCTCGCCGCGCTCGGATTCCGCGCGGGAAGGGTGGTTCGGCTGCTGCGGCGCGGCGCGTTCTCGGGGCCGCTGCACGTCCGCCTCGGCACCACGGAAGTGGCCCTGCGCGCGGCGGAGGCGAGCCGCGTGTCGGTGAAGCCAATGGCGGCGCAGCCGGCTTGAGCCGGGACGCCGCGGCCGGATGAAGCGCGTCGCCCTCGTCGGCATGCCCAACACGGGCAAGTCGACCCTCTTCAACCGCATCACCGGGGCCCATGCCCGCGTCGGGAACTGGCCCGGCGTGACCGTCGACCTGGCGAGCGCCAAGGTGCTGGTCGGTCGCCACATGGTGGAGCTGGTGGACCTGCCGGGCCTCTACGACCTGCACGGCTTCTCCGACGACGAACTGGTCGTCCGGCACTTCCTCGAGAACACGCGCATCGACGCGATCGTGCTCGTCCTCAACGCGTCGCAACTCGACCGCCAGCTGGCGCTCGCCCTGCAGGTGCGCGCGCTCGGGGTGCCGGCGCTCGTTCTCCTCAACATGGCCGACGAGGCGAAGCGCTACGGCATCGAGATCGACCTGGCCTCGCTTTCCAAGGGGCTGGGATTGCCGGTGGCGTCGGTGTCGGCGCGCTACGGCACGGGCCAGCCCGAGGCACTGCACGCGCTCGCCAGGCTGCTCGACACGGAGAAGGGGCCGGGCGAGGCCGCGTTGCGCGACGCTCTTGCCCCGGATCACCAGCGCGAGGCGGAAGTCGAGAGGCTCATGCGCAGCGCCGTGGTGGTGTCGGAGCGGCTGTCGGAGCTCGCGTCGGGACGCGTCGACCGCGTCGCGCTGCACCCGTGGCTCGGCCTGCCCCTGTTTTTCCTGGCGATGCTCGCGGTGTTCCAGGCCGTGTTCTGGATCGGCGCGCCGCTGCAGGACGCCGTCGAGGCGCTCTTCGACGCCGTGCGCAAGGCCGCGCTGGAGCCCGCCCTGGCGGGCCTGCCGGCGCTTGCCCGCGGGCTGCTCCTCGACGGGATCTGGGCCGGCATCGGCACCGTGGCGGCGTTCGTGCCGCTCATCGTGGTGTTCTTCTTCCTTCTCGCCGCCGTGGAGGACAGCGGCTATCTCTCCCGCGCCGCGTTCCTCACCGACGCCCTGATGGCGCGGCTGGGCCTCGATGGCCGGGCGTTCGTGATGCTGCTCATGGGCTTCGGCTGCAACGTGCCCGCCCTCATGGGCACGCGCGTCATGCGCGACCGCCCGATGCGCCTGCTCTCGATGCTCACGATCCCGATGTCGCTCTGTTCCGCGCGGCTGCAGGTCTTCGTGTTCGTCGCCGCCGCCGTGTTCCCGCCGGCGCGGGCGCCGTGGGTGCTGTTCGGCCTCTATCTCGCGAGCTTCGCCGCGGTGGTCGCGACCGCACTGGCATTCCGCCGGCGCTTCGCGAGCCACGAGCCGTTCGTGATCGAACTGCCGCCCTACCGCATGCCCACCGCGCGGCAGGTGTGGATGCGCGGCTGGCTCGAGGTGAAGCACTTCCTGCGGCGGGCGACCACCTTCATCTTCCTCGGCGTGATCGCGGTCTGGATGCTCACGCACCTGCCCGCAGGGGCCGCGCCCGCCGGGCCGGACAGCTATGCGGGCTGGATCGGAGCCGCCCTTCAGCCGGCGCTCGCGCCGATCGGCATCGACGAGAAGCTCGCCGTCGCCCTCATCTTCGGCTTCGTCGCCAAGGAAGTGGTGATCGGCGCCTTCGCCGTCATCTTCGGGCTGGAGGGGGATGCGCTTGCCGCCCAGTTCGCGCAGGGCATGGACGGGGTCTCGGCGACGAGCTTCATGCTGTTCACGCTGATCTACACGCCCTGCCTCTCGACGGTGGCCACCCTGCGCGCCGAATCGAAGAGCGCCGGCTTCACCGCGCTGGCCGTGTGCTGGCCCATTGCGCTCGCGTGGGGCACGAGCTTCCTCTTCTACCAGGGCATGCGGGCGCTGGGGTTCTGAACCGCCGCGGAACCTGGCACGTCACGTGTTCGTGCCAGGTTCCGGGGAGGGCGTTACTTCTTGGCGGGCTTGGCGACGGGGTGGCCGGCCTTCACCCAGTCGTCGAACTTCATGTCGGCCGAGACGACGTTGGTGAAGCCGAGGTCCTGCAGCGACTTGGCGGCCAGGGCGCAGCGGCCGCCGGTCGCGCAGTAGAGGGTGAGGCGCTGGTTCATGTCCACCGGGTTCGGGAAGCCGAGCGCCTTCCAGATGCGGAACTCGATGAGGCCGCGCGAGATGTGCATCGCACCGGGAACGAAGCCGTCCTCGTACTCGTCAGCATCGCGCACGTCGATGATCTTGCCGAGCTCCTTCTTGTCGAGCGCGGCGCGGAACTCGTCCATCTTGATGGTCTTGATCTGCTTCTTCGTGTCGGCGACGAGCTTTCCGACAACCGGCGGGTAGTTCGGTGCCGGAGCAGGGGCGGGTGTTGCCTGCGCTTGCGCAAGGCTGGGCAACAGCATCCCGGCAGAGGCGAGAAGGGCGGCGAGAAGCTTGCGGCGCGGGGTATTCACGAGGCGATCTCCTGTGCGTGGTTGAATATCATCGTCAGCTTATATTCCGTGCCGCGCAGCGACTTGATTCCGGTCAACGGCCGCACCGCCGGGCGTGGGACCAAGGGCTCACGCCGACTGTTCGGGGCGCCGGGGCGGAAACGGGTGACGGACGCGCTGCTCGAGCCGGAGCGCCCGCTGCTGCTGATCAGCAACTGCCTGGACTGATCCCGCGCCCGCCTGCGAGGGCGGGCCAGGCCTTGGTCAGGCGACCAGGCCCCGCTTGGCGAGCATCGGCCGGATGACGGGGTCGCGTCCGCGGAAGGCGCGGTACGCCTCCGCAGGCTCCACGGTCCCCCCGGCAGAGTACACGTGGCGGCGCAGGCGCTCCGCAACGGCGGGGTCGAAGGGGTTGCCGGCCTCGACGAAGGCCTCGTAGCCGTCGGCGTCGAGCACCTCCGCCCACATGTAGACGTAGTAGCCGGCGGCATAGCCGTCGCTCGAGAACAGGTGCCCGAAGTGCGGCAGGCGGTGGCGCAGGACGATTTCGCGCGGCATGCCGATGCGCGCGAGCTCGGACGCCTCGAACGCCGTGATGTCCACGCCGTCGCCGTCGGTCCGGGCGTGCAGCGCCATGTCGAGCAGGGCGCAGGCGGTGTACTCCACCGTCTCGAAGCCCTGGTTGAAGCGGCGCGCCTGCATGAGCTTGCCGATCATCTCCCGCGGCAGGGGCTCGCCTGTCTCGTGGTGCCGGGCGTGCCTTTCCAGGACCTCGGGCTCGAGCGCCCAGTGCTCGAAGATCTGCGAGGGCAGCTCGACGAAGTCGCGCAGCACGCTCGTGCCCGAGAGCCGCTCGTACGTCACCTGCGAGAGCAACCCGTGCAGCCCGTGGCCGAACTCGTGGAACAGCGTGCGCACGTCGTCGGCGGAGAGCAGCGTCGGCTGGCCCTCCGGTGCCTTCGCGAAGTTGTTGTTGTTCACGATGACCGGCAGCGACTCGCCGTCGGTGCGCGACTGCATGCGGTAGGCGCTCATCCACGCGCCCCCGCGCTTGGTGGGGCGCGCGTAGTTGTCGGCGAGGAAGACGCCGACGGCACTTCCGTCCCGGTTGCGCACCTCGTAGACGCGCACGTCGGGGTGGTAGGCGGCGATGTCGGTCCGGGCCACGAAGGTGATGCCGAAGAGGCGCCCGGCCGTGTCGAATGCGGCCTGCTGCATCCGGTCGAGGGAGAAGTAGGGCTTCAGCTGCGCGTCATCGAAGCCGTACCGTTCCTGGCGCACCTTTTCGGCGTAATAGCGCCAGTCCCAGGGCTCGATGGGGTGCGTCTCACCGAGGGAGCGGGCCATCTCGGCGAGGGCATCGCGCTCCGCGGCGGCGCGGGCCTTGGCGGGCTCCCAGACCTGCGAAAGCAGCCCGTCCACGGCCGCGGGCGTGCCGGCCATGCGGTCCACGAGGGCGTAGTCCGCGTAGTTGGCGTAGCCGTGCAGCCTGGCCAGTTCGTTGCGAAGGGCCAGGATCTCGCGGGCGATGGGCCGATTGTCGTGCGGGCCCTCGTTCCCGCCGCGGCGGATCCACGCCTTGAAGGCCTGTTCGCGCAGGTCGCGCCGGCTGGAAAACGTCAGGAAGGGAACGATGAGCGAGCGCGACAGCGTGATCACCCGCGCATCGTTCTCGCCGCACTGCCGCGCGGCGCCGCTCGCGGCGGCGCGCACCCAGTCGGGGAGTCCCGCGAGATCCGCCTCCGTGCGAAGGACGAGCCGGTAACCCGCCTCGTCGGCCAGGACGTTCTGGCTGAACGCCGTGTAGAGAGTCGCGAGCCGCTCGGCGATGGCGGCGTGGCGGGCGCGTGCCTCGCCGGAAAGCCTGGCGCCTTCGCGCACGAAGTCCAGGTGCACCCGCTCGAGCAGGCGCAGCTGCTCGGACGAGAGGCCCAGTTCGGCGCGGCGCCCGTGCAGCTGGTCGATGCGCTGGAAGAGCCCGGCGTGCAGGCGGATCGCGCTCTCGTGCGCAGCGAGGCGAGGCGCCATCTCGCGCTCGACGGCCTGCAGTTCCGGGGATGTCTCGGATGCGGTCAGGTTGCGGAAGAGCGCCTCCACCCGAACGAGGCTGCGGCCGCTGCGGTCGAAGGCGGCCAGCGTGTTCTCGAAGGTCGGCGGTTCCGCCCTTGCGGCAATCGCCTCGATCTCTTCGCGGTGGGCGGCCAGGGCTTCCCCGAAGGCGGGAAGGAAATGCCCGGCCCGGACCTCCGCGAACGGCGGCAGGCCGAAGGGGGTTTGCCAGAGGCGAAGCAGGGGGTTGGCTTGTTGGGTGTCCATCGCGCTCACCTGAGTCAGGGTGGCGCGAATGATCGCACAGGTCGGCGTTGCCGGTTGCCTGCGGCGGTTCGCCGGCATCGAACCTGGCCGCCTGCCCTCGGCGCCGTCATGGGGAAAT
>Ga0114939_10002057_pt1 | contig 15366 bp, 11 predicted proteins | sample AshMeaCrysSpring_FD_87196 | JGI IMG/M metagenome (GOLD analysis project Ga0114939, IMG submission 87196) | Groundwater microbial communities from Big Spring, Nevada to study Microbial Dark Matter (Phase II) - Ash Meadows Crystal Spring | ecosystem: Environmental > Aquatic > Deep subsurface >... | reverse complement strand
GTAAAGCCGGTTGCGCTCGTCCAGGATCAGCGGCCGGCGTTCGCCGGGGCGGCCGACCGCCTGCGAGCTCCGCAGCGCGGCGATCCAACGCGCCGCGGGCGGGCATGCCAGCTCCACGCGCGAACCGGCGAGCGGCTTGCCCTGCACTGCATTCAGATCCAGACACACGTCGCCGTTGGCGGCTCCCCGGCTTGCCAGCGCCGCCGAAAGGGCCACCGCCTCGGTATCCGCTGCGGCGAACCGGCCGATGAACCGGGCGAAGTGGAGGTCGAGGGCCGAAAACAGCCCGCTGGCGATCAGATCACGCATCGTCGGGGATGAGCGCCGCGCCCAGGGCGTGAACGAGGCCGGGTTCGGGCCGGTCGCAGAAGAGTCCGGAGCCCGCGGGGAAAAGCGGATTGACCCCGCGCAAAAAGACGTAGCACACCCCGCCGAAATCGCGGGCGTAGTCATATCCCGGAAGGCAGCGCCTCAAGTGCTGATGGACCGCCAGCGTGTAGAGGTGATACTGCAGATCGTAGCGATGGGCGGCCATCACCGAGCCCAGGCGGCTGGGGTGATACTCTTCCGCGGCAGCGCCCAGGCGGTTCGATTTCCAGTCGATCAGATAGTACCGGCCGCGGTGTTCGAAGACCAAGTCGATGAACCCTTTCATGAAACCGCGCGTCGGCGCGAACTGCAGCCGTTCGATCCTCCTGCCGGCCGGCCCCCCGGGGAGGCCCGCGGCCTTTCCGTGGCGCGCGAAGACGTCCTCCAGCACCGCCGGTGTCACCAGTTTCAGAGGAAAGTAGAATTCCATCTCACTGACGCACCGGTCGGCGTTCACATCCATCAGCCGCACCGGAGACGGGTCGGAAAACAGCGTAGCGGACAGCACCTGCTCGACCATGCGGCAGACGGGTTTTGCCCAGGACGCATCAAAGCCGAATTCCTTCAGTTTTCTCTCTACCGTCTCCCGCGTCTCCGGACGGGTGAAGTCGAGCGCTTCGAAGATCGAATGGAAAAAGTTCCCAGCCCGCGCGCCGGCCGGAAAATCGAGAATCCCGCCCGCTTCCGCGGGTCGAAGTCCATCCGGAAGGAAGTCTTCCCTTCTCAACGCAAAACCGGAGTCATGGTCCGGCGAATCGACGGCGCCGGCGGCGGCCAGGGCCGAGTAACTGGTCAGGGACCCGGTGGCGTCGATCCGGCCGCGGAACTCCCGGCAGGCAAACTCCGGCAGGGGCGGGCGCTCCGTCACGGTCCGGGTCGCCGGCGAAGCCGGCGGCGGCCGGATCGCAATCGCGCCTTCCGATGCGTCGGCGAGTTCACCCAGACGGCGGCGCACCTCATTCTCATCGATGCCATTGAATTCGGCTTTCAGCCGCGAGATCCAATCCGCCGCTTCAATGCCGCCCTCCGGTTCCGATCCGCGCCGCAGCAGGTAGGCCAGGGCCGAGGTTTCGGCGGTGTTGATTCGACCCCAGGCCAGGTAGCAGCGCTGCCGCGCGCGGGTGACGCCCACGTAGAGCATCCTCAGGTTTTCGGCCAGGATTTCGTTCTGGGCGCGGATGCGATGGGGAGAATCGCGGTCGCCGCTTACGTCGGCGGTGAGCCGGAACTCGTTGCGGGGGTCGTGAAAAAAGACTTCCCCCGTGTGTAAGGAGGAGCCGGACCAGGCGAACGGGCAGAAGACCACCGGGTATTCGAGTCCCTTGCTGCGGTGCACGGTGACGATCCTGACCGCCTGCTCGTCGCTTTCCAAACGCAACTGGGCTTCCTCCGATCGCTGGGCATCCGGATCGATCTGGCGGCCGAGCCAATTCAGCAGCCCGGCGGCCCCCAAGGCCTCATCGCTGGCCGCGCGGTGGGCGAGTTCGGCCAGGTGCAGGAGGTTGGTCAAGCGGCGTTCGCCGTCCGGGAGGTTCAGAAGGCGCTGCTTGACGCCCTCGCCCGAAAGGAATTGCCGGAACATGATGATGAAACCGCGTTCGGTCCAGAGCCGGCCGTACTCCCAGAGCCGGCGGACGCGCCGTTCCCACGCAGGTCCGGATTTCTCCTCGGCAAGGATGTCTCCGGCCGGGACGCCCAGCAGGCGAGTGGCCGCGGCGCGCTTCAACTTGGGCGCGCTCTGGGGATCGGCGATGCTGCCGAGCACCGCCGACAGCTCGTGGGCTTCGGGCGTGTCAAATACGTTGGCCGTGCTGTAAATGACCGACGGCACGCCCCCCGCCGAAAGGTGGTCTTTCATCATTGCGGCCTGGCGGTTGGTGCGCACGAGCACCGCGATGGCGCCGGGCGGGGTGTTCGAACCTCGATCCCCGATGAGCCGCAGGATTTCGGCGGTTACGGCGCGGGCCAGCAGCGACTGCGCCGCCGTCTTGGTCAGGGCTTTGCCGTCTTCGCGGTGGTCCTGCGCATTCAGGTGCCAGATGACCATCGCGGGGGCCGGTGCGGCCCGTTCCTCGCGGGAGGCCGTGCCTGGAATGAAACCGATGTCCTCGAAGAGAAACGGCGCGGCGCACCGCGAGAACAAGGCGTTGACCGCCCGCACCAGCCCGGGGGTAGAGCGCCAGTTGCGAACGAGGGAGAACCGCGATGCGGCGTGCTTGGCGGCTCGCAGGTATGAAAAAATATCCGCTCCGCGAAACCCGTATATGGCCTGCTTGGGGTCGCCGATCATAAACAGCAGGTGCTCCGGCGACGAGAACAGGCGCTCGAATACTGCGTACTGCAGCTCATCGGTGTCCTGGAATTCGTCCACCAGCGCGGCCTGATAACGCTCCCGCACCGCCCGGACCAGATCGTTGGCCCTCTCGCCGGAAAGCGCCCGGGCCACGCGGCGCAGGAGATCGTCGAACGAAAGTTGTCGCTTTTCGGATTTGCGCCGCTCCAGCTCTTTCACGGTGCGGCTCACCAGCAGGCCTTTCAGATACACCAGCTGCGCGCTCATTTCCGCACCCAGCGCCCGGTCGGCCCGATGCACCTCCTCGCAGGCATCGAAGACCGGGTGGCAGGGTGGCGGATCGTGTTTCAGGGTCGCGCGCGCCAGAGCGGAGGCGGCCAGCTTCGAGAGCGCTTCCGGCGGGGGATAGGCCGGAGGTCGCTCCGCGAGATAGGCGTCCAACCCGTCGATGAGGTTCCGGACCGTCCGCCCGCGGCTGGAGGGCCCCGCGCCGCTCGGCGGTCGCGGCCGGGTTCCGTACATCTTGCCGTTCAGGGGCGCTTCGCGCAGGATTTGGCCGGCTTCGTCGCGGCCTTGACGCCAACAAATCCGCAGGCGGTCCAGCTGGCGCCGGAAGGCTTCTATGGATTCGGCCTGCAGAGAGGGTTCGTCCCGACGGGGGGTGATGACGAAATCGGCGGCCGTGGCCTTGCGGGCCAGCTCCAGCAAACAGCCCGGGGTGCGCAGGGAGGCTTTGGCGAACTGCAGGAACTCCGGGGGCTGGACGCTGACCTGCTGGCGCCAGAAATCTTCGACGACTTCCATCAACATCGGCGTCTGGTCCTGAATCAGTTCGGCATCGAACGCGCTGGCCGTCTCGAAGGCGTTTTCGTAGAGCACCCGCTGGCAGAACCCGTGAATCGTGAAAATGGCGGCGCGGTCAAAGTCCTTCAGGGCCTGGTGCAACCGGCGGCCGGTCCGGATGGGGTCGGCGGCGTACGCGTCCAGGTGGCGGCGCAGGTCGCCGTCCCCCTCGGCGGCCCCGGCGAGAACGTCGCGCGCCTTCGCCAAGCGCCGGTAGATTCGGTCGCGCAGCTCGGCGGTGGCCGCGCGCGTGAAGGTCACCACCAGTATCCGCTCGACCGGCAGCTGCCGTTCGAGCACCAGCCGGAGGAAAAGGCCTTCGATCGTGTAGGTTTTGCCGGTCCCGGCGGCGGCTTCGATGAGATTGATCCCCCGGAGGGGCGTGTGCAGGAGGTCAAAAGGGATCACGGCCGGCTCCGGTTGGAATTCAAACGGTAAATGAAGGCCAGCACCTCCGCCACGGCGCGGTAGAGCTCCGGCGGTATCTCGGTTTCGATATCGAGCGCGCTCAACGCCGCCGCCAGGCCGGCGTCTTCGTGCAGCGGCACCCCGTGCTCCCGGGCGCAGGCGATCATCGCATCGGCCACCAGGCCCTGGCCTTTGGCGACAACTCGCGGCGCAGCCTCCTTCTTGCGGTCGTAGCGCAGGGCGATGGCTCGGATGGGTTTCTCCGGTTTCATATGCGCACATCCACCCGGGTTTTGCCGGCGGCATGCCAGTCCTCGGCAGCAAACCGGGCAATGCGGCGGGCCGAAACCGACACCCGGAGAACGACGCTTTCGAAAAACGGCGCCAACGCTTCATGGACCTCCGGCGCGTGACCCTTGACCAGATCCCGAAGACCTGCGTTGGAAACGAAAACAGCGACCGTCAGGGCGGAGCCGAGCAGGGTTAAGTCCGCGCGCACGGCCCCCATTCGATCGAGCTCGAGCAGGAGTGCGGCGCGATACTCCGCTGCGTCGCCGCCGCTGCGACGGCGGCCATACGCCATCTTCAAATCGGCCCGGCCGCTGTCGTCCGCCAGTGGGAGGGCAACGTGCAGCACCTGGACGGGAGCCGGCTGGGTCATTTGCTCCTGTCGGCTGCGGATGTCGACGAGCACGTCGTCAGCGGCCTGCGCCAGTCTTTCAATTCCGCGGCTGCCCCGAAACATCTGCCGACCCTCGGCGCCGCTAAAAAAGTCCCTGAGAACGAGCAGCCGGGACTTGAGATCGGCGGATAGAATTCGTTCCGCCGTATGCCGGGAGCCACCCTCGCGCGCCGGGTGCTCCCCCGTCCCGACATCCGCCCGCCCGACGGCCGCCGCCAAGCGATGCTCCAAAAACAGCCCGGAGTCTTCGCAGAGTTCTCTGAGTCTGCTCGCCAGGGTTGCGGGGCTTGAACGCGGATCAAGCGGGTTCAAAAAGAGCCTCAGGGCGTCGGCGACCCTTCGGATCCCTGCAGGCAGCAGTCGTGCATCCGGCAGACGCTGCAGGGCCGCCGATAGGCGACCGATGCGCTCGCGAACGTCTTGGAAGCCCTCTGCTGCCGCCGGCGCGGCCGCGGCCGCGGTGCTGCCCGCCGACGGTCGCGCTGCGCCGCCCGCCCCCAGGATTTGAAGCCGCAGCCGAGCTCCGGATTCGATGACCTGCACCCGCAGGTCATCGCCGGCCGCTACCGGGAAGGCGATGTCGGCAAGCGTCCGGAACCGGCCGAAATCGACCAGCGCGCGCTGATTTTCGAAGACCGCCAGCACGTTCACGATTAAGCGGTCTCCGGGTCGGAGCGCGGCGCTTTGCGGAGGACTGCGGCGGATGTCGATGATCGAGCCGATAGCCATCATTCCGGTCTTTCGAAGCGCGCGTGGTCCAGGAGCGGGTCAAAGACCCGGCGGCTCAATGCTCTGAATTCATCGCCCAGCGGATCGGTGGTTTCAAAACAGCGCTGGTAATAAGGGTCCTCGCTCTCTCCGGGTTGGGCGTCCCCGCCGTCCCAGATCCCGCGCGCCGCCCCCAGGGCCCGGCCTGGGGAAGAAATCTTCAGGACGCGGGCATATTCCAGCGACGCCCGCGGGAAAAAGCAGAGCGGTCGTTCCAGGCCGATTCGATACATTTCCAGCAATTCCTCCATGACGGCCGAGCCGTCGCAAACAGGCTTCAGCCGCAGGGTGCGGTCGGTGCAAACGAAGACGCTTTCAAATTCGCCTTGGGCGCTGGCCGCGAGGCAAAGGGCCAGGTGCTGCAGCCAGACCTCCAGCATATCCTTGGCGCGCAGCTTGCCGAAGCGGTAGCGCCGGCAGCCGCCCCCGGAGAGCTCGGAGATATGGGCTGTCAGAGTCACGCCGGCGATCTCCCAACGGGCGTCGATCGCCGGCGGAGCGCTCTCCATGGACAGCGCGTCGATCCGGCGGGCGATTCGATCCACCTCATTCCAAAGGTCCTGGAACTCGATTTCGCCGACCGTGCCGTGAGGGAGCCGGCCCTCGGCGCGCAGCGCCGAAAACATCTCCTCGGGCCGCCGGCCGCCGTTGAGGCGCTGATCGAGCAGGCGGCTGCCGAGGATATGGCGGTCAAGACCTGAAAGGCTGAAGGGTTCGCGGTCCGCGTCTGCGGTCTGCGGGCTGACCAGCTGGATCCCCAGCCGTTCCTTGACGAGGAATTTGGCCGGGTTGCCTAAAAAGGCGGCGAGCCTGTCAATGTCCAACCGGCTCCAGGCGGCGCGCTCATCGGCCGACAGTGGCAGCGGCTCCGGCAGGAAAGGCCGCGCGGATGAGGGCGAAGCCGCTGCCATCGCCGCCTGCACGTCCTCGGCGGAATAGCTGAACAGGGCCGATCCGCCGGCGAAATAGCGGGCAGAAAATGGTTGCAGGGGGTGGAACGTTACCAGGGGGCGGTTCGGATCATCGCTTGCCAGGCCGTATCCGGTTTGCAGCGTGTCGATGAGCTCGCTGACAACGACCGAGGGCGGTACGCGGCTATTGTCCTGGAGGCTCAGGCCGACGTAGCTGATGTAAAGCCTCTTGCGGGCCGAGAGCAGCGCTTCGAGGAACAGGTACTTGTCGTCGTTGCGACGCGAGCGGTCGCCCGGGCGCGGCGCCTGGGCGATCAGGTCGAATGTGAGATGCCGGCTTTCGCGCGGGAACGCGTCATGGTTCATCCCGATGAGGCAGATCACTTTGAAGGGGATGGTGCGCATCGGCAGCATCGAGCAGAAGGTCACCCCGCCGTTCATGAATCCCCGCCCGGCGCCCTCGCTTTCCAGCCGCTCGGACAGGAACTGGCGCACGATCTCCAGCGGGACCGCCTCGCGGAAACCGTCCGACGTTTCCACCGCGGCCATGTCGTCCAGCATCCGCCGGATGCGCTGCAGATCCGACAGTTCGGCGTCGTCCTCGGGAAAGAACGTTTTCAGCATGGCGTCGATCTCGCCCCGCCATGCCGCCAGTGCGCGCGGCGCCCTCAACCGCGCCGCGAATGCGACTAGCTGATCGAAAAAGTCCAGAAACGGTCCCACCGCCTGGGCATCGCCGCCTTCGAAGGCGTTGCAGCCGCGGATTCCTTGGAACACCTCGGTGCCCTGAGGCGGCAGCGCATACCCGAGCAGGAGCCTTTCGATACCCGCTCTCCAGGTGTTGTGGGGGTGCGCCGGGAGCCCCAGCGACCGGTAGGTGGATTCGTCCACGCCCCAGCAGATCCGGGCGGCCCGAACCCACTGCTCCAACCGGGGAAGCTGGGTGCCATTGATTCCGAAGCGTTTCAGCAACGCCGGGGCCTCCAGCAGACGCAGCACGTCGCCGACCGCGAAGCGGCTGTCTCGCAGGTCGAGCAGCTGGAAGAACGTCCGCAGGCAGCCGTTTTCCCGGTGCGGGCCGCGGTCCGCGATGCTGAACGGGATGCGTTGCCTGGAGGCGGCCGGAGCGCCAAACACCGCCGAGAAGAACGGCGCGTAGCCCTCGATGTCCGGAGTCATGACGATGATGTCGCCCGGCTGCAGGTGCGGGTCCTCTTCGAACATCGCCAGCAGCTGGTCTCTCAGGACTTCGGTTTCGCGCATCGGGCTGTGGCACGCGTGGATCCGAATGGATTCATCCAGCGCTAGCCCCCCTTGCGGCTGCGGGTCGTTGAGGTTGAGAATATCCGACTGCAGGCGGCTCAGCAGGGATCCGCTTTCGGGCTCGACAAAGGTCTCGCTCTGAAAAGCCGAGGCACCGGTCAGCAAGTCCAGAAAATGGCGCCCCATGGTCCCCAGCGAGGCCAGCAGCCGGTTGCCGCGCTCGAGGTGCAGCTGAGTCTCGACTGCTTCGGCATCTTCCGCCTGCAGCTGCCATTTGCGGACGGTGCGTTCGGAAACAATGTCGCCCCAGTACTCTCGGCAGGGGTTCAAGCAGAACACGTGCACTTCGATGGCATTCGAAAGCTCTGCCAGGAGCTCCAGGTGAAATCGGGGCAGATAGGACACTCCGAACAGCGCCACCCGCCGGGGAAGCGCCGCGAGCCCCGGATCGCCCCGGCGGATGGCCTCGGTCAGGAGCCGCCGCTGCGTCGCACGGTGCACCCCCGGCGAGCTCCGTTCGAGCTCGCGCCAGAGGAAGGCCTGCCAACGGTCATGCTCCGAGGACTCGTGCATCCCGAGCTCCCACTGGGCGATCCGTTCGGGTCGGAAAACGAGGTATTGGTCGAAGAGGTCCGCGATTCGCCGCGAAAGCTGGTAGCGCTTGACGCCCTGCGGATCGTCCGCGAGGAAATGCTGCAAAGGGATCAACTCCGGGCGGCGGCGGTGAAGCTCGATAAGTCCCATGATGCGGAAGGACATCGTATCGAGATCGAACGGTGAGCGCCGGGTGGACGGGGCGCAGACCGCTCGAAAGGCCTCCTCCAGGAACGCGTTGGGAAATGGAAATCGAACATTGGCGCTGATTCCGTTCCGCCGGGCAAGCTCCATCGACACCCAGCGCTCCATGCCCCGGCTCTGCACGATAACGGTCTCCGGAGTCAGGGGAGAGGTTCGGGGCGTCCGCAGCGTCTCTGCTAGGCGCTCCGCCAAAACTTCCATGCGGTTGCTGGTAAAAATGAAGAGTCCCGACATGGTTTGTGCTCTGGGGCTGCTCCGGAATGCTGCTCTTGCGCGATGACGCTGATGAAGGCTTCGAACACCCGCCGGTCAGCCCGCCGATCCTAAGTGGACGGCATTGGCGATGTTGGCTTCAGTAGGGTCACACACGCGGGCTTGCAGGACACGAACCGCGGTGATCTTGCGTCCGAATGCGCGCAAACCTACTTGCATCGCTTGATTTTGTCAATGAAAGGGTCTCTCGGCTCCAGGATGCGCGTGCGCGCACGCTCTAGTCGCCGCGCAAGCCGGTTAAACTAATTTAAATATATTATCAAATAGTTAAACACTATTTCGACCGCGCGCTCCTTGACCTTGCAAGGGTTTGCGAATAAAATGGGAGGAGTATGGTCACTGTTGAATCAGCCGGATATTCTGACGTCGGAAAGAAGCGGCCGTCCAACGAAGATTGCATCTTCATCGATGATGAAGAGGGCCTGTACCTGGTGGCCGACGGCATGGGCGGGCACCAGGCCGGAGAGGTCGCCAGCTCCCTGGTGGTGCAATCCATACGTGATTATCTCGGGGGCTTCCGATGCTTCCACGGCGATGCACCCCCCCGAGGCAACCTTTCCCCGAAGGCCCATCGGCTGCTGGAAGGGATCGAATGGTCCAACCGGGTCGTCCACCAGACAGCCAGTGAACACGAACGCTATCGCGGCATGGGCTCGACGGTGGCAGCCGTCTATCTCTCCGACGACACGCTGATCGCGGCCAACGTGGGGGACAGCCCCATCTATCTGGTGCGCAATGGCGTCGTCAGCCTGCTCTCCGTTCCCCACACGCTTCAGGCCGACCTGCCGTCCGAGGCCCAAGTCGCTTTCATGGGCAACATTCTGACGCGTGCCGTGGGTCCGAAGCATGTCGTCGAACCGGACATTTGCGAATTGAGCTGCTTCAAAGGCGATCAGCTTGTCATCTGCTCGGACGGTTTGAGCACGAAGGTCACGCCGGAGGAGATTTCGGCGATCACCGCCGCCCAGCCGCCTGGCGATTCCTGTCGGGCACTTGTGCAATTGGCCAATGACCGCGGCGGTGATGACAACATTTCCGCTCTCGTCCTGCGGGTAACCGGCGTTAAACGCACGCATGGCTCGTTTATCGGTCGATGGCTGGACCGGATCAAACAGCGAATCGCTTCCATCGGATTCCAATCGAACTCTCACGGGAAACGCTAGAGAATGCCGAACATCACCCTGCAATTCAAAGACAACGTTCTCGGACGGTATCTCATCAACAAGGGCAAATCCCTGACGATCGGACGACGCAAGGACAACGACATCGTCATTGAAAACCTGGCGGTTTCCGGCCATCATGCCAAGATCGATTCGGTAGGCGACGCCTTCGTGCTGGTCGATTTGCAAAGCAAGAACGGCTCGTTCGTCAATGAGCGTCTGGTGAGTTCCCACTGGCTGAAGAACGGCGATGTGGTCAGCATCGGAAAACATTTCCTGGTGTTTTCCACCGAGGACAGCGCTTCCAGCGCCGACGGCGTCCCGGCGGAAATCGACAAGACCATGGTGATGGACACCAGCAATTACCGCTCGATGGTAAAGAAAAGCGCCCCGATGATCCCGAAACCGCTCCTGCACCATGATGACGCCCCGGGCCATCTCGCCTATCTTTCCGGCGGTCAGGGCAAGGTGAACCTTTCGGGGAAACTCATCAAAATCGGAAAGGCCCCCACGTCGGAGATCGTGGTCAAAGGGTTTTGGGTCGGATGGACTGCGGCCACCATCAGCCGGCGGCCGGACGGCTATTATCTAAGCTATGCCGGGGGGCTCAGCAAGCCCCGCGTCAACGATCAGACCGTAAAAACATCCGTCATGCTGCGGGATCTGGACGTTATCGCGATCGGATCGGTCACCCTGCAGTTTTTCGGCCGCAAACTCGAAAGCCTCCGCACCCAGCAGGCCCCGCTGGATGGATCGGGCGACGCCCACGCCTAGCCTCGGGTGCCTTGCCCGCGGCCCTGCCCTGCCTGAGGCCATCTATTCCTTCACCCGTTCGACGTAGGCTCCCGTGCGCGTGTCGATTTTGATCAACTGGCCCTCCTCCAGAAAGGTGGGCACTTGCACCACATGGCCTGTTTCCAGCGTCGCAGGTTTGGAGTCGCCGGAGGCGGTGTCCCCCTTGACCCATGGATCCGCTTTGACGATGCGCAGCTGCATGAAGGTCGGCAGCGTGATGCCGATCGCCCGCTCCCGGTAGAACAGCACGGTGCAGACGGTATTCTCCTTAAGAAAGCTTTTTGCTTCGCCCACCTGCTCTTCCCCGACAAATTCCTGCTCGTAGTTGGAGGTGTTCATGAAACAGAACTTGTCCCCGTCTTTGTAAAGGAACTCCATCTGCTTTTCCTCCAGGTTCGGCTCCCCGAACTTTTCCCCGGATCGAAAGGTCCGGTCGAACTGGATGCCAGTGAGCATATTTTTGAGGCGGCACTTGTAAAGCGCCTGCCCCTTGCCCGGCTTGACGAAATCAAACTGGACCACGATGTATGGATCGCCCTCGTATTCGATCTTGAGTCCTTTGCGCAGATCGCTGCTTTCGTACATGGACCGTCCCCCCTATTGAATGTGCGGCGGATACAGGTTTCAGCGCCGCCGCTGGCAGTTCCCGCCGGACGCAACGCCGCCGCATGACCGCCCGTGGGCCCTCGGCCGCGCCGTATTTTGCAATTGACATTTGCGGGCGTGTTTATCATATTCGATAATTCACCGCAAACGGTAATTGCTGCGCCCCCCGAAGGTTTGGGGAGATGGACGACGCCCATGATCATCATCATCGATTTCGGTGCTCAGTACAACCAGCTGATCGCGCGCCGGGTGCGGGAAAACAGAGTCTTCTGCCAAATCGAGGCGCCGTCCGCCGCTTTGGATGCCATCCGGCGCCACGCGCCGCAGGGGATCATCCTTTCCGGCGGGCCTGCCAGCATCTATGAGGCGGGCAGCCCCAAGATCGATCCAGCCGTTTTCGATCTGGGCATCCCCGTCTTGGGGATTTGCTATGGAATGCAGTTCATGACCGCCGCTCTGGGGGGGCACGTCGAACGCGCCCGCAAGCGGGAATATGGATTCGCCGAGCTTTCCATCCAAACGGCCGAGGGGCTTTTCAAGGGCATCCAGCGCACCACGACCTGCTGGATGAGCCACGGCGACTCCATCCAGAAATTGCCTCAGGGTTTCAAGGCCACCGCCTCCACGGCCAATACCCCCTTCGCTGCGGTGGCGGACGAACGGCGCCGTCTGATCGGAGTCCAGTTCCATCCGGAGGTGGATCACACCCCGCTGGGCAGGACCATGCTGAAGAACTTCCTCTTCCACATCTGCGGCTGCAAACGGTCCTGGACCATGAAGTCGTTCGCCAGGGAGGCGGTCGCCGATATCCGGCGAACGGTTGGAGATCAAAAGGTCATCCTCGGGCTGAGCGGAGGAGTGGACTCTTCGGTCGCCGCCGTGCTGCTGCATCATGGCATCGGAAGGCGGCTCACCTGCATTTTTGTCGACAACGGCCTGTTGCGCAAGAATGAAGCCGCGCAGCTCAAGCAGACCCTCCGTCAGCACCTGAAAATCAACATTCGCTTCGTGGACGCCTCCGGCCTTTTCTTGAAGGCCCTTCGCGGCATCACCGACCCCGAGCGCAAGCGCAAGATCATCGGCCGGGTGTTCATGAGGGTTTTCGAAGGCGAAGCCCGGAAGATCAAGGGGGCCGAATTTCTGGCTCAGGGAACCCTTTACCCCGATGTGATCGAATCGGTCTCAGCCTTCGGTGGACCTTCTGCGGTGATCAAATCGCATCACAACGTGGGGGGGCTGCCGAAACGCATGCGGCTGAAACTGGTCGAGCCGCTCAGGTATCTTTTTAAAGATGAAGTCCGCAAGCTGGGCGAGCAGCTCGGCTTGCCGGCAGACCTGGTTTGGCGCCAGCCGTTCCCGGGCCCCGGGTTGGCCATCCGTGTGGTCGGTGAGGTGACGGCGCGGCGCTTAAACATTCTCCGAAACGTCGATGAGGTCCTCCTCGAAGAAATCCAAAGGGAGGGCCTGATCCGGAAGCTCTGGCAATCCTTTGCCGTGCTCCTTCCGATCAAAAGCGTCGGCGTGAAGGGCGACGCCCGCACCTACGAGAACATCGCCGCCATTCGCGCCGTGACCAGCCGCGATGCGATGACGGCGGACTGGGCGCGGCTATCTCACGAATTGCTCGCACGGATCTCCAACCGCATCATCAACGAAGTCGACGGCGTCAACCGAGTGGTCTACGATATCAGCTCCAAGCCGCCGAGCACGATCGAGTGGGAATGATCCGCAAAGGAAATCTACGGTAGCATGGCCAATCAGGACCGATTTCGCTTCGAACCGGGCGATGAGGAAAACGAGCTTGCCGCCGTGGACGACGAGTTGCAGAAACGCGTCAAGCGGCTGAGCCAGCGCATGAGCTTTGTGACGCTCCTGCTGCCGGCCCTGCTGGCCGTGGCTGTCTATGTCGCCTACCACGACCTGACGCTGCGTTTGGCCCGTACCCAGAAAAGCGATTTGAAGCCGGTGGAGAACCTCCTCGCCGATCTCGGACAAAAAATTGCCTCAACGAGCGCACGCCTGGGCGAGATCGAGGCGACGCTCCTCAAGCTGCCCGATCTTCAGAACGGCCTTCAGGCGCTGCGTGATGAGCTGCAAAAGAGCGATGCGGCCATGGAGAAAATCGGCGCCGTCAAGGCCGACCGCAAGGAGATCGAGGAAGCCGTCCATCGCCATGAAACGACGCTCGCCGCGCTGAGCAAAGAAGTCCAGGCCCTGACCAAGGAGCTGCAGACTCTGGCACCCCTGCGCGAAGAGATGGGGACCGGCGCGACGTTGAGGAGCGAGATCCAATCGCTTGCCGCGCGCCTGCAGAAGCTGGAGGCGAGCCTCGGCAAAGACCTCACCGGCCTGGCGGGCTACATGGACCGCAGCAAATCGGACTTGGATAAGCTCAAAGCCGAATTAAGCGGCCTGCAGAGCCGCAAACTGGATCGCGAGAGCATGGAATTGGAGCTGCTCAAAGCCAAGCGGCTCCACCAGTCGGCGCTGGATCAGGAAATCGGCCGAATCGACAGGAACCTCACCGCGCTGCAGCGTCGTTTGGAGCAGCTGGAAAAGGCCTTCGGCGCCAAATCCGGCACCCCTCTCATGCCGCCGCTCACCGGCGGCTTCACCGAAAAGCCAATCGAATAGCGGCAACCGATGCGATCAACGGCACATGGCGGCAGCCGGCGGGCGGAATGAACAAGGACCTGCTTCTGAAATTGCTTCACGAGGTGGCCGACGGCGCCCGGGCGGTTCCTGACGCGGCGCAGCAGCTGGAGCACCTGGCCTGCCAGGACATCGGCTACGCGCAGGTCGACCATCACCGCAGCCTGCGCAAAGGATTCCCGGAAGTGATCTACGGCGAAGGCAAAACCGCCGATCAGATTGCCGGCATCCTGGAATGCATGAGCTCCCAGGAGAGTGTGGTGCTCGCCACCCGGGTCGACACCTCCAAGGCCGAACTTGTTCTGGAGCGTTTCCCGGCAGCTCGGTACCACGCCGAGGCGCGTATGCTCGTATGGATGCCGGTCGCGCCCGCCCCGGTGGGCCGGGGAACCATTCTGGTGGTCGCCGCCGGCACCTCGGACCTGCCGGTGGCCATGGAAGCCGTCATAACGGCCCAGGCCATGGGCCACCGCGTCGAGAAGCTCATCGACGTCGGTGTCGCCGGCATCCATCGGCTCCTCCGTCAGCGCCAGATGCTGGAGGATGCCACCGTTCTCATCGTCGTCGCCGGCATGGAAGGTGCGTTGCCGAGTGTGGTGGCGGGCATGGTCCGCCGGCCCGTGATCGCCGTACCGACCAGTATCGGATACGGGGTCAGCCTGGGAGGCCTGACCGCGCTTTTCGCGATGTTGAACAGCTGCAGCTCCAATGTGGCCGTCGTCAACATCGACAACGGTTTCGGCGCCGGTTACGTGGCCGCCATGATCAACCGCGCCTGACCCCGACGATGGTCGGCCGGTGTCGGTCTCCGGCGCCGGCCTCGCAGTGCACGACTCTCCTGCAAGGACCGACCCCATGGAAACCAAAGAGGCGATTCTGGCGTATGCCCAAAGCGAAAAGGCCAAGGCCGGCCTGCTCATGGCCTCGCAACTGATTGAAATCTACAAGGGGCTGCCCGATCATGAGCGGCACGCAGCCGAGCGATTTCTGCGGCCGCTGATCGCGATGATCGCCAACGAAGTCTATCTGTCCAAGAAGATGACGTCGGCTGGGATGTGGACCGACGTCGAGAAGTGCCTCCATACGGCGCTGGTGATGATGAATTCCGGGGTGCTGGCGGAGGCGGCCTACCATGTGGTCCAGGCAATCAGCGCCGCGACCACGATCGGCCAGCGCGCCATGCAGCATCTGATGGATCGGAAGCTGCTCTGAGCGGATGGGGACCCCGGCCGATCGGGCGCTAGCGGCCCTGCACGATGTCGTTCCATAACGTTTCGAGATTAGGGATGCCGTCGCCTTTGCCGGCGGTCAGAAGCGGGGCGGTGCACTCCCGATGCAATTCTTCAATCGTTTCACGGGCCTGGCTCAGGAGCAAGGAGCAGTCGAAGGTATCCAAGGTTCGCAGCATGAGCCGGTCGTCCCGGACCTGTTCGCGGTAGGCATTCAGGCGGGTTTCGGCCGCGCGCAAATAGGCCAGTCGGCTCTCGATCTGAGCCGCATAGCTCGCTGCCTGCTGCATCAGCTGCAAATTGTAATCAATGCGGC
>Ga0114939_10002056_pt1 | contig 15369 bp, 14 predicted proteins | sample AshMeaCrysSpring_FD_87196 | JGI IMG/M metagenome (GOLD analysis project Ga0114939, IMG submission 87196) | Groundwater microbial communities from Big Spring, Nevada to study Microbial Dark Matter (Phase II) - Ash Meadows Crystal Spring | ecosystem: Environmental > Aquatic > Deep subsurface >... | reverse complement strand
TTGCCAATCGGGCATCCAGCATTTCGATCACCATGGGTCGATGATCGATCCACCCCCTTCAGGCTCATACCTCGTTGGAAACACCAACCCCCGTTCGGGCTCATACGTCGTTGGACAGGGCTCCCCCTTCACGAACCGGCCGCGCGCGCTTATGCTCGCGGGCACAAACCTTCCACGCCGTCCTGGCGCGCCATGCGCACCGGGCGCCCCGATGAGCAACCTGATCGACGTCCGGGAACTCTCCCTCGAGTTCGATGTGCGCGGCATGCGCGTGCCGGTGCTCGACCGGGTGTCGTTCCGTATCCGCCCGGGCAGCACGGTCGCCCTCGTCGGCGAGTCCGGTTCGGGCAAGTCGGTGACCGCGCAGGCGATGATGGGCATCCTGCCGCGCAACGGGCGCATCACCGGCGGCGAGATCCTGCTCGCCGATCCCAAGGGCGGCGGGGCGCCGATCGACCTCGCGAAGCTCGACCCCGACGGCCCGGGATTCCGAGGGATCCGCGGACGGCGCATCTCGATGATCTTCCAGGAGCCTATGCTGTCGCTCTCGCCGGTGCACACGGTGGGCGACCAGGTCTCCGAGGCACTGTTCCTGCACCACGCGGTCGACAAGGCCGAGGGCATGCGCCAGACCGCCGAGATGCTGGGGCTGGTCGGCTTCCCCGATCCCGAGCGCGCGCTCAGGATGTACCCGTTCGAGCTCTCCGGGGGCCTGCGCCAGCGGGCGATGATCGCGATGGCGCTGATCTGCCGGCCCGCGCTCCTCGTCGCCGACGAGCCCACGACCGCGCTGGACGTGACCATCCAGGCGCAGATCCTCGCGCTCGTCGCGGAGTTGAAGCAGAAGTTCGGGATGGCCGTGCTGCTCATCACGCACGACCTCGGCGTCGTCGCCAACCTCGCCGACGAGGTGGTCGTGCTCTACCGCGGCCGGGTGATGGAGTCCGGGACAGTGCAGGACATCTATCGCGCGCCGAGCCACCCCTACCTGCAGGCGCTGATGCGCGCGGTGCCGCACTTCGACATGAAGGAGGGCGAGCGCCTGCAGCCGGTACGCGAGATCGACCACCAGGCGGGACCGCTGGTGCGCGCGCACGAGCCGTGGCGGGAAGGGGCCGGCGAGATCCAGCTTTCGGTGCAAGGCGTGACCCGGACGTTCGCGACGCGCAAGGCGGGCCTCTTCGGCGGGCAAGCGCACGTCGTGCGCGCGGTCGCCGACGTGAGCCTCGAGGTGCGCCACGGCGAGTGCTTCGGGCTGGTCGGGGAGAGCGGCTGCGGAAAGACCACGCTCTCCAAGATGATCATGCGGGCGATCACGCCCGACAGCGGCCGCATCGTCTACAACGACCGCGGCGCGCCGATCGACGTCGCCGCGGCGGGCGAAGCGGAACTCCTGCGCTTCCGGCGCCGCGTGCAGTACATTTTCCAGGACCCGATGGGGTCGCTGTCGCCGCGCATGACCGTGTTCGACATCCTGCGCGAGCCGCTGGTGATCCACGAGGTCGGCGACGCCGACTACCAGGCGGAGATGGTGAAGGAGCTGATGCGGCTGGTCGGCCTCGACCCTCGCTTCCTGTCCCGCTACCCGCACAGCTTCTCCGGCGGCCAGCGGCAGCGCATCGGCATCGCGCGGGCGCTGGCGCTCAAGCCCGACATGCTGCTCTGCGACGAGCCGGTCTCCGCCCTCGACGTCTCGATCCAGGCGCAGGTGCTGAACCTCCTCCAGGACCTGAAGGCCGAGCTCGGCCTCACCTACCTCTTCATCTCGCACAACCTCGCGGTGGTCGACTACATCGCCGACGAGATCGCGGTGATGTGCAAGGGGCGCATCGTCGAGATCGCACCGCGCGAGATCCTGTTCCGCAATCCGGTGCATCCGTACACGCGCGGCCTGCTCGCCGCGGTGCCCTACCCGGACCTCGAGCGCCGACTCGACCTGGCCGCGGTCATGGAGGGCGCCTCGCGCGATCCCGCCGAATGGCGCGCGCCCTTCGCGTGGACCGCCGACGACGCGGGCGTGCTGCACGACCTGGGCGGCGGGCACCGCGTGCGCGCCGCCCGCGGCGCGGCCCTGTCGACGCGGGCCGCATGACGCCCATGCCGCTCCGGTCCGTCGCGTCCGTCCTGCTCGCCGCCTCGCTCGCGCTCGCGCCCGCGGGCGCGTCGGCCGCCCCCGAGGAGCCCCCGCTGCTCGCGGCCGCGGTGAAGGAAGGCAAGCTCCCGCCGATGTCCGAGCGGCTTCCGGCGCGGCCGCGCTCGGTGGCCTTCGACGGCAAGCTCCGCGTGCCGGGCCGCTACGGCGGCGACATGCGGATGCTGATGGCGAAGGACCGGGACATCCGCATGATGGTGGTCTACGGCTACGCGCGCCTCGTCGGGTACAACGACAGGCTCGAGTTCGTCCCCGACATCGTCGAGAGCTTCGACAACGTCGGCGACCGCGACTTCACGTTCCGTCTCCGGCCCGGGCACCGCTGGTCCGACGGCGCCCCGTTCACCACCGAGGACTTCCGTTACTTCTGGGAGGACGTGGCCAACAACAAGGCGCTCTCGCCGCTGGGACTCCCCAACGTGCTGCTGGTGAACGGAAGAGGGCCGCGGGTGAGCTTCCCCGACCCGCTCACCGTCCGCTACACCTGGGACGAGCCCAACCCGTTGTTCCTGCCGGCGCTCGCCGGTCCCTCGCCGTTGTTCATCTACCGGCCGGCTCACTATCTCAAGCAGTTCCACGCGCGCCACATCGGCGAGGAGAAGGCCAAGGCGATGGCCGCCGAGAAGAAGGCGCGCAACTGGGCCGGCCTGCACCACAAGAAGGACGAGCAGTACCGCTTCGACAACCCGGACCTGCCGACCCTCGAGCCATGGATCAACACGACCGCGCCGCCGGCGACGCGCTTCGTGTTCCTGCGCAATCCCTACTTCCACCGCGTCGACCCGGCGGGCCGCCAGCTGCCCTACGTCGACCGGGTGGTGATCGGCATCGCCGACGAGAAGCTCGTGCCCGCGAAGACCGGCGCGGGCGAGGTCGACCTTCAGTCGCGCTACCTGCGCTTCGACGACTACACGTTCCTCAAGAAGAACGCGCAGCGCAGCGGCTACGAGGTGCGCCTGTGGGACACCGTGAAGGGCTCGCAGGTGGCGCTCCACCCCAACCTCAACGTCGAGGATCCGGCCTGGCGGGCGCTGATGCGGGACGTGCGCTTCCGGCGCGCGCTTTCGCTCGCGATCAACCGCCACGAGATCAACCAGGTCGTGTTCTTCGGGCTGGTGCAACCGTCGAACAACACCGTGCTCCCGGCGAGCCCGTTGTTCGACCCGGCGCTGCGTTCGGCGTGGGCCCGCTTCGACCTCAAGGCCGCCAACGCGCTGCTGGACGAGATCGGCCTCGCCAAGCGGGACAAGAACGGGCTGCGGCTCCTGCCCGACGGCCGGCCGCTCGAGATCGTGGTCGACACCGCCGGCGAGAGCACCGAGGAAACCGACGTCCTGGAGCTCATCCGCGACGGCTGGCGCCAGGCCGGCATCGCGCTCTTCTCGCGGCCCTCGCAGCGCGAGATCTTCCGCAAGCGCGTGTTCTCCGGGCAGTCGATGATGTCGGTCTGGCAGGGAATCAACAATGGCGCGGCCACGGCGGACATGAGCCCGGAGGAGCTTGCACCGGTAAAGCAGGAGCAGCTGCAGTGGCCGATGTGGGGCAACCACGTCGAGAGCCACGGCAAGGGCGGCCAGGCGCCCGACCTGCCCGAGGCGAAGGAGCTCCTGGCCCTCTACGAGGCCTGGCAGAAGGCGCCGGACACCGCGGAGCGCGCGCGCATCTGGCGGCGGATGCTGTCGATCCACGCGGAGCAGCAGTTCACGATCGGCACGGTGACCGGCAACCTGCAGCCGGTCGTGGTGGGCCGGGCGCTCCGCAACGTGCCGAATCGCGCGTTGTACAACTGGGACCCGGGCGCGTACTTCGGCATCCACCACCCCGACGCGTTCTGGATCGACGCCCCCGGCCGCCCGTAGAAACCGATGCTCTCGTTCGTCCTCCGGCGGATCCTGGTGATGATCCCGACGCTCGTCGCGATCAGCATCATCGTCTTCGTCATCATCCAGCTGCCGCCCGGCGACTACCTCGAGAGCCACATCGCCGAGCTGCAGGCGCAGGGCGAGAGCGTCGACCCGCAGAAGATCGCGTTCCTTCGCGAGCACTACGGGCTCGACAAGCCGATGTGGCAGCAGTACCTGCACTGGATCGGCGGCTGGTTCACCGGCGACTTCGGCTACTCGTTCGAGTTCAACCTCCCGGTCTCCGAGGTGATCGGCGACCGGATGATCCTGACGATGCTGGTGTCGTTCGTCACGGTGCTCTTCACCTGGGCGATCGCCTTCCCGATCGGCGTGTACTCGGCGACGCACCAGTATAGCTGGGGCGACTACGGCCTCACGCTGCTCGGCTTCCTCGGGATTGCGATCCCGAACTTCATGCTGGCGCTGGTGATGATGTACCTCGCCAACGTCTGGTTCGGCACGTCGATCGGCGGCCTCATGGACCCGGAATTCATCGGCAAGCCGTGGTCGTGGGACAAGTTCAAGTCGGTGCTCGAGCACCTATGGATCCCGGTGATCGTGATCGGCACGGGCGGGACCGCCGGCATGATCCGCAAGATGCGCGCGAACCTCCTCGACGAACTGCAGAAGCAGTACGTCGTCACCGGCCGCGCCAAGGGCCTGCCGCCGGGGAAGCTCTTGCGCAAGTACCCGATGCGGCTCGCGCTCAACTTCTTCATTTCCGACATCGGGAGCCTCCTGCCGGCGGTGATCTCGGGCGCCGAGATCACCGCCGTCGTGCTGTCGCTGCCGACCACCGGCCCGATGCTGCTCGCGGCGCTCAAGAGCCAGGACATGTACCTCGCCGGCTCGTTCCTGATGTTCCTCGCGCTGATGATCGTGATCGGCGTGCTGATCTCCGATCTCGCGCTCGCGGCGCTCGACCCCCGCATCCGCCTCGAGGGGGGGGTAGCCCGATGAGCCGGGAAGCAGGGGCCCCATTGCCTTTCATGGGGATGCGACCAGGCGAATCGGGCAAGCGGCCGACGCGAGCCCTTTCAATGGACGCCACCCGTCCGGAGGCCGCCCGATGAGCCGGGACGCAACGGCCCCGCTGCCGCACTACGTCTCTAGGGAGCCCTTCGACGCGCAGGGCGCGGAGACGCTGACCACCGAGCAGGAGCGCTTCTACCTCGCGTCGCAGTGGCAGCTGATGCTGTGGAAGCTCAAGCGCCACAAGGTCGCGGTGATCGCGGGAATCGTCCTCGCGATCATGTACGCCTCGACGCTCGTCTCCGAGGTGCTCGCGCCCTACCACCTGCACACCCGGCACACCGACTGGATCTACGCGCCGCCGCAGCAGGTGCGCCTGTTCCACGAGGGGCGCTTCGTCGGGCCGTTCACCTACGGCCTAACGCGCTCGCTCAACATGGAGACGCTGAAGCGCGAATACGCCGAGGACACCTCGCAGGTCCACCGGCTGCGCTTCCTCTGCTCGGGCGACACCTACAAGTTCTGGGGGCTGTTCGGGGCGTCGTTCCACCTGGTCTGCCCCGCGGAGGGCGGGACGCTGTTCCTCGCCGGCACCGACCGGCTCGGGCGCGACGTGCTGTCGCGGGTGATCTACGGCACACGCATCTCGCTCACGATCGGGCTGCTCGGCATCGCGGTCTCGTTCGGCCTCGGCCTGCTCTTCGGCGGCATCGCCGGCTACTACGGCGGCTGGGTCGACAACCTGATCCAGCGGGTGATCGAGGTGATCCGCAGCTTCCCCGAGCTGCCGCTGTGGATGGCGCTCTCCGCGGTGCTGCCGGTGACGTGGAGCCCGCTCCTCGTCTACTTCGGCATCACGATGATCCTGGCGACGCTCGACTGGACCAACCTCGCGCGCGCGGTCCGATCGAAGCTCCTCGCGCTGCGCGAGGAGGACTACACGACCGCGGCGCGGCTCATGGGCGCGAAGCCGAAGCGCATCATCGCCCGCCACCTGCTGCCCGGCTTCATGAGCCACCTGATCGCGGCGGCGACGCTCTCGATCCCCGGCATGATCCTCGGTGAGACCGCGCTCTCGTTCCTCGGCATCGGCCTGCGGCCGCCGATCACGAGTTGGGGGGTGCTGCTGAACGAGGCGCAGAACATCAACGTCGTGGCGCTCTACCCGTGGCTGATGCTGCCGGTGGTGCCGGTGATCATCGTCATCCTCGCCTTCAACTTCTTCGGCGACGGGCTGCGCGACGCCGCGGACCCGTACCGCTAGCGGCGCTCGCGCCTCGGCGCCAGCCGTTTCTTGAGCCTGCGACCCGCGCACGCCGCCCGGCCTCAGCCGGCGACGTGCGCCGCCACGCGACGGGCTTGGCCGCGATCGCGATGCTCGAACAGGTAGATGCCCTGCCAGGCGCCGAGCGCCGGCCGGCCACCCGCAACCGGAATCGACAGCGACACCGGCAACAGCGCCGCCTTGATGTGGGCCGGCATATCGTCCGGTCCCTCGGTGGTGTGCGTGATCCAGCGCATTGACGGGGCGTCGGACGCCGGGACGAGCCGCCCGAAGAACGCCTCGAGGTCGCGGCGCACGTCCGGGTCGGCGTTCTCCTGCACGCACAGCGAGCACGAGGTGTGCTGCACGAAGAGGGTCAGCAGCCCTTCCTGGACGCCGCTCGCGCGGACGAAGCGGACGACCTCGCCGGTGAACTCGTGAAGGCCGGGGCCGGTGGTGCGGATGGTCAGGATCGTCTGCATCGCGTGCGCCCTGCCGGCAACGATAGCACCGCGCCACGCGGCCCGGCGTGCGCGCCCGCGCGTGCCCGCTCTCTCGCGTGCGCCGCTGTCCATCATCCGTGGGTCGTGGAGGAGCGCGCCTTCCGGCGGGCCAACCGCGACGACGGACGCGTTCAGTCGTCGAGCAGCCGCCGCCTCAACGCGTCGAACCCGTCGACCACATGGTCGTACTCGCGGTTGGGCTCCGGATCGGGCGGGCCCGCCGGGCCCCACTCGTCGGGCCGCCGCACGAACGCGGTGCCCATGCCGGCGTCCTGCGCCGCGTTGAGGTCGAAGTTGTGGCAGGCGACCATCAGGACGTCGGGCGGGGCGAGCCCCAGCCAGCGCGAGGCGGTCACGTAGGCCTCGGGGTGCGGCTTGTACACCCCGATCATCTGGCAGGAAACGATCGCGTCCCAGCACAGGGCGTTGCGCCGCGACACGTCGACCACCAGCGCGACCGGCAGCATGGTGAACGACACGACGGGAAGGCGCGTGCGAAGCGCGGCGAGCGCCGGCGGAAAGTCGGGCCACGCACGCAGGCGGTGCCAGGCTCGCCAAAGCCGCTCGCGCGCCTGCGTGCCGGGCGCGGGCAGCCCCAGGTGGGCCACGGTCTCGTCCAGCGTCCGCAGGTGGACGTCGTCCATGTCGAACGTCGGGCGCACCTGCCCGACGATCCCCTTCATCGTGCGCCGGCGCCACTCGTTGGCGAAGTCGTGCCTGTCGAAGTCGTGGCCCTGCCACGCGTCGACGTCGGCCAGGGCCTCGACGATCGCGCCGTGCCAGTCGAGCACCGTGCCGCCAGTGTCGAAGAAGACGGCCTTCGGACGGGCGCGCCCGCCGTGCGCTCCCGTGGGTGCCGCGGGGGCCACGCGGCCAGTCACCAGCGCAGCAGCATCCGGCCGGCCAAGCCGCCGATGGCTGCAGGCACGACAATCCCGAGCAGGTACCAGCTCGCGATGAATGGCGCCGCCATCTCCGGGCAGTGGAAGCTGTAGACCAGCGCACCGGCTGCGCCCGCCAGCAGCCCCGCGAACGTCCCGGCGAGCGCCGGCCGCGTCGGCGCAAGCCCCTTCATCGCCCAAAGCGCCCCGGCGAACACCGGGAGGGCGAGAAGCGCGATGCTGATCACGCACGCCGCCCATGATCCACCCATGACGAGCGCCCCACGCGTGCCGGGCGGCGCGGACGCGAGGGCGAGCGCCGCGAGCAGCCCGATCGCGCCCACCGGAACGGCGAGCGTTGCCGCAGCAGCGGCGACGCGCGCCCCCGGCCGGCCCGCGCGCGTGCAGCCGGCGAATGCGCTAGCGAGAATCAGTGCGGGAACCCCGAGCTTGACCCAGAACATCGGGTCGCGCGGAGCCTCGGCGAGGTCGGGACGCACGCCCAGGGTAATGACCATGAGCACCACGGCGGCAGCGCCCCCGCCCGCGAGCGCCGCGGCAAAGCGCCGCTGTGGCGCACCGGGCGCCGTGGCCCCCGCGCCCCGCGCGAGCATCGCGACGAGTTGGTCGGTGCGCATCGCCTAAGCCCGGACCTTCGCGGCCAGCGCCTTCAACCCGCGGTGGATGCCGACCTTGACCGCGGATTCCGACATGCCGGTGAGCCGCGCGGTCTCGGCGACCGAAAGGCCCTCGAGCTTCACGTGCACGATCGGCAGGCGGTGCCGGTCGGGGAGCTGCGCGAGCAGCACCGCGAGGTCGCGCCGGGCGTCGTGTGCCGCCTCGTCAGGCGCGGCGAACAGCGCATCCTCGTCGAGCGGATCGTGCATCGCGTCGCGCCCCGCGCGCCGGCGCAAGAGGTCCACCATCTTGTAGCGCGCGATCGCGTGCACCCACGCGGTCAGCGGCTGCGCGGGATCGTAGGTGTGGCGCTGGTTGTGGACGGCCAGCAGCGTCTCCTGCACGAGGTCCTCCACTTCGTCCGGGATTCGGGCGAGGCGTCCCCGAAGGTAGCCGCGCACGAAGCCGGCGAGCTGCTGCAGGAACGCGTGGTAAGCCGCGTCGTCGCCCGCGAGCCCGCGCACGAACAGGTTCCGAAGCCCTTCTTCCCGCCCGCTCACGCGCACCCTGCTCCCTCGTATTCGTCCGCGACGCCTCGACGGTTACAGGCTGCACGCGCGCCGGACGACGGCGTGAATTCTGCCCGACCACGTAACCGGCCGCCACGGCGCGCCGAACTAGCCGCTGTCCGCACGACCTGCGCAGCCACGCGCCGCGACCGCGGCACACACCCCCACCCTGCCAAGGAGCACCACGATGAACCGCCGCAACTTCACCGTCACCGCCATGGCGCTCGCCGCCCTGGCTTCGGGAACCGCCATCGCCCAGGACAAGATGGGCGGCAAGGACGCGCAGAAGGCCGCTCAGGAGAAGTGCTACGGCGTGGCACTCGCCGGCAAGAACGACTGCGCGGCCGGTCCCGGAACGAGCTGCGCGGGCACCTCGAAGGTCGACTACCAGGGCAACGCGTGGAAGATGGTGCCGCAGGGCACCTGCACCACGATCAAGACGCCGAAGGGCACCGGGTCGCTCACCCCGGTCAAGAGCTGAGCCCCGGCACCGGCGCCACCCGCTCGTGAACCCGCTCACCGCCGGGCTGGGCTTGAAGCCCCAGCACTACGAGGAGGCTCTTGCCTGCCCGGCGGCGGGCCTCTGGTTCGAGGTCCATCCCGAGAACTACCTGGTCGACGGGGGGCCGCGGTTGCGCTGCCTCGAGGCGATCCGGGCGCGCCATCCGGTCGCGCTGCACGGCGTCGCGCTTTCGCTCGCCGCCGACCATCCACCCGACGACGCGCACCTCGCCCGGCTGCGCGCGCTCGCCGTCCGCATCGAACCCGCGATCGTTTCCGAGCACCTCGCGTGGTCGGCGTGGCGCGGCGCCTACTACCCGGACCTGCTGCCGTTCCCGCGCACCAGCGAGGCGCTCGCGCGCATCGCCGCGAACGTCGGCATCGCGCAGGACGCGCTGGGCTGCCGCATCGCGATCGAAAACCCGTCGCACTACCTCTCCATCGAGGGGCACGACTGGGACGAGATCGCGTTCCTCGGCGAGCTCGTGCGCCGCACCGGCTGCGGGCTCCTCCTCGACGTCAACAACGTCCACGTGAGCGCCGCGAACCTCGGTTTCGATGCGGGCGCCTACATCGACGCGTTCCCCGGCGAAGCGGTGGTCGAAGTGCACCTCGCCGGACACTCGCGCGACCCGCTGCTGGGCGACGCGCTCCTGGTCGATTCGCACGACGCGCCGGTCGCGGAGGCCGTGTGGGCGCTCCACGAGCGGCTGGTCGCGCGCATCGGCGCGCGGCCGACGCTGATCGAGCGCGACGACCGGCTGCCGCTGTTCGGCGAACTCCTCTCCGAGCGCGAACGCGCGCACCGCGCGCTAGCCTTCGACCTCGCGGAGGCGGCCTGAACGGCCGCCCGCCGGCGATGTCGCTCGCCGCGTTCCAGGACGCCTTCGCGCACGCGCTCCTCGCCTCGCGCGAGGACGCCCGCGCGCCGCTCGCCTCGCTGGTCGCCCAGCCGGCCTTCGCCGTCTACCGCAACACGGTGATGAAGTCCTGCGTCGACGCGCTTGAGGCCAACTTCCCGGCGGTGGCGCGGCTCGTGGGCGAGGCCTGGTTTCGCGCGGCCGCGGCCGAGTACGTGGCCGGCGAACCGCCGCGCGAACCCTCGTTGCTGGCCTACGGCGCCACCTTTCCGGCGTTCCTCGCGGGCTTCGCGCCCGCGGCCGAGCTTCCCTACCTGGCCGACGTCGCGCGCCTCGACCGCTGCTGGAGCGAGTCGCACGTCGCCGCCGACGCCCCGGTGCTTCGCGCGCAGGACCTGGTGGGCGTCGACACCGCGGTGCTTGCCGATGCGAAGCTCGAGCCGCATCCGGCTGCGCGCTGGGCCTTCTTCGCCGACGCCCCGATCCGCTCGATCTGGAGCGCCAACCGCGGCACCGAAGCGCCCGAGGGCGAGATCGCCTGGCGCGGCGAGGGCGTGCTGCTGACGCGGCCCGACTCGGCCGTCGTCTGGGGCGCACTCGACGCAGGCGCATGCACTTTCCTCGACGAATGCGCACGGGGAGGCAGCGTCGCCGCGGCGATGGACGCCGCGCTCGCCGCCGATGGCGACGCCGATCCGGCACGGATCGCTGCGACGCTGATCGACGCCGGCGCCTTCGCACGCCTCGTCGCCCCCGCCACCGACCGCGCCCTCTGAAGGAGCTTCGATGCACAAGGCCCTCGCAACGCAGGATCTTCGCCAGGCCGGCGTGCGCGCCGCGTGGAACCGCGCAGCAGACCTTCTCTCCCGGGCGATCGGCGACTCGCTGCTGGCGCTCGGCGCGCGCCTCGCGCTCGCGGCGATCTTCTTCATCTCCGGCCGCACCAAGGTCGAGGGACTGATCACCGTGACCGAGGGCACGCATGCGCTGTTTCGCGACGAGTACAAGGTCCCCCTGCTCGCGCCCGAGGTCGCCGCGCACCTCGCGACCTGGGCCGAGCACCTCCTCCCCGCGCTCCTGGTGCTGGGACTCTTCACCCGCCTCTCCGCGCTGGGCCTCCTCGCGATGACGGCGGTGATCCAGTTCTTCGTCTACCCCGACGCCTGGCCGACCCACCTGTCGTGGGCGACGCTCGCGCTCTACCTCGTCGCCCGCGGCGGCGGGTCGCTGTCGCTGGACGCGAAGCTCGCGATCCGCTAGCGTAGAGCGTCCCGCGCCTGCGATCGCCCTCCCGTGTCAACCCCGACGCCCTGGGACCACCGCAACGACCGGCCGCCACGGCGATCGCCCGCGCGCGCCGGCCCGATGATCCGGGCGCTGCTCGCAGCCGTCGTGCTGGCGTCGTCCGCCGTCGCGGCGGCCTTCGACCACGCGCACCCGGCGTGGGAGGCGTTGCTCCAGCGGCACGTGGCCGCCAACGCGGCCGGGACCGCCTCGAAAGTGCGTTACGCCGGGATGATGGCCGATCGCGCCCGGCTCGCCGCGTATCTCGACGCGCTGGCCGCAGTCACGCGCGAGGATTACGGCCGCTGGACGCGACAGCAGCGGCTCGCGTTCCTGATCAACGCCTACAACGCGTGGACGGTCGAGCTCGTGCTGACCCGCTATCCGGGCGTCGAGTCGATCAAGGACCTCGGCAGCGTCCTGCAGTCGCCGTGGAAGCGGAAGTTCGTCCGCCTGCTGGGCGAGGTCAAGAGCCTCGACGAGATCGAGCACGACATGATCCGGGCTCGAGGCGCCTTCGACGACCCGCGCATTCACGCGGGCGTCGTCTGCGCGTCGATCGGCTGCCCGATGCTGCGCCGGGACGCGTTCGTCGCGGAACGCCTCGACGACCAGCTCGACGACGCGATGCGCCGATTCCTGTCCGACCGGGAGCGCAACCGGTTCGACGCCGCCGACGGGGTACTGCGAGTGTCGAAGATCTTCGACTGGTACCGCAAGGACTTCGAGCGGGGGCACCGGGGCTACGACTCGCTCGGGACGCTCTTCGCGCGGCACGCTGACGCACTTGCCGATGCGCCCGAGGCGCGTGCGCGGATCCGCGCCGGAAACTACCGGCTCGAGTTCCTGGAGTACGACTGGGCGCTCAACGACGCCCGTTGACGGCGCCGCCGGCGACCCGATGGGCACGATGACCTGCACGTTGCCGCGACGCCCGGGCGGAGGGCTGGGCAGCGACCCCACCCGGCCGGTCCACGCCGGCCGTGCCGCGCCGCCAAACCGAGGACCAAGCGCATGATCTCCCGCACCCGTCGCACAATCACGCTCGCCGGCCTTGCGCTGGCGAGCCGCCTCGCGATCGCTCAGCCCGCGCGTGCCGCCGAGAAGACGCACCCCGACGTGATCGCGGCCGATGTCCGGGCCTCCGGAACGGACTCCTTCGACTTCGACGTGACGATCTCGTCCCCGTACGACACGCCGGCGCGTTACGCTGATGCGTTCCGCGTCGCCGGCATGGACGGCCGGGTCTACGGCGAGCGCGTGCTGCTTCACGATCACGCCGACGAGCAGCCCTTCACGCGCGACCTGTACGGCGTGAAGATCCCCGCCGGGGTCCGGAGGGTGATCGTGCAGGCGCGCGATCGGAAGTACGGATACGGCGGCCGGCAGTTCGAAATCGGCCTGCCCGGGCGCTGACCGGCCCGATCGCGCGCCCGGTCGCCACGCTTTGCCGCCGCCGCGGGGCGTCGCCGAAGCGGGCTACGCGAGGAGCCTCGGCAGCACGCGCCCCTCCCGGGCAAGGCGCTCGAATGGCCCATCCTCGGCGACGCGGCCGTGCTCGAGCAGCAGCACGCGATCGAAGCCCTTCGCGAGCGCGGGGTGGCCGAGCGCCCAGACCACGGTGCGGCCGCGCGCCCACGCGAGCACGTTGGCGACCACCCGGCGCTCCAGCACGGGGTCGAGCCCCGAGGTCGGCTCGTCGAGCACCAGCAGGTCGGGGTTCTTGATCAGGGCGCGCGCGATCGCAAGCCGCTGCTTCTGCGCGTACGAGAGGCGGGCGCCGCTCGCGCCGACGTCGTAGTCGAGGCCGCGGCGGATCAGCGCGCCCTCCATCCCCACTTCGCGCGCGACGTCGCGCACGAGGTCGGTGAGGCGCTCCTGCGCGTGCGCGCGCTCGTACACCGGCCGGCCGTAGAGGATGTTGTCGCGAATCGATGCGGAGGCCGAGTAGCGCGACGGCTCCACGAACTCGACGACGCCCCGGTCGGCGAAGCGCCGGGCGAACTCGTGGCGCGCCGCGACCAGGCGCTCCTGCATCGACGCGTCGGGGATGCCGACGCGGTGCCGCGCGACGGAGAGCTTGAGGGTCAGCGACAGCAGCATCTCGTGCGAGCGCGCCGGCAGCGAGGCGCGCCCCTTGTCGTCGAGGCGGCGCAGCAGCGCCCGGAAGTCGTCGAGGTCCTCCGGCGAGATGAAGCTGTACTCGGCGAACAGCGGGCTGTCGGCGGGCTCGTTCGCGAACAGCTCGATCATCAGCCGCGCGACGTCGATGCCCGCGGCCTCGAGCTCCGCGGTGAGCCCCAGGTCGTCGAGGAGCTTGCGCACCTCGTGGTTCGCGGCGAGCCGATCCGGCGCGAATGCCGGGTCGATCGGCGCGCCGAACAGCAGGTTCTCCGCGATGGTAGCGTTCTCGAGGTAGCGGTCGCGGTCGAACAGCTCGACCAGCGGCGCGAGGTCGGGGCTGCGCACCCGGTCGCGCAGCCGCGCGCGCGCCTCGAGCGCGAGTGCCTCGAGATCGGCCGGCACCGCGCCGCGGCTCGCGAGGCCGAAGGCGAAGAGTTCCTCGTCCATCGCCACCACGCGCAGCACCTCGAGCCCGTGCGCCTGCGGGTCGTCGACCCCGGTCACGTCGACGTCGATCCAGCTCGCGTTGATGTCGTCGGTCGTGTTGCCGGAGGCCAGCGCGTCGCGGCGGCGCGTCTCCTCGGCGCGCGCGGCCTCCCCGTCGTAGGTCGTGGGGCGCACCTGGCGGTGCTTGAGACCGTACACCAGGTTGTGGAACAGCGTGCCCGAGAAGACGTGCGCGTTGCGCGACGCGTAGGCGATGCGGCTTCCCGTCACCGCGACGTGGACGTCGGGCAGCGACAGCGCGCCGACGGTGAGGCGTCCCGCGCTCGGATGGGCGAGGCGGGCGAGGAGCCGCGCGACGTCGTCCTTCGCGCAGTCGCCCGGCCCCACGACGGCCACCTGCTCGCCCGGCGCGATGGTGAAGTCCAGCGCAGCGACCCGCTCGATCCCGTCCTCGTCGTAGCGCACGCCGCTCGCGACCAGCGGGCCCTCGAGCCGCGGCAGACTCTCCGGCGCGCCGCCGATGAGCGTCTCGGGCAGCATGCCGGGCGGCTCGAACTGGGTGAGGATCTGCTCGTACTTGACCCGCACGTCCTCCTTGGTCTCGTACCACTTGAGGAGCTCCTTCCACGGGTCGATGATGTCCTTGTAGGCGGCGATCACCGCGACCAGGGCGCCGACGGTGAGCTGGCCCTGGATCACGAAGTAGCCGCCGATCGCGTAGAAGAAGAACGGCGTCACCTGCGCGAGGAAGTTGTTCAGGAACTTGACGAAGAACTTGCGCTTGTAGATGTCGACGCGGATGCCGTAGATCGTGCCGAGGCGGCTCGACGCGTCGGCGAGCTCGTAGCGCATCGTGTCGTTGGCGCGCACCTCGGTCACGCCGCCGATCACGTCGCCGATGCGGTCGGAGAACTCGCGGGTCGTCTGGATGCGGCGCTTGGCCTGCTGGTTGATCTTGCGCTGCAGCTTCGGGATAAGCCAGGCCTGCGGCGGGTAGAGCGCGACCGCGGCGAGGCCGAGCCAGAAGTTCTGCATGAAGATGAACGTCATGTACGTGACCAGCAGGCCGAGCTGGAACGCGGGCGAGGCGATCGACTCGCCGATGAAGCCGCCGATCGGGTCGGTCTCCGCCGTGACCATCGGGATGATCTCGCCCGACGAGGTCTTCTTGAAGTGCGGCAACGGGAAGCGCAGCATCGCCTCGTAGAGCTGGTAGCGGAGCCTGCGCACCATCCGCTCGCCGACGACGCCGCGGTAGACGTTGAGCCAGTACTTGATGCCGCCGTTGAC
>Ga0114939_10002054_pt1 | contig 15374 bp, 10 predicted proteins | sample AshMeaCrysSpring_FD_87196 | JGI IMG/M metagenome (GOLD analysis project Ga0114939, IMG submission 87196) | Groundwater microbial communities from Big Spring, Nevada to study Microbial Dark Matter (Phase II) - Ash Meadows Crystal Spring | ecosystem: Environmental > Aquatic > Deep subsurface >... | reverse complement strand
GGCCTGGGACGCGTATCCGTCGTTCTCGCCCGATGGCAGGACGCTGGCCTACACCGCGATGAAGCGTCCGGGCTACGAGGCGGACCGGTTCCGCATCGTGCTGCGCTCGTGGCCGGACGGCGCCGAGCGAGTGCTCACCGAGTCCTGGGACCGCTCGCCCGGCGAGCTTCAATGGGCACCCGACGGAAAGACGATCTACGCGACGGCCGATGACCTCGGCAACCACGCGCTGTTCGCCATCGATGTCTCGAGTGGCAAGGCGCGCACGGTCGTCGGCAAGGGTTACGTGGCATCGCCGCAGGTGCGCGGGGCAAGTGTCGTCTACCTGCGCGATTCGCTCGCCGGGCCGGCGGAGCTCCACTCGGTGCGCGCCGACGGCAAGGATCCGAAGCGAATCAGCCGAATCAACGATGCGCGTCTCGCCGGCACTGGCCTCGGGGAGGCCGAGCAGTTCACCTTCACCGGCGCCAATCGCGACACGGTGCACGCGTGGATCGTGAAGCCCGTGGACTTCGATCCGGCGCAGAAGTACCCAGTGGCGATGCTGATCCACGGCGGGCCCCAGGGCTCTTTCGGTGACCACTTCCACTATCGCTGGAACCCGCAGACCTATGCCGGCCGCGGCTACGCGGCACTCATGATCGACTTCCACGGCTCCACCGGCTACGGGCAGGCCTTCACGGACGCGATCAACGGCGACTGGGGCGGGAAGCCACTTGAGGACCTGCAGAAGGGTCTCGATGCCGCGCTGGCAAAGTATCCGTGGATGGACGGCGATCGTGTCGCAGCGCTCGGCGGCAGCTACGGCGGCTACATGGTGAACTGGATCGCCGGTGCGTGGCCCGATCGCTTCAAGTGCCTCGTCTCTCACGCCGGCAACCTGGACGAGCGGTTCGCCTACTTCGCCACCGAGGAGCTATGGTTCCCCGAGTGGGAGCATGGCGGCACGCCCTGGGAGAACCCGGAAAGCTATGCGAGACACAACCCCGTCGACCTCGTTAAGAACTGGAAGACACCGACGCTGGTGATCCACGGCGCGCTGGACTTCCGGGTGGTCGAAACCGGTGGCTTCGGCACGTTTACCGCTCTGCAGCGCAAGGGCATCCCGAGCAAGTTGCTGCATTTTCCGGACGAGAACCACTGGGTGCTGAAGCCCGCCAACAGCGTGCTCTGGCACGACACCGTACTCGGCTGGCTCGATCTCTGGACGAAGCGCGACGGTCGGGAGTAACGGGCAGCTCGCCCCTGGAATCGCCTGATGTCCCCAATGGATTCGCCGCTCGCTGCCTGCCTTGCGCTGCTCGCGGGCTGGGCAATGATCGGCGCGGCCGGACTGCTGCGCCCGTCCAGCGTGGCACTGGTCGGCAGGCTGCTGTTTCCGCTCGGTGCCCTGACAGGCGTCGCGCTCGCCTTCGTGGCTGCATGGCAGTTCGACTCCCCCGCCGAGCGCATACAACTGATGCTGGGGCTGCCGGACTTGCCGATGCACGTGCGGCTCGACCCACTGTCACGCGTGTTCCTCATCCTGCTCGGCAGTTGCAGCGCCGGCGTGTCGCTGTTCGCTGCAGGCTATTTCCGCAAGGGCGAGGGGACTGCGCCCGGTCTGATGGGGCTGCAGTACCACCTGTTCCTCGCGAGCATGGGCTTCGTGCTGCTCGCCGACGATGCCTACGCATTCATGGTCGCCTGGGAGACCATGGCCCTTGCGTCCTACTTCCTGGTCACCGCGCAGCACGGAATCCCGGAGATCCGCAGTGCCGGCTTCCTGTACCTGTTGATGGCCCACGTCGGAGCCATCGCGATCCTGCTCAGCTTCGGCATCCTCCAGGGCGGCACCTGGCAGTTCACGTTCGACGCCATGCGCGCCGCGGAGCTCTCGCCCGCCTGGGCGTCGGCCGCGTTCCTGCTCGCACTGTTCGGCTTCGGCGCAAAGGCAGGCATCGTGCCGTTGCACGTATGGCTTCCCGAAGCGCATCCGGCCGCGCCATCGCCGGTCTCGGCGTTGATGAGCGGCGTGATGCTCAAGACGGCCATCTACGGCGTGCTGCGGGTGACGTTCGACCTGCTCGGGAATCCGCAGTGGTGGTGGGGCCTGGTGCCGCTAGCGCTGGGGCTCGCTACCGCCGTGTTCGGCGTCGTCTTCGCGGCGGTGCAGACGGACATGAAGCGCCTGCTGGCGTACTCGTCGGTGGAGAACATCGGCGTGCTGTTCACGGGCGTCGGTCTGGCCATCGTGTTCCACGGCGTCGGCATGCACGGGCTGTCAGCCCTGGCACTGGTGGCGGTGCTCTATCACTCGCTGAACCATGCCTTCATGAAGAGCCTGCTGTTCCTCGGCACCGGCGCGGTGCTGCACGCCACCGGCGAACGCAACCTCGGGCGGCTGGGCGGACTGATCCACCGGATGCCGTGGGCGGGCTGGCTGACGCTGGTAGGGGTGCTGGCGATCGCGGGACTGCCGCCGCTCAACGGCTTCGTGTCCGAATGGCTGCTGCTGCAAGCGCTGCTGTTCTCGCACGAGGTGCCCCGACCGTTCGTCAACATGCTGCTGCCGCTCGGAACGGCCATCATCGCGCTGGCCGCCGCACTGGCCGCCTACGTGATGGTCAAGTTCTTCGGTATCGTCTTCCTCGGGCAGCCTCGCGAGGCAACCCTTTCCCGCGCACACGATGTCGACGGCCTGGAGAAGGCCGGGCTCGTCTGGCTCGCCGTGGGCTGTGTGGCGCTGGGGTTGCTTCCGAACCATGTCATCGGTGCACTGGGCCACGCGACCGTGCAGCTGGTGGGCGCGGCGCCCGACACCGCAAACCATCCGTGGTGGCTGCTGGCGCCGCTCCCGGGCCGCGCGGCGTCGTATTCGCCCACGATCCTGCTCGCGGTGATGGTCGGAGTCGTGACCGCGACGTTCCTGGTCGTCCGGGCCGTCTATCGCCGTCCGGTGCGCCGCGCACCCCCCTGGGACTGCGGCTTTGCCCGGCTCGACCCTCGCATGCAGGACACGGCCGAGGGCTTCGGACAGCCCATCCGCCACATCTTCGGTGGCTTCTTCGCGATGGAGCGGGAACTGCCCTCGCCACTCGATGCGGCGCCGCGCTACCGGGTGATCGTCGGTGACCGGATCTGGCGCGCACTGTACCTGCCGCTGGGCGGCATGGTGCAGCGCACGGCCAATGCGCTGGCGTGGATGCAGCAGGGGCGCATCTCGGCGTACCTGACCTACAGCTTCATCACGCTCGTGGTCCTGCTGGCGGTGATGCTGTGAGCGCCACGGCATGGCTCACGCAGTTCCTGGAGGTGCTCGCCGCGCTGGCGCTCGCGCCGCTGTTCCTGGGCTGGGTGAACGCCTGCCGCGCATGGCTGCAGAACCGGCGCGCGCCGAGCCTGCTGCTGCCCTACCACGGGATCCGCAAGCTCTTTCACAAGGATGCCGTGATCGCGACCAATGCGTCGCCTCTCTTCCGACTGGCCCCCTACGTGGTGTTCGGCGCGATGGTCGCAGCCGCCGCCGTCATCCCGTCGATGGGCACGGGACTGCCGTTCCGCACCGCGGCGGACGCGATCGCGCTGGTCGGAATGCTCGCCATTGCGCGCGTGTTCATGTCGCTCGCCGCCATGGACATCGGGACGGCGTTCGGCAGCCTGGGCGCCCGCCGGGAAATGATGGTCGGATTCCTGGCCGAGCCCGCACTGCTGATGGTCATCTTCGTCGCCTCGCTGATCTCGGCCACGACCGCGCTGCCGCTGATCTCGGAGCGACTGGCCGCGCAGGCACTGGTGCTGTATCCGAGCCTGGCTTTCACCGCGGTGGCTTTCACCATGGTGCTGCTCGCCGAGAACGCACGCCTCCCGGTCGACAATCCGGCTACCCACCTCGAGCTCACGATGATTCATGAAGCGATGCTGCTCGAGTATTCGGCGCGGCACCTCGCACTGATGGAATGGGCCGCCGCGCTCAAGCTGTTCAACTACGCGTGCATCGGCTTCGCCCTGTTCGTGCCGTGGGGCGTTTCGATCGGTGATACAGCCGTGAGCGCGCTGGCGCTGTCGATCCCCGCGCTGGCGCTCAAGCTCGCGGTGGCCGGCGTCTGGCTGGCTTCGATCGAGACGGTCTCGGCGAAGTTGCGCGTGTTCCGCGCCCCGGAGTTCATGGCCACCGCCTTCATGTTCGCGGTGCTCGGCCTGCTCGTGCATCTGTTGCTGGGGGCCTGACCCCGTGCAGGACACACCCTTCGACCTGCAGCTGCTCAACGCCTGCGCGGCGATCCTGCTGCTGCTGTCGTTCGCGATGCTGGCGCAGCGACGCATCGTGACTCTCGTGAACCTGCTCGCGCTGCAGGGCGCCATGCTCTGCATCGCGACGCTGCTCCTCGCCTGGCGCACCGGCCAGGGTCACCTGTACGCCTCGGCGGCGCTCACGCTCGCGCTCAAGGTGATCGGCCTGCCCTGGCTGCTGCACGTCCTGATTCGCCGCCTGAAGGTTTACTGGGACACCGAACCCTTGCTCAACGTACCGGGCACGATGCTGGTGGGACTGGTCACCGTCGTATTCGCGTTCGGTCTCGCCCAGCCGATTGCGGAACTCGCCAGCACGGCGACACGGAACGCCATCGGAATCGCGGTGGCCGTGATCCTGCTCGCCTTCATCACCATGATCACCCGGCGCAAGGCCATGTCGCAGGTGGTGGGTTTCCTGTCGATGGAGAACGGGCTGTTCTTCGGAGCGATGAGCGCGACCTACGGTATGCCCATGATCGTCGAGCTGGGCATCGCACTCGACGTGCTGGTCGCGATGCTGGTGCTCGGGGTGTTCTTCTTCCAGATCCGCGAGCAATTCGACAGCCTGGACCTGCATCACCTCGAGTCGCTGAAGGAGGACCAGTAGGTGGAGTTCGCCGCCCTGCTGGTCACACCGATCGCGGGTGCACTGATGCTCGCCTTGTGGGGCGCGCGGCCGCGCGCCGCGGAAATCAACATTGCACTGAGCCTGCTCACCTTTATCGCGGCGGCGGGTCTCACGGCCCGAGTGATCAGCGAGGGGAATCTCACGGCCGCGAACGAGCAATTCTTCCTCGATCCGTTCAACGTCTTCCTGGTCGCGCTCACGGCCTTCGTCGGTCTCACGACGTCGGTCTTTTCGCGGCCCTACATGCGCGTGGAGGCCGAGCACGGGCGTCTCAGTTCAGGCCGCCTGCGGCTCTATCACTCGATGTACCAGCTCTTCATGGCGATGATGCTGGTGGCGCTCACCACCAACAACCTGGGGCTCCTCTGGGTCTCGCTCGAGGCCGCGACGCTCTCGACCGTGCTGCTCGTGACGTTGTACCGGACGCCGGCGAGCCTCGAGGCCGGCTGGAAGTACTTCATCCTCTGCAGCGTTGGCATCGCGCAGGCCTTGTTCGGCACCATCCTGCTGTATTTTGCCGCCGAGAAGGTGCTCGGTGCCGAGGGCGTGAGCGCGCTCCTGTGGACTCACCTCGCGGCGGTGAAGGGCGAGCTCGAGCCGACGGTGCTTGGCCTCGCCTTCGTGTTCCTGCTGGTGGGCTACGGCACGAAGGTCGGTCTCGCGCCGCTTCACAACTGGCTGCCCGACGCGCACGCCGAGGGCCCGACTCCGGTCTCGGCCGTGCTGTCGGGCCTGCTGCTCAATGTAGCCATCTACGCTGTCGTGCGATGCAAGGTGCTCGTCGAGGGCGCGCTGCAGTCGTCCCTGCCCTCGCAGATGATGATGGGCTTCGGACTGCTTTCCGTCGTGCTCGCCTCACTGTTCCTCTGGCGGCAGCGGGACGTCAAGCGGCTGTTCGCCTACTCGTCGATCGAGCACATGGGCATCATCGCTTTCGCCTTTGGTATGGGCGGCGCCGTGGCAAATTTTGCCGCCCTGCTGCACATGACGGTGCACTCGCTGACCAAGTCGGCGATTTTCTTCGCAGTGGGCCACGCTGCGCAGAAGGCGGGCTCGCAGCGCATCGAGGACATCCGTGGCTTGCTGGCGCTCAATCCGACCATCGGCTGGGGCCTGATGCTCGGCTCACTCGCCATCCTCGGCATGCCGCCATTCGGGGTCTTTGCCAGCGAGTTCCTGATCCTCACGACCGCGATGAAGGAACAGCCGTGGGCGACGCCAATCCTGCTCGGCGCGCTCGGGGTGGCGTTCGCGGCGATTTTCGGGCGCGTGCAGTCCATGGTGCTGGGTCAACCTGCGGGACAGCGCCTCCCGCACCAGCCGGCACTGCTGCCGGTGTTCGCGCATCTGGCGATCGTGCTGATGCTCGGTCTCTACATCCCCCCCTACCTCGCCGACTGGTACCGGGCCGCGGCGGAAATGATCGTGGGCAACTGACGTGAGCCTGCAACGCTGGCTCGGCGACGTACACGCGGCACCGACCACGACGGAGCTCCGGTCGCTCGATGTCCAGTGCAGTGACTGGCGCGAATTCGCCAGGGATCTCGCCGCCGCCGGCGGCCGCCTGCTGGCACTGTGGGGCACCTGGGCGTCCAATCGTGAGAAGTCCGTGCAGGCCGTAGCGATCACGCCGCCACGCGTGCTGCGGATCAGCCTGCACCTGCCCGTCGACTCGAACGACTACCCGGGTATCGCGGACATCTTCCCGGGGGCAAACCGGCTGCAGCGCGCCATTTTCGACACGACCGGGCTGCGTGCTTCGGACATCGATACGCGCCCGTGGTTGCGGCACTCTGCGTGGCCCCCCGACGTGTTCCCGTTGCGCGACGGATCGTTGCCGCCTCCGGTCGAGGACCCCGTGGATGACTACTCGTTCGTGCGCGTCGAGGGCGACGGTGTTCATGAAATCCCGGTCGGCCCGGTTCATGCCGGCATCATCGAGCCGGGGCACTTCCGCTTCTCCGTCGTGGGCGAAAAGGTGCTGCGACTGGAGCAGCGCCTCGGCTACGTGCACAAGGGCATCGAGCGTCGATTCACCGAGTTGCCGATCCTCGAAGCGCACCGGCTGGCGGCACGCGTGTCCGGCGACTCCGGTGTCGCCTATTCCTGGGCCTACTGCCAGGCGCTGGAACAGATGGCCCGGCAGCCCGTGCCGCCGCGGGCCGCCTGGCTGCGTGCAATCGCGCTCGAGATCGAGCGAATAGCCAATCACCTCGGCGATCTCGGCGCCCTCGGCAACGACGCCGGGTTCGCTTTCGGGCTCACGCAGTTCCTGCGGCTCAAAGAGCGCTGGCTGCGGACCGTGAACGATGCGCTCGGCCAGCGCTACCTGCTCGACTTCGTGGTTCCCGGCGGGACGCGCGGCGACCTGTCGGCCGCCGCCGCCAACGCGATCCTCGAGTGCGTCGAGGTACTCGGCAAGGAACTGCAGGTACTGCGAATCATCTACGAAGACCATGCAGGCCTGCGCGACCGGTTCTGCGGCGCGGGGCGACTCGATCCTGAACTCGCCAACTGGCTGGGCTTGGTTGGCCTGGCTGGACGGGCCAGCGGCCAGGCACTCGACCTGCGCCTCGACCTGCCGCAACCGCCCTACGATCACCTGGGCCTGCGTCGGTGCGTGCAGCAGGACGGTGACGTGCTGGCGCGCGTGACGATTCGCTTCGAGGAACTGGCGGAATCGTTACGCCTGGTTCGCGAAATGACCGCGACGCTGCCGGCCGGGTCGCACGCCGGGCGCATTACCGTACCCCCCGCGGGTTCGTCGGCGGTCGGCCTCGTCGAGGGCTGGCGTGGACCGGTGGTGATCGGCCTCGAAGCGGGACCGGCGGCATCCATCCACCGCTGTCATCCGCAGGATCCTTCCTGGCACAACTGGCCCGCGCTCGAGCACGCGGTCATCGGCAACATCGTTCCCGACTTCCCGCTGATCAACAAGTCGTTCAACCTGTCCTACAGCGGTCACGATCTCTGATCCACCACGATGCTGAAGACGCTCCACAGGATCGTACGAACCGGCCTGGTCACAGAGCCACCGCCACCAGCCGACGAACAGCTTCGCGTACGCGCGGCGCTGGAGGCCGGAATCCTGCAGCTCCTGGGGCGTGCGCTCTGCATCCGGCAGGTGGACGCCGGCTCCTGCAACGGCTGCGAGCTCGAGATCCATGCACTCGGGAATCCCATCTACAACATCGAGTCGCTAGGTATCCGGTTCGTGGCGAGCCCCCGTCATGCCGACATGCTGCTGGTCACCGGTCCGGTATCGCGCCACATGGAGGTCGCGTTGAAGCGCACCTACGACGCGACCCCGGATCCCAGGCTCGTGGTTGCCGTGGGCGATTGCGGTGCTTGTGGAGGCGTGTTCGGCTCGGGCTACGCGAGCCTTGGCGCGGTCTCAAACGTCATTCCCGTCGATGTAGTGGTGCCAGGCTGCCCGCCCACGCCTACCCGCCTGCTCGAGGGCATCCTTGCGGCCATTTCGTCGGCGCGGGGACAGGCCATCTTGCGAGCCGGCCAATAGTCGCCGAACGGGGGCAGCCTCACCAGCGTTCGGCTTCAGGATTGCCACGCGCGAGACGCACATTCACCGGTGAAGTCGAACGGGACCGATTTGTTCCAGTCAGCCCCACGCGCGTCGTGCTCCGTGGATCGCGACGGAGCCCCGCCTGCCCCCGGCAGTCCGCAGCACTTCGCTCGACAGCAGCAGCGACTGCAACCGCTCCGGTAGTTCGAGTACCCGCCCGGGCAGCTCCGCGCGACTCACTGGACGGCTGATCAGATAGCCCTGCAGGCAGATCGAGGCATGCGGCAGCAACACAGCGAGTTGCTCGGGCCGCTCGACGCCTTCGGCGGTCATTTCGAGGCCCAATTGCCGGCACAGGCCCGCGATCGCGACCGTGATGGCGAGCGAGCGGGCATTCGTGTCGATGCTTGCCACCAGCGATTGGTCGAGCTTGACTCGCGTGAGCGGCAGGTGCTCGAGCGACGCGAGCGAGGAATAGCCGGTACCGAAGTCATCGAGCGCGATGCCAATGCCGGCGGTCCGCAGCCGCCCGATCGCCTCGATCGTGGCACGGCCGGTCTGGAGCACGTTCTCCGTGAGTTCGAGCTCGATGCAGTGCGGCGGCAGCTCATGGTGCTCGAGCAACGAGAGCAGGCGTGCCTCGAAACCACGATCGAGTACCTGGCGGACCGATGCATTGATGGCAACACGCGCCTGGGGCCACGGGCCGCTCTGCCACGCCTTGGCCGTCTCGATGGCACTGCGCAGCACCCAGTCGCCGATGTCGAGGATCAGCCCTGACTCCTCGGCGACGGCCAGGAACTCGCCCGGCGAGGCGAGCCGCCCGTCCGGCAGGCGCCAGCGCAGCAGGGCCTCGACCAGCCCGACCTCGAGCGTAAGGGGGTCGACCTCGGGTTGAAACACCAGCTCCAGCTCGTTGCGATCCAGCGCGAGCCGCAGCCCCTGCTCCGTCGAGAAGCGTGTCGCGGCCGCGGTGAGCAGTTCCGGCGTGTACACGCTCAGCTGGCTGCGACCGAGCGCCTTCGCCCGGAACAGTGCCGCATCGGATGCACGCAGCAGCGACTCGGCATCGTCGCCGTGCAACGGGTAGCAGCTCGCGCCGACGCTGATGCTGAGCACGAGCTCGCGACCATCGATCTGGAGCGGCGGCTGGAAGGCGCGCACCAGTTCATGACCGACGATTGCTATCGAGTCGGGATCGCTTGTCTCTTCGAGGACCACCGTGAACTCGTCCCCGCCGAGGCGCGCGGAATAGCAGTGGGCCGGCGTCGTCTCGGCCAGCCGCTGCGCAACCGCCTGCAGCACACGATCGCCATAGGCATGGCCGATGCTGTCGTTCAGGTTCTTGAAGTTGTCGATGTCGAGCACGAAGACTCCCACGTGCGTGCCCTTGCGTCGCGCACGCTCGACGGCCGCCGCAAGCTGCTCGAAGAGCTCGCGTCGGTTCGGCAACTCGGTGAGCGGATCGTGCGCGGCGAGGTGCGTCAGTTGTCGCGTCCGTTTCTCGACGGTGGCCTCGAGGCGCTGCTGGTACTCGCGTGCCACGCCCTGCGCGGCATCGAGCCGCTCGGCCATGTGATTGAAAGCTGCGGCGAGCGAGTCGAGTTCGCGGATGCCGCCGCGCTCGACACGCCGGCCCGTATCGCCATCGGCGATTCCTCGAGCCAGCTGCTCGAGCCGGCGTACCGGGCCCACGACCCGCGCAAACAGCAGCGTCGACAGCAGCAGCAGCACGATCACTGCACCGACGCTCACCGCAAACAGAGCGATGCGTCGCCACGGCGGATCCAGGTCCGTCGAAGTGGTACGGACCCGCGGCCCGGCAGAGGTACCGAGCGGGTCCTGGACAGTCGCGACCCGCTCCGGCCGGACCGTCACCGGGATGAAACGAGGCTTGCCGGCCAGCATGCCGAGCGCGGCGCTGCTGCGCTGAAATCCCTGGCGCGATGCGAGCAGGCGACCGTCCGTGCCCACCAGCGACTCGCGCGCCGCGCTGAACGCGTGCACGAGGTCGTTGTTTTTCTGCAGCCAGGCCTGACGCTCGCGGGAGGCGCCACCCTGACCGGGGTCGAGCGCCGCGACCAGCGCGGACTCGGCGGACTGCAGCGCGGCGACGTCGGACTCGGAATATCCTTGTGGCTGCGCGAACCGCGCCAGTTCGCGGCGAATGATGTTGACCTGTCGACCGATCTCGAGCAGCGACTCGCGAGCGATCACTCGGCCGAAGATCTTCCAGGCACGCTCGATCGCCTCGCGCTGGTTGCGGTCGAGCGCGTCGAGCTGGCTCCAGCACGACTGCAGCAGGGCGCGGCGTGCGTCACCATGGCGAACCAGGTCGTCGGCATGACGGCGAGTGCGATGTAGCGCTTCGCGCAGGTCGCGCTCATCCTGCGGCGTGAGAGCCGCGCCGGCCAGTTCGACGAAGCTCTCGAGTTCCCGGCTCAGCGCGTCGCGCGCCGTGCGCGTGGCCGCGTCACTGGCACCAGCCGGTGACTCCGAGCGCTCCAGCAATGCCTGCGAGTGTCGCTGGACTGCGACGACCAGAGCGCTGGAATCAACGGGAGCCGACTCGACGGACGCTGGCTCCGACGCGACCTCGGCCGGCACTTCGATGGTTCGCACCACCAGTGTGCCCTGGCGCACCAGCGCGTTCGCGGCGAGCGCAAGCGCCGCGACCGCGAGGCAGGCGATTGCCAGATGCGCGGCCAGGCCGCGAGACGTCGATGGCGGAGGCACGGGCGTGGCTCCCATATCCCGGGGAGCCTAAGGGACGGGTCCTGATCCTGCCGTGACCGAGGACACGCTTGGCGGCACGACGGATCCGGAAATCCCGCCCCCGAGCCCTGCGCGGCAGGCGATTCCCATCGCCCCGGGGTGGTTCCCTAATTAGCTCCGACGGCCGTGGAATCCCATGGTCGACAGGGAAGCGCGGTCGATCAACATCGGCATCAGTGCGCAAGAGCGCGCGAAGCCCGCCTCGATCAAGCAGGCCGATGGTGTCCCGAAGGCCATGGACATGGTGCGGCACCTGGTTCACGTGAAGACCGCCGGGATGCTGCGCCGCATTCTCGGGGAGTAGCGCCGCACGCCGCGCGCGCCAGTTCAGACGCGCTGCGGATTGCCGATGTCCGCCTTGTGCCGCGGCCCGGGAGGCGCCTGGCGTCGCGCAGGCCTGCGGCTCACTCTCTCTTTTCGTTCCCCTGCTCGTCCTGCTCCAGCGACTGCGCGCGCAGCATCGCCGCCTTGAACATTCCGGTGGCCTCCGCACTCGAAAGACCCCGCGCGGCGGCTTCACGGACCGCCCGCAGCAACGCCGCCTCGAAACGAATCTGCGTTGCCTCGCCGTGACTCGGCTCGGGTTCGCCGTCACTTGCAGGCACATAAGCCATGCCGTGCGTTCGTCGCGCGATGACGCCTTCGGCCACGAGCCTCGCATAGACGTCACGAACGTCAACCGTTTCGATGGCAAGTTCCTGCGCGACCCGCTCCTCGTGCGGCAGGATCGCCCCCGCCGGCAGGGAACCCTTCTTCACATCGGCACGGATCACCGCGTACAGCCGTTCGGCGAACGTCGGCGCCGTCTGGTCCCGCATCGCGGCGCGCCATCGTCCCGTGCGTGTAGCCCAGAACTCGTCCATGTGCTCCTCCTAGCCACAATGAGCTTACAAATTGGCGCAGAAGATACGGCGAAACGTGCCGAAACAGAAATCCCGGTGCCGGGCCGCCGCTTGGGACGAAGCGGCTTCGAAGCGATCGAAGACGCGGCCGTCACAGCGGTTTCACGATCCCCCCGTACCGTGCCACACTGTGCCCCGGGGGTGCGAACACACAAGGACGATTGAGCATGGCAACCCGTAGTGATTTTTCCGCCGAGCAGTGGCAGGCCCTGCGCAACGCGCCGCAGCTTGTCGCACTGGCCACCGCCGCTGCCGGCAACAGCGGACTCCTTGGCAGCATTTCGGAAGGCATGGCTCTGGCATCAACCATGGCCGAAACGCTGCGCGGCCAGCAGCCGCTGCTGAAGCAGATCTTCGCGAAGGACGAGATGCTGGCAGCGCAGGATCATATCAAGAGCATGCTCAAGTCCGTCACGGACAAGTCCGCGCTCAACAGTTCGCTGCAGAAGGCCGCGAGCGATGCGGTCACGGCAGCCCTGGCCGCCCTCACGACAAGGGGGGCGACCACTGACGCCGATGCGTTCCGCGCATTGCTCACCGGCATTGGCGAGAAGATCGCCAATGCCTCAAAGGAAGGCGGGTTCCTTGGGTTTGGCGGCGAACGAGTGAGCGAAGGCGAGCGGCAGTTCCTCGCGCAACTCAACGCGCTGACGGGCTCGAAAAGGGCCTGACCGTCACTGTCGCAGGCCAGTCCGCCGGCGCCGCGCCGTAACCGCGTCCGTCGGCGACCGAGCAGCTGCACGAGCGAATGGTGGACGCCTGGTTGTATCGGGGACTTTCTTCGGCCAAGCGCCGGGCTGCCCTCGGCCCGGGATTGGCCAGCAGATAGCCGAACCCGTGCACTTCCCTTTCCCGCATCCGTGCCGCAGACAGGTTCAGGCGCTCTTTGTGCTGGCAGGAATCTCGTTCGCGGCGTCAGCAACCGGCGCAGAAACGGTAGAGGCCGTCGGTCTCCGGTGCACCATTGAGCATGCGATCCTGGTCGGTTTCGATGGCAGAGCGCGCGTCATCTCCGACGCGCCCGCTGCATTCGATCTTGAGCGCGCGGTCCCCAGGGCGCCCGTGGTCCGCGAGCCTCCGTTGCGCGGGCTTGACTATTACGAAGAACGATCTGTGATCCCGCGTCTGGCTCTCAACGAAGCACTATTCGCCGCGCGGACGGACGATCTGCGGTCAGATGACGGGTTGATCTACACGCAGTCGGACGTGGTATTGCGTCTTCTCGGCGACGGCCGCTTCGTCGCGACGGGTCTGGCGCGTACCGGCCACCGCCCGGAGGGCGCCGTGGCGGTGTACACGGGGAAGTGCTTTCCGGGACGGTCGTCAGCCGGCGCAGGTTGATCGACTCCGCCGACCGTCGATCGCGCTGAATGAGTGCCGCAGTCCGGCGGCGAACACCAGCAGGTGTCAAGTGCAACATGTGTTCATGTCACGCGTGGCCGGTGCCCGGTCGCGACGGCCGACGAACCGCCGCAGCAGCTATTCCCGCGCGAAGCTGGTCCGGTATGCTTGCTGCGACGTAAGTCTGCGCCTGATCGATCAGGCGTCCAGTAAGAAAAGTGTCGAAGGAGGTTCCCGTGAATAGACTACTGGCCGCAGGCGCGGCCGCACTGCTTTTGCTGACCGTGCCAGGCTTGTCTGAATCGGCTCCTGCCAAGAAGCAGAACCAGAGCAGGAAGTCCGACAAAGTCGGTCAGGCACTCAATGCCGTGCATACGAAGCACATGGCGAGGAACACGAAGAAGGCCCGCGGACCCGCGGACCAGCTCGTGCTGGCGAGAACGACCTATGACGGATTCGTAGCGGTCGATGTCGTCGCCGCCGGCACGACCAGCGCCCTGGCGAGCAAACTCAGGAGCCTCGGCGCGAGGAATGTTACCCAATACGGTCGCATTGTCTCGGCGAGCCTGCCGATCGAGAGGATCCCTGAACTGCAGTCCAGCCCGGAGGTGCATTTCGCCGTACCGGCGCTGGCAACCACCGATGCGGGTCTGGTGGCGTCGCAGGGCGACCGCTCGATGCGCACGGACCAGGTACGGGCAGACCTCGGTTTCGATGGAACCGGCGTCACGGTCGGGGTGCTGTCGGACAGCTTCTCCTGCGCGCCCGGCTCGCTCGCCGGTGGTCCGTTCACAACGACGGCCGACGACATCGCGAACGGCGATCTTCCCGCCCGGGTCACGATCCTGTCCGACTACCTGGATGAGGGCTGCATCGACGAAGGTCGGGCCATGGCCCAGCTCATCCATGACGTGGCACCCGGCGCGTCGATCGCGTTTCACACCGCGTTCAACGGTCAGGCCGATTTCGCCGCGGGCATCACGAGGCTTGCACGCGCTGGAGCCGATGTCATCGTCGATGACGTGATCTACTTCCTGGAGCCCATGTTCCAGGACGGGATCATCGCCCAGGCAGCGGATGAAGTCGCGCGGCTCGGTGTTCCCTACTATTCGTCGAACGGTAACCGGGCACGCGACGCATTCCAGTCCGACTACCGTCCCGTACCCGCCACGCTCGACACGACCACGGGAACCTGGCACGACTTCGACGACGGCGCAGGTATTGATCTGCTCAAGACGGTAACGCTGAACGGCTCGTTGCAGACCAACGTCGTGTTCCAGTGGGACAATCCGTTCTTCTCCGTCTCCGGTCCTCCGGGCGCCCAGACCGATGTCGACGTCGTGATGTTCGATTCCAGCGGCGTCCGGGTCGCAGACTGTTTTCCGGGCGGCGGTGATTTCGTCTTCCCCGCTAACGGTATATGCCAGTTCCAGTTCACCGATGGCGGCGTGCCGCTCGATGGCGGAGCCGGCGGTGATGCAGCGGAGTACGTATCGCTCGTCGACTTCACCGGAGGTGCGACGGTGCAGCTGGGCTTCCTGACCGAGTCGGGAGACGCGCCCGGCTTCGTCAAGTACGTGATCTACTCGGGTGGATTCGCGGCCACCGAGTACCCCGTGAACGCGCCCTCCGGCTACGGTCATAACAATGCCGCAGGAGCCGAAGGGGTTGGCGCTGCCGCCTTCTTCATCACCGAGGAGTGGGCGGGAGACCCCTCCGTGCAGTTCCCAACGCCGCCGCTGACGGCGCGAACCTGCGCGCCGGCCTGCCTCAACGATTTCTCTTCGGCGGGCGGCACTCCGATCTTCTTCGACACCGCCGGCAATCGGCTCCCGGTTCCGCAGGTCCGCCTGAAGCCGGGAATTACGGGACCCGACGGAGCGAACACGTCGTTCTTCTTCAGGGACACCAGCCGCGACGACGACGACGG
>Ga0114939_10002052_pt1 | contig 15387 bp, 10 predicted proteins | sample AshMeaCrysSpring_FD_87196 | JGI IMG/M metagenome (GOLD analysis project Ga0114939, IMG submission 87196) | Groundwater microbial communities from Big Spring, Nevada to study Microbial Dark Matter (Phase II) - Ash Meadows Crystal Spring | ecosystem: Environmental > Aquatic > Deep subsurface >... | reverse complement strand
ATGCGGTCGAGCGGCGCCTCCGGCGTGCCCCACACGAACAGATCGGCGAGCGGCACTTCCACGCCGTAGCGTTGCTCCAGCCGCTCGACCAGCGTCGCGAGATCCTCGGTGAAGGGGACGGTCGAGTAGTACTTCTGCGCCGGCGTGAACAGCGTGACGGTCTTGCCGTCGAAGAGGATCTCGCGCTCCGACCGCGCGCTGCGCATCACGGCGCGCAGACGGTTCGGGCGCACGACGTCGAGGTCCGCGGTCGCCGTGTGCTGCAGCTTCTGGCCGTCGGCCAGGACCCGTTCCCCCGTGAGCCGGGTCGACACCTCGAAGCGCTTGAGCGTCTGAAGGTGCGCGCCCATCTCCTTCAGGGCCTGGATCGCCGCGGGATCGACGGCGTTGGCACTCGGCTGCGCGGCGGCGGCAGGTGACCCCTGCGCATGCAGTGCGGTCGGTGTGAACGACGCCGCCACCAGGACGAGCGCCAGCATCTTGGGGATCATGAGGGTCTCCGGAGTCAGTCGAACCATGCGTGAGTCAGGAAGCGGGAACGTGACGATGCCGATGGCGGGCGCCTTGCTCGCGTCCGGTCGCTCGGACGACTTGGGGGCGACTGGTTAACGCGCTTACCGCTCATGCGACGAAGATCCACGCTCTTCAGCAAGCTCAGTGGAATGCGCTCGGACCCGATCGGGCGCGGGCGCTGCGCTGGGGTTGCCCGGCGAGCGCGGACGCGGATATGTCTCGCGGGGTCCCTTCGTCGCGTGCGCGCGGCGCAGGATCGCGGTGACTGCACGCGGGCCCGGCGGGTTCCCGCCAGGGGGGCGCAGGACGGTCTGGAGCAGGCCCGCGTCGCGCAGCGCCGCGAGCCGCGGGTCGCGTCCCGCGAAGACGAGGCGCGGGCAACCCTCCTCGCGCGCCTGGGCGAGGGCGACGCCGGCACTAACGCGTTCGCCGAGTGCGAGATGCACGGCTGCGAGATCGGTCCGCGGCAGGCGGATCGATGCGCCCGTCTCGCTTTTGCGCACGATCGCGCGCGCACCTTCGGCGTTGCCCGCGCAGGCGAGCGCATAGGCGAGCGCGCAGGCACCGCGGCTCGGGCACGCGTCCGCGTCGTTCGCCTGGCGGGCGAACGCGACCGCCTGTTCGGCGCGGCCGGTCGCCGCGAGCACCGTCGCAAGGGTGCGCAGGACATCGGCGGAATGGCCGAGACGTTCCGCCGCGGCGCCGAGATGCAGGATCGCTTCGTCGGTCCGCTCGGAAGCGTAGAGCAGCCAGCCCAGCATGGCGTTGGGCGCGGCGTGCAGCGGCGTGAGGTCGAGCGCCCGGCGCACCGCCGACAGCGCGTCGTCGTAGGCGTCCAGGCCGCAAAGCAGCCACGCCCGATGAAGGTGCGCTTGCCAGAGCAATGGGTCGAGCGCGAGCGCCTTGTCGATGTCGGCGAGGCCGGCCGCAATGTCGTGGACGATCGCCCCTCGCAGCCAGCCGCGCGCCGCGAAGGCACCGGCGGCCCGTGGATCGAGGCCGAGCGCGCGCTCGGCAGCCACCGACGCAAGCCCCGCGGCCATGCGCGGGGCGATGTGCCCACGGACCGCCTGCTCGATGCGACATTCAGCGATCTCGATCGAGGCGTCGGCGTAGGTCGGGTCGATTTCCAGGGCTGACTGGAGCGCGCCGATCGCAGCGTCGAGGTCCTGCGGCCGGCGGCGACCGATCAGCTCGCGCGCGACGCGCGCGGTCTCGAGGGCGGCCCGCCGCAACCGGTTGTCCCGCGTGGGCGGCGTCTCGACCATCGTGTTGCATGGGGCAGCGGCGAGTACCGGGGCCGTGATGCGGTAGCCGATTCCGTACACGGTCGCGAGGATGTCCGTCCCCGAATGCCCCGCGAGCGCACGGCGCAGCAGGTAGATGCTGCGCGCGATGCTGTCGTCGGACGCGATTCCGCGCGGCCACGCGGCTGCGACGTATTCGTCGCGCGTGACGGGCCGGCCGTCGCGTGCGAGGAGCAACGCGAGCCCGCGCATTTCCTTGGCCGCGAGGTGTACCGTGCGTCCCGCGAAAGACAGGCCGCGTTCCGGGTCGAACCGGAAGCCCGCGAACTCGACGACGGCGCCGTGGGCGTGCCGCGCGTCGCCCCCTACCTCTACACCGGCGCAGACGCCGTGCAGAGCCGCTGTTTCGGTCGGGAGCCCACGTCCCCCGTCAAGATCGCATGGCATCGAGGCGGAGCCTCCAGTGTGGCGCGATGTCCGCGAGCCACCCGGTCCACTCAAAACGCGTGCCACGCCGCGCGGGACATGGCAGCAGCCGACTAATTCACTTGCAGTCAGTCACCTACGCGTTGTTGCGGAAGCCGTTCTCGGCGCCACGCGGCATGCCGCCGACTTCGGGTTCGGAGAAAACACGAAAGGCCGGAGGCGACTCGAGAGGCACGAGCCCACCGCGGGTCGGGCCGGTCTGCTTCCCTCGCTCGCGTCGACGCCCTGGAACGCCTCGGAACGCACACGCCGGGCGGGACGGGCAATGCACGATTCCGGGGACGCCTGCGCTCGCGCCTCAGCGCGGCCGTTCGATGCCGAGCTTCTTCATTCGCGACTCGAGCGTGGTGGGCTTGAGGCCGAGGCGCTCGGCGGCGCCGTTGACGCCGCGGATGCGCCAGCCGCACTTGTGCAGCGCCGCCTCGATGTTGCGACGCTCGGCCACGGCGAGCGTCTCCTCGCTGCGGGCCGCATCGACTGCCTGGGGCACGGCGGAGGGCGCGTCGGGGAGGGCGGCGCGCAGCACGCCGTCGCGGCAGAGGATCATCGCCCGCTCGACGACGTTGCGCAGCTCGCGGATGTTGCCGGGCCACGGATACGCCTGCAGCGAGCGCATCGTGTCGTCGCCGATGCGCTCCACGGGGCGTCCCATGCTCTGGCCGAGCTCGCGCACGAACTGCCACACGAGCATCGGGATGTCTTCCGCTCGCTCGCGCAAAGGCGGCAACCGAATCGGGAAGACGTTGAGCCGGTAATAGAGGTCCTCGCGGAAACGTCCCGCGCGCACGTCCTCGGCGAGCGGCCGGTTGGTGGCCGCGATCACGCGGACATCGGTCCGGATCGTCTGCGTGCCGCCGACGCGCTCGAGCTCGCCCTCCTGCAGGATGCGCAGCAGCTTCGGCTGCAGCTCGAGCGGCAGCTCGCCGACCTCGTCGAGGAACAGCGTCGAGCCGTCGGCGAGCTCGAAGCGCCCGATCTGCCGCGTGAGCGCCCCGGTGTAGGCGCCCTTCTCTCGGCCGAAGAGCTCGGCCTCGATGAGGCTCGCCGGGAGCGCCGCGCAGTTGAGCTTGATCATCGGGCGATCACGCCGCGGGCTCGTCGCGTGGATGAAGGACGCCATGAGCTCCTTGCCGGTGCCCGTCTCGCCGAGCAGCAGGACGGTCGTGCGCGTCGTGGCCACCTGTTCCGCCTCCTCGACGGCGCGGCGAAAGCCTGGGGCGCGGCTCGGCAGCGCATCCAAGCCTGAGGGCACACGCGCGGCCTCGCGCAGGTAGACGTTCTCGGCCTCGAGCTTTTCCTTGAGCGCGCTCACTTCCACGAGCGCCGCCCGCAGGCGCTCCTCGGTGCGCGCACGCACCAGGCCTTGCGCGAAGACCTCGCCCAGCAGCTTGAGCCTCGCCATCAGCTCGTCAGACCAGGGACGCGGTTCGCGGAACGCGCCGGAGGCGATCGCAAAGCGGACGGTCCGGCCGATGGCGATCGGCAACGTCAGGTTGCCGCGCATGCCGATCTCCACGCTGTAGCGGCGCTCGGCCTCGGCTTCGGGGGGCAACCCTTCAGGCATGCGCGTCAGGACGATCTTGCGCCCGGCAACCACCTCCGCCGCGTACCAGGGGAACGCGGGACCGAGGTCCTGTCCGAGGCCGAGCGGCGTGACGCCAGCGCGCGCTGCCGCGCAGCGCACGATCACACTGCCGTCCGCCATGACCTCCAGCAGGCTCGCGCGGTCGACATCGAGGAAATCGATCAGCTCGCGAAGTCCGCGGACGATTTCGGCTTCGACCGCCTCGACACTGGGGACGACTGCCGCAAAGCGCGCCGAGATGTCGGCCAGCGCGCGCTCGAACGCGAGCTGGTCGGCGAGTCGGGCGGCGTGCGTTTGGGCGCCGAGCCCGGGTTCGGCAGCAGGGGCGTTGGACATGACGAGCGCGCGATCCCGGTGATTCTAGCCTCCGGCAGCATCGCAGCGCGCCAGGGGAAATCCCTCCGTGGCCCGAGGCCCAGACGAAGCGTCGCCGCTTTGCATCACGTCGGGGCGAAGGCTGACCTGCGGAGCGGGTCAGGCGCAGCGGCCGGAACGCCTTAACTTGCCCTGCGGGCAAGTTAGCCTCCGCTGAAATCGTCAAGCTCTGCGTCTTTCGCCGACCTTGACGATTTTCATCGTGTTTGTGCCGCCGGGGGAGCCGATCGTCTCCCCAAAACAGACGACGATGAAGTCACCCTCCTTCACCGCACCGCTCGTGATCAGCACTTCCTCCGCCTCGTCGAGCAGCGCGTCGCGGTCGTGGCCCTGGTAGCTCACCATCAGCGGATACACGCCGCGGAAGAGCGCGGTGCGGTAGCGGGTCTGGGTCTCGGAGGTCATGGCGTAGATCGGCACGCCGAAGTGCAGCCGCGACGTCCACAGCGCCGTCGAGCCCGACTGCGTGAGCGCGGCGATGGCCTTCACCTTGAGGTGATACGCGGTGAAGAGCGCGGCCATGGCAATCGACTGGTCGACGCGGGTGAAATCGCGGTCGAGGAAGGCGCGCTCGAGGGTCACCGGCGCCGACTTCTCCGCCTCGAGGCAGATGCGGTGCATGGCCTCGATGGTCTCCACCGGAAACTTGCCCGCCGCGGTTTCGCCCGAGAGCATCACCGCATCCGTGCCGTCGAGCACGGCGTTGGCGACGTCGCTCACCTCGGCGCGCGTCGGCACCGGGCTCGCGATCATCGATTCCATCATCTGCGTTGCGGTGATGGTGAGCCGGTTGTGCTGGCGCGCGGCAAGGATCATCCGCTTCTGCAGCGCCGGCACCGACGCGTCGCCGACCTCGACCGCGAGATCGCCGCGCGCCACCATGATGCCGTCGCACGCGGAGAGGATGTCTTCGAGGGTCGCCTGCTCCACCGCCTCGGCGCGCTCGATCTTGGCGATCAGCAGCGCGCGGCCCCCGGCGGCCCGCATGAGCTCGCGCGCCATGTACATGTCGCGTCCGGTCTTGGGGAACGACACCGCCATGTAGTCGGCCTTGAGCGCGGCGGCGACCTTGATGTCCTCCATGTCCTTGGTGGTGAGCGCCGGCGCGCTCAGGCCGCCGCCGAGCTTGTTGATGCCCTTGTTGTTCGAGAGCACACCGCCGAGGCGCACGCGGCAGTGAACCTCGTGCCCGACGACGCGCACGACGTCGAACACCATCTTGCCGTCGTCGAGCAGCAGCACGTCGCCGGCGTGCAGGTCGCGCGGCAGCTCCTTGTAGTCGAGGCCGACGCGCTCGGCGTCGCCGAGCGCGCACTCGGAGTCGAGGATGAACGCCTGTCCGTCCTGCAGCGTGACGCGCCCCTCGCGGAACTTGCCGATGCGGATCTTCGGACCCTGCAGATCGGCCATGATCGCCACGGTGCGCCCGGTCTTGCGGCAGAGCTCGCGCACCAGCTCGGCGCGCGCGACATGGTCCCCGGGCGTGCCGTGCGAGAAGTTGAGCCGCACGCAATCGACCCCGGCGAGCAGCATGCGCTCGACGACCGACGGCTCGCTCGACGCCGGCCCGAGCGTCGCGACGATCTTGGTGGAACGGCGCATCTCGGCGCGCTGCTGCATGTGCGAAAGCATGTTTCCGTCCGTCTTGTGCCGGCGCCATTGTAGACGGCGGCGCTTTCGCGACAGTGACGCAAGCCGCGGCGGACGTCGCGGCAGTGCAAGTTGCCGCGCGCCGGGTGCGAGCGGGCAGCGAGCGGGCGCGAGGAGGAGGGCGACGCGTTCGCCCGCCCCGTCGCAGCGACGGGCGAACGCGTGGAGCGATCGCCCGGACGTCAGGCGGCCTTCGCCCGCTCCTCGAGCACGGCGATCGCGGGCAGCTTCTTGCCCTCCAGGAACTCGAGGAACGCGCCGCCGGCGGTGGAGATGTAGCCGATCTTGTCGGCGATCCCGTACTTGTTGATCGCCGCGACCGTGTCGCCGCCGCCGGCGATCGAGAAGCCCTTCGACTCCGTGATGCCCTTGGCAAGCGTCTTCGTGCCATTGGCGAACGCGTCGAACTCGAACACGCCCACCGGCCCGTTCCACACGATCGTGCCCGCCTGCTTGAGGAGCCCGGCAAGCCGCTCCGCGGTCTGCGGCCCGATGTCGAGGATCATCTCGTCGGGCTGCACGTCCTTCGCCGCCTTGACCGTCGCGGGTGCGTCGGCCTTGAACTCCTTGGCGACGACGACGTCGGTCGGGATCGGCACCTCGCCGCCCTTCGCCTGGAGCGCCGCCATGATCTTCTTCGCCTCGGCGACGAGGTCGGGCTCGGCGAGCGACTTGCCGATCGGCAGCCCCGCCGCGAGCATGAAGGTGTTGGCGATGCCGCCGCCGACGATGAGCTGGTCCACTTTCTCGGCGAGCGCGGCGAGGATGGTGAGCTTGGTCGAGACCTTCGAGCCGGCGACGATCGCGACGAGCGGCCGCTTCGGGTTGCCGAGCGCGCGCGACAGCGCGTCGATCTCGCCGCCCATCAGCGGGCCGGCCGCGGCGACCTTCGCGAACTTCGCGATGCCGTGCGTCGTCGCCTCGGCGCGGTGCGCGGTGCCGAAGGCGTCGTTCACGTAGACGTCGCAGAGCGCTGCCATCTTCCTCGCCAGCGTCTCGTCGTCCTTCTTCTCGCCCTTGTTGACGCGGCAGTTCTCGAGCAGCACCACTTCGCCCGGCTTCACGTCGACGCCGTCGAGCCAGTTCTGCACCAACCGCACCGGCTGGCCGAGCACCTCGCCGAGACGCTTGGCGACCGGCGCGAGCGAATCCTCGGGCTTGAACTCGCCTTCCTTGGGGCGCCCGAGGTGCGAGGTCACCATCACCGCGGCGCCCGCGTCGAGCGCCTTCCTGATCCCGGGCACCGAGGCGCGGATGCGCGTGTCGTCGGTGACGTTGCCCGCGTCGTCCTGCGGGACGTTGAGATCGGCGCGGATGAAGACCCGCTTCCCGCGCAGATCGAGGTCGGTCATCTTGAGGACGTTCATTGAACCCTCCGGAAAAACAACTCCACCGCAGAGGGCACAGAGGACGCAGAGATTCGCGGAGACGAACAGGCAGAAAATCCGGTTCGACGATCTGCGACCCTTTGCGCGCCTCCGCGTCCTCCGCGTTCTCTGCGGTGAACGTTCTGCTTACTTCGCGTGCATGAACGCGACGGTCGTGTCGAGCATCCGGTTGGAGAAGCCCCACTCGTTGTCGTACCACGAGCAGACCTTCACCAGCGTGCCCTCCGACACCTTGGTGAGCGTCGCGTCGAAGATCGACGAGGCCGGATTGTGGTTGAAGTCGATCGAGACGAGCGGCGCCTTCATGTACTCGAGGATGCCCTTCAGCGGACCCTCGGCGGCCGCCTTGCAGACGTTGTTCACTTCCTCGACCGTCGTGGCGCGCTTGGCGACGAAGCACAGGTCGACGACCGACACGTTGATCGTCGGCACGCGCATGGCGAAGCCGTCGAGCTTGCCGTTCAGCTCCGGCAGCACGAGACCCACCGCCGCTGCGGCGCCGGTCTTGGTCGGGATCATCGACATCGTCGCCGAACGCGCGCGGCGCAGGTCCTTGTGGAACACGTCGGTAAGGACCTGGTCGTTGGTGTAGGCGTGGATGGTCGTCATCAGGCCGTTCACGACACCGATCGCGTCGTGCAGTGCCTTCACCACCGGCGCGAGGCAGTTCGTCGTGCACGACGCGTTCGAGATCACCGTCATCGACGACTTGAGGACGTTGTGGTTCACGCCGTAGACGACGGTCGCGTCGACGTCCTTGTCGCCGGGCGCGGAGATGATGACCTTCTTCGCGCCGGCGTTGATGTGCGCGCTCGTCTTCGCCTTGGAGGTGAAGAGCCCCGTGCACTCCATGACGAGATCGACGCCCAGGTCGCGCCACGGCAGCTGCGCCGGATCGCGCTGCGCGCAGACGCGGATCTTGTCGCCGTTCACGATCAGGTGCTCGCCGTCGACTTCGACCTTGCCCGGGAACTTGCCGTGCGCCGTGTCGTAGCGCAGCAGGTGGGCGTTGGTCTCAGCATCGCCCAGGTCGTTCAGCGCGACGAACTGGATGTCGTGCTTCTTGCCGCCCTCGTAGTGGGCGCGGAGGATGTTGCGGCCGATGCGGCCGAATCCGTTGATCGCGACGCGAATGGTCATATCAGGCTCCTTGTTGGAACTGCACCAGACTCTGCGGATGTCACTCGTGGCCTGACATGACGATCCGCCGCTAAAGCACCCGCTTCACTGCCGTGGCGACGTTCTCGGCAGTGAACCCGAAATGCCTGAAAAGCTCCCCCGCGGGGGCCGACTCGCCGTAGGTGTCGATGCCGACCACCGCGCCGTCGAGGCCGACGTACTTGCGCCAGAAGTCGGTGACGCCCGCCTCGACCGCAACGCGCGGCAGGCCCTTCGGCAGCACCTCGTTCCGGTAGGCCTCGGGCTGCCGATCGAACACGGTGGTGCCGGGCATCGAGACGACGCGCACCGCAACGCCCTCGGCGGCGAGCTTCCCCTTCGCCGCGACCGCGACCGCGACCTCCGAGCCGGTCGCGATGATCACCGCTTTCGCGCCCGCAGCATCGGCGAGCACGTAGCCGCCGCGCGCGATCGCCGCGATCTGCGCCGGGTCGCGCGACTGATGCGGCAGGTTCTGCCGCGAGAGCAGCAGCGCGGTCGGGCCGTCGCGGCGCTCCAGCGCGGAGGTCCACGCGGCGAAGGTCTCGACCGCGTCGCACGGACGCCAGACGTCCATGTTCGGCATGAGCCGCAGCGTCGCCGCGTGCTCGATGGGCTGGTGCGTCGGCCCGTCCTCGCCGAGGCCGATCGAGTCGTGCGTGAGCACGAAGATCGAACGGACCTTCATGAGCGACGCGAGCCGCAGGGCGTTGCGCGCGTAGTCGGAGAAGACGAGGAACGTCCCGCCGTAGGGGATTACGCCGCCATGAAGTGCGAGGCCGTTCATGATCGCCGCCATGCCGAACTCGCGCACCCCGTAGTGCAGGTAGTTGCCGCCGCCGATCCCCGTGAAGACCCTCGAGCCCGACCAGATCGTGTTGTTCGACCATGCGAGGTCGGCCGAGCCCCCGACCAGCTCCGGCAGCAGCTTGCCGAGCACCTCGAGCGCGTTCTGGGACGCCTTGCGGGTGGCCACGGCCTCGCCCTTCGCGGCGGTACTCGCGAGCGCGCCCTTCACCTGCTCGCTCCAGCCCGCAGGCAGTGCTCCCGCCGACCGCCTCTGGAGCTCGCGCGCCAGATCCGGATGCTTCTCGGCGTAGGCGCGGAGCTTCTCCTGCCATGCGCTGCGCGCTTCGCCACCCTTCGCACGCGCGTCCCACGCGGCATACACTTCCTTGGGGACCTGGAACGGCGGGTAGTTCCAACCGATCGACGCGCGCGTCGCGGCGACTTCCGTCTCGCCGAGCGGCGCGCCGTGCGTGTCGTGCGAGCCCGCCTTGTGCGGCGCGCCCTTGCCGATCACCGTCCGGCAGCAGATCAGGCTCGGCCGGTCGGTGACCGCGATCGCCGCGCGGAGCGCAGCGTCGACCGCCTCGACGTCATGGCCGTCCACGTGCGGCACGACGTGCCAGCCGTAGGCCTCGAAGCGCCGCGGCGTGTCGTCGGTGAACCAGCCCTCGACATGACCGTCGATGGAGATGCCGTTGGCGTCGTACAGCACCGTCAGCTTGCCCAGGCCCAGCGTGCCTGCGAGCGAGCAGGCCTCGTGCGAGACGCCCTCCATGAGGCAGCCGTCGCCCACGAAGCACCACGTACGGTGGTCGACGATATCGTGTCCGGGGCGGTTGAACTCGGCGGCGAGCATGCGCTCGGCGATCGCCATGCCCACGGCATTGCCCAGCCCCTGCCCGAGGGGACCGGTGGTGGTCTCGACGCCCGGCGCCAGGCCGTACTCGGGATGGCCGGGCGTGCGCGAGCCGAGCTGCCGGAAACGCTCGAGCTCCGCCATCGGCAGGTCGTAGCCGGTGAGGTGCAGCAGCGAGTAGAGCAGCATCGACCCGTGGCCGTTCGAGAGCACGAAGCGGTCGCGGTCCGGCCAGCGTGGCTCCGCCGGATCGTGCTTGAGGTGTCGGGTCCACAGCGTGAACGCGATCTCCGCCATCCCCATCGGCATGCCGGGGTGGCCGGAGCTCGCCTTCTGGACAGCGTCCATGGCGAGCGCGCGCAGCACGTTGACGGTGTCGTCGGGAGGGTTCATCGCGGAGGAGTTCCGGGGGCGTGGACGCCGGGAACGACCGCACGGAAACGTGCATTATGCGGTAACGGGGCCGGGGTTTGCATGCGCAGGCGCGCCCGCGAAGTCGTCGCAGACCGACGCGGTGCGGCGTCAGGCGGTCCGTCCAGTGCTCCTTCAACCGGCCGCGGGAGTGCGCGAACCCGGAAAGGCGCGGTACCGCGAGCGCCGACCACGAGTCCCGCCGCGAAGCGTCCTGCGCCGAGCGGGGCGTCCGCGGCGCACCGGCGAACGGCACGTCCGCTCCCGCCCCGGTCATTGCGAGGCGAGGGCGCCGGGCACGAGGGGCGTGCTCCTATACGAGCGTGCGCCGCGCAGGTGCGGCGAGGCCAAGGGCGCGGCGCCGCTCGGCCATGAGCTTGAGGATCATCGGCGTGAGGATGAGCTGCATGGCGAGGTCCTGCTTTCCGCCCGGCACGACCATGATGTTCGGCCGCGACATGAACGACCCCTGGATCATGGTGAGCAGGTAGGGGAAGTCGATCCCGCGAGCGTTGGCGAAGCGGATGACGACGAAGCTCTCGTCTGCGGTCGGGATGTAGCGGGCGATGAACGGGTTCGACGTGTCGACGAGCGGCACGCGCTGGAAGTTGACGTGGGTGCGTGCGAACTGCGGGACGATGTAGTTCACGTAGTCGGGCATGCGCCGCAGGATCGTGTCCACCACCGCCTCGGTCGAGTAGCCGCGCGTCGCCTTGTCGCGGTGCAGCTTCTGGATCCATTCGAGGTTGATGATCGGCACCACGCCGATGCAGAGGTCGACGTGGCGCGCGACGTCGACCGCCTCGGTCACGACCGCCCCGTGCAGACCCTCGTAGAAGAGCACATCGGTGTCCGGGGGCACTTCCTCCCAGGCTGTGAAGGTGCCCGGGGGCTGGCCGAAGGGTGCGGCCTCGACCTCGTCGTGGAGATACTTGCGGGTCCGACCGATGCCGCGCTCGCCGTAGCTGCGGAAGAGCTGCTCGAGCTCCTCGAAGAGGTTCGAATACGGCCCGAAGTGGCTGTAGTGGTGGTTGCCTTCGCGCGCAGCCTCGGCCATGCGCGCCTCCATTTCGCCGCGATCGTAGCGGTGGAAGGCGTCGCCGTGCACGAACGCCGCGTGTATGCCCTCGCGGCGGAAGATCCAGTCGAAGGTCCGGCTGACCGAGGTCGTTCCGGCGCCGGAGGAGCCGGTCACGGCGATGATCGGGTGCTTCACCGACATGCAGATGCTCCTCCGGAGCGGGCGCGCGTCGCACGCGTGCCCGGCGTTCGCGCCGCGACCCTGCGCGGCCGACCTTCGACGCGCCCTGCGTTGCTGTTCAGCGCGTGAGCGCAGGTGAGCGAGTGTGCACCAGCTGCTCGAGGATGGTGAGGGTGAGCCAAGGGCCGGCCGCCTTGATCGCCGCACCGTCATCGAGCGGCGCGCCCGGGTCGCCGAGGTGCGGCAGATAGAGGTCGGCGCTCGCGAGGTCCTCGTTCGTGGTCCAGAAGGTCGGCGTCACCACCGTGAAGAGCCCCGCCGACTGCGCCGCGCGCAGGCCGCGCTCCGAGTCCTCGAAGGCGACGCACTCGCTCGGGTTGACGCCGAGCGTCCGCAGCACGAGCAGGTAGATGTCCGGCGCCGGCTTCTTGTTGGCGACCTGATCGCCCGCCGCCACCACCGAGAACCAGCCGATCGCGTCGTCGCCGAGGTATCTGCTCACCAGCGCCTCGAGGTTCGCGGGCGTCGTGGTCGACGCCACGGCGAGGCGCACGCCGGCCTCGTGCGCCTCGCGCATCAGGCGCACCACGCCGGGCCGCAGCGGCGCACGGCCGCTATCCACGAGCTTCGTGAACAGGCGCGTCTTGGCGGCGTGGATGTCGGGGATCTGCGCGGTGATGCGCTGGCGCTCGTCGCGATCGAGCTCGAGACCCTCGAGGTAGTGCCGGATGCGCTCCTTGCCCCCGGAGATGTGGAGCAGTCCCGCATAGATGTGCGGGTTCCAGTTCCAGCGCAGCCCATGCTCGTAGAACGCGCCGTTGAACGCCTGCCGGTGTAGCTCCTCGGTGTCGGCCAGCGTGCCGTCGACGTCGAAGATGAGCGCTTCCAGGGTCACTTGCGTATCCTCCTCGTGGCGGGCATCGCCTCGCGGGTCGTGGCTCGGATCGTGAACGCCGCTTCGATTTCGATCGCCAGAGGCGGTCGGCGGTTCGTACATCGCGCGGCCGCGACCGACCCGAGTGCACGATCGGGCCGAACACGCCCTCCGCGCACTGCGCTGGCTGTGGAGCGCCGCCGCTGAGGCCCGCTCCTCACCGTCGCCCGCGGCTGCGCGACCCCGCCGCAGGGAGCCCGGTGCTCTCCCGGCGGAAATGATGCCAGCGTCGCGCCCGTCCTGCGCGGCTTCTCCGTGCTGCAGACGCGGCGCGGCGGAAGTCGCTGCGGACGCGGGCTGTGGCCGGGGGCTCTGCACACCCCGCTTCCCTATAATCCGGGAGGCGCGGCGCCGCACGGAAAGAGCCCGGCGCCGTCTCTCCCCCAACTCCTGCAGAGCATCCCGAATGGCGAAGGTGGCTTTCCTCGGCCTCGGTGTCATGGGTTTCCCGATGGCGGGACACCTGCGCGCCAAGGGCCATGACGTGACCGTCTACAACCGCACCGCGGCGAAGGCCGAGGCTTGGGTCGAGAAGCACGGCGGGCGGGCAGCGCCGACGCCGGCCGCGGCTGCCGCAGGGTGCGAGATCGTGTGCGCGTGCGTGGGCGACGACCCGGATCTCGAAGCGGTCACGCTCGGCACCGAGGGCGCCTTCGGCGCGATGGCGCCGGGCAGCGTCTTCGTCGACCACACCACCGCCTCCGCGCGCATCGCGGAGCGGCTTGCGGGGGAGGCGGGGAGGCGCGGCTTCGCATTCGTCGATGCACCCGTGTCGGGCGGCCAGTCGGGCGCCGAGAACGGCGTGCTCACCATCATGTGCGGCGGCGATGCCGCCGCGTTCGAGCGCGCAAAGCCCGTGATCTCGGCTTACGCGCGCGCCGTCACCCTCATGGGGGGCTCGGGCGCCGGGCAGCTCACGAAGATGGTGAACCAGGTGTGTGTCGCCGGCGTGATCGAAGGGCTCGCGGAGGGCCTCGACCTTGCGATCCGCTCGGGCCTCGACGCGAAGCAGGTGCTCGACGTCATCTCCAAGGGCGCCGCGCAGTCTTGGCAGATGGAGAACCGTGGCAAGACCATGGTGGACGACAAGTACGACTTCGGCTTCGCCGTCGACTGGATGCGCAAGGACCTGCGCATCGTCGCCGAGCAGGCGGACGACGTCGGCGCGCCGCTGCCGACGACGCGTGCGATCGCCCGCTTCTACGACGAGATCTCCGCCATGGGCGGCGGCCGCTGGGACACCTCGTCGCTGCTGCGCCGGCTGCGCCGCGCGTGACGGCGCGCGTGCCTGCCGGCATGCCGGCGCGCGTGCGCGGCCCGGCCGAGATGGCGTTCGCGGCGCCCGAGGCGTTCGTGCCCGGGGTTGCGGGCCCCACGAAGCCTGCCGCCGACGCGCTCTGGTTCCTGTTCCGCGAATCGCGCGTGCTGGTCGGCGACGGCACGATGCGGCTTCCCGAGGGCGAGCACGCGCTCACCCTCGCGCGCGAACCGCACCACTTCCTGGGCGTGCTCGGCGGTCGCGAGGTGTATGCAGCAGAGATCGGCGAGGCGTGTGCGCCGTCCGGCTACCGGTTCAGCGACCTCCGCTCGCTCTTCTCGCGCCTCGACGACACGCGCTACGCCCTCGCCGGCCGGGCGCTGCAGGTCGTCGACTTCGACCGCACGCACCGCTTCTGCGGAAGATGCGGTACCGCGACGGTGGCGCGCGACCACGAGCGCGGGCGTGAATGCCCGGCGTGCGGGCTCGTCGCCTATCCGCGGCTCGCGCCCGCGGTGATGGCGCTGGTGCGCCGGCTGCCGAACGAGCTCCTGCTCGCGCGCAGCCCCCGCTTCCCGCCGGGCATGTACAGCGCGCTCGCCGGCTTCGTCGAGCCCGGCGAGACGCTCGAGCAGTGCCTCGAGCGCGAGGTCGAGGAGGAGGTCGGCGTGCGCATCACCAACATCCGCTACTTCGCGAGCCAGCCGTGGCCGTTTCCGCACTCCCTCATGATCGCGTTCGTGGCGGACTGGGCGGGCGGCCAGATCCGCGTCGATCCGAACGAGATCGATGACGCCAAATGGTGTACACTAGCGGGCTTACCGCAACTGCCGCAGCCGATCTCGATCGCCCGGCGGCTGATCGACTGGACCATCGCCGACATGGAGGGTGCGATGGCTGATGGGGGCAGCGACTAGAGGGCGGCTCGCCGGAGACGATCCGGCAGCGGGCGGTAACACCCGGGGGAGTCGTCTGCCGCAATGGCGCGGCGGAGAAGTGTCGACGGCTCTGTTCGGGGGGTTTGTCCTATGTGAGTTCGCCCTCTTCGAAGGACGAAGCGAACTTGCATAGGACAGATCCCCGAGCTTCGCTTGGGGAGTTTATGCCAATTGGACGGCATTCATGTTGTCGCGAACCTGTACCGTTGCCGCGTTGATCAGCGGTTCATGGTCGAAGCCGACGCGCTGCGTCGGTTCTGCGTCGATTCGGTAGTCAAGCACGGGCTCACCGTCGTCGGTGAGCTCTTCCACGCGTTCCCGCCCGGCGAGGGCTCGACCGATGCGTCGGGTGGTGTCACGGGGTGCGTCGTGCTTGCCGAGTCGCATCTCGCCATACACACGTGGCCCGAGTTGCGCTCGGTCACGCTCGATCTCTACGTGTGCAACTACACGCGGGACAATACCGAGCGCGCCCGCGCAGTCGTGGACGAGCTGCAGCAGCTGTTCGCGCCCGAGGACGTCGTGCGTCACGACGTTCCGCGCGATCGGCAGTTCATGTACGAGTACCTGAACGAGAACTACGGGTTCTTCATCCGCT
>Ga0114939_10002051_pt1 | contig 15388 bp, 17 predicted proteins | sample AshMeaCrysSpring_FD_87196 | JGI IMG/M metagenome (GOLD analysis project Ga0114939, IMG submission 87196) | Groundwater microbial communities from Big Spring, Nevada to study Microbial Dark Matter (Phase II) - Ash Meadows Crystal Spring | ecosystem: Environmental > Aquatic > Deep subsurface >... | reverse complement strand
TCGGGGATCCACAGGTTCCGGATCTGCCGTGGGGTGGCCCCGGCCCCGCCGGACGCCTGACGTGGCATTACCGCATTCGACACGGGCGTCCGTTGTGCGGTCCAGGGCGGCAGGTCGCCAGTGTGCCACCCCACCGAACAAAGGGGATCACGCCAGAATCCCGTTGGCGTCTTGTTTGCAAAGAAAGGGCGCAGGAGGCGGACTGGTGAACCTCAGCCCCGTCGTGGCGCGACCCTCGCCGGTGTTCGAGTTCGACGACCTGCTGGGCCTGCCGTGCGGCTGTGTCACGGCGTGTTTTCGCGTGCGCCAGTCGGGTGTGTCGCTGGTGTCGGTCGAGGCCAAGGGGCCCCACTGCCTCCTCGCCGGGCACTTCCAGGGGAATGTGGTCGAGCTCGAGGGAGTGACGCTCGGTCTGGCCGACGAGGATCAGGCAGCCTTCGAGGCCTGATCACCCCGGCGCGAGGCGCCCGCGGAGGCGTGCCTCGGCCTCCGCCTGCGTCTGCCCGACCATCAACAGGCGACCGGCCAGCCCCTCGGTGCCGGGCGCGGTGACCCACGCCACCCAATGGAATCCCCGCCGCTCGCTCCGGATCTCGTGTCCGGCTTGGTCCCCGGTCATCGCGCCCCTCACATTTTCCTTTACCGTGCTCCGAAAACGTTCATAGAATGAGGTGTTTGGGCAAGTTCGGACCTTTCGCAGAGGAGTGCGTTTCGATGGCGTTGACCTGTCCCAATTGCGGGAACACCCACGACTTCCTGGTCAAGACCGCCCAGGTGCACGTCGTGCACGTCGAGGATGGCCGCGTGGACGTCGCCGAGGAGACGCGCCCGTCGGTCTTCGAGGTGCTGTGTGACAAGTGCGACCACGAGCTGAGCCTCGACAACGTGGACGATGCGGCGCGCAGGGAGCTTTTGCTGACGATTGGGGCCGCCTGACCTAACGGTCGCCCTCCGCACCCTCGGGCCGCACGGCGGCCTCGTGCTCCTCGAAGTAGTCACACTCGGCGCACACCCACTCGTAGCTCGTCCGGCTCGTCACTTGGCTCGTGCCGGGGATGCGATCCACCTGCACGCGCTCTTCCAGGTGCATGAACTCTCCGCACATCGGGCACTCGCGGCGTATCGTCTCGGGCACGCTTCCTTTTAGCACCCACCCCGCGCCTTGACAAGGAGCGGAGCTGGTTCCTATCGTACTCGCGGTCATGCATGATCACTTCCCGGCGCTCCGCGGTGTCGCCCGTTCGGCGGTCGATCCGGGTTGGGTCCAGTGGTTTCGCGACGAGATCGCCCTCGACTTTCCCTCGCTCGCGGAAGCGGCGGGCCGGATGCAGGCGGCCTTCCTGGTGGCTGACCAATCCGCCACCGCCTACGACGCCGAGGTTCGGCTCACACCGCAAGCCGCCCGGGCCGGCCGGCGCGTGCCGGTCGATTTGCTGGTGCGGTCCACCTGCCCGCATTGCGCCGGGCGCGGGGAGGTGTGGGACGAGCGGTGTGCGGGGTGTGCAGGGCGCGGGCAGGGCGACTTCCCGCACCGGGTGCATCTGATCATGCCCTTCGGCGTTCGCGACGGGGCCCGGTACGTCTTCAACGTCACGCTCCCGGCGGCACCTGCCGCCCTCGTGGCGCTTCGCGTGACGGTCGGCCCATGACCCGCCACGTCGATCTGCTCGGCGTGCTCTATTTCGGGGCCGCGGGCATCGGCGTCGTGCTTGCGCTCGCGTTCCTGTGCCTTGGCGTGGGCGCCGCGACGATCGCCGGCGAGGCGACGACGGACGCCGGCCAACTGGCGGCCCGTCTCACGGCAGGCACGCTGTTCACCTTCGCCGTCGCCCTGTCGGTCTGGTCGGCCGTCCAGGTCTGGACGGGGCGGGGCCTGCGGGAACGCCGTCCCTGGGCGCGGCACGGAGGCCTCGTGCTCGCCGTCCTCAACCTGTTCATCCTGCCGTTCGGGACCGCCCTCGGCGTGTACACCTTGTGGGTGCTCGTCCACCAGCAGGCCCGACGCGAGTTCGAGCCGGCGCCGTCCGCCACGAGCCGCTAGCCCAGAAGGGGGGCGCGGCCGCGGGCCATCTGAGAGAGCCGATGATCACGCCGCCGCCTCTTCCCGAACGGTCGAGCACCGGGCTCGACATCCGCCTGGCCGCAATGCTCACCTACCTCCTCGGCTTCGTGTCGGGGATCGGGTTCCTGCTCGTCGAGCGGAACAGCCGGTTCGTCCGCTTCCACGCGGCGCAGTCCACGCTCGCCTTCGGCGGGCTCTTCGTGCTGAACATCCTGCTCAGCATGATTCCCTTCATTGGGTGGATCGTCAGCCTGCTGCTCGTGCCGGTGACCGTCGTCCTGTGGTTGCTGCTGATGTTCAAGGCCTATCAGGGCGAGACCTTCAAGCTGCCACAGCTGGGCGACATCGCGGAACAACAGGTGCGGTGAGCACGCGGGGAAGCGGGCCGGCACGGGGCCCGCCTCTGCGCGTGTTTGACCCACCGGCGACCGAGCGACCGCCTGACTGCCTGACTGACCGCCTGACTGATTGATAGAATCCCCTCATGCCCGTTACCGAAGCCGCAGTGCTCCAGGCCCTCACGGCCGTCACCGATCCCGACCTCCGCCGCGACATCGTCGCGCTGGGCTTCATCAAGAGCCTGCGTATCGAGGGCGGCCATGTCGCCTTCCAGATCCAGCTCACGACGCCCGCCTGCCCCGTCAAGGATCAAATGCGAGAGCAGGCCCGCGCCGCCGTGCTCGGCGTGGCCGGTGTGGACCGCGTGGACATCGAGATGACCGCGCAGGTGCGTGCGGCCGGCAGCCCCGATGCGGCGAGAACGCCGGTGCCGGGCGTGAAGAACGTCATCGTGGTGGGGGCGGGCAAGGGCGGCGTGGGCAAGACCACCGTCTCGGTGAACCTCGCGCTCGCGCTCGCACGTCACGGCAGCCGAGTGGGGATCCTCGACGGCGACATCTACGGCCCCAACGTGCCCATCATGCTCGGGTTGCAGGCCCAACTGACGACCGACGGCGAGAAGATCGTGCCGGCGGAGCGGTACGGCGTGCAGACGGTCTCGATGGGGTTCTTCACCAAGGACGAGGACGCCGTGATCTGGCGCGGCCCGATGCTGCACAGCGCGGTGAACCAGTTCTTCCGCGACGTGCGCTGGACCGACGTCGACTACCTGGTGGTGGATCTGCCGCCGGGCACCGGCGACGTGGCCCTGAGCATCAGCCAGAGCGTGCCGGTGGCGGGTGCGGTGCTCGTGACGACGCCGCAGACCGTGGCGGTGGCCGACACGCGCCGCGCCGTGCGGATGTACCAGAAGCTCAACGTGCCCACGCTCGGCATCGTCGAGAACATGAGCTACTTTGCCTGCCCGGGCTGCGGGCGCGAGAGCGACCTGTTCGGGAAGGGCGGCGGCGAGCGTCTGGCCGAGGAACTGGGGGTTCCGTTCCTCGGCGGCCTGCCGCTCTACGAGCCCATTCGCGTTGGGGGCGACACGGGCGTACCGATCGTGGTGGGCGAGCCGGACTCCGCACCCGCGCGTGCGTTCCTGGCGCTGGCGGAGCGCACCGCCGCCCAGGTGTCGATCGCGAGCTACAAGCCCAAGGCGATCCCGCTGATTCCGGCACGGTGACCGAGAATCGAGCACCGATCTCGCCACCCCGGGCCTGAAGGGCCGGGGCTCGGAGTGTCACATGCCCTCGTCCCGTTCGCTGCGTTTCGTCACCCTCCTCCTGCTCGGCTGTGGGGAGTTCACCTCGCTGGCGGGCTCCTGACCCGCGCGCTGCGGCCGACCGGACGGGCGTGCCATGCGCACCGATGAACGTGTTCGCGCCTGCGCCCTGCTGACGTCTGTGCTGGCGGCGTCGGTGTCGGCGTGGCCCATTCGCCCCGAGATCGCCGCGCGTCACGGCGTCGTCGCGGCGGGCCGCTCCCACAGCGCCGATGCCGGGGCGCGGGTGCTCGCCGCGGGCGGCACCGCCGTGGACGCCGGGGTCGCCGCCGTGTTGGCCGCCGCGGTCGTCGAGATCTCGCACTTCGGTCTCGGCGGAGAAGCGCCAATCCTGATCTACAGCGCGCGCACGCGCGAGGTCGTGGTGATCAACGGCCAGGGGCCCGCGCCGCGCGCGGCCGCAGCGGCCCTGTTTGCCGGCGCCGCCAGCATTCCAGGGAACGGGCCGCTCGGCGCCACGATTCCGGCCGTCGTGGATGCGGCAGCCCTCGCGCTGTCACGGTTCGGGACGCGCTCCCTCGGCGAGGTGCTGGCCCCGGCGATCGCGCTCGCCGACGGCTTCCCGATGTACCCGTTCCTTCACCACTACCTCGAGGTGGAGCGCGCCGCCTGCGAGCCTTATCCCGCGACGATGCGGGCCTACTACCCCGAGGGCCGGATCACGCCCGTTGGGGAGACGTTCCGGCAGCCGGACCTCGCGCGAACCCTTCGTGCGCTCGCAGAGGCCGAGCGCACGGCGCTCTCCCGGGGCGCCTCGCGCGAGGCGGCCATCGAGGCCGGACGCGACGCGTTCTACCGCGGCGACATCGCGCGCCGCATCGTCGCGGCCAACCGCGAGGCCGGCGGCCTGTTCAGCGAGGCGGACCTGGCGGAGTACCGCGGGCGCGTCGAGCGGCCGTACTCGGTGGCCTACCGGGACGTCGAAGTGTTCAAGGCGGGCCCCTGGAACCAGAGCCCGGCCCTGCTCCAGACGCTGGCGCTGCTGAACGGGCTCGACCTCGCTGGCATGGGGGCCCAGTCGGTCGATGCGCTGCACACGACGATCGAGGCGGTGAAGCTCGCCTACGCCGATCGCGACCGCTACTACGGCGACCCCGACTTCGTGCGCGTGCCGATGCGGGGGCTGCTGTCTTCCGAGTACGCCGCGCAGCGCCGCTCACTGATCGACCCGGCCACGGCGAGCCTCGCACAGCGCCCCGGCGACCCCTGGCCGTTCGAAGGCGGGACGCCGCCGCGCAGCAGTGCCGGCCATCGCGGGCGGCTGGCGGTGGCGCGGCCAGCCGGTACCCCGGCGATGCCGCCCGGTGAGGTGCGCGAGGCGGGTGACACGACGGCCGTCGAGGTGGCCGATGCCGAGGGCAACCTGTTCTCGGCCACGCCGAGCTCGGGCTGGCTGCTCGGCGGCGCGTTCGTGGCGGGCGACACGGGGGTGCCGCTCAGCAATCGCATGCAGGCGTTCCGCCTCGACCCGGCGAGCCCGAACGTGCTGGCGGGCGGCAAGCGTCCGCGAACGACGCTGACGCCGACGATCGTGCTGCGGGGCGGGCAGCCCTTCCTCGCGATCGGCACGCCCGGCGGCGACAACCAGGACCAGCAGGTCCTCCTCGTGCTGCTCAACCTCGTGGACTTCCGGATGGGCCTGCAGGCCGCGATCGAGGCGCCGCGCGTCAACTCGCTGCACTTCGAGAGTTCGTTTGGGGAGCATCGATTCGAGCCCGGCGTGCTCGAGGTGGAGGCGTCGCTGCCCGCAGCGGTGCAGGACGGGCTGCGCGCGCGGGGCCACGTGCTGCGGGTGCGCCCGGCCTGGGGCATCTCCACCGGCGTCGTCGCCGCCGGTCGCGATCCCGCCACCGGCGACCTGCGCGGCGGGGCCGATCCGCGCCGGGAGCGCCACCTCGTCGCGTGGTAAGGTGAGGCGATGGAGATCGCCTTCACCCGGGCCACGCTCGACAACGGCCTCGACGTGATCGTGCACGAGGACCGCGACCTGCCCATCGTCGCGGTGAGCGTGTGGTACCACGTCGGATCGAAGAACGAGCAGCCCGGCCGCACGGGCTTTGCGCACCTGTTCGAGCACCTCATGTTCGAGGGCTCGGCGCACCACGACCACGGGTACTTCCCGCCGCTGCAGGAGGCCGGCGCGTCGCTCAACGGCTCCACCAACGCCGATCGAACCAACTACTGGGAGGTGGTGCCCACCGGCGCGCTCGATCGGGCGCTCTGGCTCGAGTCGGACCGCATGGGCTTCCTGCTGCCCGCGTTGACGGAGCGGAAGTTCGCGACGCAGCGGGCCGTGGTGCTCAACGAGCGCCGGCAGAACTACGAGAACCGCCCGTACGGCCTTGCCGGCATCGCCCTCGCCGCGGCGCTCTACCCGCCCGACCACCCCTACCACTGGCCGACCATCGGCCAGATTGCCGATCTCCACGCGGCCAGGCTCGACGACGTGCAGGCGTTCTTCGCGCGGTACTACCACCCGGCGAACGCGTCGGTGGCGCTTGCGGGCGACATCACCGTGGAGGATGGCATCGAGCTGGTGCGCCGCTACTTCGGCGACCTCCCCGCGGGCCCGGTGGTGCCGCGCCTTGGCGTGGCGGCGCCGCCCCTCTCCGGCGAGCGCCGGGTGTGGTTCGCGGACACCGTGGAGTTCCCGCGCCTCTACCTGGCTTGGCACAGCCCGGCCATGTTCGCGCCCGGCGACGCCGAACTGGATCTGGCCGCCGACCTGCTGGCCAACGGGAAGACGTCGCGCCTGTATCGCCGGCTCGTGTTCGAGCAGCGCCTCGCCCTCGATGTGTCGGCGTACCAGTCGTCGCGTGAGTTGTCGGGTGTGTTCCAGGTGGTGGCCACCTCGGCCCCGGGGCACACGCTCGCCGAGATTGACGACGTGATCCGCGAGACCATCGGCGGGGTCGGGCGTGAGGGGCCGACGGTCGAGGAACTCGACCGCGGGCTGGCCCAGGTGGAGGCGCAGTTCGTGCTTCGGTTGCAGACGGTTGGCGGCTTCAGCGGCAAGTCGGACCAGCTCAACGCGTACAACACGTTTCTTGGCGAGCCCGGCTACTTCGGCCGGGACCTCGCGCGGTATCGGGACGCGACGCCGGAGGGCATCCGGGCGTCGGTCACCGGCACGCTGATCGCCCGCCCGCGCGTCGCCCTCAGCGTGGTGCCGCGCGGCCGCGTGGACCTGGCACTGCCGGGGTCGGAAACGGCGGTCGTGTCGTGACCGTCGATCGATCGCGGCTGCCGGCCCTGGTCGAGGACCGGGCGTTCCGCTTTCCCTCCGTGACACGCGCGACGGTGCCCGGGGGGCCGGCCCTTCGCGTCGTGGAGCAGCACGACCTGCCCGTGCTCGCGCTGCTGCTGGTGCTCCCGGTGGGCGCGGCCGACGACGGGCCGGGGCGGTCCGGGCTCGCGGCGTTCACCGCCGACCTGCTCGACGAGGGGACGGGGGAACTGTCGGCCATTGGCGTCCACGAGGCGCTCGCCCGGATCGGGGCGCAGTTCGACGTGGACACCGGCTACGACGCCACGGTCGTCACGCTCGTCACCCTGGCCAAGCACCGGGCGCGCGCCCTGTCGCTGCTGGCCGACATCGTGTTCCGGCCGCGGCTCGCCCTCGAGGACGTGGAGCGCGTGCGCACGCTCCGGGTGAACCGTCTGCGGCAACTCGCGGCGGTGCCCGCGGCCGTGGCCGACGTGGCGTTCGCGCGGGAGTTGTTCGGCGCGGGGCCCTACGGCCACCTGGCCATCGGCACCACGGCGAGCGTCGAGGCGCTCGGCGAGCCCGAGGCGCGGCAGTTCCATGCACGCCACTACCGCCCGGCAGACGCCACGCTCGTGGCGGCCGGCGATGTGGATCCCGCGGAACTGGCGACCCTGGCTGCCGAGGCGCTTGGTGCCGTCGCGATGCGGGGCGGTCCCGCACGTGACCCTGGCGCCGCGTCGGATGAGGCACGCGCGGCGTCCGGCGGGACGGCTCGCGTGGTCCTGATCGACCGGCCGTCGGCGGCACAGTCGGAAGTGAGGGTCGGCAGCGTGGCGGCGGCACGCGCCACCGCCGACTACCACGCGCTGCTCGTGCTCAACGCCGCGCTCGGCGGGCAGTTCGTGAGCCGCATCAACCTCAACCTCCGCGAGCGGCGCGGCGTGACCTACGGGGCGCGCAGCGGGTTCGAAATGCGGCGACGCCCGGGCCCCTTCGTCGTCCAGGCCAGCGTGCAAACGAGTGCGACGGCCGAGGCGGTGCACGAGGTGCTCGACGAGATCCGCGGCGTGCGCGGCGACCGGCCCTTGACATCCGACGAGATCGCGATGGCCCAGGCCACGCTCACGCGGGGCTATGCACGCAGCTTCGAGACGGCCGAGCAGCTTGCACGGGCCGTGGCCCAGCAGGTGGTCTACGGGCTGGCTGACGACTACTACGATCGGTTTCCCGAGGCGGTCCGTGCCGTGGACGGAGAGGCCGTGACCGCCGCCGCGCGGCACTGGATCGACCCGGCGTGCATGTCGGTCGTCGTCGTCGGCGATCGGGAGGCTGTGGCGGCACCGCTCGAAGCCTTGGGCAAGGGGGTCGATGTCGTGAGCGCCGAGGTGTGAGTGTTTGCAGCCCGGGTCCACCGCCACGGCGATCCCGACCTGCTCGTGCTCGAGTGTTGATCGGGCCGGTGGATGCACCGGCCTCGGGCCTCCCCCGATTCTCACCGACGGGGCAGCGCTCGTTCACCCTTCGGGGTCCGTGCGTCGAGGGGCGAGAGCGGGCCGGCTTGTCCGTATCTGCCCGCGCAGGTGAGCCGTGGTCTGGGTGGGTATAGACTGGGACCAGCTATGGGCCTGGCGCGCGCGAGCATCTCGCTCTTCGGTGTCGTGGCCGTCGTGGCCGCCACCGTCTCAGCCGCCACCATCTGGCTGATGCTGACCGATCCGGTCACCGTGGCCGATGCCGTCAACACCGGCGAGGTGACGCCGCTCGTCCGCGCACTGGCCGGCGCGGTTTACGACGCGATGAAGGGGATCCTGCGGTACCTCTGACATCCTGGAGGGCGCCGCGCGTCGGTGCCGTTCCGGCGGGCACCACGCCAGACGCCCATCAACTTCGTTGAGGTTGCCAGACGCCGCGGGCGGTCACCCCAGGGTCTTGACGAGGAACCTCGTCAGGATGAATCCGTCCATCCACTTCCAGGGCGTGAAGCCCGTGCTGTAGTGGCCGCAGGGGAGCACCGCAACCTCGTGCGGCAGCCCCAGGTCCTGCCACGACCGGACCAGGTCCTTCGAGAGGTGTACTGGGAAGGTCAGGTCGTAGGACGCATAGACGAGCAGCGTCGGGGTGTTGCGCATGCGCGGGAGGTGGGCCTGCGGGCTGATGGGCATCCACACGCGGCGGAGCCGATCGAGATCGATGTGGCCGTCGAGGCCCTGACGCACGTGGGCCGTCGAGAGCCCTTCCCAGACGACATCGGCAAAGTAGGGCGAGATGTGGTTCAGCGCGGCGGCCCGGATGCGCGGTTCGTGCGCGGCCGTCAGCATGGAGAGGCACGAACCCAGGCTCGTGCCGACGATGCCGATGCGTTGGTAGCCGCGCCGGTCCAGCCAGTCGACGGCGCGGCGCGCATCGAGCACCGCCTGGCGGCACACCTGCAGCGTGCGCCCCAGGTTCGAACTGACGATGTAGTCGGCCCGATGCAGCTCGGGGGGCATGCGCTCGTCGTGATAGGGCAGGCTGAGTCGCAGCGCATCGAGACCGAACAGCGCGAACAGCCGGCACAGGCCCACGTGCCCGTCGGACGGCGAGTTCCAGTGGGGCAGCACCAGGACGGCCCGGCGCGGCCGCCCCTTCACCCAGCGCGAAGCCGGATCGGCCGGGAAGAACCGGGCGTGGACGGTGTCGTTCTCGACGTGGCCCGTGTCGAGCGCGCTCCGGTACCGGAGCTGGCCGCTGGCCTCGTCGAAGTCGAAGTCGTTGATGGGCGGTGTGGCGTAGAACGCCTCGCTGTCGGCGAGCGCGTGGGCCGCGTACGTCTCGAGCTGCTCGAACGGCGTGGCCCTGGGCGGCCGGCCGTTGCGCGGGATCCACTCGAGGCCCCACTCGAAGGGCCTGACCACCCGGTCCGGCGTCGCCGCCGCGAGGTTACGTTCCCATGCGTGAAAGGCCCGCCGCAACATCAACCCACAATCCTACCACTGGGATCAGGTCCTGCTCTCGCACGCACGGCCTGACACCGGCTCACCGTTCACAGGACGGATTCGCAGGCGGCAGCGAGGGCCAGCAACGCCTCGGAACCCCCGTGCCGGCCGACCAGTTGCAGGCCCACCGGCAGGCCCGCCGGCGTCCAGCCCGCCGGCACGCTGATCGCCGGGTGGCCGGTGAGGTCGAACAGTTGGGTGAGCCGCAGGGTGGCGTTCCGCACCGATTCGGGCCCGTCCATCTGCACGGTGCTCTCGCCCAGCCGCGGGGCCAGGATGGGCAGCGTCGGGAGGACGAGCGCGTCGCACCCCTCGAGGGCAGCCTCCACCTCGCGCGCGAGCTGCGCCCGGAGTTGCCGGGCGCGCGCGTAGTCCTCGCCCTCGACGTAGCGTGCCATCTCGAGGCGGACCCGGACCGGGGGCGTGTAGGCCTCCGGGCTCGATTCCAAGGCGCGCGCGTGGAACGCGGCCGCCTCCGCCAGCACGGTGTGCAGGTACACCGGTGCCGTGAGCGCCGCGTGCGGCACCTCGCGCGGCAGCACGCGCACCCCGGCGCCGGCGAGCCCCTCGAGCGCCCGCTCGAAGCCCGCCCGGACCTCTGCCTCGAGCCTGTCGAGGAAGTACGGTCCGAGCAGCCCGAGACGCACGGTCTCGAGCCGAGGCCGCTCCGGGGCCCACGCGTGACCACCCCGCCCGCTCATCACGCGGTACAGGTTCGTTGCATCGCCAACGGTACGGCAGATCGGGCCCACGTGATCGAGGCTCCAGGCAAGCGGCACCACGCCATCGGTGGGCACTTCGCCGAACCCGGGCTTGAAGCCCACGAGTCCGCAGGCCGCCGCAGGGATCCGGATCGACCCGCCCGTGTCGGTTCCGACCGAGGCCACGGCCATCCCGGTTGCCACCGACACGGCCGAACCCCCGCTCGACCCGCCCGGCGACCGATCGTGGAACCAGGGGTGCCTCGCCGGCCCGAACGCGGAGTCCTCGTTGGTCGTGCCGAACGCGAATTCGTGCAGGTTGCACGTGCCGACGATCACGGCGCCCGCCTCGACGAGCCGCCCGACGACGGGCGCGTCGGCCGCCGCCGGCTGCCTCCCGCGGACACGGGAGGCTGCGGTCGTTGGGGCTCCGGCGACCTCGACGAGGTCCTTCACCGAGACCGGGATGCCGTGAAGCGGCCCGCGCCATCGCCCTGCGGCCAGCTCGCGATCCGCGGCCTCTGCCTCCGCACGTGCGCGGTCTGCCGTCACCGTGATGAACGCGTTCAGCTCCGGGTCGAGCCGCGCGACCGCGTCGAGGCACGAGGCGGTGAGTGCAGCGGAGGACAGCTGGCCGCGGCGCAGCTCGCGTGCGAGCGTCTCGAGGCTCCGGAGGTCGCCGGCGCCAGCGGGCGGTGCCGGCCGGGGGGCACGATCGCCGGAGGGCGCCGCCCGACGGTTCGTCTCCGGGGCAGCTGCAAAGCCGGATGCCGTCGCGTCGGATCCGCCCAGGTCGGTGAGCGGGCCGCCGCGTCCGCTGGCTGGCCGACCGCCGGCAATCGGCGGGGCCGACTCGGCCCCTTCCAATTCAGCCTCGCGAAGTGCCCGGGTCGCCGTGGCCAGCGATTCCACGAGCGCCGGCAGTCCCGGCACGTCCCGCGCGGCCGCATCGGCGCGCACCGCGGCCAACCACGCCTCGAACCTCATGATGGCAACCCCTTCCCGCGCATGGCTCCCCCGTTCGAGGAATGATACGCGGGCCGGCGGGGGCGACCTCCGCCGCGTTCGTCTGTCGGGCAGGACCTCAGACCGCCGCGTGCGCAGGTCCCCGGTTACAATGGTGGTTTCACGGCATGACACAACGACGCATCGACGTGGGTGTGCTCGGCGCCACCGGCATGGTGGGGCAGCAGTTCCTCAACCAACTTGCCGGGCACCCGTGGTTCGTCCCGGCCTGGCTCGCCGCGAGCGAACGCTCGGGTGGCCGGCGCTACGCCGACGCCACGACCTGGCGGCTCGACACCCCCATGGCCGATGGACTCGCCGATCAGGTCGTCGAACCCGCGGTGCCCGGCCGCGGGCCGAGGCTCGTGTTCTCCGCGCTCGACGCGAAGGTCGCCGGCGAGATCGAGCAGGCTTTCGCCGAGGCCGGACACATCGTCGTGAGCAACGCGCGGAACCACCGGCTCGATCCGATGGTGCCGCTGCTCGTCCCCGAGGTGAACCCCGACCACCTCGCGCTCGTGGCACGCCAGCACGGCCGCTGGCCGGGTGCCATCGTCACGAACCCCAACTGCTCGACCGTCGTGCTGACCATGGCGCTCGCCGCGCTGCGCGGCTTCGACCTCCGCGCCTGTCTCGTCGTGACGATGCAGGCGGTGTCGGGGGCGGGGTACCCGGGCGTGCCGTCGTTCGATGCGCTCGGCAACGTCATCCCGTTCATCGCCGGCGAAGAGGAGAAGATCGAGATCGAGAGCCGGAAGATCCTGGGCTCGGTCGCCGAAGAGGGCGTGGCGTTGCACGGCATGCGGGTGAGTGCACACGCCAACCGCGTGCCGGTGGTGGATGGGCACACCGAGGCGGTGTCGATCGCCATCGGCGTGCCGGCCACACGGGAGGACCTGCGCGCGGCCTTCGACGCCTTCACGGGCGAGCCGCAGTCGCTCCGGCTGCCGAGCGCGCCGCTCCAGCCGCTGCTCTACCTCGATGCGCCCAACCGGCCGCAGCCGCGGCTCGATGCCGGCCGCGAGCGCGGCATGACGGTCACGGTGGGCCGGCTGCGGCCGTGCGGTGTGCTCGACTGGCGGTTCGTCACGCTCGGTCACAACACCGTGCGTGGGGCGGCCGGGGCGGCGGTGCTGAACGCGGAGTTGATGGTGGCGAAGGGAATGGTGGAGTGACGTGATGGACGCAGGCGAACGTGCGACGCTGATTGCGCAGTACAAGGCCGGCCCGGCCTCGGTGCAGGCCGCGCTCGAGGGGATCACGGCGCAGGAACTGGACGCGCGACCCGCGCCCGGCAAGTGGTCGCCGCGCGAGATCGTGCACCATCTCGGCGACTCCGAGATGACGAGCGCCATTCGCTTGCGCCGGCTGCTCGCCGAGGACTCCCCGGCCATCGTCGGGTACGACCAGGACGAGTACGCGCGCCGGCTGCATTACGACCGCCCCATCGCGGCCTCGCTGGCCGCCTTCGACGCGGCACGCGCGAGCACGGGCGAACTGCTCGACCTGATGACGGACGCCGACTGGCGCCGGACCGGCACACACAGCGAGATGGGCGAGTACCCGGTCGAAGCGTGGCTTCGGATCTATGCGGCGCATGCCCACGGGCACGCCGAGCAGATCCGGCGCGCGCGGGCCACGGCGCGGGGCTGACGCGCGTGCGCCAACGACGGCGCGTTGCCCTCCAGGGGGCCAGGCGCAATCCGACAGAATAGGGTCGGTTCTGGTGCGTGGTACGTGGTCCGTACGTCGTGCAACGAGGCACACACTACGGACCGCGCACGAACACGCTGGCACCAGGAACTGGCAGCGGTCTGCCGGATCACGGCTCGCCGTACATGAGGAACCCCCGCCGCACGGTCTCGAATGCGGCCACTCCGGGCTCCCAGCTTGCCGCGATCGCGCGCGGGTCTTCCTGGCGCTCGATCTGCGTGCGCAGGTGCGGGGATCCGGCCAGGATGTCGATCGGCATCTTCTCGTACTCGTATTCGTAGGGCGGCGGGCGCCACGCGAAGGATGCCGGGGCGAGGCCGTAGCACTCGCGCAGCCAGGCCACGGAGGCTGCCACCGGGCGGAACCGGCCGCGGTCGGTGACGTGCAGCTGGCAGCCGCCGCAGGCCTGCTGAGCGTGCTTGTGGAACGTGGGCTGGAAGGTCACCGGCCGGAACCACGCGCCCGGCAGCGCGTAGGCATTCAGCGCCGCCGCGAGCCGGTCCCCGTGCAGCCAGGGTGCGCCCATCATCTCGAACGGCCGCGTCGTTCCGCGCCCTTCCGACAGCTGAGTCCCTTCGAACAGCACCGCGCCGGGATACACGAGGGCGGTGTCTGGAGTCGGCATGTTCGGTGAGGGGATGACCCACGGCATGCCCGTGTCGGGCCAGTACATGCCGCGCGTCCACCCCTCCATCGGGACGACGTCGAGCTCGGCGCCGATGCCGAAGTGCTCGTTGAAGAGGAGGGCCAGTTCACCGATCGTGAGTCCGTGCCGCATCGGGATCGGGTAGAGCCCCACGAAGGACTCGTAGCCGGGCTCGAGCATCGGCCCCTCCACGCCGAGTCCCCCGATTGGGTTGGGCCGGTCGCACACGAGCACCGGCAGGCCCCAGCGCGCGGCGGCCCTGAGGCAGTTGGCCATGGTGTAGACGAACGTGTAGACGCGCGTCCCCACGTCCTGGAGGTCCACCACGAGCAGGTCGAGCCCGGCCAACATCGCCGCCGTGGGCTCGCGCGTCTCGCTGTAGAGCGAGAACACGGGCACGCGGCGCCGCTCGTCGTGATCGTGCGGCGTCTCGATCATGTTGTCCTGCAGGTCGGCGTGGAAGCCGTGCTGCGGCCCGAAGAGCGCGGCGAGCGTACACACTGCCGGGTCGCGCAGGCGATCGGCGGCGTGCTGGAACCCGGCGTCGATCGAGGCGGGGTTGGCGAGCAGGCCCACCCGGCGGCCGCGGAGGCGGCCGCTCTCGAGCAGGCGTTCGAAGCCGGTGATCACGCGGGCCATGGCGGTCTCGAGTATCTCCCGAATGCGGCCGTGTCCGGCTCGCGGCTGTCGGCTGGCGACCCTCGACACGGCACCATGACGCCGCGGGAACCGGACGTCACACGGCGCGCAGCCGTTCGGCCGCGCGCGCCAGCGTGTCGTCACGCTTGGCGAAACAGAAGCGCAGCACGGGCGGGTGCGCGTCCCGGTAGAGGAAGGCCGACGTGGGTATCGAGGCGACGCCGTGCTCGACGAGCAGGCGCCGCGCCAGTTCCGTGTCGTGTTCGGCCGAGATGGCCGAGTAGTCGAGGAGCTGGAAATACGTCCCCCGGCACGGCACCGGTCGGAACCGGGAGCCCTCGAGCAGTGCGAGGAACCGGTCGCGCTTCGCCTGGTAGAAGCGGGTCACCTCGCCGAAGTCGACGCCGCGCGCGAGGAACTCCGCGTAGGCGTGCTGCACGGGCGTGTTCACCGCGAAGGTGACGAACTGATGGACGCGCTGGATCTCGGCGCTGATGGCGGCGGGCGCGAGCACGTACCCCACCTTCCATCCCGTCGTGTGGAAGGTCTTGCCGAACGAGCTGATCACGGCCGCGCGCGAGGCCAGCGCGGGCGCAGCCGCGAGGCTCGCGTGCCGCCGGCCGTCGTAGACGAGGTGCTCGTAGACCTCATCCGACACGGTCACGATCGGCGTGCCGTCGCAGAGTGCGGCGAGCTGCGCGAGGTCGCCGGCGTCGAGCACCGCGCCCGTGGGGTTGTGCGGCGAGTTCACGACGATCAGCCGCGTGCGTCCCGTC
>Ga0114939_10002049_pt1 | contig 15397 bp, 10 predicted proteins | sample AshMeaCrysSpring_FD_87196 | JGI IMG/M metagenome (GOLD analysis project Ga0114939, IMG submission 87196) | Groundwater microbial communities from Big Spring, Nevada to study Microbial Dark Matter (Phase II) - Ash Meadows Crystal Spring | ecosystem: Environmental > Aquatic > Deep subsurface >... | reverse complement strand
GGGCTCTTGCCCCGCAAGCGCGGCCCCCGGGGTGGCCACAAGCTGACGCCCGCGATCGTGACGTTTCTCCAGGAACTGCGCGAGGCCGACGCGTCGCTGCCCGCGGCGGAGCTGGCCCGGCGGGTGGCGCAGCGCTTTGGGACCACCGTGCATCCGCGCAGCATCGAGCGCGCGCTGGCGCGGCGGGAAAATAAACGCCACCCGTAACGCCCGCCCCCTCGCTAGACGCGGGATCGGCCGGGGCCGCCGCCGACTACGAGGCGCTGCGGCGCGGTGTGCTCGAGGGCGCCCGTCGCGATCGCGACCTGGGACTCGCCCTCCTGATGCGCCGGGGCATGGCGGCCTGGGTCCGGGCCTGGTCGGGCTGTGCGGCGTCATCGACGCCGCGTCCGCGTCTCGCGCCCGGCGTCGCGCTGCCGGCTGGCCTGCGCGGCGATGTGACCCAGTTACTCGTCACGATGGCGTGGACAGCCACGCACACGGAGGCGCATCCGATCAGATCATCGTGGTCGACAGCGACCAAGGGCTGTCCGGCGCGTCCGCGATCGACCGCGCGGGTTTCCAGACCTTGGTGACGGAAGTCGGCATGGGGCGGGCCGGCATCGTCATGGGCCTGGAAGTCTCGCGCCTGGCGCGCAATTCCACGGATTGGCACCGGCTCCTCGAAATCTGTGCCTTGTCCGACACGCTAATCCTCGATGAAGACGGGATCTACGACCCCGCCCATTTCAACGATCGCTTGCTCCTGGGCCTGAAGGGCACGATGTCCGAAGCCGAGCTCCACGTCCTGCGGGCGCGGCTGATCGGCGGCATGCTCAACAAAGCGCGGCGCGGCGAGCTGCACTGCCGCATCCCGATCGGCTTCGTCTACGATGCCGCCGGACGCGTGGTCCTCGATCCCGACCAACAGGTCCAGCAGACGATTCGCGTCTTCTTCGAGACCTTCCGGCGCACCGGCTCGGCGACGGCGACGGTCAAGCGCTTCCGCGAGGACGGCTTGTCGTTTCCGCGGCGGTACTGGCACGGGCCCCGGAAAGGCGAGGTGGTCTGGGGGCCGCTCGACCATCCGCGGGCCCTCTGGGTCTTGCACCACCCGCGCTACGCCGGCGCCTTCGTCTACGGGCGGACCCATCAGCGCAAGGTCGATCGAAAATACCGCAAACGGCCGCGGGAGGAATGGCTCGCGCTCGTCCCCGACGCGCATCCGGCGTACATCACCTGGGAGCAATTCGAAGCCCACCAAACCATGCTGCGGGAGAATGCCGCGGTGCAGGGACAGGATCGGCGGCAGAGTCCGCCCCGCGAAGGGCCCGCGCTCTTGCAGGGGCTGGTGATCTGTGGGAAGGGCGGGCTGCGCATGACGGTGCGCTATCGGCATGCTCGGGGTCGGCTCTTTCCGATCTACATGTGCCAACGCGAGGGCATTCAGCACGGGCACGCCCTCTGCCAACACATCACCGGCACGTCGATCGACGAAGCGATGGGCGACCTGGTGCTGGACGCCGTCAGCCCGCTGGCGCTCGAGGTGAGCCTCGGCGTCCAGCAGGAGCTCCACGCCCGGCTGGAGCACGCCGACGCGCTCCGGCGCCAGGCGGTCGACCGCGCGCAGTACGACGCGGACCTCGCGCGCCAACGCTTCATGTGCGTCGATCCCAAGAACCGACTGGTCGCCGACTCGCTCGAGGCGGACTGGAACGACAAACTGCGGGGGCTCAACGAGGCCCAGGAGCGGTACCGTCAGCAGCACGAGGCCGACCGGGCGGCGCTCACTGACGACCAGCGCCACCGGATTCTCGCCCTGGCGCAGGATCTCCCGCGGCTCTGGCATGATCCGGCGACGCCGGCGCGGGAACGGAAACGCATGCTCCGGCTGATCATTGAGGACGTGACGCTCCTCAAAGGCCCGGAGCTCGTGATACATGTCCGCTTCCGCGGCGGGGCCACGCGCACGCTGACCGTGCCGCGCCCCGCGCCGGCCTGGGCCCTCCGCCGCACGAACCCAGAGGTCGTCACGGAGATCGATCGGCTCCTGGAGGACTACACGGATGTCGAGGTCACGCGCGTGCTCAACGAGCGCGGCTTCTGTGCCAAGGCCGGGACACCGGTCGACTTCATGATGGTCGCGCGTGTGCGCGACCACTATCAGCTGACACCCCGCTTCGACCGCCTCCGCGCGCGTGGCTTGCTCACGCTCGACGAAGTCGCGCGGGCCCTCGGGATCTCCACGGCGACCGTGAAGCAGTGGCGACTCGCCGGCCTGCTGCAGGCGCACGCGTACAACGATAAGCCCCAGTATCTCTACGAGCCGCCCGGTCCTGAGGCGCCGGCACGCTACACGTGGAAAGGCATCACGCGCTGGAAGCAACAGCGCCGAGCGGCGTCACAGCCCGCTCATGAGGTGCAGTGTGAAGCATAGGCCTTCTCATTCGCGCGCGCCGGCGTACACGGGCGCGGCGCGAAGTGATAGTGCCCCGCGAGCTCGAGCAGCCGCGGGTGGAAGTGCACCGCACTGCCGTGGCGATCGAGCACGGCGCTCTTGAGATTGTCGTAGACCAGGGCGCGGGCACACCCGCCCAGCGCCGCGAAGGCCTCGACGTGCCCGCGAAGGAAGCTCTCCAGCGTTTGGTCCAGTGTGAACACCGTGGATCGCACGCGAGTAGCCCAACACCATCACGAAGGCCGAGAGGGCCCGCACGCCGCGGCCGATGCGGATCGTCCCAAAGCTGCCCCAGTCCACTTGCGCCACCTCGCCTGGTAAGGTGGCCAGGCGCAGATAGGCCTCACTCGCCGGCGCGGGGCGCAGCCGCCGCACCGCGCGGCGCACTTGCACGGCGGATCCCGGATAGCCGCGCTGGCGCAGCATCTCGTGGAGGCGCGTCGCGCGCAGCCGCGGATACTGCGCCAACGTGTCGCGCAGGAGCGGCAGATACGGGTCGAGCGTCGTCGCCCGACAGCGGCCGCCGCGACTCAGCACACTGGCGCGATTGATGGCAGCGAGGACGGTCTCATGATGGACGCCGAGCTGGGTCGCGATGGTGCCGACTTTCCAGTGCTCGGCGTAGTACAGCCGACGAACCTCGGCGCGTAGCTCCGGTGTGATCATGCGGGGGCTCCCGTGACACGCCACGGCGCCGCCAGTACGGTGGAAGGAGCCACCCGCTTTGGCGGCTGCAGACCAGGCATCGCCACCCACCGGCCAGCGGCGGGGTCGGCGGCGCCGTCGGCGTGTCGGCGGCCAGTGTGGGCGGAAGCGGGGGCGCGGGGGAACCCTGATCCATCACGCGACGGCGAGCGCGATACGCCCGCTGGCGATCGCGATGATCGAGCCGCCCTTCAGGACTTTGCTGGTGCCGGCGTCGCGCGGCCCGCACCGAGGCGTGACGCGCGCCGGTCCGACACGGGGCCGAACAGTACGCATGGCCCCGGTCGCACGACGGACACAGGGTGAAGGGGCGCGCGCAGGCCCGACACGATCGCAGCAAGAGCGCCGAATCCACGGAGCCGCAGCGCAGAGCGCCACGGCCCGAGGCTCAGACGTGCGACGGTGGCAGAATGAACCGGGCTGATTCGGCTCGTCGCAGCGTCGGATCGGTCAAGAGGGTCCGGAGCGCCAACTCCGGGCCCTCGCCGTTGCTCCGCTCGACTGCCTACCTTACTCACTGACCGGACGGCGTGCCACGACTGGAGGGCCGCCTCCAGGGCTGCGCGCGCTTCGCGCGGCGCCTGCGGCGCCCCTGGACCCGGCCCCCCAGCCGTGGCCTCAAGCAGCTATCGTCGGCTTCGCCGACGACTGCGACAGGGTCGCGTCGTGCGACTGGCGTCCAGAATCACGCGGAACTACGCGAGCACTGACACCGGCGCCACGCATTCGAGACCGAACCGGCGCGAGCGTGTGAGGGCGTCGGCGTGTCGCTGCCGGCGTAAGCCTGGCCGGCGTGCTACTCGGCGTCCTCCTGCGAAAGCTGATGCACCCGTTGGTGCGACAGCCCCAGCAGGCGTGCGGCGTCGCGGGCGCTCATCTTCAGCCTCCCAGTTCGTAGGACGCGAACGGCGCGACGAGCCGCGAGGGCCGCGCGGCGGTCTTCCTCGTCAGCCCTCTTGCGAGAAGTCGCGTACGCCCGGATCGCCCGTGTCGCCGCCGTCGGCAGCTTCACCTCATCTACGATCTCGGCGGTGCGGGCATCGTCCGCAAACAGGTCCAGCGCCTCGCGGATACGGCGCCGCGCCTCGTCCACGGTGCGACCCTGCGTGTGGCATCCGCGGACTCCGCGTACGGAGGCGACCCACCACCCCGCCTGGTCCCGCTCATACGTGACGCGATAGGACTTCACGGCTTCCTCAACCAACCCTTTCCAAGACACGGTTCCAGGTCACGCTCGATCCGGCGCAGCAGCCCGGGGCCGATGTCCTCACCTGGGTGAACCGGCACGGTCGTGACGCACCTCCCGCATTCGACGCGGAGATGGGAACCTCGCTGCCGGCACTCCACGCAGCCGAAGCCCTTCAGGATGCGCCGAAGGTCTTTGGCCGTCACGAGGTCAGGATACCTGATGGCCCACTTACCTGTCTATCAGAGTAGACAGATCAGGTCACGATGCACTCGCATCCACGTGCGCCTTCGGAAGGTGCATTCGCGTCGGCTCCCACGAGCGGCCAGGGGGCCGATTCCAGTGGTCCAACGAGAGGCGCTGACGCGAACGCCCTGGGCGGCGCCAAGCTTCGCCCGTCCATCCGGGCACCGGCCGACTGCACATCCAGCGGTGGCCATGGTCACACCGGCGGGCACACGCGATGGGCCTGGACAAGGTCTGCTCCAACAAGCGGTCCCCATTTCGCGGGCAACTGGGGCCGTGTGCCCGTCAGTGTGCCTGCCAGACGACTTGCCCGAACCGCGAAACTCATTGCAGACACGCCGCTTAGCGTGCAGGCGGCGGTTTTCGTCACCTCGCCTCGAAAGGTTGCCTCGATCCGAAGAAATTTGCGGGATCGCCAACTCCCTCTCTGACTTATACTTACCGAGCGCGGTGAGGTGGCCGAGAGGCTGAAGGCGGCGGTTTGCTAAACCGTTGTAGGGCCTAAAAGCTCTACCAAGGGTTCGAATCCCTTCCTCACCGCCAGTTCCCCCCTCAGGCCGGCCCGGCCGCCGGCCCCGGCGCAACCCCCAGCCGCCGCCCGAACTCCCGCCGCAACAGCCCCAACGCCACGACCAACTGCACCCCGGCCGCCATTACCGCCACGTACCACAACTGCCAGAGCGCAAACCCCGGCCGGCGCGAGAGGGCAAAGGCGGCAGCGCCGACGAGCAGCACCCGGATCAGCGAGGCGGCCAGCGACGGCAGGGTGTTGCCCATCGCCTGGAACATGCTCGCGGAGATGAAGATCAGGCCGGAGGCGACGTAGGTCCACGAAATGATGCGGAGGTAGTCGGCACCGACCTCGACAACGTGCGGATCCGCCGAGAAGACCCGGACCATCGCGGCCGGGGCGAGGTGACTGATGAAGGCGAAGAGCAGCATCCCCCCGCTCGCCATCAGCGCGGCCGAGCGGAAGGTGGCACGCACGCGGTGGGAGAGGCCCGCCCCGACGTTCTGGCCGGCCACCGGCGCCACCGCGAAACCCAGTGCCACGACGGGCATGAAGCCGGCCTGGACGATGCGCTGGCCGATGCCGAAGCCGGCCTGGGCCTCGGAGCCGAAGGGGCGCGTCACGGCGTAGACGATCACCATGTACACGCCCATCATCAGGAACTCGGCGCCGGCCGGCAGGCCGATGCGCAGGACCTGCCGCCAGGTGTCGAGGCGCGGGGCCCAGTCGCCGGGCGTGATGCGCAGGTAGCTGTCCTCCAGCAGGAAGTACGCCAGCAGCCAGACGGTGCCCACGAGCACGGCCACGAGGGTGGACATCGCCGCGCCGGCGACGCCGAACGCGCGGCCGGTCCCCCAGCCGAAGATCAGCACGGGCGCCAGCAGGATGTTGATGACGATGGTCGCGGAGCCAACGATCATGCCGGGACGGAAGTTGCCCGTGCCGCGCAGCGCGGCGCCCATCGCCACGACGCCGAACTGCAGCGCCATCGCCGGGATGTACCAGCGCAGGTAGTCCAGCGCGCTCCGCGCCGCCGCATCGTCGGCAGCCAGGCCGCGCGCGTAGCGGGTGCGGAGCGACCAGAAGACGACGAAGAAGCCCGCCGCGACGAGCATCGAGAGGCCCTGCGACTGCTTGAAGACGTGGAGGGCCTGCGGCTGGTCCTTCCGGCCCGACGCGTGCGCCACGAGGGCAGTGGTTCCGACGCCGAGCATCTGCGAAATGGCCAGCACGACGAAGGTGAGGTTGCCGGCCACGCCGACGCCGGCCACGGCCTCCTTGCCCAGCCGCCCGACCCAGTAGAGGTCGATCAGGAAATACAGGGTCTGGAACACCATCGTCACCAGCATGAAGCTGGTGGTCCGGAGCAGGTGGCGCGTGACCGGGCCGGTCGTGAGGTCTTGCATGGGGGCCAGGGAGCGGGTGCCCGACTATAGCAGGGTGGGTCGCGACGGTGTCATATACTGGGCGTTCGCCCATGGGCCGCACGCTCCTCCGCAAGGTCTGGGACCGCCACACGGTCCGGCGCCTGCCCACCGGACAGACGCAGCTCTTCATCGGCCTCCACCTGGTCCACGAGGTGACGAGCCCGCAGGCCTTCGACGCGCTGCGCGCCCGCGGCTGGCCGGTTCGCTTCCCGCACCGCACCTTCGCCACGGTGGACCACATCGCGCCCACGCGCGACACGGCGCGCCCCTTCGCCGACCTGCTGGCGGAGGAGATGATGGCGGCGCTCGAGCGCAACTGCCGCGACTTCGGCATCCCGCTCTGGCCCCTCGGCGACGCGCGCCAGGGGATCGTCCACGTCATCGGTCCCGAGTTGGGGCTCACCCAGCCGGGCATGACGATCGCCTGCGGCGACAGCCACACCTCGACGCACGGCGCGTTCGGCGCGGTGGGCTTCGGCATCGGCACCTCGCAGGTGCGCGACGTGCTCGCCAGCCAGTGCCTCGCGCTGGACCCGCTGCGGGTGCGCCGCATCCGCGTCACGGGCGCGCTCGCGCCGGGCGTCTACGCCAAGGACGTCATCCTGGCGATCATCGGCCGGCTCGGCGTGAAGGGCGGGGTGGGCTTCGCCTACGAGTACGCGGGCCCGGTCGTCGAGCGCATGTCGATGGAGGAGCGCCTCACGGTCTGCAACATGTCGATCGAGGGCGGCGCGCGCGTGGGGTACGTGAATCCTGACCAGACGACGTTCGACTACCTGCGGGGACGGCCGTTCACGCCCGCCAGGGAGGCCTTCGACCGCGCCGTGGCGTGGTGGCGCGACCAGGCGTCGGACGCGGACGCGGCCTACGACGACGAGGTGGAGATCGACGGCGGCGCGCTCGAGCCGGTCGTGACGTGGGGGGTGCACCCGGGCCAGTCGGTGGGCGTGTCGGAGCGAATCCCCGGCCCGGCCGAGGTGCCCGCCGCGGATCGCGACGCCACGCGCGAGGCGCTCGAGTTCATGGGGCTCGCGGCGGGCGCGCCGATCCTCGGCACCCGCATCGACGTCGCCTTCATCGGCTCGTGCACCAACGGCCGCCTCAGCGACCTGCGCGAGGCCGCCCGCGTTGTCGCCGGGCAGCGGCTCGCGCCGCACGTCCGCGGGCTCGTGGTGCCCGGGTCGCAGGCGGTCCGCGCGGCCGCCGAGCGCGAGGGGCTGCACGACACGTTCCTCGCCGCCGGCTTCGAGTGGCGCGGCGCGGGCTGCTCGATGTGCCTCGGCATGAACCCCGACAAGCTCCAGGGCCGCGAGGTCAGCGCCTCCTCGTCGAACCGCAACTTCCGCGGGCGCCAGGGAAGCCCGACGGGCCGCACGCTGCTGATGAGCCCGGCGATGGTGGCCGCCGCGGCCGTGGCCGGCGAGGTGGTGGACGTGCGGCAGGTGATGACCGCGGCGGACTCGGCACCGACGGCGCGGCGCCCTCCATTCACCCCGCCCCATGGGGCCACGCAGGCGCGGCGCGGTCCGACCGGCGGAGAAGCACGATGACCGCGACACGGCCGCTGCCGTCCGGGCCCGTCCGGCGCGTCGAGGGACGCGGCCTGCCGATGCCGGGCCACGACATCGACACCGACCGCATCATCCCCGCGCGCTTCCTGCGCGCCGTGCGGTTCGAGGGGCTCGAGGCGCACGTCTTCGAGGACGACCGCGAGATGGAGCGCACGGCCGGCCGCGTGCACCCCTTCGAGCGGCCGGAGTTCCAGGGGGCCACGGTGCTGCTCGTCAACCGGAACTTCGGCTGCGGCTCCTCCCGCGAACACGCCCCGCAGGCACTGATGCGCTGGGGCATCCACGCCCTCGTCGGCGAGTCGTTCTCGGAGATCTTCTTCGGCAACGCGCTCACCCTCGGGATCCCGTGCGTGTCGGTCGCGCCGGAGGACGCCGCGTGGCTGCAGGGTCTCGCGACGAGCGACCCCGACGCCACGCTGACGCTGGACCTCGAGACGATGCAGGTGATGGCGGGCGGAGTGTCCGTGCCGGTGAGCCTGCCGCCCGCCGCGCGCGACGCGCTGCTCACCGGCGCGTGGGACGCCACGGGCCTGCTGCTCGAGGATCCCGCCGCGGTCGAGACGGTGGCGCGGGGGCTGCCGTACGTGACGGGGTTCTCGATCGGTTCTCAGTCGTCAGTTCGGAGTTGTCAGTCCGGAGTTGTGAGTTCGGAGTTGTGAGTTCGGAGTTTCGAAGTGGTTTCGCGGGCCGGCCCTTCACGGCCCGCTGCGCCGACGCGGCCCGTTCCCCGCGTCAGTTGTCGGAGGGCGCCGCGCAAGGCGGACCTCCGGGCCACCCCGTCAACGGCGGCCTCTCCGAGCGTGAGTGGACGGTCAACTTCCGCTGAGCGCCGCGCGCCACCTGAGCCACGCGCCGCCGGCCAGGCCGACGGCAACGAGGCCCACGGGCTCGGGCACGCGCTTGGGGCCGTGACCGCCGGGGCCGCCACCGCTCCCGGGGCCACCGCCGCCAGGGCCACCGCCAGCGCCGCCACCGCCGCCAGGGCCACCGCCCGGCCCGCCGATCCACCCGCCACCGCGCGGCGCCTCGACGGGCAGACCGCCCGCCACGTGGATGGCGGTTTGGCCCGCTCCCGCAGGACCCGCGCCTCCGGACACTCCGGGCACCGCAATCGACGCCGGGTCGCCTTCACCCCCTGCTGGCGCGTCGGGCAGTGCCCACGCGGAGGGGCCGGCGAGAAGCGCAAAGGCCGTCAGGGGATCACGGAGGGGGCTGCCGAGCCCTTCGCCGGCGGGCACGATCGGCGTGTCGAGCGTGGCCGTGGTCGGCTCGTCCCCGCGCGTCTCTCCGGGCGGGCGCGACGCGATGCCGTTGCCGCAGCGCGGCCGGATCTGGGTGCGGCCGTCGGTCAGCACCTCTTCACCGGCCGGGAGCCGCGCCATCTTCCTCGTCCAGTAGACGCGGTCGCCCACCCGGTACGACACGCTGACGTCACGCGGGCGCGCCAGTCGAACTCGACGGAGGCCGGCCACGCGAACCGTCGCGTAGTGGGTGGCCACCACCGGATCGGCGGCCATCGCCCGCGCCACGTCCGCGCCGCTCTGGACACCGCCCGGCACGACCGAGTAGGGGTAGACGCGCGCTTCGAGCGAGGGCAAGTCGTCGGGTACACGCGTGGCGTCGAGGATCGCGCGTGTTGACCATGGGCCGGCCGGCAGCCGCGGCGGTGCAAGGAGTCGGTACAGCGTGAGGGCGGCCCCGATGGCGAGGCCGCCGAAGAGGATGCCGACCACCGCCACAACCACCCGCGCATCGACCTGCGCGGAGGATCGGGACCACCCGCCGGTGCCGTGCCCGTGGCGATGACGTCGTGCGCCGTGTCGTGCCGCGATGCGAGAGTTCATGCGCGCGGTCCTGACGTGTCTGCCCGTCCACAGGACCGCCTCGCAACGTCCGTACCTGGGACGGTCCGGCCGGTCGGAGCAGGAAGCCGTTCAGCGGCAACGCGTTGGGGACGGGCGCGCGAGCGCCGGTGGCCGGCGCGGACCGGCGCGTCTGGTCGGGACCAGAAGAAACTGCGGGTCGCTGAGCCCTAGTGTCCAGCCGGCGCCTACACCGCCCCATCGAGCAACGCGCGCACGCGCTGCGCGAGTTCCTCCGGCCGAAACGGTTTGTTCATGAACCGCCGGTCGGGACGGACCTGCGGGAGCATGGCGGGATCGGAGTGCCCCGACACGAACAGCACGCGCAGGCCCGGCCGTACGGCCGCGAGCTGCTCGGCGAGTTCGGGGCCGTGCATGCCATCCATCACCACGTCCGACAGCAGCAGGTCGATCGTGCCCTCGTGGCGGGCGGCGAGGTCGAGCGCCTCCCGTCCGTTGGCGGCAGCGAGCACCCGGTAGCCGTACCGTTCGAGTACGGTCTGCATCAGAGACCGCACCGCCTGTTCGTCCTCGGCGAGGAGGACCGTTTCGGCCCCGCTCCCTGCGCTCAGCTCGGGCCGGCTCGGCGCAGGACGCGCGGCCGCGGGCCGCTCGGCCCGCGGCAGGTACACCCGCATCACCGTCCCCCGCCCCGGCGCGGTCTCCACGTCGATGAACCCCCCGGCCTGCTTGACGATGGCGTAGACGGTGGCGAGGCCGAGGCCGGTGCCGAAGGCGCGGCCCTTGGTGGTGAAGAACGGCTCGAAGAGGTGGCGCACCGTCTCCTCGGTCATGCCCGTGCCCGTATCGTGCACCGACAGGCAGGTGAACAGGCCCCGTGCGCGGACCGCCGCCGGCGCGCCGAACTCCCGCGCCGAGGAGACCGATTCGGTGCGGATGGTGATCCGCCCCGCCTCCTCCATGGCGTCGCGCGCGTTGAGCACCAGGTTGAGGACCACCTGCTCGGCCTGCTGCGCGTCGGTGCGGACCCACTGCGCATCGGGCGCGAGGTTCAGATTCAGCGAGAGGTGCTCGAGGATGAGGCGCCGCAACAGCGGCTCGATGCGCACCACCACGTCGTTGATGTCGGTCGGGCCCGAGCGGGCCGCCTGCTTGCGGCTGAAGGCGAGCAGCCGGCTCGTCATCGCCGCGGCCGTGGAGGCGGCGTGCGTGATGGCCTCGAGGTCGTGCCGCGCCTGCGGCGGGAGGTCCTGGTCGCCGAGCACGTCGGCGTAGCCGAGGATCGCGGTGAGCAGGTTGTTGAAATCGTGCGCGATGCCGCCCGCCATGCGCCCGATCGCCTCCATCTTCTGCGACTGGCGGAGCTGCTCCTCGAGGCCGACGCGCTCGCTCACGTCGCGCGCGTTGAGGATGATGCGCTGCGGGTGCCGGCCCGATCGGGCCGAGACCACCTCCACGGTGCGCCACTCCGCGCCGGCGCGCACGCGGATCTGGCGGGTCACGGGCCCTGGGTCGGGCTGGAGCAGTTGCTCGAAATCCACGCGGTCGTCGTCGTGGATCAGACCCGCCAGCACCGTGCCCTGTCGCGTGCCGGCCGCGGGACCGAGGATGCGGCTGGCCGATGGGCTGAGGAACTCGAGGCGGCCGCTGGCGTCGACCACCGCGATCACGTCCGAGCCCTGCTCGATCAGCTCGCGGAACCACTCCTCGCTCTCGCGCAGCCGCTGCCGCTCGTGGTCGAGCCGCGCCGCCATCTCGTCGAACGCCGCCGACACCCCGGCGATCTCGTCGCTCCCCTCGATGGCCGCGCGCACCGCCACCTCGCCGCGGGCGACGCGCATCGCCGCGCCGACGAGCCGCTGCATGCGCCGCACCACGGTGACATGCAGCACCCACCAGGTCGCTCCCACGAGCGCGAACAGGATGGTTGCGCCGGCCAGCGCCTGCCGCGTGGCAATCACCCGCGCGTCGCGCCGAGCGCGCGTGAGATCGTGCGTCGTGAAGAGCACGCCGACACGCGACGACACGATCTCGCCCGCACGCGGCCGCAGGCGCAGGGGATGGGCCCCGTAGAGGCGCATCCCGTCGCTCGACCGCCGGATGTCGCTCCGCAGGGTCCTGCGCACGGCCGGCACGATGGCCGCGGGCTCCGCCTCGAGCACGGCGCGCAGGTCGCGCCCTTCCTGCGCGGGATCCGACGCGTAGAGCACCTGGCCGTCCTCGTCGATCACGAGCGCGATCTGCAGCCGCCGGTCGGCGCGCGCGTACCGCACTTCCGCTCGCGCGGTGGCGTCCTCGAATTGCCGGAGGGCGCGCTCGATCTCGCCCGCCATCGTGGCCCCGAGATAGCGCACGTCCTCGGCGGTCTCGTGCTCCGTGAAGGCGTCGCTCTCGCGCAGGCTCGTCCACGTGAAGAGCGCCACGAGCGCGCCGCCGAACAGGAGCAGCAGCAGGGGCAGGAGCAGACGGAGGGGCAGGCGAGGACCGGTCACGGGCGTGCCCGTTCGAGGGGCCGCAGGTCCGCCAGCCGTTCGGGATCGCGCAGCCGGGCCGGAACGCCGTGCTGTTCGAGCAACGCCCCGACGCTGCGCGCGGCGGTCCAGAGCGGGCTGTCCGGGTCGGGCAGCTGGCTTCGGTTCTCCTCGACGCCGAGCAGTTCCACGCCCGCGAGCGCCTGGAGCACCTCGGCGGGAGCGCGGGAGGTCCGGCCGAGGCCCGGCCGCCGCGCCATTCGTTGCGCCGCGTCCTCCGGATGCGCGCGGAAGTACGCCACCGCCCGCAGCCATCCCTCCACGAGATACACCACGTCGTCGAGCCGCGCGTTGAGCGTGTCGTCGTGCACGACGAGGACGTCGGCCATCGCTCGCGGGGTCTGCCGGGAACTGAAGACCTCCACGCCCCCCTGCCTGATCAGCTCTCCGCGGACGGGCTCGAACGTAATCAGGACATCGGCGCGGCCGTCCCGGAAGTACTCGAGGTGGTCGTCGAGATCAACGAGCAGCACGGTCACGTCCCTGCGCGTGAGCCCCGCGTGGTCGAGGTACCGGGCGAGCATGTGGGCGCCGAGCGGGGTCGGCTCGACGGCGATGCTCCGGCCGCGGACCTCCCGCGGGCTGGTGATCCCGGGCCGGGCGACGACCGCGTCACCGCCGCTCGAGAAGTCGATCGCCAGGACGATGCGCTGCCCGGGATCAGCGGCGCCGAAGTACAGCGCCTCTTCGAGCGCCAGGGGTGCCACGTCCACCGCGCCGTAGCGGTAGGCGCGGCTCACCTGGAGCGGATAGTGCGTCTCGACCAGCTCGATGCGCCGCGGGTCGTAGTAGCCGAGGTCGCGCGCCAGGTACGCCAGGTCGTACGCCGGCCAGAACGGCATGGCGAGGCGCAGTGGCGGCGCGGGCATGGTCCCACACGACAGGCATCCCACGAGGATCCCGAGCGTCGGCAGCACGCGCACAGATCGCATCAAGTGGGTGGAGCGTAGCGCTGCACTGACCGAGAAATCAATACGATTCGGCCCGGGCATCGCGCGGCGCTGTCGGCTGGCCGGGGCCGGCACCAGCGCCCCCGGGCTAGGCAGGTGTGGCAGCGACGGGCATACTGTCTCGAGCGCCATCGACCGGCGCCACGAAGAAAGGATCCGTCCGTGCCCTCCTCGCGCCTCGTGCTCGCCGTGCTGTTCACCGCGCTCGCCAGCAGCGCCTGTTCGAAGGAACCTGCCGCCACCGCCGCCAGTGCCACCTCGACGCCGGCCGCCGAGGCGTCTGCGCCGGACCCCGCCGCCGCCCCAGCCGACGCCACCGGCGCGCCCACCGCCGTGCGAACCATCACCGGCGACGTCGTCGAGACGATGGACGCGGCCAGCTATACGTACGTCCGGGTTGACACCGGCTCGGAGAAGATCTGGGCGGCCACCCGTGAGATGGACGTGAAGGTGGGCGACCGCCTCGTCGTGCCGCTCGAGATGTCGATGCGCAACTTCCACAGCGACGCGCTCGGCCGGGACTTTCCGATCATCTACTTCTCCTCGTCGGTGTCGCGCGAGGGCGAGGCGCCGGCCGCGCCGGCCGTGGCGGGACAGAGCATGCCCCCAGGCCATCCGCCCGTCGGCAGCGCCGCCGCAACGGGGCCCATCACGGTGACCGAGGTCATTCCGCCGGCGCCCGGTGGCCGCAGCGTCGCTGACCTGTGGGCCCAGCGCGCCTCGCTCTCCGGCAAGACGGTGGTCGTGCGCGGGAAGGTGGTGAAGTTCCTCGGGGGCATCATGGGCCGCAACTGGGTACACCTCCAGGACGGCACCGGCAACGCCAAGGACGGCACCAACGACATCACGGTCACCACCGACGCCGAGGTCAAGGCTGGTGACATCGTGACGGCCACCGGCACGCTCGCGGTGGACAAGGACTTCGGTTCCGGGTACCGCTACGGCGCGCTCGTGGAGGGTGCCGCGATCGCGAAGTAGGTGCGGTCAACGAGAATGGTGACACTTTCCATTTCTCCCGGCGTCCACGTGGCGGAGGGCAGGAAATGGAAGGTGTCACCATTTGTCGCGGGAAACGGTGACGCGTCCATGCGGCTCACCCGTGTGCTGCCGGTCTTGATCGGCGCCGCGCTCTGGCTCGGCGCGGGGGCACCGGCCCTCGCGGAGCCGCTGCCATCGGTCCCGAAGTTCCCCATCGTGGATTCGCCGATCGCGCTGCGCGGCGACGTGCGCCACGGGCAGTACCTGGGCGTCGTGGGCCGTGCGGCGGCCTGGCTCGGCACCGAATCGGGCGAGGCGGAGGTGTGGGCCCACCCGCTGAAGCTGGCGCAGGGCGTCCGCGTGGACTTCCGCGTGCCCGACTACGTGGATCCGATCAGCGGTGCCGCGGTGGCGCGCACGGTCGAGACACGGCCGGAGATCACCACCATCACCTACACGCACGCCACCTTCACGGTGCGGCAGCACGTCCTCGCGCCCCTCGAGGAGCCGGGTATCCTGCTGCTCTTCGATGTGGACTCGACGGGCCCGCTCGAGCTCGTGGTGAGCTTCCAGACCGTGCTGCAGTACGCGTGGCCCGGCGCCCTCGGCGGCCAGTACGCGTCGTGGCAGGACGCCCGACGGGCGTTCCTGCTCTCCGAGAGCCTGCGCCGCCACAACGCGTTCATCGGGTCGCCGTGGGCGAGGACGGCCTCCAGCCACCCGGCCCACGCGGTGCCGGACGCGCCGAGCACGTTCGTCATCCCGATCGATCCCCTGCGCGCGCGGCGCGAGTTCGTGCCCGTGGCGTTCCTCGGCGCGATCGGCGCGCGCGAGGACGCCGCGGCGCGCTACGACCGGCTGATCGCGAACGCGGCCGCGATCTACGCGCAGCGCTGCGAGCACGCGGCGCGGCTGCGCGCGGCCGCGGCGCAGCTGACGACGCCCGATGCCCGCCTGAACCTGGCGCTGGCGTGGGCCACGGTGAACCTCGACGAGCAGCTCGTGTGCAACCCGGATCTCGGCTGCGGGCTC
>Ga0114939_10002048_pt1 | contig 15398 bp, 15 predicted proteins | sample AshMeaCrysSpring_FD_87196 | JGI IMG/M metagenome (GOLD analysis project Ga0114939, IMG submission 87196) | Groundwater microbial communities from Big Spring, Nevada to study Microbial Dark Matter (Phase II) - Ash Meadows Crystal Spring | ecosystem: Environmental > Aquatic > Deep subsurface >... | reverse complement strand
GTTTCTTGCAAGCAATCCTGATCGCACGACGACTTGGTACTACTTGTTCAATCATGTGGTGCAGCAGGTGTTCGACAGAGACTTCATCGGCAAGGCTATCCAATGCGCTGGCTCCAGATAACGGATTGCAATGGAGGTCAGCTCTGGCTTTTTGCGCAAAATCTGACTAGTGCAGTTGGCCAGCATGTGCGCTACCTGCTGGGTTTTTTGTTCGTCTGCAGTACCGCTGAGCAGAACATTGAGAATGGGCATAGATGTCTCCTTTGAATGACTGTTGTCACTCTAGAGCTTCTTCCGAGGACTGGAAACGGGTTTTTTGGATTATTGGTTTTGCAGAATGTGCAAATCAATCCTAGAATGACCCATGAGTTTTCATCTGGATGATTTGGCTTTATTCGCCAGGGTTGCAGCACTTGGAACGCTGTCTGCGGCCGCACGCGAGCGCGATATTCCGGTTAGCCAAATGACTCGGGCGTTGAACCGGCTAGAGACTGCTTGCGGTGCCAGATTGATGCACCGCACAACCCACGGCCTGAGCTTGACCGATGAAGGCGACACCTTGCTACAGCACGGGCTGCGGATGCTCGACACATCGGAAGAACTCAAAGCAGAGTTACACGGTCGGCAAAGCGAGCCTAGCGGCTGGGTTCGTGTTGGCGTCAGCGCCTCTGTGGCGGAGTCGATCATTGCCCCCAGCTTGCCTGCGCTCTATGAGAAGTTTCCTAGGCTGCACATTGAAGTGCTTGCTGATGACCGTCTGGCTGATATGGCACGCGATGGCATCGACATCGCCATACGCACCGCCGCTGTTCACAGTGAAACACTGGTGGCTCGGCAGATTGGCACTGCCAGCCGTACCTTGTATGCCAGCCCAGCTTACTTAGCCAAGCACGGCATCCCTCAACATCCGGATGAGTTGTCTAGCCATCGCCTGATTGGCAACAGCCGCGCCAGCTCGATGAACCTCTGGGAAAGGCAAGATGCCAAGTCAGGTTTGCAAGTCAAAGGCCAAACACTGACCGACAACTCAGCGGTGTTGTTGAGCATGGTCAGGTCCGGTGTCGGCATTGCGCGCTTACTGGACATCGTTGCCGCGCCACTGGTCAAGACAGGTGAGTTGGTACCGCTGCTACGCCCACATTTTGATGTGCAAGAGATTCCCGTCTACGCCGTGATGCTGCAAGAGCGGTACCGGCTGCCGAAGATTCGGGCTTGTGTTGATTTCTGGATTGAGTATTTGACTAGGCGCTCATAGTCAAAGCCGAGCACCGATTTTTTCGTGTCAAGGCGCGAAAAGGCATGCAGTGAAAACTAACAAATATTTTTTAAGTTGACGGATTAATGAGGCCGAGTGACGTCGACGACGCGTATGCGCGTTTCGATTGCCACCGATGGAAACCGCTGCAATTCGGTTGGTCAGAATTGGGATGACGGATTTAGGCTGGAAGCGGACTACGACAAGCTGGCACCAAGGGCGGTAACGAACCCTCGCAGCCTTTGATATTCATATTGTCAATGACCGTTTACGTTCGAGACATATCCTTCGCTTTGCTACCTCCCGCCACCGAGTAGGTAATTGGCAACTTACGGGTCGCTAAAAACTGCTCCAAAGTCTCACCACGAAAAGCGGCATAGACGGCAGGGTTGGGCACGCCCAACACGGCGGCCATTTTTTCGAGAACGAAAAAGATTACACCGCGTCGGATCATCTCGATCCACTTTCGGCCACGGATCAGGTCTTTTTCTTCCTCACTCAAATCATGCTCACTGGCCAATGCCTCAAAGTCATGTACAAAACGAGCGCGGTGCTCGGGTCGAGTTAAGGCGTGCAAGAAGCGGTTGATGCGCAAGTTAGCGTGGCTGCGTGAATGGGTAAAGGGATAAGTGCCCGTTAAAACGCCAGCCCCTTCAAGTTCGTTAGCGATGTGCTTGCGGTGCGAGGCTACGGCGGACGCATCCGGCTCACCGCCCAGGTCTTCAAAGACCAAGGTGGCGATGTTAGTTACTGAGGGTGCATAGGTTTGCTTGTGCACCAGTTTGATCTGGTCGGACAGCGCACCACGCATGATCAGCCACATGATGACCTCGGCGCCTTCCATGCCGCCTTGTGCGGCGTATTCGGCAATACGCATATTGACCAGTTGCTCGGGTGATTTTTCAAGTAACTCCAGAAACTCGTTGTCCCAGGCTTCGTTGAGAAAGCCCGCGCGCTCGCCATGAACTTGGTGAGACAAGCCGCCCGTGGCCATGATGGCGACGTTGAGGTCTTCGGGGTAGCTCTCGATCGCGCGGCGCAGTGCCTGGCCCAGCTTCCACATGCGTTTGGCACTGGGCACGGGTAATTGCAGTACGCCGACTTGTAGCGGCACAACATGGCCAGGCCAGGGGCCACGCTCGTCACCCAGCATGGACAGGGGCGACAGAAAGCCGTGGTCCACTGGCTTGCCCTGAAAGAAGGACATATCGAATTCGTCGGCGACCAGCGACATGGCGATGTGCTGCGACAGGCCCAAATGGCCGATGGCCGGAGCCACTTCGCGCGGACCACCGCCTTCGTCAGCCGCCACATAGTGGTCGTCGATGCCCAGCACAAAGGCCGAGTAGTGGTCGAGGAAGAAAGACGTGATGTGGTCGTTGTAAATGATGAAAATCACATCGACCTTCTTCTCGTGCACCCAGCCCTGGATGGCATCAAAGCCATCAAAGATTGGTTTCCATGCCGGGTCTTTGTGCTTGCCGGTGTCTTTGGCAAAGCCGATGGTGGGTGAGTGCGAGGCGCCGATGCCGCCAACGATCCGTGCCATTTGGTGAACCTTCAAAAAGAATAAAACTTTATTTTGAAGAAGCATGATGGGGTGCGTAAGATGGAAAAATACAATATGCGATGCTCATTTGTTATCGGATAAAACCATGCCAAATTCGTCTGACATGAAGCTGCACGCTTTGCACGCTTTTGTGACCGCCATCGACAGTGGCAGTTTGCGCAAGGCCGCCACCGTGCTACGCACGTCACAGCCAGCCATCACAAAGTTGGTACGCGAGTTGGAAAAAAACGTGGGTGCCGCTTTGTTGATTCGCAAGTCGCAAGGGGTGATGCCAACCGAATCGGGTCGGGTTTTGTACGAGCATGCACGACAAGCCTTGCGTACGCTCAACATTGCACAAGGGCAGATTCAGCAAATGGCGGGTGTCATGCGCGGGGAGATCATTGTCTCTGCCGTTCCGGTGGCCATGATGCTGCTCATTCCCGAGGCCGTGCGCAGCTTTACGCGTGCGCACCCCGACATGATGTTGCATCTGAGCGAAACCTTGTATGTCGAGCCTTTACAGCAATTGCGCGCAGGCGAGGTAGATGTGGTTGTGGGGGGAGTACCACAAACACTGGCCAATGGAGAGTTTCGATTTGAGCCCTTGATGCGCACAAGAATGGTGGCTGTGGCAGATAAAAACAGTCCCTATGCGCAGGCTAGAAACCTCAGTGATTTGCAGCACGCCCCCTGGATATTTACCGGCAACAGTCCCCAAACGGGTTATGCGGCACAAATGTTCAACGCACATGGCCTGCCTGCGCCTCCAGTAGGGGCGATGGTGAACTCCACGCTAACTCTGATGTCTTTGTTGGGGTCAGGTCACTTGGTGGGCCTGATGCCGGAGCAGTTGTTGGCGCACCCTATGTTGGACGGCCAATTGACACCGCTGCGCATTGAGCAACAAGGTTTCGAACTCAATGTGGGTGCCATGGTGCGTAATGAAAGTGCCCAGCGCCCAGCCATTCAAAAGTTCATTAACCATCTCCTTCGAGCAGCCCACCATCTGCAACAAGCGATGCCCAACGCCCAAGGCTGACCGCATTACGGTCAGCCTTCACTTGTACATGGCCTGTGGAATGGTCAAAGCAATTTGCGGAAAAGCGACAATCAGCAGCAAGCACACCACCATTGCCAACCAAAATGGCCCAACCCCCTTGAAGATCTCCACCATAGGGACATCTTTGGCAATGCCTTTGACAACAAAAACATTCAGCCCCACCGGTGGGGTGATCATGCCCATTTCAATGGCGATGACGGAAACAACGCCATACCAGATGGGGTCGAAGCCTAGGCCGACCACCACAGGGAAAAAGATGGGTACGGTTACCACCAACATGGCCAGTCCATCCATGAACATGCCCAAGATCAGATAAAAGACCATGATCAGGCACAAAATGCCATAGGGTCCCAGCTCGGTGGCTTTGAGGGCAACACCCAGCGCGTCAGGCAAATGGGTGAACGACAAAAATGGGTTGAGCACATTGGCGCCCACCACGACCACGAACAGCATGGCTGACGTATTGACGGTGTCTTTTGATGCTTCCCATAACAGCTGCCAATTGAGCCGCTTGGTCAGCGCTGCAATGGCCAGCACCAATCCGGCACCAATGCCCGAAGCCTCTACGGGCGTGAATGCACCGACATAAATGCCGCCGATAGAAACAAGGATCACCACGACCAGGGGAAGCGCGCCAAGCAATGCTGTCCAACGGCCAGCCCACGTCATTTGATTGTTGCGTGGTCCAGCTGCAGGATTTAATGTGACAATGCCCACCACAGTCAATATGAACAAGGCGGTCAACAGCAGGCCGGGCAATATTCCTGCCATGAACAACTGCCCAATGCTCTCCTCGGTCAAGATGGCATAAATCACAAATCCGGTGGATGGCGGAATGAGAAACCCCAGCGTACCACCTGCAGCCACCGCCCCTGTGGCCAGGCGATCCGAATATCCAAAACGCTTCATTTCTGGCAGCGCTGCCTTGCCAATCGTGACCGCTGTGGCCACCGACGAGCCGCTGACTGCAGAAAATGCCGCACAGCCTATAACAGAGGCCGAAGCCAGCCCACCTCGAAAGCCGCCCACCCATGCGAACGCGGCCTCGTACAACCCACGACTGAAGCCTGCTGCAGAAGCGATATTGCCCATGAACAGGAACATGGGAATTACCAGCAGCGAGTAGTTGGATATTGACGAGTACGTCTCGGTCACCAGCAAAGCCATTGCCGAACGTTCGCCATTGAGCGCCCATGTGCCAAAAAATCCAACCACCAGCATGGACATGCCCACGGGCATGCGAAGCACCATGGCGACAAACATGCACGCCATGCCCATCACACCAAACATGAGTTCAGACATACTCGCTTGCTCCGTGACGAATCAAATCAACCAGTTGAACCAACAACGCAAGCGCATACACAAGCGCACCCACAACAATCAGTGCATAAAAAGGCCATAAGGGTATTGCCAGCATGTTGGTGGCATCGCCAAACTCAAATGCATCCATGGCTTGTTTGATGGCACGGTAACTCAGGGCCAACAAAACGAATGCGCTCACACTGCGGCTGATCAAGTCACCAAGGTAGCGCCCCCAAGGGCCAATGAACGCATCTAGTACATCGACACGAATATGGTGTTCACCATGCGCCGAAGGCAAAAGAGCCAATGTCACCATCGCCATCAGCGCCAGCTGAAGTACTTCGTTGCTGCCCAGCATCGGGGAGCCAAACACGTAGCGTGACACCACACTTATGGCAATGATGGCCAGCAAGAACATCAAGCACAGCACCGACAGACCCGTGGCCGCACGCACCGCTAATAAGATGAGGCGGGCTTGGGACCAATGGCCACGGTCTGTGGCCTCGTGCGATGGTGTAGCTGTCATTTCTGCAGCAGTTTGATGTAAGCAGAGGCTTCCAGGCCAGCTTTGTCAGCCTCTTCAATAACTTGTTTGGTCACTGTGTCAGAAGCTGCATTGAATGGCGCAGCAGCATCGGCGCTGAGTTGAATGACTTGCTTGCCAGGCTGAGCAGCGAATGCAGCCAGTGCCTTATCCGCCACACTAAGTTGCACCTTGTTGGCGTTGATTGCTGCGGCTTTTCCTGCCTCTTGAACAATGGCGCGTTGTGGTGCACTCAGGGCGGAGAAACTGTCGCGGTTCATCACCAGGAAAAAGCTGGAGACCGTAGGCTTCATGCCGTAGGTAACGTATTTTGTGACTTCACCGAGCTTGAAGGTCTGCAGCGTTGTAGCATCGATCATGGCACCGTCGATTACTCCGGTTTGCATGGCGTTGTAGATGTCCGTGGCAGGCATGGAGACCGGTGACGCACCCCAAGCTTCCAGAATTTTTCCGCCGTTTCTGGAAGGTGTGCGGATTTTTAGACCCTTGAGATCCGCCATGTTGCGCACCGGCTTGTTGCCCATCAAAAGCATGTTGGGCGCGTTGTGCCACAGACCCAACAAAGTCACGCGACGGTATTCTTTGGCCAAGGCGTCAACATGTGCCATGACGCGTTCAGTTCCGTTACTAGTGGAGATCACGCCTGGCAATTCAGACAAGAGCGTCTTCTGGAAATTGGCCGCCGTGTAACCTGGCAAGCCAAATGCAATGTCGGCTACGCCATTGACGGCACGGTTGAGCTGCTCTGCCGGGCCAGGGCCCAGTTCACCGCCCATGAACACACGCACGGTGACGGCGCCTTGCGTTTTTTCCTTGATGGCGTTGCCAAAGGGGGTATAGACCTGGCTGGCATAGGGGTGGGTTGGCGGCTGAAAGTCTGCCAGTTTCAATTCAGCAGCATGCGAGGCTAAAGCAGCCAAACCGAAGATGGCCCCTGCGAACGATGATTTCATGAATATTTTCATGCTTGTCTCCTTGGGTTAAAAACCTGTTTAAAAATGGACGCCGATTATGGTGAGCGTTGCGTGATTACTTCAAGATGGAAAATTCTTTGATGCGATATCAATAATGAATCGCTTGACACGCGTCCCTGCCTGGTCAAATCAGACCGTGCCCCACACACGTTGAGCTACTTCCACGATGCGATCGAGTTTTCGCCATTGGTCATCTGGGGTGATGATGTTGCCCTCGACCGTACTTGCAAAACCGCACTGCGGGCTGATAGCCAAATCTTCCAAAGGTATGTATTGACTGGCCTGCTCGATGCGTCGCATCAGGTCATCGGCCGACTCGAGCCGTGGAAATTTGGTTGTCACCAAGCCCAGCACCACTTTCACACCGCGTGGCACCGCCTGAAGTGGCACAAAGTCGCCCGAGCGTTCATCGTCGTACTCCAGCAAGAAGTGGTCGACTGCCAATCCACCCAATACCACCTCGGCAATACGTTGGTATCCGCCTTCGGCAATCCAACCGCTGCGTGAATTGCCTCTGCACACATGGATGCCTACAGCCGTATCAGGCCTGCGTTGTGCAATACAGGCGTTGGTTAGCGCCACATAGCGTCGCAAACGTGCATCCGGGTCTTCACCACTGGCAATGATTTCTGCTCGCAAGCGCTCGCTAATGAAATATGTCATCAAGGGGTCGTCGATTTGAATGTATCGACAACCAGCAGCTTCTAGGGCGGCAATTTCGCGCCGGTAAATTTCCACCACATCATCAAAGAACGCTTCAATGTCAGGATAGGCTTCACGGGAGACTGCATCGCGTCCCCCATGAAAATGCAAACGTGTCGGCGAAGGCAGCGTGATTTTGGCGACCCGATCGGTGGTGGATTGCAGAAAAGTGAAATTCTCTGCATTAACGGAATCGGGAAGGTCCAGCTTGCCCACGGTCAGCACATTTTTGGGCACATACTTCCAACTATGGTCATCCTGGTTGCTGCCTGACGCGCCTTCATGACCGCATGCACAGTCGGTTGTTTTGGGTGCAACAAATGCTTGAGATGCCTGGCCGTCTCTGATTTCAACGCCCGACAAGGCGCTGATGAAATCGACCCACCAATTCTCTCGGCGGTATTCGCCGTCTACCACGACCTTGAAACCGCATTCTTCCTGACGCCTGACCAATTCGCGGATGGCATCGTCCTCCATCTGGCGCAAGGCCCCGGTGCTGATTTGACCGGCCGCATGAGCTGAACGGGCATCGATCAGGGACTGAGGGCGCAGCAGGCTTCCAACTTGGTCAGCACGGAAAAAATGTTTGCTCATGGCTTGGCTTTCAAATAAAAACACCCACTTCAGCCATAGCCAAGCGGTAAAGGGTTTGACGCATCATCAGGCCGGGCTTGTCAGGTGCAAAGTGAAGGTCGAACTGTGGTTCGCTGTCGTTCAGCACGTTGTCCATGATCCATTCCAACGCATCAACATCTTCTTGGTATGCCTTGGCCGAGGCCACATGCAGGTGCGCATCAATCTCTGGATCATGGTGTTTGAAATCCCTGCTACAAAACCACCAGTAATGCATGCTCTGCGCTGTTTCAGGGGTGAAGATGTGAGTGATGTTGAATCGGTAGGTGTGTGGCGTTCCGCCGGAATCGTTGTTATCAACGATGCGCGCAAATGCACGGTGCAGGGCGGGTGATACAAAGCGCGCTTCGCTGAACCGGTCCACCGGCTTGCCCGTCAAACCCGTGGGCATGGCGTACACGCCGGGCGGTGGCGAGTTCAGCAGTGCGCGATCGATCACGACGCTGTCACCTTCCATGCGGGCTTCCAGTTTGGAACGCGCAAATTCGGGTGTTCCAATCGCCCCGGGATGTAGAAAGGGAAAATGGGTTTGGTCTAACAGGTTCTCGTGCATCGATACATAGTCAGCCCGTATATGAAAGGAACCGTGGACTGTTTTCCACTCTGGGCTGTCCAGCCATGAGGTGTCGGGCAACAGAGATTCGTCTGCGCGGTCCGGGTGGCCCATCCAAATCCACAGCAAGGGGCCTCGCTCAATGACGGGGTAGCTGCGCACATCGGCATGGCTGGGGACGATCGGCAAAGCAGGCATCTTCATGCACTGGCCCGATGCATTGAACGCCATGCCGTGATAACCACAGACCAAGACATCGCCCTCGAGTTTGCCCTTGGACAAAGGAAAGGATCGATGCGGGCAACGGTTACGCACGGCCACCGCTTTGCCTGCCAATGTGCGATAAAGCGCCACATCGACCCCCAACAATCGTCTGCTGGTGATGTCGCGAGAGACCTCGTGGCCCAGCGCCGCCACATACCAACAGTCCTTGATCAAAGGTGTCGTGTGATCGGCAAAACCGCCAGGATCGAACGGCCCAGAGTGCTTAATGTCGATGGATTTCGCTTGGACCACAGAGTTCATGTTTCTCCTTGAATTCACAAATCAAGTACCAGACTTTGGCCGCTGGTTCTCGACACGCACAGGCACATCAGGTGCCCTTGCTTTTTCTCTTCCTCGCTCAAATAACGGTCGCGATGAAAGAGACCCCCTTCGCTCGAGAGCACTTTGGCTGCGCACAGACCACACTCTCCTTTTCGACAATCCCAGAGCACTGGCACACGAGCATGGCTGAGCGCATCCAGCAGGCTCTGATCAGCACGCACTTGCACCACCCGGTTGCTTCTTTTGAGCGCCACCTCGAATGCTGTATCTCCCGGGCGCACCGCGGTCACAAACGCTTCGCTGCGCAAGCGCTCCGGTGCCCAACGCAAGGCCTGGACGGCTTGTTTGGCAGCGTCGATGAAAGACGACGGGCCACATACATAGGCTTGCGTGTCAGTGTCTTGCTGGGCCAGCACCGAGGCAAAGTCCAGTCTCCCGTCGGTCTGCCTAGTATGCAGTTCAAGTGCATCGCCACACATCTCTTTCAAGATGTGTGCGTAAGCCATTTGGTCAAGGCTACGTCCGCTGTAGACCATGCGAAAGCGACGTTTGCGGCGCAGCAGACTCCGGGTCATCGACAGCAATGGCGTCACACCAATTCCAGCGGCCAGCAACAACACCGTACTGGCGTGGTGATCGAGTGCAAAACTGTTCACCGGTGGCCCCACCCACAAAGCGGTCCCGACGGCAAAAGAGTCATGAATCAAACTGGAGCCCACGCATGGGCTTCATGTTGAACAGCAATGCGGTACCGATGCGGTGGGTCATCTTGCATCCCATGTCCACCAATCAGCGAATAGTGGCGCACCAACCACCCCCGCTCGGGCGACATGAGGTGCACTGCAATGTGCGCCCCCGCAGTGGCCAGTGGCAGTGCGGCGCCATCGGTCGAAGTCAGCAGGTACTCGCGAACGCGCGGTGTGAGCACTCTGATCTGTTCAACACGGACTTCAAAAAGTTTGGAATGCATGGTCCTGAAGATTTATTCTGACTGCATGGCGATAGGCTTCGCCTCAGTTTATTGATCTTCCTCAGGAATAATTTTTCAATTTTTCGATTATCAGCTGTGAGTATAATTCACAAATGGATTACATATCTCACATACAAACCTTCATGGCGGTGGTCAGGGGCGGCAGCTTTTCAGAGGCGGCGCGTGCCCTGGGTGTGGTGCCGTCCATGGTGGCCAAAAGAATCAGCAGCCTGGAGCACCATCTGAACACCCGTTTGTTCGAGCGTACGACACGGCGCGTTCAACTCACCGATGCAGGTGAAAAATTTCACGTCAAGGCGGCAGACCTCGTGTCCGACCTGCAAGCCTTGCTGGATAACGTGGCTCGCGACGATGGCAAGCTTGAAGGTCACATCCGTATGATGGCCCCAACCACGCTGGGCATACAACGCCTGGGACCGCTGCTCAATGCATTTTTGTCTCATCACCCGCGCATCACCCTGGAGATCGCCTTGGTTGATCGCTCCACCAACCCGGCAGAAGATGGCTTTGATGTGGCCATCAGTGGGCGCTTGGCGAGCTACGAGGGCGTGGTGGATACGCCTCTCAAACCCGTGCAACCGACCTTGTGCGCATCTCCTGGCTATTTGGCCGCACATGCGCCCATTGAGCACCCGCGCGACCTCAGCAACCATAACTGCCTGGTGTTTTCCGCCACGGGCACTGACTGGCATTTTCAGAGTCAGCGTGGCGTTCTTTCGGTAGAGGTCAGAGCCAGGTTGTTGGCCGATGACAACATGACGCTGCTCGATGCTGCACTGCGCGGTTTAGGGGTGGCCATATTGCCCAGCTATGTGGTGTCGCAGCATCTGCAACAAGGCAATTTGGTGACCGTGCTCCCGAACTTTGCGCCACAGGAAAACTGGTTCAAGGCGTATGTCCCGCGCCGCAGGATGCACGTGGCCAGGGTTAAGGCTCTGGTCGACTGGCTGAAAACCAACGATTTCTGAGGCTAACGCCGCGCCCTGGTCTTGCCATATGTCCAAGTCGCATTACTCCAAGGCAGAAAAGCCTGTGGCCTTCACAATGCGTGCCCAGCGCTCTGTCTCGCGGTTCATTTTTTCCTGGAAACCGGCGCCGCAGATGTCAGGCGTTGGATTGAGCCCGGAAGCAGCCATGCGGGTCTTGAATTCAGGCGAGGCCACCATTTGCTGATGCGCTGCAGTGAGCCGCTGCGCCACTGCTGCCGGAATGCCTTTGGGGGCCGACAGCCCAAACCAGACCGAGGTGGTCAACTGTGGCAAGCCCAATTCCGTGACCGTGGGCACATCTGGCAACAAGGCAGAGCGCTTTTCACCCGTGGTGGCATGGGCAGTAAGTTTGCCCGCCTTGATGTGCGGTGAAGCGGTGGCAATTTGCACAAAACCCAATGGAGATACCCCACTCAACATATCGGTTATTTGCGGGGGGCTGCTCTTGTAGGGAATATGCGTCATGTCCACATCTAAAGCTTCAGATAGCTGGTGACCCAGAAAATGCGCAGGCGAACCAGGCGAGTAGGAGGAGTAAGTGGGAGGTGTTTTCTGGCCCTTGATCCACTGAACCAGCTGACGGTAGTCCTTGGGACCCAATGTTTGGTGAGTGGCGAGCACCAGTGCAGCGTCAACACCCTGACAAATTTGTGTGAAGTCGCTCCCCTTGTATTGCGCGCGTGGATTGGCATTGGGTGTGATGGTCATCATCCCTGCGGTGTTCACCAACAAGGTATAGCCATCCGCGGGCGCGCGCATGATTTGTTGGGCTGCAATCATGCCCCCACCCGCCGGAATGTTCTCGACAATCACAGGCTGCCCCAGGGCTTTGCTCATGTGATCGGCCAAGCTCCTGGCATACACATCGGGCGGTCCGCCTGCAGTGGATGGCGCCAACAGCTTGATGGTTTTTTCAGGCCAGGTCTGGGCCTGGGCCAGCGCTGCGCTCAGACCCATGAGGGCCAGGATGGTCATGTTTCGAATGTTCATAGGTGTCTCCGGTTTGAGTGATAAAAAAATCAGCGTTGCGGCATGTCTTTACTCGAATAACCCAAACTGACTGCTGCATCGGCAGGAATGGGCGGCACGCTGTACTCCCAGGTCCTGTATTGCTCGCGCATCGCCGCAAAGCGATCTGGGTGTCGCCAAGCCAGGTTGGCCCGTTCGCGCTCGTCATGGGCCAGGTTGAACAAATACTCGTGCTCGTCCACCTTCAGGTACTTCCAATCGCCATCCCGCAAAGCGCGCTGTTGGCGGTGGTTCATGCGCCAGTACAGCGGACGATCAAATGTTTTTTCGGGCTGACGCAACACGGCGCTGAGACAGACGCCATCAAGCGGGTATTCGGGATGGGGCGTACCGCCACCGATGTCCAGCAAGGTGGCCGACCAGTCCATGGTCATGCAATGCTGTGTGGTGGTGGTGCCGGCAGGAATCACAGCTGGCCAGTGTGCGATCCACGGCACGCGGATACCGCCTTCGGTCAGGTCCATCTTGCCGCCCACCAAGGGCCAGTTGTCGCTGAACCGCTCGCCGCCGTTGTCACTGGTGAAAACGATCAGCGTGTTGTCCAAGAGGTTATTGTTGCGCAAGGCCTGTACCACCCAGCCAATGCCTTCGTCCATGTGCTGGATCATGCGGTGGTATGTGTGGATGTTGCCACCATCGAGATGAAACAAGTTGCCCAACTGGGCCGCGAGCGCCGCATCGTCGCGTGTCTCCCAGGGCCAGTGGGGTGCGGTGTAGTGCAGGCTCAGAAAAAACGGTTGCCCCGATTGGGCTTTAGCGGTTTGCGTGTGGATGTACTTGACAGCACGGTGGGACAGCAAATCCGTCAGATAGCCAATTTCATGATGTTCCTGTTCGCCTTCGTACAGGTCGTGATCGCCTTTGCCCGAGCAGTGGCTGAAATAGTCAACACCTCCGGCCATGATGCCGTAGAACGCGTCGTAGCCAGAACGCAGAGGGCCAAACGCTGGCGGATAACCCAGATGCCATTTGCCAATCAATGCGGTGGTGTAACCTGCCTCTTTGAGCAGCGATGGCAGGGTGGGGCTTTCAGGGGGCAGGCCCAAGGTCGTGCTCCCCTTGCTCTTGCTGTTGATGGGCTCTTCCATGCCACCACGTACACGGTATTGGTAGCGCATGGTCATCAGTGCAAAGCGTGTAGGGGAACAAACCGGCGAGTTGGCATACCCTTGGGTGAAACGCAGCCCTCCAGCAGCCAATGCATCTATGTGGGGTGAAATCGGGCCCAACGGGTTGGCGCGAGCACCGTAGCAACCCAGGTCGGCAAAGCCAAGGTCATCGGCCACAATGAAAATGATGTTGGGTGATTCCATGATCAGGCAAGCTTAGAAGCCTGAAAGATATTTGTAAAATAGATATTTGACTATTTAAATTAAATTTTTTCGATGGATCCAAGGCACCTGGTTCAACTGGCTGTGATTCTCGAGCAGGGTTCGATCAGCCAGGCTAGCCATCACCTGCACCTGACACAGCCGACCCTCACGCACAACATGCAAACTCTGGAGATGCAGGCGGGGGGCAAGTTGTTTGAACGAAGTCGCTTTGGCGTGCGCAGCACCCCATTGGGCGACATGTTGGCCCGCGAGGGACGCGCCATTGGACGCAGACTCAAAGATGCCATTGCGGTCACCGCAAGACACCAAGGTGGCGTACGCGGTAATCTCCGATTAGGTACGGGTCCCTTGGTCGGAGCAGCATGTATTCCCAGCATGAGCCAGAAAGTGCTTTCCGATTACCCGAATATTCACTTGTTGGTTCAAAGTGATCGCCCGCATTTGTTGGTCGACCAATTGGTGGATGGTCGTCATGACATGGTGATCGCACCTTCTTGGCTGGATCACCCCCCCAGCGGCGTGGAACGTTTTTTGTTTGTGAAAGATGACTTGGGGGTTTTTTGCGGTAAGCGGCATCCTATGGCCAAAAAGGGCGTTTGGGAGATTGCCAAATCCAATCCCATTCGATGGCTCAGTTTGAGCACGGCCTCACCCTTTGATCAGCATGTCAGAGAAATGCTCAAAGCCGTGGGCGTGTTATCGCCCAATATTGAAGTCACCATTCAGGGTGATGTGTTTAGCATGCTGAGCATACTAGAACAGGGTAAACATCTGGCTGTGTTGCCGAGATTCCCCTTGAGCGTGCTGATACATCAATTTTCTTTAACCGAGTTGACGATGCCCTTCACTACACCTTCGCGTGACATTTATTTGTGGTGCCGTTCGAATGTGTTGGAAGACTCTACGACGGTTGCGATCAAGGATCTCTTGTTAGCGCAGGCGACTCATCTGGCACCAAGCCAGGAGTGCCCTCAATAGACATTCATGTTGGCTGCTTCCGCTGCCAAGCTGACTACCAACGAAGGGTGCCGATGTTCGATCTGAGGCAGCCCTTGTCTGGATGGGAGTTCAATTCCCCAGGCCGGATTTGAAGTTGAGTTGGTTTAGTGTCGCGATGTAAGATCTGCACGTCAGGGGGGCTAAGTATCTACCTCGTATTCACGCTCTAGTACCCGCTAGCATGATTGAGTGCGAATAGAAAGTTCCTAAGTGGTGAACCATCCACCACCATATACGGGGGACAGATTTTCTCTGTCCCCCTTTTTCTTTCCCGGAAGGCACTGTTTCTGCGGGCTTTCGCGTTTTGCCTTGCGGACGCGACGGGTCAGATTTCCCTGGCTTTTGTCCTCAGAGAGCAAATTTCTCTCTTTTTTCTCTGTTGGCTTGTGGACGTGTCCATGAGTTGAGGCCAGTATTCATGCGGGTTTCATGGATTCGGTTGGACCTTGCCGCTGCATGAGCATTGTGGATGTGAACTTTTTGAAGACGTCCAAATGCAGCTAGGAGGCCACCACTGAATCATCAGATGTTCTGCAGCAGTCGGTCAGAAAATACATTGAGTCGATCGCTGGTCTAGGCTGGGGGCGGTCGGTCAGGTTTGGCCGCTCAATGCCGACGGTCGCCGATACCTGACATTGGCCGACGCGCCGGGTGAGCAACTGCGATGACCAAAGGCGAACTCTGCAACCCCACGAATAGTTTGGTGCACATCACGACTGGCCGTCTTCCTTTGCGAACTGGAGTTATTCCAAAGGGAAATAAAGTATTTTGGATGAGATTGACATCGATGATGATGGCACCGCGCAGCAGACTTGGCATTCCCCCAAATCAGTAGACACTTTTCATAGCGCAGTTTGACGCTGGCGCTCGAACTCATGGGGGCTGAGTTGATCGAGATGCTTGTGGCGTCGCACTCGATTGTAGAAACCCTCGAT
>Ga0114939_10002046_pt1 | contig 15415 bp, 13 predicted proteins | sample AshMeaCrysSpring_FD_87196 | JGI IMG/M metagenome (GOLD analysis project Ga0114939, IMG submission 87196) | Groundwater microbial communities from Big Spring, Nevada to study Microbial Dark Matter (Phase II) - Ash Meadows Crystal Spring | ecosystem: Environmental > Aquatic > Deep subsurface >... | reverse complement strand
GTTGAGCAGGTGCGTGGCGAAGGCGTGGCGCAGCGTGTGCGGCGACAGTGGCGCGTCGATGCCGGCACGCACGGCGTGTTTCTTGATCAGTGTCCAGAACATCTGCCGCGTCATCGGGCCACCGCGGGCGGTGACGAACAGCGCGTCGCTGGCCTGTGCACCCAGGATGGCGCCGCGCGCGTCGGCCAGGTAGCGGCGGATCCAGGCGTGTGCTTCTTCGCCGAAGGGCACGATGCGCTCCTTGCTGCCCTTGCCGGTCACGCGCAGCGCAGCCTCCTGCAGGCTGACGAAGACGGTCTTCAGCGTCACCAGCTCCGACACGCGCAGGCCGCTGGCGTACATCAGCTCGATCATGGTGCGGTCACGCAGGCCCAGCGGCGTGGTCACGTCGGGGGCGGCCAGCAGGGCCTCGACCTGTGCCTCGGTCAAGGTCTTGGGCACGCGCAGCGGCTGGCGCGCGGCGACGAGCTTGAGTGTGGGATCGGTGCTACAGCGCTGCTCGCGCAGCGCCCAGCGGAAGTAGCGCTTGAACACGGTCAGGCGCCGGTTGGCGGTGGTGGCGCGCGTGGCGGCATGCCGCTCGGCAGCGTAGCCCCGCAGGTCGCTTTCGCGGCTGGCGTCGAGCGCACGGCCGTGCGCGTGCGCCAGCCAGTCGGCGTACAGCCTCAGGTCGCGCCGGTAGGCGGCGAGCGTGTTGGCAGCCAGGCCGTCCTCGATCCAGACCGCGTCGATGAAGGCATCGATCGCGACCTGGCTGTGGTCACGCGCACTCAAGGTGCAGGCATCGGCATCCCCCACAGCCGATGATGCACGCGCCGTGCTCAGTCGAGCTTCAGGCCCTGCTTGACGACCACTTCCTTGTAGACGGCAAGCTCGGCCTTCATCTGCTGCGCGAACTGCTCGGGCGTGTTGCCGACGATGAGAGAGCCGGTGTCCTCGATGCGCTTGCGCACGGCCGGATCTTCCAGCACCTTGCGTGCCGTCGCGCCGACCTTGTCGACCACGTCCTTGGGCGTACCCTTGGGGGCCAGCAGCCCGTAGTAGGCCATGCGGTTCACGGGCTCGAGGCCGACTTCCTTGAAGGTCGGAATGCTGGGCAGCTGGGTCAGGCGCTGCGGCGCCGCAACGACGATGGGAATGAGCCGACCGTCCTTGATGAAGGGCAGCGCCGAGGGCATGTTGTCGAAGATGATGGGCACCTGTCCAGCCACGGTGTCGTTCAGCGCCGGGCCGGCGCCGCGGTAGGGGATGTGGGTCATGAACACGCCGGCCAGGCTCTTGAACAGCTCGGTCTGCAGATGGCCGATGCCGCCCGTGCCCGAGCTGGCATAGCTGTACTTGCCCGGGCTCTTCTTCAGCTCGGCCAGGAAGCCCTTGTAGTCCCGCGCCGGAAAGCTCGGATGCACGGCGATGACGTTGGGTGTGGCCGCCAGGTTGGTGATGGGCACGAAGTCGACCGCGGGGTCGTAGCCGATCCTGGGGTTGATCGCCGGGTTGGCCGCCGTCGTGGACACGGTGGCCATGCCCAATACGTGGCCGTCGGGTGGCGACTTGATCATCTCCAGCGCGCCGATCGACCCACCGCCGCCGGCCTTGTTCTCCACGATGACCTGCTGCCCGAGTGCAGCGCCCAGCGGCTGGCTGATGGCGCGCGCCACGATGTCGGTGGTGCCGCCGGGGGCAAAGGGCACGATCAGCCGCACCGGCTTGGACGGGAAGCCCTGCGCCGCGGCGGGTGTCGTCCAGGCCACGGTGCACAGGCCAGCAGCGGCAACGGCGATCAGTCGATTCATACGGGATGTCTCCTTGCAGTGGTGGGTGATTGGGAGAAACCGGCTGGTGCAGCCATGATGCCAGCGCCTCAGCGCGCCTGCCATCCGAGCAGACCCGCCTTCAGCTCCTCGTCGACCGGCCGGCGGCCGATGAAGATGCGCAACACGGCCGCGTAGAAGTCCTCGCCGGCGATGGCCTGGCCGCGCCGAACGCCGTTGACGGTCATCGTCATGCCGTCGCCGGGCAGGTAGTCGAGGTTGATGACGTCGCCCTTGCGCACCTTGCCCACGGCCTGCACCGCGGCATCGAACTGCGCCACCCGCTCGGCCAGGCGTGGCCGTTCGGCCGCCGCAGTGTTGCGGCGAATGCCCTTGTCGATGGCCTTGACGAACTCCTCGGTCGGTACGTCGACGAGCATGCGCATCTGCAGCCGCTTGGGGCCGGGGGCCGCCAGCGCCTGCTCGGGCGTGCGGGCGGGCTGGGTCAGGTACAGGCCCGCGGCGTAGCCCTTGAGCACGGCCACGGCCCGCAAGCCCAGGCCGTTGAGCCGCAACTGCGCCCCGCCCAGGCGCACGGCGTCGTCGAACACCTGGCCCTCGATCACGGCGGCACGTGCCGCCGGCACGGCCAGTGCCGCAGCAGCGAGCAAGGCGCCCAGCCGGAGCATCCTTCGATACGCCATGGTCATCATTGTGCGGGTGTCGGTTCAGGTCGATCGCTGCAGCGCGCCGCACCACAACGCACGGGTGGCCGGCGGCGTGGACCTGACCCCCCGAGCCACTGGCAAACTGCCGGCCCATGTCGCACGCGACGCTGCTGCTGCCGGACTTCCTGCTCATCGTGGCCGGCTACCTGGTGTGCCGCTACACGGCGTTGGACCGCGGTGTGTGGGACGGCGCCGAGCGGCTGGTGTATTACCTGCTGTTTCCGGTGCTGCTGTTCGCCTCGATCGTGCGCAGCCCGCTGCGGATCGACACCAGCGTGCCGCTGGCGTTGAGCGGGCTCGCCATCACGGCCGCGGGCGTCGTGCTGGCTTATGCGCTGGCCCGCTGGCCCGGCGTGGACGCGCGGCTGCACGCGTCGGGGGCGCAGACGGCGTTTCGCTTCAACTCCTACGTGGCGCTGGCCATGGCCGAGCGCCTGGGCGGCAGCGCGGGCGTCGCCGGGGTGGCCGTGCTGGTGGCCGTGTGCGTGCCGTTGGCCAACGTGGCCGCCGTGTGGCCGCTGGCGCGCCACGGCCGCCAGGGATATCTGGGCGAGCTGCTGCGCAACCCGCTGATCCTGAGCACCGTGGCTGGACTGTGTGCCAACGCGCTCGGGGTGCGCTTTCCGGAGCCGGTGGACATCACGCTGCACCGCATCGGCGTGGCGGCGCTGCCGATCGGCCTGATGGCCGTGGGCGCAGGCCTGCGCTTCGGCGCCCTGCGCGAGGCACCGGCGCTGGCGGCGGCGCTGCTGGCCATCCGCCACGCCGCGCTGCCGCTGGTCGGGCTGGCCGTCGTCGCCCTGCTGGCCGTGCCGCCGGCCCAGCGCGGCATCGTCGTCGCCTTTGCCGCGATGCCCACGGCGTCCAGCGCCTACGTGCTGGCCGTGCGCATGGGCGGGCATGGCCCGTTCGTGGCGGGGTTGGTGTCGCTGTCGACCTTGCTGGGCATGGTCACGCTGCCCGCGTGGCTGTGGCTGGGCCTGCGTTGATGGCCGGCGGCTGCGCGGCGGTGGCCTGGTCCAGCGCCCAGTCGATGTGTTCGCGCACCAGGGGCGACGCGCCGTCGCGGCGTGCGAGCAGGGCCTGCGTCACGTGCGCATCGCCGCTCGCGCGCAGCGCGTTGCCCAGCGCGACGGCGAGGTTGCGCTGCCAGCGCTGGTAGCCGATGCGCCGGATCGCACTGCCTTCGGTGGCGCGCAGGAACTCGACCTCGCTCCAGTTCCACAACTCGAGCAGCTGCGCGCCGCGCCACGGCGAACGCTCGTCGAAGTCGGTCAATGGCGAGCGCTGCGCGTACTTGTTCCACGGGCAGACGAGCTGGCAGTCGTCGCAACCGTAGATGCGGTTGCCCAGCGGCGCTCGCAGTTCGACCGGAATGGGCCCGTCGTGCTCGATCGTCAGGTACGAGATGCAGCGCCGTGCATCGAGGCGGTACGGCGCAACGATGGCCTGCGTGGGGCAGACGTCGATGCACGCGGTGCAGCTGCCGCAATGGGCGTCGACGCGTGGCGTGGGCGGCAGCGCCAGATCGACGCAGATCTCGCCGAGGAAGAACATCGAGCCGGCGTCGCGCCGCAGCACCAGCGTGTGCTTGCCGCGCCAGCCCTGGCCGCTGCGCACGGCCAGTTCGGCTTCCAGCAAGGGCGCCGAATCGGTGAAGACGCGGTGGCCGAAGGGTCCGATCGCCTCGGCGATGCGATCGGCCAGCCGCTGCAGGCGGGAACGCATCACCTTGTGGTAGTCGCGACCCCGGGCGTAGACGGAGACGGTGGCGCGCGCGGCGTCGCGCAACCCCTGCCATTCGATGACCTGCCAGCCGTCGTCCGCACCGCGTGGCAGGTAGTCCAGCCTCGCGGTGATGACGCTCAGGGTGCCGGGCACGAGCTGCGCCGGCCTGGCGCGCTTGGCGCCGTGACGCGCCATGTAGTGCATGCAGCCGTGCATGCCCTGCTCGAGCCACGCCGCGAATCCCGGCTCGGCATCCGCGAGGTCGATGCCGGCCACACCGATCTGGGACAATCCGAGCTCCGCAGCCCAGGTGCGAATCTGCGCGAGCAGCGCCGCACCGTCGAGGTCGTGAGCACTTCGCATCCGCAGATTCTAGGAATTCCCCTGCAGGTCGAGCGCCGGCACTGGCACGGCGAGGAAGACTGCGCCGCCACGGCGGCTCGCATCGCGGCGCGCGTGTCGGCCGGCCATGCCGGCGCGAACGCCTTCATCACCCTCGAAGGACCGCTGGGCGCCGGCAAGACCACGTTCGTGCGTCACCTGCTGCGCGCGCTGGGCGTGAAGGGCCGCATCAAGAGTCCGACCTATGCGGTGGTGGAGACCTATGAACTGCCAGGCCCGATCGTGGTATCGCATTTCGACTTCTACCGCTTCAGCGATCCGCGGGAATTCCTCGACGCGGGCCTGCGCGAGATCTTCGAGCGGCCGGGGCTGAAGCTGGCCGAGTGGCCGTCGCATGCGCAGGCGGTACTGCCGCCGTGCGACCTGAGCATTGAACTCGAGATCTGCGGCGAGGACGAACGCGAGGTGACGCTGACCGCTCTCACCCCCACCGGCCAGGGCCTGCTCGCGTGATGGACCCCATCGATCGGAAGCGCCGCGACTGGATGCGCCACGCCGGTGCGTGCACGCTCGTCTTTGGTGCGCAGTCGATCGCGCAGGGTGCAACCATCGTGGCCGTGCGCATGTGGCCGGCTGCGGAGTACACGCGCATCACGCTGGAGTCCGACACGCGCCTCGCGGCGCGGCACCTGCTGGTCGACAACCCGCCGCGCTTGGTGATCGACATCGACGACCTGGAGCTCAATGCGGCGCTGCGCGAGATGGTCGGGCAGGTGCGCGCCGACGACCCGTTCATCGACGGCCTGCGCGTGGCTCAGTACCAGCCGCGCACGGTGCGGCTGGTGATCGACCTGAAGCAGTCGATCAAGCCGCAGCTCTTCACGCTCGATCCCGTCGCGGCCTACCGCTTCCGGCTGGTGTTCGACCTCTACCCGACCCAGGAAAGCGATCCGCTGCTGGCCCTGGTACGCGAGAAAGCCGCTGCCGAGCAGCAGGCCGCACGCGCCGTGCAGGATGCGCTGGGGGAGTTCATCGGCCGCATCGACGGTGCCGGCCGCACCCTGCCCCGAACCCTGCCAGGTCCGCAAGCACCGGTGCGCCCGCCCGCGCCGACCACCACGCCCGCGCCGCCTCCACCACCTCCCGCGCTGGCCAAGAGCCGCATCGACCGGCTGATCATCGTCGCCATCGACCCCGGCCACGGCGGCGAGGATCCCGGCGCCATCGGCCCCACCGGCCTGCAGGAAAAGTACGTGGTGCTGTCGGTGGCGCGCAGGCTGCGCGAGCGCATCAATGACCTCCCGGGCATGCGCGCGATGCTCACCCGCGACGGCGACTTCTTCGTGCCCCTCGGTGAGCGCGTGCGCAAGGCCCGCCGCGTGCAGGCCGACCTGATGGTGTCGGTGCATGCCGATGCCTTCATGCTGCCCCAGGCGCGCGGCGCGTCGGTGTTCGCGCTCAGCGAAGGCGGGGCCACCAGCAGCGCAGCACGCTGGATGGCCCGGCGCGAGAACGCCGCGGATGCGGTCGGCGGGGTGAATGCCAGGCTCGCCCGCGACGCCACGGTCCTCAAGGCCATGCTCGACATGAGCACCAGCGCGCAGATCCGCGACAGCCTCAAGGTCGGACGGGAGGTGCTGGGCCAGATCGGCCGCATCGGGGCCCTGCACAAGCCCCGCGTGGAGCAGGCCAGCTTTGCCGTGCTGAAGGCCCCAGACATCCCGAGCATCCTGGTCGAGACGGCGTTCATCTCGAATCCGCGCGAGGAGGCGCGCTTGCGCGACGTGTCGTACCACGACCGCCTGGCCGACGCGCTGGCCGAGGGCGTGCGGCGGCACTTCGTCCGCAATCCGCCGCTGCCGCGTTCGCGACAGCTTTGAGGCACGCCGCAGGCCCGGTAACCGCCTGCAGGTGCTAGGCCTGCGCGGCAGCCGCGGACTTGCGGCGCGCATTCCAGGCCCCGCCGATGGCGATCAGGCCCGGGATGATGATCAGCGCCCAGATGATCTTCGACAAGTTGGCCTGCACCCACGACAGGTTGCCGAACAGGTAGCCCGCCAGCACGAGCCCGACGACCCACAGCAGCGCGCCCACGACGTTGTACAGCGTGAAGCGGCTGCGCGTCATCTCCGCCACGCCGGCCACGAAGGGCGCGAAGGTGCGGATGAACGGCATGAAGCGGGCCATGATGATCGTGACGCCACCGTAACGCTCGTAGAACTCGTGGGCCTGGTCGAAGGCATGCCGGTTGAAGAAGCGCGAGTTCTCCCAGCCGAACACCTTGGGTCCGAAATAGCGACCGATCGAGTAGTTCACCTGATCGCCCAGGATCGCCGCCACCAGCAGCAGCGCGACCGCCAGCGGCAGGCTCATGAGCCCCGCCCCGCACAGGGTGCCGACGACGAACAGCAGCGAATCGCCGGGCAGGAACGGCATCACCACCAGGCCGGTTTCCACGAACACGATCAGGAACAGCAGCGCATAGACCCATGCGCCGTAGTCGCGCACGAAGGCGGCCAGGTGCCGGTCGACGTGCAGGATGAAGTCGATCAGGAAGGCCACGATCTCCATGTCCGGATTATCCCAGCGGCTCGCGAAGCCCCCGCACCGGCGCGTTCGGCCGGCTGCCTAAAATCCCACGGATGAGTGCCGTGCCGCAGGCGTCCACGCGACGCCCGATCCGTGACCTGCCCGACGAGCTGATCAGCCAGATCGCCGCCGGCGAGGTCGTCGAGCGACCCGCGTCGGTGGTGCGCGAACTGCTCGACAACGCCCTCGATGCCGGCTGCACGCAGGTTGCCGTGCGCCTGGCCGCCGGCGGCGTGCGGCAGATCGTGGTCGAGGACGACGGATGCGGCATCGAGCGCGACGAACTCGCGCTGGCCGTGCGTCGGCATGCGACCAGCAAGATCACCACGCTCGACGAGCTCGAGCACGTGAACACGATGGGCTTTCGCGGCGAGGCGCTGGCCGCCGTGGCGTCGGTGGCCACGCTGACCCTGACCAGCCGTGCCGCATCGGCGGCACACGCCTGGCGGCTCGACGCGCGCAGCGGCGAGCTGCAGCCGGCCGCGCGCGCCGTGGGCACGACGGTCGAGGTGCGGGAGTTGTTCTTCAACACGCCGGCGCGGCGCAAGTTCCTCAAGACCGATGCCACCGAGCTGGGTCACGCGCTCGAAGCGGTGCGTCGCCACGCGCTGGCGCGAGCCGACGTGAACTTCTCGGTGTGGCACGACGGCCGCCAGGTGGCGCATTGGCGCGCCGGCACCCCGGCGCAGCGCTGGCGCGACGTGCTGGGCGCCGAGGTGGTCGACGCCGCGCTGCCGCTCGACGAGACGCACGGCAACGTGCGCCTGCATGGCCTGGTCGGCACACCGCAGGCGGCGCGCTCGCGCGCGGATGCGCAGTACCTTTACGTCAACGGGCGCTTCGTGCGCGACCGCCTGGTCGCCCATGCGGTGCGCAGCGCCTACGAGGACGTGCTGCACGGACAGCGCCAGCCGGTGTACGCCTTGTTCATCGAGATCGACCCGCTGCGCGTCGATGTCAACGTGCACCCGACCAAGATCGAGGTGCGCTTCCGCGACGGACGCGAAGTGCACCAGGCGGTGCGTCACGCGGTCGAGAACGCATTGGCGCCCTCACGCGCCGGCGGGTCGCTCGCGCCGGCCGCGGCGACGGCGCCACCGGGCCCGACGCCGCCGCCGCCCGCTGCGCGGTCTGGCACGCCCGTGGGCGCGCTGGCGCCGATGCAGGCCCCTGCGCAGGTCTCGCGCACGTTTGGCACGCAGTCGCGCTTCGACCTGCGTGAGCCGCCCCCATCGTGGCGGGCGGCGGGCGCGCGGGCGCCAGGGTTCGACGCCGATACGCCACGCACCGAAGTGGCGTCGGATGAACCCCCGTATGACAACGCCGCAGCCTGGCCGCTCGGCCGCGCGCTGGCGCAGCTCGGTGGCGCGTACGTGCTGGCCGAGAACACGCACGGGTTGGTCATCGTCGACATGCACGCCGCCCACGAGCGCATCGTGTACGAAAGGCTCAAGGCGTCGCTGGGCACGGCGTCGCTGCTGGAAGCGCAGCCGCTGCTGATTCCAGCCGCGTTCGACGCCACACCGCAGGAGATGGCCGCGGCGCAGGCCCACTCATCCACGCTCGTGCAGCTGGGGTTGGAGTTGACGCCGCTGTCGCCGCGCACGCTGGCCGTGCGCAGCCGTCCCGCCGCGTTGCCCGGCGCCGACGTGGTGGAGCTGGCGCGCAGCGTGCTGGCCGACCTGTCGGCCTACGACGCCAGTTCAGTCGTACAGCGTGCGCAACACGACCTGCTGGCGACGATGGCCTGCCACGGTGCGGTACGTGCCCATCGCAGCCTGACGCTGCCCGAGATGAACGCCCTGCTGCGCGAGATGGAGCGCACCGAACGCGCCGACCACTGCAACCACGGCCGCCCGACCTGGCGGCAGATCAGCCTCAGGGAACTGGACGCGCTGTTTCTGCGCGGTCGCTGAACGCCGCCGACGGCGTCGAGCCCGTGGACGCGGCCGCGAGCGTGCGCACGACCCGTTGCGGATACGGGATCTCCACGCCGAGGCGGTTCAGGCAGGCCAGGATGGCCAGGTTTGCGTCCGAGCGCACGTTGCCCTGGCCGTTTTCGGGGTCGCTGATCCAGTACAGCAGGTTCAGCTCGAGCCCATCGGCGGCAAAGCCCGCCAGCTGCAGCGCCGGCGCCGGGTCGGCGAGCACGCGCGGCACGGCAGCCACGGCCTGGCACAGCAACGGCATGAGCGAAGGCACGTCGGTGCCGTAGGCGACCTGCACGGTCGACGACAGCAGCACGTTGCGGTCCGACAGCGACGCGTTCTCGATGCGTTGCGTCAGCAGCATCTCGTTGGGCACCAGCGATTCGCGGCCGTTGAGCGCGCGGATGACCGTGTAACGCGTGGCGATGTCGGTGATGCGCCCCTCGAAACCGTCGACCCTGACGATGTCCCCGATGCGCAGCGACCCCTCGGCCAGGATGACGAAGCCGCTGACGTAGTTGGCCGCCAGCTTCTGCAGCCCGAAACCGATGCCCACGCCCACTGCGCCGCCCAGCACCGACAAGGCCGTGAGATCGATCCCTGCCGCCGAAAGCGCCAGCAGCAGACCCAGGAACAGCAACAGCGCCCGGGTGCCGTTGGCGGCGATCTTGCGCAGGCTCAGCTGGGCACCGGTCGAGCCCTGGAGCAGTCGAGCCTCGATCGCCGACGAGATCCACAGCGCCGCCATCAGCACGACGACGGCCGACAGCGCCCCCTCGATCAGGCTGCGCAAGCTGACCTGCGCGCCGCCGATCTTCCAGCGCACGTCGTCGAGTTCCTCCGCCAGCAGCGGCAGCACGCCGGTGACCCACAGCACCACGCCCAGCCAGGCCAGCCACGACACCGTGCGTTCCACCGCGCGCACGAGCGTGCTGCGTGGAAACGCGGCATGCAGCACCCGCGCCGTGACGCGGATGGCCACCAGCGACATCAGGATGGGCACCGCCACGTTGAACACGGCCACCGGCAGCGTGCCCTGCAGCAGGCGGCGTGAGAGGTAGGCCAGCCCCAGCGCCAGCACCGGGAACAGCACGCCGTCGAGGCCCTGGCGGCCGAACCAGATCGAGGTCGAGTCGGCCGAACGCGGCCGCAGCAGCCGCACCAGCAGCCAGGCCAGCCCCAGACAGCCGAGCAGGATGCCCGCCTCGGTCAGCGCCGAGCGGGTGAGCAGCGATTCGGCCAGCGCCTGCAGCGTGTCGGCAGGCTGAACGCGCGCCACGCGGTCAGACCCCGGCCAGCACGCGGATGTGCGCGGCCACGCTGCGTCCGAGCGCCGACAGGTTGTAGCCGCCCTCCAGGCACGAGACGATGCGCCCGCCTGCGTGGCGCTCGGCCACGCCCTTGAGCAGCCGGGTGATCCACTCGTAGTCGGCCTCCACGAGGCCGAGCTGGCCCAGATCGTCCTCGCGATGGGCGTCGAAGCCGGCCGAGATGAAGATCATCTGCGGCTTGAACTCATCGAGCCGCGGCAGCCACATCTGCTCGAGGGTGGTGCGGATCTCGGGGCCGCGCGTGTACGGAGCGATCGGCACGTTGACCATGTTCGTGCCCTTGGGAATGGCGCCGCTGTAGGGATAGAGCGGGTGCTGGAAGAAGCTCGCCATCAGGATGCGATCGTCGCCGGCGATGATGTCCTCGGTGCCGTTGCCATGGTGCACGTCGAAATCGACGATGGCCACGCGCTGGAGCCCGCGCACGTCCAGCGCGTGGCGTGCCGCGATAGCGACATTGTTGAAGAAGCAAAAACCCATGGTCTCGTCGCGCGTGGCGTGATGCCCCGGCGGGCGCACCGAGCAGAAGGCGTTCTCGACGTCGCCGTCGATCACCGCGTCGGTGGCCGCCACGGCGGCGCCCGCGGCGCGCAACGCGGCACGCCACGTATGCGGGCAGGCCACGGTGTCGGGGTCGAGCGCACGCGACTGCCCCGAGGCCTCGACCTCCTCCAGCCGGCTCTTCAGGTCGGCCACGTACATGTGACTGTGGGCCAGTTCGACGTCGCGCAGGTCGACCACGGGCGCATCGCGAAAATCCAGCGCCATGTCCAGCCCGCTGGCGAGCAGCCGATCGGAAATGGCGTCGAGTCGCTGCGGGCATTCAGGATGGCCCTCGCCCATGTCGTGGCGCCGGCAATCGGCGTGCGTGAAAAAAGCTGTATGCATCTGGCTTCGGGGGGCGCGCGACGCAAACCGATCGGGCAAGATGCCACCCATGACCGATCCCCTCGCGCAGCGCCTGCGTCGTCTCCTCGATCAGATTAGCACGATCATCGTCGGCAAATCAGCCCAGGTGCAGGACTGCCTGGCTTGCCTGCTCGCCGGCGGGCATTTGCTGATCGAGGACGTGCCCGGGGTCGGCAAGACCACGCTGGCGCACGCGCTGGCCGTGTCGCTCGGCCTGCGCTTCTCGCGCGTGCAGTTCACCGCCGACCTGCTGCCATCGGACCTGGTGGGCGTGAGCGTGTGGGAGCGCTCGAAGGAGGCCTTCGTCTTTCACCAGGGGCCGGTGTTCGCCCAGGTGCTGCTGGCCGACGAGATCAACCGCGCCGGCCCGAAGACGCAGAGCGCGCTGCTCGAGGCAATGGAGGAGCAGCAGGTCACCATCGAGGGCCAGACGCGAGCGCTGCCGCGTCCGTTCTTCGTCATCGCCACCCAGAACCCGACCGACCAGCTGGGCACCTACCCGCTGCCCGAGAGCCAGCTCGACCGCTTCACCATGTGCATCACGCTCGGCTATCCCGACCGGGCCAGCGAGCGCTCGCTGCTGGCCGGCGAGGACCGCCGCCAGGCCATCGAACGCCTGCCGGCCGTGATGAGTGCCGAGGACCTGCTCGAGGCGCAGCGCGCCGTGATGCGGGTGCACGCCTCGGACGCCCTGCTCGACTATCTGCAGGCGCTGATTGCCGAGACACGCTCGGGCCGCTGGTTCGTCGACGGCCTGTCGCCGCGTGCCGGCCTGGCCGTGCTGCGCGCCGCGCGGGCCCATGCCCTGCTCGACCAGCGCAGCTACGTGGCCCCCGACGACGTGCAGGCCATCCTGCCGCAGACCATTGCGCACCGCCTGCGCCCCGTGGCCGGCGCCGGCCGCGGTGCGCGCGAGCAGGTGCGCGCGATGGTGGCCGCGGTGGCCGTGCCGTGACCGCGGCAGCCGCCTATCTGCCCGCGGCGTGGCGACGGCGGGTCAGCGCCTGGTGGGCGAGCCGCCTGCCGCTGACCGACCACCTGGCGCTCGACCAGGGCAACATCTACATCGTGCCGACGCGCGCCGGCGTGATGTTCGTGCTGACGCTGGTGGTGCTGCTGCTGGCGTCGATCAACTATCAGCTCGGCCTGGGCTACCTGCTCACGTTCCTGCTCGCCGGCGCAGGTTTCATGTCGATGCTGATCACGCACGGCACGCTGCGCGGGCTGGACCTGCACCTGCGCACACCGGCGCCGGTTTTCGCCGGCGAACGCGCCACGCTCGAGGTGGTGCTGACGGCTCCGGCGCACGGGCCTCGGGGTCGTCGAGCCCGCATGCGCTGGGGCGTCGGTGTGTGCGTCGACGACGGCGAAGGCGCCTGGTCGTGGGTGGACGTGCCGGCTGGGGCACAGGTCAGCGCGCAGGTCGGTTTCGTGCCGTCACAGCGGGGACTGCATCCGGCGCCGACCCTGCGCGTGCAGACCCCCTTCCCGTTCGGGCTGTTCAGGGCCTGGTCGGTGTGGCGCCCGGTGGTGCAGGTGCTGGTCTACCCCAGACCCGAACAACCCTGCGCGCCGCTGCCCGTCACCTACGCCACGGCGGCAGCACGGCCCGGCGCCACCCGCCGGGTGGGCGGCGACGAGACCGAAGGCGTGCGGCCCTGGCGGACCGGCGACGCGCTGACCCAGGTGGTGTGGAAGAAGTCGGTGCGCACGCTCGAGGCGACCGGTGAGCTGGTCAGCCGCGATACCAGCGTGGCCGCCCACCGCGAGCTGTGGCTCGACGAACGCGAGACCGGCCTCGCCGACGCGGAGCAGCGCCTGTCGCGCCTGACGGCGTGGGTCCTGGAGGCCGAACGCGCCCAGGTCGACTACGGTCTGCGCCTGGACGGCCGCACCTGGGCGCCGGCGCACGGCGCGGCCCAGCGCGCCGAGGTGCTCGAGGCCCTGGCACGGGCCCGTTGAATCGTGGACGCGAGCCTGCGCCGCTCCGAGCTCCAAGCGACGCGACGCGACGCGACGCGCGCAGCGGTCGCGCCCGCGACGCTGCGTGCGCGCTGGCGGTCGCTGCCGCGCGACGCCCGCGACACGCTGTTCCTGCTCGCGGTCATCGGCTGGACCGTGCTGCCGCACGCACCCAACCTGCCGTTGTGGTGTTTGGTGTTTGCCTTTGGCGTGTTGTGGTGGCGGGCGCGGCTGGCGTTGACCAATGCACCGCTGCCCGGCCGCGGGTGGCTCGTCGGTGCGCTGGCCGTGGCCTGCGCCCTGGCGCTGTGGAGCCACGGCACGCTGGTCGGGCGCGACCCGGGGGTGACGCTCGCGGTGGTGCTGATGGCGCTCAAGACGCTGGAGCTGCGCGCGCGCCGCGATGCCTTCGTGGTGTTCTTCCTGGGCTTCTTCCTGGTGCTCACGCACTTCTTTTTCAGCCAGTCCATCCTTACGGCGCTGGCGATGATCGTGTCGGTGTGGGGTCTGCTGGCCGCGCTGGCGCTGGCGCACATGCCCAGCGGCCGTCCCCCGCTGCGCGAAGCGCTGGGCCAGGCCGCTCGCGCGGCGCTGCTGGGCGCGCCGGTGGTGGCGCTGCTGTTCGTGTTCTTCCCGCGCATCGGACCGCTGTGGGGCGTGCCCCAGGAGATGACCGGCAAGACCGGCCTGTCGGGCACGATGTCGATGGGCGGCATCGCCGAGATCGCCCAGGACGAGTCGGTGGCCATGCGGCTGCGCTTCCTCGACGGTGCACCGCCGCCGCCCGAGACCCTGTATTTCCGCGGGCCGGTGCTGGACCAGTTCGACGGGCGCACCTGGCGTTCGGGTCTGCGCGCCCTGGCCACGATGCCGCCATCGGCGTCGCAGCGCCTGAACGCGGACGCACCGCCCCAGCGCTACGAACTGACGCTCGAGCCGCTGCGCCTGCCGGTGCTGCCGCTGCTGGAGTTCACGCCGCAAGCCCCCACCGTCGACAACGACGCGGGCAGCCTGCAGCTGAGCCTGCGCAGCGACGCGGTGTGGGTGGCGCGCCGCCCGCTGGTGGAGCGGCTGCGCGTGCAGGCCGTCGCGCAGGCGTCGAGCGGCCGCCACGGCAGCAGCGAGGGTGGTCCCCCGATCGACCTGCTGCAGCTGCCGACCGGCTACAACCCGCGCACGCTGCAATGGGCGGCTCAGTTGCGACGCCAGCCCCACCTGGCCGATGCCGATGCGCATGCGGTGGCGCAAGCCGTGCTGGCGCACATCCGCCAGGCCGACTTCCGCTACACGCTGGCCCCGGGCGCCTACGGCGAGACCGACGAACGCACCACGATCGACGAGTTCTGGCTCGACCGTCGAGTGGGCTTCTGCGAGCACTACGCGGCCGCCTTCGTCGTCGTCCTGCGCGCCATGGGCGTGCCGGCGCGCGTGGTCACCGGCTACCAGGGCACCGATCCGTTCCCCATCGACGGCTACTACGTCGTGCGCCAGAGCCACGCCCACGCCTGGGCCGAGTACTGGCATCCGCAAAGCGGCTGGGTGCGTGCCGACCCCACCGCGGCGGTGGCGCCGCAGCGCATCGCCCGCAGCCTCAACCTGACGCCGCCGCGCGGCGCCTTGCTCGGCGCGCTGGAGAGTGTCAACCCCGATCTGCTGGCGACCCTGCGCCAGTGGCGAGAGGTCCTGGACAACCGCTGGAACCAGTGGGTGCTCAACTACTCGCGCGGCCAGCAGCTGCAGCTGCTGGAGCGCCTGGGCTTCGATGCACCGAACTGGCAGAACCTGCTCATCAGCCTGTTCACGGGCGCCAGCCTGCTGGCGCTTTTCGGCGCGCTGTGGGCGGCGTGGGACCGGCGCCGCATGGACCCCTGGACGCTGTTGCTGCTGCGCGTGCGCAAGGCCGTCGCCTCGTTCGAGGTCGACACTCCCATCCACGCCACCCCACGCCATCTGGCCGACCAGCTGCGCCAGCGCCATGGCCCCGCCGCGGGCTCGCTGGCCGAATGGTTGCTGCGCCTGGAGCTCGAGCGCTACGGTCCCGATGCCCGCCGCCGTCCGAGCGACGCGTGGTGGCGCGAGTTCCGTCAGCGCGCCAGGGCCTTTGCCGCGGTTCGCAGCGAGAGGTCGCTCGCCGGCGGCGGATAATC
>Ga0114939_10002045_pt1 | contig 15417 bp, 4 predicted proteins | sample AshMeaCrysSpring_FD_87196 | JGI IMG/M metagenome (GOLD analysis project Ga0114939, IMG submission 87196) | Groundwater microbial communities from Big Spring, Nevada to study Microbial Dark Matter (Phase II) - Ash Meadows Crystal Spring | ecosystem: Environmental > Aquatic > Deep subsurface >... | reverse complement strand
GGTCTTCCCCGTTCCGGCCGAACCGATCAAGACGGCGACCCGCGAGGTTGCCAACACCTCGAGGGCGGCGCTCTTTTCCTGGCGGGCACGTTCCTCGTCCTCGTCGTTGACAGGGGAGCTGATCACCGCATCGATCTGGGCTCGCCAGTCGGCGGCGATCGGCCACTTCTTGCCTTGGGCGCGCTTGGTGATGGTGCGGGAGATCCTTGATTTCGTCTCGGCGTACCGCGCCAGCTGGTAAGCGGCGGAGCCGTCCGCCATCGATGCTGCGAGTACGACCGGTGCAAAGGTCTCGCTGGCAACCGCCAGGACGTCGGTTGACAGTGGGCAGGGGGGTGAGAGCTCGCGCTCGCCCACGTCCAGCGTCAGTTGTTCTGCCGAGCTCAAGGTGTTGCCCGACACGGCTTGCCGCTCCAACGCGTCGACGACAAGCGCACGTACCCGGCGCAGATCGATGGGTTCTTCGACCAGCGACGGCTCTGGCAGGGGGTGGGCGGACCGCACGACGTCGTCGGGGAAGACGCCATGGTCGATCGTCAAGACGCTGATCGGTTCGCGGGCCGGTCGGTCGGCCTCGTACATCAGGTACGGGTTGGCGATGATGTCAGAGTCGGAGGCGTCGATGCCTGCCTTCTTGCGGAAGGCCGGGTCGTACATCCGCTTCGCCTGGTCGGGTGTGACGTCGAAACGCGAGACCAACTCGAGCAGGGCCCGCCGTTCTGGCGGCAACGAGCCGAGCAGCTTGCGCGAGGTCGCTCCGATCAACTTCTCGTCGAGGCCGAACGCCGCCGGGTTCGTGAGCGCCTTCTCCGCCACCGGCCAGGCATCCTGGTTCTCGGCGATGTGGGCTTGGAGTTCGTAGGCCACGAAGGTTCCGTTGGTGATGCCGAGCGCCTCCAGTGCTGCCCCGAGCCCGGGGTTCGGGCCGCGGAGGCGCCAGACCTCCGCGAGCCGATCACTGATCCAGGCGTGCACGTGTTCCCAGTTGCCCGCCACCTTGGTCGCGGCTCGCGTGACGCCCTTGTCCAAGGCAACAAGCGTGCTGATCGCAGCATCGTGGCTGACGTGCTCGGAGGCATACGAGAACTGAGCCGTGATCTCGTCGTCAACGTGGACCACGTACTCAGCAATGTCGTCGCCGGTCTCTCGGCAGGCGGCGATGAGCTGGTGGTAGGGCATCAGGAATCCGTCGCTGCGATCCGGGCGGATGGTGTGGCCGACCACCCGCTCCCACAACATCGAGCCGAACGTGTCGTCGTCCTGTTCGTACGGGACAACCTTGCCGATGTGGGCCGTTCGCCCAACCCCGATCAGGACCCGGCACCCGTCATCGCTCATCGGCGTCTCTTTGGCGTAGACGAAGAAGAGCGAGCGTTGAGGCTGCACGGCGGAGAAGAAGGTGTCGAGCAACACGCCCTGGTTGGTGCCGTGCTGCACCCACTGGGTCTTGCGGCCGGTCTGCTGCTCGATGTCGTCCTCGAACTCGATGCGGTAGTCCAGGTGCAGGTTGCCTGCGATGGTGTCGGCGTTCTCCCGGAGCATCCATCGGAAGGGCACGCAGTCAGCGGAGAAGGCCGGCAACTCGAACGTCGTCGGTTTGAACTTCTTGTAGTGCTCGCTCCAGCTCGCGTAGGGGTGCACCTTGCGGATCTGACGGGCCGAGGAAGCCATGAAGCCAGCACGCTCGGCGGCACACGGCGGCAGGTCGACAGGCGAGAGATCGGCCCACTTCGTGCCGGCGATCGAGACTTCGAGCGCGTCGTTGCGCTCCTCGGCGATCCGACCGAGTCGCAGACAGGCGGAGTTGTCGAGTGGGTGCTCGCATACACGGCCGTCCCACGCCGTGTCATGCCATGGCACTCTCACCGAGAGATGCCGGTGCGGCAGCTGTCGTGCGGTCATGCGGCCTCCGTTGTCTTGATCTCGACCCGCGCTAGCGCGACCAGGCGCGAATCACCTGACCCGGTCGCTTGCAGATCGAGCTGATCGAGCCGGCGCTGGCGGTCGTCAGCGAGCTCGGAGATCAGCCGCTCATCGCGCGCGACGTTCGCTCGCCAGACGGGGATGATCTTGCGGCGTTCCTGGTCGGACGAGGCTTCGAGCATCGCGAGGGTGGCCTGCGACATCGCCAGCCGATCGACGGCTGCCTGTTGCCGGTAGTCGAAGTAGCGGGTGAGCTTGTCCCGTTCGCGATCGATGCGACGACGCGAGTCCTCATGTGCGTGCTCTTCGAGGGTCGACAGCCGCTGATACACGAGTCCGTCGGCCGCATCGAGCGCGACATCGAGGGTGTCGATCGGGATGTCGCCCGGACTGAGCGCTTCGTCCTTCGGGAACTTCGCACTTCGCGCGACGAGGCGCGCCCCCAGCTCAGGGTCGACGCGGCCGTCGTCGTGGACGAACACGGAGAACAACTCCCGGACCTCCTTGACCGCCGGCACGCCGATCTCGGTCACGACCAACCATCCCTCAGCCGGGGACAGGTCGCCGCCGGCGTCGAGTTCGAACGCGGTCGCACATCCTTCGTACGACGGGTTGGTTACTCGACCGAGTAGGTCGTCGATGACGGGATGGCCGAACGTGAAGTACTCGACGTGCTCGCTGTCACGGCATACATCCGCGCGGAAGGCCGCCAGTCGCTTTCTCGCCCTGTCCTTGGTGTGGGCGGGGAAGTCGCTCAGGAACGGCTCGTGGAACGTGAGCTCGTACGACCCGTCACCCCGGCTCGCCAGGTGGGTATTCACATCTGCGACGAGACGGGTGGAGAACAATTCGAGATCGTCCGGCGAGATCGATGACGCACCATTGGTGACGAGCCGGGCGATCTCGCCCGAGTAGCTGCGGGTCTCCATGATGAAGTCCCGTAGGCGTTCTTCGGCGGTCCGGGCTTCGATGATCTGTCGTTCGATCTGCTTCTCGAACTTCGCCAGCGCAGCATCCCGGACGGCACCACTCGACTGAAGTGCCTTGGTGATGCTGCGCTCAGCATCGCCAAGAATCGGGTCGAGGCCGCCGACGGTCTGTTCGAAGATGTTGATCCGCCGCTCGAGCACGTCGAGGACTCGCTCCTCGATGGTCTCCTCGGTGTAGAGGTTGAAGACCTCGACCACGTGATCCTGCCCGATGCGATCGACGCGGCCGATGCGTTGCTCGATGCGCATCGGGTTCCAGGGAAGGTCGTAGTTCACCAACAGGTGGCAGAACTGGAAGTTCCGGCCCTCGCCGCCGGCTTCGGTGCTGATCAGGATGGCGGGCTCGTCGCAGTTGCGGAAGTCCTCGACGTTCTGATCCTTCGCCTCCACCTTCAGCTGACCGTGGAACTGGAAGACCTTCCACCCGATCGACGTGAGGCGTTCAGCCAGATAGGACTGCGTCTCTCGGAACTGCGTGAACAGCAGGACCTTCGCTTGCGAGTCGTGCTGCTGGAGCTCCTTGAGCTGGCGGACGAGCACTTCGGCCTTCGAGTCGACGGGGACCTCGTCGAGCATCCGAACGAGCTTGTCGAGCTCCTTCACCTCGTTGGCATCCGACTGCGCGATGTCAGCGAGAACGAAGCTGAGTGTGTTCTCGTCATCGAGCAGTTCGCCGTACTCCTCTGCGTACCGCTTCCGCGCCGGCTTGGTGAGCACCGGAGTGGCCGAGCGCTCCTCCAAGCGGGCGCGCCGACCATCGAGGCTCTGCCGCAGCGCCCGAAGGCTGCTCGCCATCAGCTTCTGGAACACGGTCATCACGAAGCCGATCGCCGTGTCCTTGTTCCGTTCGGCCTGGGCGTAACCCGACAGCACGTAGTCCTCCACCTTCGCAAGGGCCGCACGCTCGGGTTCGGTGAGTACGACAGGCCAGCGGTGTGCACGTCGCGGCATGAAGCCGCCGATCACGCTCTTCCGGTTTCGGATGAGGACCTGCGACAGCAGGTGACGGTCGGACAGCTCCTCACACAGCTTGGCGATCTCGTCGGGGCCTCCACGCAGCCGCTCCAACGCCGGACCCGAACCGATGTCGAGCCATTCGCCAACCGTTCCTGCCGTCTCTTCCACTGACTGGTTCGGGATCGGGAGGCCATGGATGCTGAGGTCGTTCACCAACCTGCTGAGCCCCGGGACCTCGAGACGGTGCTGGGCGAAGTGTTCTTCGGTCGGGAAGAGCGCAGGGTCCAAGATCTCGATGAGGGAGTACAGCTCACTGGAGTCCAGCTGCATGGGCGTCGCTGTTAGGAACAGGGCGGCGCGCTTCGAGAAGGCATCCGGGGACACCAACTCCGAGACGAGCCGGTACAGCGAAGTGGTCACGCGCTTCGTGCCGGAACGGCGAGCGCGGGCGTGGTGCGCCTCGTCGACGATCACCAAGTCCCAGTCGACTTCGGCGACATACTTGGCCCACTTCGGCGACGTGATCCAAGCACTCGAGACGATCGCCGAGTCGACGTCGAGAAACGGGTTGCCAGATTCCCCCCGAGACTTCTCCATGTATCGAACGGTCTCGGTGTTGATGATCGAGAACACCTCGTTGAACTTGCTCTTGAGCTCGAACTGCCACTGGCGAATGAGGTTCGGTGGCGAGATCACGAGCGCCCGCTGAGCACCGCCGCGAGCGCGAAGCTCCTTCAGCACCATGCCGGCCTCGATCGTCTTCCCGAGACCGACCTCGTCGCACAACAGGTACCGGTGCGGGTAGTCCGACACCACCCTGTGGGCAACAGAGACCTGGTGCGGCTTGATGTCCACACGGGCTTCGCCGAGAGTGATGAGGTCGTTGCTCTGCTGCTCGAGCTCGTACCGCCGCGCCGTGACCGCAAGACAGAACCGGCGCGGCGAACCCAGCCGTCCCTCGCGTAGTCGTGACTGCGGGTCGTCGAGGACGTGTGGGCGCAGGTCAGCTTCAGCGACCGTCAACATCTGCCCGTCGAACGCGACGAGCCACCTCGGAAGTTCCCCAGGGGCTGCCTCGATGATGATCCCGAACTTCCCGGTGCTGCGTCGCACGACCGTCCGAGGAAGCACGACTCTTTCCAGCGCACCCGCCTTCGCAGCAAAGATCTTCCGCTCGCTCTCGCCGTCGAACAGAACCTCCACACGAGAGGTGTCCGCCGCAACGATCACGCCAACGGGTTGACCAGGTGCGGCCGGCCAGCGAACGAGACTTCCCCTCGCAAGCGTGCTCATCGGTCTCGCTCCATTTCGAACTGGTCGAGCGCGCCGATGATGGCGTCGGCAGGATCGCCCGTACACGTGACGACAAGTTGATCCCGGGCACGGGTCAATGCGACGAAGAGTTGGCTCAGCGAGCGCTCTTCGTACTCCCGTCGCTCGTCCACATCCTTCACGCCAGCAGGTACCACGGGGAAGTTGCGCGCCGAGAGGAACGGGAGGAACACCTGCTTGAATTCGAGGCCTTTGATGCGGTGATGGGTGCCGACCTTGACCGCAGCGGACGGCAACCCGTCATAGTTCTGCAGGAGCTGGACTGGTACTCCTGCTTGCTTCAGCGCGGCAACGGCCTTGTCCGCGAGGGGGTTGGTGGCAGCGGCGACCGCGATGTCACCGAAGCCGACCGTGACATCGTCGACGACCTCGAGGATGCGAGACGCGATCGCAGACAGCTCTGCTTCTTCGCTCGAGGCCTGGATCAGGGTGGGGCGCAGCCCAGCCCTCACCGCATCGGAGTCTGCGTCGGCGCGGCGGTACTCATCACCGAGATCGTCCACCTCTCCCTTGCCGGCCACTGCCATGGCGGCGTCGATGACCTCCCGGGTGTTCCGGTAGTTCACCCGCAGCACGGTCGTCCGACCGCGCACTTCGATGCCTGCCTGGCGGAGCGTGTAGCCGCCCGGGTAGATCCGCTGCGCTCCGTCGCCGACGATGACCAGGCCGTCAGGCCGATCGACCCCCGCGCTCCCGTTGACCATCGCCCGAACGAACTGAAGCCCGACCAGCGAGATGTCCTGCGCTTCGTCGATCACAGCCGCGCGGTAACGAGGCGGCGACAAGGCAGAGATCTCGAGGGCCTTGGTGACGCGGTCGGAGAAGTCGACGACACGCCGTACCGCGAGCCGCTCTTGATACGCCTCGTACACGTCCCACATCGCCTCGCGAAGCGGCCGAGAGAGTGGCATTCGCCGGCCGGTGCGCTCGACCGCCAGGTACGCGGCAGCGGACGTGAGACCCCTCCCCTTGATGACGGCGACGATCTCCTCTTGGGCGTACGTCCGCGTCACTCCGGCCTTGACGAGGGCGGCAACCCCCGACGCTTGCTTCCAGGCGGAAGCCATCGCGGCCTCACTGGCCTGCACATCGACCCGAAGCTTCACGCCGGCCTCGCTACAGACGGTGCTGGCGAGCTTGTCGACGTTGACGAAGTCGACTTCGCCCGGGTGAGTTCCGGGGATGCGGTCGTAGAGGTGCTGAAAGACCGGTGGGAGGCTGGCGACGTAGGTCGTGAAGAGAATCGGTCCTTCATCTCGGTAGCGCCGGGCGAGCTCGGCGGCTCGGTGGAGCCCGACGACGGTCTTGCCCGTGCCTGCTGACCCGCGCACCCGTGCCGGACCTTCGAAGCGGCGCATCACCGCGCCGCGCTGCTCCGGATGGAGGAACACCATCCAGTCCTCAATCGGCGCGGTCAACACCCGTTGCGCCTCGTCGGCATCCAGGAGTCGGGTGAACCCGGCGAGCACGCCGTACTGCTGCAGGGTCGACCGGAGACGGGCTTCGGCAGCTGCCTCTTCGTCCATCGGCGGGTTGCGCCATTGGTCGGGCGACTTGTCGAGTATCTCGACCGCCACCTCGAAGGCGGCTGATGGCAATGAGCAGAGATCATCCTCGGTCCGACACGCACGGATCTCGTCGATCAGCTCGTCGGTCAGACCTGTCTCGCGGAGCTCAGCATCCGACCAGTGATCGAGCGGGCGCGGGACAGCGTCGGCGATGACGGCATCGAGAGGCCACTGTCGCTCCTCTCCCGTAACGTCTTCGATGACGCCGATAAAGCCGGTGTGGGGGTTGTCGACGAACGCCATTCTCTGAGCGCGGGCATACACGTCGTCGTGATGGCCGGCCTCGAGCAGCAGATACGTGTTGCCACGCTTGTGGAGCAGCACCCGAAGCTCGTCACTCGCTCGGAAGCTGTGGAGGCCCCGCGAACGCGGCGCCTTGATCGGGTGGAGGTTCAGGCCCGGATGATCAGGATTCGAGATGAACCGCTGGACGGCGTCACCGACCCGGTGCATCTCAACGGGCACGAGTGCGGTGAGGCTTGGCCACCACTCCTTGCCGTAGCCGATCTCCGGATCAGACACGATCTCGGTCCGATCCGCTGGCTGGGTCGATGCCGTGCTGTCGCAGAAGCGCCTTCAGCCGTGCGACCTCCCGCACGAGTTCATCGCGTTCGGCGGTCAGGTGGGACTTGCGCTCGGTCTCGATGCCGAGGTGCTCGCGGACCAGACTGCTGAACAACTTCCCATGGCTCTCGGGTTTGTCGAGGTAGCGCCGCTCCAGATCACTCTTCTTCGCACCGTGGCACCACAGGTCGTACATCTCCTGCAGCACCTCCCGGGTAATGCCGTAATCCGAGAGCTCGCCCATCACGCCCAGCTCGGTCGGCTCGACTCAGGATGCGCCATGAGCGGGTCTGCGGGCGGCGGGTCGAGCACAGTCTCATACTCAGTCCCAGTCGCGATCGCCTCCGCGAGTGCGTCATAGCGTTCGAGGACCATCAGCTTCGTGCGGTACTCGCCGTACTTGCCCGTCTCGCGGCTGGCGAGAATCGGGAAGCTGTCCAAGACATGCTCCGCATCCTGCCGGCCGAGGCCGTAGAGGTGGAACAGAGCGGCATCGACCTCGGCTCGCAGCAGGTTCCTTCGCTCTGGATCCCACTTGAATGGGGGGCCGTCATAGCCAAGGCTGCGAGCGAAGCCCTGAACGTCCCAAGACGTGTACGTCAGTTCCAGCGCCCGTCCGCCGATCCAGTCCGCCACGGACCCGCCTCCCCAGGATGCCAACCCTTCAAACGACGACGGGGGTAGAACCGCAATCTGCTTGGCGATGAAGAAGTTTAATGTGGTCCCCCCGATCTTCTGTCTAGCGGTGTAGTCAGCGGCGAAGGACGAAAGGACGGTTCCGAGGAGTCCACCGAGTTTGCTCGAGGGGTTGAGGAGCGGCAGCTTGTTGTTAACAGCCACGCCGGGAATAACCGAGACGACCAAGGTTCGTTCTGTCACAGCGCTGGTGATGTCTCGAAACCCAAGTCCCCATCCGGCCGCTGACCTCATTTTCTGGTGGACTTCCGCCTCCGCGACCCAATAGCGGGGAATCACCGTCTCCGAAGCATCCGCATGGTCATCGTCTGAAGGGGTTGGAAGGGTGCCTTGATTCGCCTGCGCCGACGTCTGACCCGAGTACGTACCGTACCGATGATCGAAGAGGAAGATCATCTTTCCCTCGTACAGCGGGAGCCAGCGTCGATCACCGCGGGTCCACACGTTGGCGACGAGGGAGGCGCCCTCGGCCCGAAGTTCGTCGGCGGAGCGGAAAAGGTGCGAGTCGTTGGTCATGTGGAACATGGTCGAGAACTCAACGCCCCACGGGTTTCCATCGGGCTCCGCATCGCGAACGAGGACGGGGATGCGTCGGTAGATGGCCTTCGTTATCTCGGCGTCACGACGGCTGCGAAAGACAGGGGCTGTCCTGGTGTTGGGGTTGATGAGAGCAAGATCGTCCGGTGAGAGCGTGAAGCGACGATCGGGGTCGGCGAGGTCGGCCGTGCGGCGCGCAAAGAAGAAGAACTCGCCCTCGTCAACAGGCCGCTTCAATCCTGAAAGGGTCAACAAGCAGAACTTCGTCGCGTGATGAACGCCCGGGAAGACGAACTCCTCGTTCTCGAACGAGAGCAAGCTCGCGAGCGACCGCTCCCTTACGCAGGAAGCGAAGAAGTGCTTGGTGGTGTCGTCCGTGGCGATGCCGGTGGGCACGATCACGCCGAGCCGTCCGGTGGGGGCGACAGCGTCGCGCATCACCTCCGCGAACACGGCGTACGTGTTCACATCGCCTCGCCCGCAGAGGGGAAAACGGCCGGAGGAGCGGATGAAGTGGCTTTCGCCCTCGGCCTGCCGCAGCGCGTCCTCGTAGGCGTTCCAAAGGTCGGGGTCATCGGCCTGCAGCTTCTTAATTGCTGCCTTGCGCCTTGCGCCGGCGAGGTTCGCAATCTCAGGGGCTCGGGCCGCGAAGAACTCCTTCTCGGAGAGCTTCACCTTCTCCCACGGCGGATTCCCGAGGACGACGTCGAAGCCACCACGGCCGCCGAAGACGTCAAGAAAGGCGAGATGCCAGTGCAGGAACCCGTACTGGTCGGTCATCTCGATGACAGTCCGACGAACGGCATCATCGACCCGGTCGGGACGGGTTTTCGCCAAGTGGTACTCGGCGTGAGTGACCTCGGGTGCGTTCTTCTGCTTGGGCGCGACGAATGCAGCGCACCAGGTGTCTGCGGCGTGGACGGCCGCCTGATACTCGGGCGAGGTGACCAGCTCGCTCCACCGGATGGCTTTGGCTCGCACTGACGCGACGGTGTCGTCATCAATGGCATCGACTTGCCCGGCCTTCGCAGCCAAGGGAGCGAGCGCCACGCCACTCTCACCGCTGAACAGGCTTCCCTGGCCCCCACGTGATTGCTTGTTGCGCTTCTTCTGGCTCGCGACATAGGCCTTGTCATCGCCGGTAATCGGCTTGAATGCATCGTCCGGGACGCCGGCGTCAAGGAGCTCTGGGGTGGCTCCGATGAGGGCGTTGCCACGCACGATGCGATGATCGAGAAACCCGAGCGGCTTGCCGGGCTCCATCGACTCCATCCACAGACTCACTTTGCAGAGCTCGACGGCCATCGGGTTTAGATCGATGCCGTGGAGGCAGCGGCCGATCACATCGCGAAGCGCGCGTCGGGTGGCGTCCGGTGATGGTTCGTCGTCACCCGTACGGGTCGTGGCGAGGCGCTTCGCTATGCGGTGCGAGGCAGCGATGAGGAAGTGGCCGCTGCCGCAGGCCGGGTCGATGACTTTGAGGTCGAGGATCGCTGTTTCGGGATCGGGTCGTGCCACCGCTTCGGCCAAGACAGGGTCAAGGGCGGAGTCAAGTAGTTCGGTGATGAGGCTGGTTGGCGTGTAGTAGCTGCCGGTGGTACGTCGCTCATTGCCAGCGGCGGTGTTGAGCCTGAAGGTGCCGGCATCAGCGTTCACGTCAGGGTGCTGTTCCAATAGGCTCTCGTAGATCGCGCCGAGTTCTTCGGTACCAAGGTTGCGGTAGTCGATAGGGCGGAGCACCTTCTCATTGCGGTCTTCGACGAAGCCCAGCTGCCGGACTGCCGTCATCAGATGCTGGTTAGCGATCTGGGATGGGTCAAGGTCGGGACACGCGGCTGGCGACCAGAGGAAGCTGCCCAGCCCGGGCAGGCCGAGTTCGGGAATGCCGTCGGGTCGGCCAAGGCCCTCGAACACGACGGTGAGGCTGCGCCACAGGTCGGGGTGGGGGCCTCCACGGCGCCGACCAGCCAGCATCCGGATGTGGGAGAGGCTGTAGTAGCGGGCATATCGCCGCTGTTGGGTGTCGCCGGCACCGGGTGGGTGGAGGAGGTTGCGGTCCTCGGCGACGAACAGGAACAGGAGCCGATAGATCAGCCGAAGGAGTTGTCGGTAGTAGTCGAACGTCGAAAGGTCCCCCGAACGGAGTCGCTCCCGCAGGGCCGCACTCGCTGGGTGGGCGACGAATCCGGCACCAAGTGCTTCGATGGCTGCCTCGACACCAGACCGGAGTTCGTCGCGGGCCCGCGTGCCGGCCTCGGCAGCGGCAGCGGTCCACTTCTCGAGCCAGCACTCCGCTGGTTCGGTCGCCTCGACACGGCTCTGGTGGCAGGTGAGCCACAGCACAACAAAGTCGTCGAACACCTCGTCGGCGAACATCGTTTCGAGGTCGAACTCGACGAACGCCTGGCGGGTGAGGCTGGCGTTGTCGCGAAGCACCCGCAGTTGGAGCCCGTTCGAGACGAACGCCCACAGGTGACCTGTGGAGCGGTTGAGGAGCTCCTGCACGAGACTGTGTGGGCTGGCGCCGGCAGCGCCCTTCACACCTGCCGTGCGTCGGTCGAGCGGGATCCGGGCACTGACGAGGTGGATCGGTGCATGCCCCCAGGCGTGCGAGATCGGATAGCTACGGCCGTCAACCTCTTCCGCCCGGGATGTTTGCAGGCGGCCGTAGCCGAGCTCCTCGAACAGCGGCAGCAACCAACGCTCACGGGTCAGAGTGGTCCCAGCGTCGTCGGGAGGGAGCACGGCGAGGGCTGTGCTGAAGTTCTTCCACGCACCGGTGAGGCGATTCCACGAGCGAGTGATCCGCTCGCCGAGTAGTTCTCCCTGCACGAGATGGAAGTCCGCCGGTCGCACACCGGGGACCTCCCGGTCTTGCGACGCGACACGTGCCAGCAGGTCGGCCGGCAGTAAGCCCCCCTCGGTACGGATCGTCGTGAACACCGTCGACCGCTGACGAGCCATCAGGCACCGCGCTTTCCGGGCAGCAGTAACGTACAAGCCGAGCACATCCACCGGCAGGCGGGCTTCGACACGATCAGTAGCGGTACGAAGACGAACCGCAGCGCGAGCGCGGTGGTGGCTGTGCAGGAGGTGGTTCGCAGCCTCGCGGGCGTACTCGTCGAGTTGGGGCAGCCAGTCTGCGGCGGCACCCAGCATTTCGTCGACGACTTCCCGGGCTTGGCCCGACGCGACGTTGGCGACCGGTTGTGCTGCGAGGAGGAGTTCGGCTTGCTCGGGGTCGAGCCAGTCGGGTTCGTGTGGGTCGCTAGTGAAGGCGAGGACCGCGGCGTCTTCGGCGAGCAGTTGGTTCGCCTCGGCCCCGACAAAGAGGTCGAACCTGTAGCGGGCCACGAGCAGGGTGGTCCGGGTGGTGACGGCATCGGTGCGGATGACACCGGATCGTGAAGCGGGGCTCTTTCGCAACGGGTCGAGCGCCGTATCGAGGACGTGGGCGGCGAGACCGCTCACCATCGGGTGCGTACGAGTGAGGAGGATCTCGGACTCTGTGGCCGGCGGTTCGAAACGGACCTTGATCGACGTGCGGTCGAGTCCCATCGCCTCGCGGAGGCTGACGGCAACCTCGCCGAGCGCCAGACCGACAACGGTGGTGCCGTTGGCGTGGGCACCGCTGGCCGTGAGGGCATCGACAACGAACCGCTTGACATCGAGCGATGTGCCGAGCGCTTGGCGGACCTCGGCGAGTTCGATGGCGACCTCGTCGGGCTTGATGCCTTCCTGGGCGAAGACGGTGCGGCTTCGCTTCTCCCGGTCCGCGGCCGACTCCCAGTCCTTGAGTACCTCGACGGCGGCAGGGTCCATCCCTTCGAGACGGAGCTGGGTTCCTCTGCTCCGGTCGTCTTGGAGCAGCAGCCCTTGGATGATGGCTTCGGCGACGGTGTTGGCGTCGCCGGGGACGGGGACCGAGTAGCCGAGGGAGTTGCGGATGGTGCGGTGCTTGCGGAGGAGTACCTCGAGCACGAGGCCGTCGATGCGGTTGTCGCTGCCGTAGTAGGTGAGCACCCTCACTTCGGGTTTCGGCTGACCGAAGCGGTCGACTCGCCCTTCACGTTGTTCGTGGCGGGTGGGGTTCCACGACAGGTCGTAGTGCACCACCGAGTCGAACAGGGCCTGGAGGTTGATGCCTTCGCTGAGGCAGTCGGTGGTGACCAGGATGCGCTGCTGGAACGGTGCCAGCTCGTCGACGATCTCGGAGCGTTCGGACGAAGGGATACGGCCGCTGACGGCTCGAACCCCGACCTTCGGGAATCGTCTGGCGAGCTCCTCGGCGACGTAGTCGGCGGTGGGGATGTAACGGCAGAACACGATCGGGTTGAAGCCGTCGTCGAGCAGACCTTTGAGCAGACTGACGAGGCCTTGGAGCTTCGTGTCGTTCTTGCCCGAGACTGCGGCCGCGAGCTTCTTCAGTTCGGTGAGTCGCCGTCGGGTGTTGTTGTCATCGTCGTCGCTTCCGGCGGCTTCGTCGTCGAGTTCCTCGGCGTCGTCGTCGGCGAGGTCGAGAACGGTGCGGCGGCCGACAGCGTCGGCGTCGGCCACAGTGGTGGTGTCGGCGGCCTTCGACCGCTTCTCCAGGGTGTCGAGTGCTGCGGCCGGGCTGGATGCGAGGCTGCGAAGCAGTGCGAGTGCCGACCACCAGCGCATTCGCTGCCGGTGTTGCGCCTCGCCGGAGTCGCGTACAGCTTCGCGGGCGAACGCGAGCGCGGCGTCGAACAGGTCGTGACCTTCCGCGCTGAGCCGGTAGGCGGACTCTGACTCCTTGCGGTCGGGAAACGGGGTGTCGACCTGCAGGAACTTGCGCAGATCAGCGCGCCGGCGCTGCACCATATGCCGGGCGAGCCGTTCACGGTCGCGACGGTGCGAATCGCCGCTGAGATCGTCGGGCAGGTCGGCGAATTCCGCGTCCAGGAACGTGAGGAGGCTGCGGAAGGCTTCCTCCTTGCCCGAGTGCGGTGTCGCCGTTACGAGCAGCAAGTGACGGTTCGGGTCTGCGGCCAATCCTTCGACAAGTTGGTGGCGGATGTGCCGGCCACCGCGGGCGGTGTTGTCGAACGCGCACGTGTGCGCCTCGTCGACGATCACGAGCTCTGGCGCCGTGCGGAGGAACTCGCTGCGCCGCCGGTCGGCCTTGATGAACTCGGTCGACACGATCGTGATGTCGTGCCGATCGAACAGCGTCTCGCCTACTCGACATCCTCGCTCGAGGCGGGAGGCGTTCGACGGGAGAACGACCTCGGCATCGAGGTGGAACTTGTCGCGCATCTCTGCCTGCCACTGAGTGGCGAGGTGTGGCGGGCACAACACGGTCATCCGCTTCGCCTTGCCCTGCGCCAGCAGCTCGGCGGCGATCATCAGCGTGGAGGCGGTCTTGCCCGTGCCGACGTCATCGGCGATCAGGAGCCGCACCGGATCGAGGCGCAACGACATCATCAACGGGACGAGCTGATAGGGCCGGGGTTCGAAGTTCAGTGATCCGAACGAGCGGAACGGGCCGGCGCTGGAACGGAAGCCCAGCCGGAGGGCGTTGCGCAGCAGTTGCGCCGAACGGTGGTCGCCGAGATCGTCGGCGGTCGGCAAGGCGAACGTCGCCGGTTCCACCGGTTCGAGAGCGGTGAGGACTCCGGCGATCTCGTCGTCGGTGCCTCCCAACGGTCGCAGCACCAGCATCTGGTCGTCGCTGTCGGGCAACACCACCCATTCACGGCCGCGTGCACGGACGAGTGTCCCGATCGAGTAGCTCATGGATTGCCGGCTCCGAAGACGTCGGGGCGTTCAGCGACGACTGAGGACCAGTCGTCGTCGTAGCGGAGGTGCTTCACGGACCAGCCGAGGTTCTTCATTGCCGTGTCCTTGTCAGCGTCGCGGGCTTGGCGCTCGGGGTAGTCGTGCGGCGGGCCGTCGACGTACACGGCGAGGAAGTCGTCGTCGTAGATGAAGTCGGGGCGGGTACCGGCGTCTTCGAGCAACACCTGTGCCCTCGACGGGAGCCGGTAGCCGCCTTCGTCGAGGAACCGCAGGAACCGGCGTTCGAGCTCGCTGCCGGCCTGGTTGGACAGTCGGGTGGCGTGCTCGGATCGGCTGACTGTGCCAACGGCTTCGCTCACGGTGGACGCCGCCCAGGTCTGCAGCAGGTGCTTGATGGTCTGGCGGTCGACGAGGCGGTGGTCGGGCTGGTTCCCGTAGCTGAGCAGGCAGTCATAGCAGGCCGCCTCGCAATCCTCCTTCGCGCCGGGAGCGCGGTGGAGGTCGCCGCCCGTGTCGGGGTCGAAGTGAGCGATCTCGAGGGCGTTGCGGGCAACTTGAGCGAGCGCTGTGGGGTCCTCGACGAGGCGGCGCAGAACACCGGCACCACCTTCGGCCGACTCATAGATCATGATCACCCTGCGGTCTTGGTTGGACGGCAGCGACTCGACTGCCAACTCGGAGTCCTCGAGCTGGAAGGTGACCTGGATCGCTGACTTCAGCGCGGCCTGCAGCGATGCCATGACCTGTTGACGTTCGTGCTCACCGCTGGGCAGGCCGATCGGATCGAGCACGAGCGCGTTACGCGTGTCGTCGACGTAGGGCACGACACGCTTGACGCGGGGGCTCATCGGATCCTGTTCGGCCTCGTCTTCGGTGTCGTCCTGCCGCTTCGCCCAGTAGCCACGTTCGATGTCGAGCGTGAACCCTGGCGGATCGCTGGGCTTGCGTCGCCGCCAGCCCATGTTGATCCGCCAGATCGTCGCCGAGTGCCCGTAGCGGAGCTGGGCGACCTCGGAACCGCCGAAGCTGGCGGTGGCGGTCACCGGGCCGTTGTCGGAGAACCTGATCCCGGTTCGGATCTCATAGCC